>WNGM01000063.1_pt1 | contig 76156 bp, 61 predicted proteins | sample 5400571 | NCBI WGS metagenome assembly WNGM01 (sample SAMN13153378, study PRJNA577476) | soil metagenome | isolation source: 100 cm soil or saprolite under Garry oak tree replicate 2 | place: USA:California | collected 2016-06-15
ATATAGGTTCTTGGGACGTTATGCTAACTGATGTGGCGTCCGTGGCGCTAAGCTCCGCGTACAATATTCGCTTGCGCGAACTTGGTGATAGATGGCGGATATCCGGCGTTCGCGTTGAGCGACGAGCGCTGACCGGGAGCATAACCGATCACAAGACCAGGTTTGCGGGTTCAGGGGCCTCTGTTGCAGACTTTTTGCCGCGCCAGGAGCCGCCGGAGGCGGGGCGGGTTTGGCGGGCGGTGACGCTCAGGCGAGTGCCTGACGGACACCCCGGGCGATCTCCAGGTCCTCGCGCGCCGCGACCACCAGAGTGCGCACGGCGGCGCCCTCGGCGCTCAGCTCCCGGTCGGGGTCGCAGCCGAGGTTGGCCTCCTCGTCGATGACGACGCCGAGGAAGCCGAGGCGGTCGGCGGCCAGCCGCCGGACCTCCGGCGCGTTCTCGCCGACGCCGCCGGTGAACACCAGCAGGTCCAGGCCGCCCGCGGCGGCGGCCATGGCGGCCGCCGCGCCGCACAGCCGGTGCACGTAGACGTCGACGGCCAGCCGCGCCGCCGCGTCCCCGGACGCGGCCGCGTTCAGCACGGCGCGCATGTCCGCGTTGCCGGCAAGTCCGGCCATGCCCGAGCGGTGCTCCAGGACCTCGGACACCTCCTCGGCCGACAGGCCGGCGCGCTGCTGGAGCCATAGCACCAGCCCGGGGTCGACCGAGCCGGACCGGGTGGCCATCACCACTCCCTCCAGCGGCGTGAAGCCCATGGTGGTGTCCACTGACACGCCGCCGCGCACAGAGGCCAGCGAGGCGCCGGCGCCGAGGTGGCAGGTGACGATCCGCACCGCCTCGATCGGCTTGCCGACGACCTCGGCGGCCCGCCGCGAGGCATAGGCATGCGAGAGACCATGGAACCCGTAGCGGCGGATCTGGAAGCGTTCCCGCCACTCCCGCGGCAGGGCGTAGGTGGCCGCGGCCGCCGGCAGGTGCGCGTGGAAGGCGGTGTCGAAGCAGGCCACGCGGGGCAGGTCGGGCAGCGCGGCCGTGACCGAATCCAGGGCGGTCAGCGACTTCGGCTGGTGCAGCGGTGCCAGGTCGGTCAGCGCCCGCAGGCGCCGCTCCACCTCCTCGTCGATGCGGACCGGCTCCGAGAACTCGGTGCCGCCGTGGACGATCCGGTGCCCGACCGCGTCCGCCCGCTCGACGCCCATGTCCTTCAGGATGTCGCGGAGGGCCGACTGGTCGGCCTCGCCGTGGGGCGCCGGCACGTCACCCGAGGCCTCCACGCCGTCGTCGGCGTCCAGCAGCCGGAGCTTCAGGCTGCTGGACCCGGCGTTGACCACCAGGACGCGCAGGCCACCCGCCCGATCGGTGCCCGCCCGCTCGCCCATCAGTAGGGCCAGGTCCAGTGCTGGATCTCTGGCGAGTCCTCGCCGTGCTCGCGGGTGTAGGCGCGCGCGGCGACCCGCTGGTCGGCCATGTCCTGGCGCAGCGCCGCGGCCTGGCCGCCCAGCCCGGGCACCCGGTCGATCACGTCCATCACGAACCGGAACCGGTCGAGGTCGTTCAGCATCACCATGTCGAAGGGCGTGGTGGTGGTGCCCTCCTCGTTGTAGCCGCGCACGTGCAAGTTGTCATGGTTGGTCCGCCGGTAGGTGAGCCGGTGGATCAGCGACGGGTAGCCGTGGTAGGCGAAGATCACCGGCCGGTCGGTGGTGAACAGGCCGTCGAACTGCTGGTCGCTGAGCCCGTGCGGGTGCGAGGTGTCGGGCTGCAGCCGCATCAGGTCGACCACGTTGATCACCCGGATCCGCAGCTCGGGCAGGTACTGGCGGAGCAGGTCGACCGCGGCCAGCGTCTCCAGCGTGGGGATGTCGCCGCAGCAGGCCATCACCACGTCCGGCAGGCCGCCCTCGTCGTTGGAGGCCCACTTCCAGATCCCGATCCCGCGGGCGCAGTGCAAGATGGCGTCGTCCATCGACAGGTAGTTCAGCGCCGGCTGCTTGCCGGCCACGATCACGTTCACGTACTGGCGGCTGCGCAGGCAGTGGTCGGCGACCGACAGCAGGCAGTTGGCGTCGGGCGGCAGGTACACGCGGATGATCTCGGCCTTCTTGTTGACCACGTGGTCGATGAAGCCGGGGTCCTGGTGGGTGAAGCCGTTGTGGTCCTGGCGCCAGACGTGCGAGGTCAGCAGGTAGTTGAGCGAGGCGATCGGCCGCCGCCAGGGGATCTGGCGGGTCACCTTCAGCCACTTGGCGTGCTGGTTGAACATCGAGTCGACGATGTGGATGAAGGCCTCGTAGCAGTTGAAGAGGCCGTGGCGGCCGGTGAGCAGGTAGCCCTCCAGCCAGCCTTGGCAGAGATGCTCGGAGAGCACCTCGATCACCCGGCCCTCCGGGGCGAGGTGGTCGTCGATCGGGATCCGCTCGGCCTCCCACTGGCGGTCGGTGGTCTCGAACACCGCGCCGAGGCGGTTGGAGACGGTCTCGTCCGGCCCGAACAGCCGGAAGCTGTCGGGGTTGCGGCGGATCACGTCCCGGAGCATGGCGCCGAGCACCCTGGTCGCCTCGCTGAAGGTGGCGGCCGGCTTGGGCACGTCCACGGCGTAGTCGCGGAAGTCGGGCATGGCCAGGTCCCGCAGCAGCAGGCCGCCATTGGAATGGGGGTTGGCGCTCATCCGGCGGTCGCCGCGCGGCGCCAGTTCCCGCAGCGCCGGCACCGGCGCGCCCTGCTGGTCGAACAGCTCCTCCGCGCGGTACTCGCGCATCCACGCCTCGAGCTGGGCCAGGTGCGCGGGGTTGGTGCGAACCTCGCTGATCGGCACCTGGTGCGCCCGGAACGTGCCCTCCACCGGCTGGCCGTCGACTACCTTGGGACCGGTCCAGCCCTTGGGCGTGCGCAGTACGATCATGGGCCAGGTCGCCGGCGCGGCGGCCGCGCCGCCGCGCTCGAGCGCCTGCCGCTGGATGCCGGCGATCTCGTCGAGGACCCGGTCCAGGGTCGCCGCCATGAGCTGGTGCATGGTGGCCGGGTCGTCCCCACTGACGAAGTACGGCCGGTAGCCGCAGCCGCGCAGCAGGGACTCGAGCTCCGCCTCGGGGATGCGGGCCAGCACCGTGGGGTTGGCGATCTTGTAGCCGTTGAGGTGCAGGATCGGCAGCACGGCGCCGTCGTTGGCGGGGTTCAGGAACCTGGGCCCGTGCCAGCTCGTGGCCAGCGGGCCGGTCTCGGCCTCGCCGTCGCCGACCACGCAGCAGACCAGCAGGCCGGGGTTGTCGAAGGCGGCGCCGTGGGCGTGCGCCAGCGAGTAGCCCAGCTCGCCGCCCTCGTGGATGGAGCCGGGCGTCTCCGGGGCGACGTGGCTCGGCACGCCGCCGGGGAACGAGAACTGGCGGAAGAGCCGCCGCATGCCCTCGGCGTCCAGCGTGATGCTCGGGTAGCGCTCGCTGTAGGTGCCCTCCAGCCAGGCGTTGGCGACCAGCCCTGGGCCGCCGTGGCCGGGGCCGATCACGTACATGGCGTCGAGGTCCCGCAGCCGGATGGCGCGGTTCATGTGCGCGTAGAGGAAGTTGAGGCCCGGCGTCGTGCCCCAGTGGCCGAGCAGCCGCGGCTTGATGTGCTCGGGTCGCAGCGGCTCGGTGAGCAGCGGGTTGTCGAGCAGGTAGATCTGGCCGACGGACAGGTAGTTGGCGGCGCGCCAGTACGCGTCGATGCCGCGCAGCTCGGCGTCCCCCAACGGCGCCGCCCCCTGGCCGACGGACTCCTGCGCCGGAGGCGCCGTTGGATCGCTGGTCATGGTCCTCCCCGGAGTGTGGACGCTGCGGGTACTGGATCGGCACCCAGCCTACCCGCCGTAGGCGCCTCCCACCGACCCGACCGCCCGGCGCCGCGCTGGCTCAGTACGTGTCGAAGTAGCACTGGATCTCGTCGGGGTCGCTGGTGCGGCCCAGGGCGAGGGCGAGCAGCAGGCGCGCCTTCCAGGGCTGCCGCCGAGGTAGGCGTACTCGGACGCCCGCGGGAGCTACGTGAAGATCCTCGACGCGGTACTCGACACAGGTAAGCAGCGCCTGCCCCCACAGCCGTAGCACCCCTTCGGGTCACTACGTCATCTGGAGCGTGGCCGTGGCCACCGTGAGGCTGGTGCAGCTCCTCGACCGCCGCGTCACCGCCTGGCTCCCGTCGACCGCCCGCAGGTGAGCCGGCACCCCGCCGCCCGGGGCCGCCGGCGGCGCGCTGGCGCCGGGGCCCGGGCCCGGGGTGTGCCTTTCGGTCGGGTCAGATCATGCCCTGCTCGCGCGCGGCGCCCCTGATCACCTGGGCGGCCTGCGAGTGGACGTGCTTGTCCCTGGCGAGGATGCGCGCCTGGAAGGCCGCGACGTCAGCCGCGTCGCTGAAGACCGCGGTCGGCCAGAGGTTCAGGAGGGTCTGGTACATGATCCGGGTCGCGTCCGTGATCCCGATCTCACGGCAGACCAGCCAGAACCAGCGGTTCGGGATGCCGGAGTTGAGGTGCGGGTCGCCGCCCGGCACGTATCCGCTCATGTCCCGGGGCTGCGGGTCCTTGCCGAGGACCGGGTTGTCGTAGGCGGTCCCCGGCTCGGACATGCTCCGGATGGCCTCGCCGAAGAGCTGGGGTGCCATGACCCCCTCGCCAATCGTGAAGTCGTGCTCGCCGAAGTCCTTCTTGTTGAACCAGGCGTCGACCGCGGTGCCGAACATGTCGCTGAACGACTCGTTGAGCGCCCCGGTCTGGTCGTTTCCGTAGTTCAGGCCGGCGGTGTGCTGGGTCACGCCGTGGGTGAGCTCGTGCGCGGCGACGTCGATGTCATTCGTGAAGTCCGTGAAGATCACGTTGTCGCCGTTGCCGAACACCATCCGCTGGCCGTCCCAGAAGGCGTTGTCGAAGTCCACGCCGAAGTTGACGTTGCCGTTGAGGAGCATGCCCTGGTTGTCGATCGAGTTGCGACCGAAGACCTGGTGGTAGAAGTCGCGCGTGGCGCCGAGGTAGTCGTAGGCGAGGTTGGCGTTCTGTTGCGCGACCTCGCCGTCGCCCTCGTTGCGGACCGGTGGGGGGACGTCGAAGTTCCAGGTGTTCTGGTCGTCGTAGATGGTCCGGGCGCCGACGTTCGGAAGCGGCGGGGTCACCGCCAGCGTCGCGGCGAGGTCGAGCCGCTGGCGGCGGCGGTCGTCGCGCAGCCGTTGGGAGACGAGGGCCGTCCGCTGGGCCGGGCCTGGCTCGAGCGAGTCGCGTGCCTCGACGCTGGCGATATGACCGAGCATATGCGGCGGTACGAAAAAGCAACGTGCCATTTCCATTGCGTGCCCCCTGGTGTGGCGAACGGTCGCGATCAGGAGGCCGGCGGCGCGCGGATCCACATTCCCCGACACCCCCCTTCGCCACGCCGCCGATGGCGTGGTTGCGCAAAGGCGAACACTACGACGCGGCCTGGGCCATGCATAGTGGTTCGAGAGATTTGATTCTGTGATGTTGATCACGCGGTTAGCGGCGATCGCCGAGACATGGCAAATTGTTTGCAATGCGAAGCTCACGGGTGATTCATCCCAGAGAGCATCGCCGATCGACTGCGCCGCGGCCGTGTCAGGGACGTCTCACCTGGGTACAAAGCAAGGCATGGAGACATCGGCCGGGGCGAAGGGCGCGGCGAGCGTGGAGGATGGCAACCTTGGACGAAGCAGGTCCCGACCCACTTGACCTCGTCGAGCGGCTCTTCCCGGTGCCGCAGGAGCCCGAGCTGCAGCCCGGGGACTGGTGCATGCTGGACGGCGATCACCGCACCCACAGGATCGCCTCGATCCACGGGGACATGGCGGTGGTGTACGTGCCCAGCATCCCCAGCGTCACCTACCGGCGGGTGCGGCTGGACGACTGCATCCCCTATCCGGAGGCGGAGGCGGGGTGAGGTCATGAGGGAGGCCGCATGTCCGAGCAGCCAATCCAGATCGAGCTGACGCGCACCGGCGGCTTCGCGGGCCAGCGGCTCCACGGCTCGGTCCGCACCGACGGCCTCCCGCCGCAGCTCGCGGCCGAGCTCGCCGACCTGGTCGACAAGGCCGACCTGGGCGCCGTCGAGCGGCGGCCCGGCGGCACGCCGGCGCGGCCGGACGAGTTCCGGTACGAGCTGACGGTCGTCCGCGGCGCCGAGCGCCACCAGCTCACCGTCCACGACCACGAGGTCACACCCGAACTGCGCGCCCTGCTCACCCGCCTCGTCGAGCTGGCCCGCCAGCGCTGACGGACGCAGCCGCGTCGTTCACGAGCTGGCGAGCACCTCGCGGAGCTTGGCGGCGAACGCCTCGGGCTCGGGCTCAGGCGCTGCTGGCGGCTCGATGTCCAGGCTGTCGTGGCCCAGCACCTGGAAGCCCTCCACCAGGTCACCGCGCACCTCCGACGCCGAGGTCCCGGCTCCGCAGCAGCTCTCCTACGGCCTGGTGGTGTCGATGTTCGGTGGCGGGGTGCTGTTCGCGGTCGGCATCGGCTACGTCCACCAGACCCTCGGAGGCTCGGACGCGGCCTTCGGCTGGCTGGCCGCCCTGTGGGGGGCCGGCATGGCGCTCGGGCTGGGCGCCGTGCGCCTGCTGCCCGGCGGCGGCAGGCCGCGCGAGTTCCTGGCCGCGGTGGTGTTCGGCATGGCCTTCGCCGTCGCCATCGTGCTGGCGCTGACCATGGCGCAGGAGCAGGCGGACAACCGCGTGCGCGGCAGGGTGATGGGCGGCGTGCAGATGCTGTTCCGGGCTGGGCTCGGCCTCGGCGCGCTCGGCATCGGCTGGCTGGCCCACGCCGCCGGCGAGCTGTCGCTGCCGGTCGACGGCAACCAGGTCGGCCTGCTGGCCGGCGCCGTGCTGATCCTGCTCGGCGCGGCCGCCGCCGGTGGCGTGCTCCGCGAACGGCCCTCCTGAGCGCCCGCCGGACCGCCTGAACCGCCCTGGAGGGCACCGTCATGTCGACCGAAGGATCACAATTCTGTTGATCCGATACGCACTTCGGGGCGGCGCAAAACAAGGGTATATGTGCCCAAACTACCCGGCGCAAAAAAGCGAAGTGCGCCGAGAGAAATTTTTGGGCCAGTTAGGCGTGTTTGCTCTGGAACCGTTCGCCAGCCAGACTAGCGGGATGGCGGGCAGGCTCAGAACGTACCAGATCGTTGTCGGGACGATCGGTCTCGTTCTTCTCCTCACGCTCGTGACCATGGTCGACATCGACCGCGCACAGGCCGAATGGCCCGTCATCGTCACGCTTGCCGCGTTCCTGTTCGTCGGACAGTTCTTCTCGATCCCGCTGAACGGCCCGGGCGGCCCGAGCGTGATGATCAACGGCCCGTTCGCCTTTGCGCTCCTGCTCTACGCCGGCCTCGGAGATGCTGTCCTGCTCCAGAGCGCCGCCATGCTGCTGTTCAACCTGGTCGAGCGCAAGTCGGCGCGGGTGATCGCCTTCAACGTCGGCAGCCACACCATCGGCATGGCGGCGGCCGCCTCGGCGTGGATGGCGCTCGGCGGCGAGCGGCCGCCCACCACCGCCACGCTCCCGGCGATCCTGATCGGCGCGGGCGTGTTCGTGGTGGTCAAGTTCGTGCTGTTCGCGGTGACGGTGCACCTGGACGAGCGCATCCCGTTCGGCGCCCGCCGGCTGCTGCTGCTGGCGCTCGGCAAGATCGTGATGACTCAGGCGATCGTCCTGGTGGTGGTGCTGGCCGCCGGGCAGATCGGCGTGCTGCTGCTGGCGCTCGGGCTGCCGACGATCGCCACCTACCTGTGGCTGCGCAGCGAGGTCCGCGCCAACGTCGGCCGCAGCGAGGCCGAGGAGCTGCGCCGCCAGGAGCACGAGCTGCGCATCCAGCAGCAGGAGGTGACCCGCAAGCTCCAGGAGACCGACAGGATGAAGGACGACCTGCTCGCGATGGTCTCTCATGAGCTGCGGAACCCGCTGGCGACCGTGCTCGGCGTGCTGCGGCTGCTGTCCAGCGGCGCGCCGCTCAGCCCCGAAGAGCGGCAGGAGATGCTGGAGATGGGCGACCGCCAGGCTCGCCGGCTGCGCAGCCTGATCGAGCAGCTCCTGCTGGCCGCCCGCTTCGACCGCGGCGAGGTCGAGTACCCCACCAGCGGCTCTGAGCTGGTCGAGGCGGACGCCGCCGAGCTGGTCTTTCAGGCGGCCACCGAGGCCCAGGCGGGCCACCGCGACCATCCGATCCGGGTGGAGTGCGACGGCAGCCTGCCGGTGCGGGTCGCCCCGGACGCGGTCCTCCAGATCCTCGGCAACCTGCTCGACAACGCCTGCAAGTACTCGCCCGACGAGCGGCTGGTGCGGCTGATCGCCGAGCGCACGGGCGGCCATGCGGTGCTGGCGGTCGAGGACGACGGCGCCGGGATCGCCCCGGAGGAGCACGGGCGCATCTTCGAGCGCTTCACCCAGCTCGGCAACGGTCGCAGCGGGCTCGGGCTGGGGCTGTACATCGCCAGGCAGCTCGCCGAGGCGCAGGGCGGCGAGCTGGTGCTGACCGAGGCGCACCACGCCGGCGGCGCCCGCTTCGAGCTGCGCATCCCGCTGCGCGAGCGGATCGACCAGCCGAAGCCCTCGCGCAACGGGGACCCGGTCGTCCGCGCGGTCGGCCAGCACCGCTGAGGCGCAGCGCCGCGGTCAGCGCGCGTGGGCCGGCACGGGCCGGCCCGGCCCGTCGGCGCGGCCCTTGGTCCCGGTGCCGGCGGCGCCGAGCAACCGGCGGATCTCCCCGGCGGCCTCGGCCACCTGCCGCGGCACGGGCAGCGGTTCCCGGGCGATGTAGCCAAGCCGCGGGTAGCGCTCCAACCGGTCCAGCTCGGCGACCAGGCGCGCTGCAAAGGCGGGCCGCGTCTCCTCGACGAAGTCGAGCATCGGGCCGGGCGGCGGGCAGCAGACCGTCTCGACTCGCGGGTGCCGCAGCCGGAAGGTGGCGGCGCAGCGGCGCATGCAGAACGGCTTGGCCACCAGCAGCGCGCGCCGCACCTCGACGCCCCTGCGCCGCAGGGCCCGCATGCCGAGGGTGACGTTCTCGCCGGTGTTGCCGGCCCGGTCCTCGGTCACGATCGCCGAGGCGGCCACCCCCAGCCAGCGGAGGTGCCTGGCGAACACCGCCGCCTCGCTGGCCCCGAACAGCTCTGCCGTGCGGCGGCCGACGCCGCCGGTGACCAGCACGTGCGGCGCCCAGCCGTCGAGCTGGAGATTGGCCGCCCGCTGCGGCACGCGCAGGTTCCCGCAGCCGAAGGCGAAGATCACCTCGCCCGGCACGGGCGCGTCGGAGACCGTCAGGTAGGACCACAGCGGCTCCAGCAGCGCGACGTAGTCCCGCCCAGCCAGCTCCGCGATCGGAGCATGGTCCAGCTCGGTCACGGTTGCAGGCTGAAGGGCGGGTACCGGTCGGTGACCAGGATGAGCGCGTAGCCGATGACCCGGTTGTGCCACCGGTACACGCCCTCGACGTAGTCGAACAGCCCGCGCGGGTACCTGCCGGTGAACAGGATCGCGAACCAGGCCACCACCACCGAGACCAGCACGCCGATGTCGAGGAAGAGCAGCACGATGTAGTGGGGGATGGCCAGCAGCCACTTGACCAGGGGAAGCCAGCGGTTCAGGCGCTCCGCGTCGGGATAGGGGATCTCCAGGTGGACCGCCTGCTGCTCGTCGGTGGAGGGGTAGCGGTCGTCCATCAGGGCGAGGTAGACGGCCACCCGGTTGCTGAAGCGCAGCAGCTCGAGGTTCCAGTTGAACCACCAGCGCGGGTACTTCTGCCTGAACAGGATCAGCAGCAGGGGCCCCAGGAACAGCAGGCCGCCCGCGGCGGCGGTCCTTCCGCCGCCGCCGTTGTTGGAGGTGTACCAGGCTCCGCCGCCCGAGACCGCCCCGAGCACGATCAGGATCGGGATCGCCACGAACAACCGGAAGGCGCTGGTCAGGCGGTCCAGCGGCCGCTCCGGATAGTCGACGGAGAACTCGACCGGATATGTGCCGTTCATCATCAGTCGTGCCTTTCCGTGCGGTTGTCTGCGCGAACTCTAAGCCGACGGAGCGGGCGCCGTCGATCATGTCGGCACCGGCACCGGTAGACTCAAGCCCGGCCATGACTGACTTGCATGCGGGTTCCCAGCAGGGCGGGCCGGTCTCCGAGCGGGTCCACCTGCCGCGGGTGCAGGCCGGGGCGCAACCCCAGCACCTGCTGATCACCCTGCTGGGGGACTACTGGTACGGGCGCCGGGAGCACCTTCCCTCGGCCGCCCTGGTGCGGCTGCTCGCGGAGTTCGGGGTCACGCCGGTCGGCGCCAGGGCGGCGCTCAGCCGGCTGGCGCGCCGCGGGCTGCTGGAGTCCTCCAAGGTCGGCCGGCGCACCTACTACGGGCTCACCGAGCGCGCCGCAGCGGTGATCGCCGATGGCGCCCGCCGCATCTTCTCGTTCGGGACCAGCTCCCGCTCCTGGTCCGGGCAGTGGACAGTGGCGGCCTTCTCCATCCCCGAGGAGCAGCGCGACGTCCGCCACGCGCTGCGCTCCCGCCTGCGCTGGCTGGGGTTCGCGCCGCTGTACGACGGCGTCTGGGTGACCGCCGGCGACGAGGCGGCGGCGGCCACCGCGGTGCTCAAGGAGCTGGAGATCGGCATGGCCACGGTGATGACGGCGGTGGTCGCTCCCGGCAGCCCGCTCAGCGGCGACCCGCTCGGCGCCTGGGACCTCGGCGGGCTGCGCCAGCGCTACCTGGAGTTCGTGGGCAAGTACGGGCCGCTGCTGGAGCGCATCGGCGCCGGCGAGGTGGGCGCGTCCGAGGCGCTGGTGGCGCGGACCGCGGTCATGAACCAGTGGCGGAACTTCCCCAACCTCGACCCCGACCTGCCACCCGAGCTGCTGCCCCAGCCGTGGCCGCGCGCCGAGGCCCGGAGGATCTTCGCCGAGGTCTACAACGGCCTCGGCCCGCTCGCACTGGTGCGCGTCCGCCAGGTGCTGGCCGAGCTGTCCCCGGCGCTCGCCGAGCTGGCTCGATTCCACAGCACGGACTTCTCCGGATGACCCACGCCGGCCCGGGCGCGGCCGTCGGCGCGCCCAGCGCGGCCACCCGGCGCGGCCATCCTGGCGACGGTAGACAGGAGTCTTGGCGATCGTTTTACAAATAGCCTAGTCTTTGTGTGGACATGTGGTCCGTCGGCTTCGCGGTCGGGGGGAGGTTGACGTGGTGAGCGCCCATCCGGTGCTCGTCGTCGGGGCGGGCCCCGTTGGGCTGGCCGCCGCACTGGCCCTGCGGGCCCGCGGCCTGCCGGCGACCGTGGTCGAGGCCGAACCCGAGGCCCGGCCGCGGCCGGGCAGCCGCGCGATCTTCGTCCACCGCGAGTCGCTGGAGCTGCTGGAGCGCGTGCGGCCCGGCCTTGGCTGGGAGCTGGCCGCCGAGGGGCTGGTCTGGTCGACCAAGCGGACCTTCTGGGGCGACCGCGAGGTCTACGCCCGCACCTACCCTCCCGGCGACCCCTCGGTGCTGCCGCACTCCACCAACCTCCCGCAGGTCGCCACCGAGCGGCTGCTCCAGGACGCCTGCAAGGCGGCCGGCGTGGAGTTCCTGTGGGACGCGGCCGTGACCGGCGTGGCGGTCACGCCGGACGGCGTCGAGCTGACCACCGCGCCCGGCGACCGCCTCCAGGCGCCCTACGTGATCGGCGCGGACGGGGCGCGCTCGGCGGTGCGGCGGGAGATCGGCGTGACCATGGAGGGCAGCCGCTCGCGGAGCTCGTTCGTGATCGTGGATGTCGAGGAGTGTGCGGACGACCCGCTGCCGCTCGAGCGCCGCTTCTACTACGGGCATCCGGCGGTGGGGCGGCGCAACCTCCTGCTGGTGCCGTTCGCCGGTGGCTGGCGAGTGGACCTGCAGTGCCACCACGGCGACGACCCGGAGCGCTTCAGCGACCCGGAGGGCGTCCGCCAGTGGCTCCGCCAGGTCATGCCGGCCCGCTACCCCGACCGGGTGCGCTGGGTGTCGACCTACCAGTTCCTCCAGGTGGTCGCCTCCGACCTGGCGGACCCGCTGCGGCGCGTCCTGCTGGTGGGGGAGGCGGCGCACCTGTTCGCCCCCTTCGGCGCCCGCGGCATGAACTCCGGGTTCGTCGACGCCAGCGCGGCCGCCGCGGCGATCGAGGTCGCGCTGGGCGCGGCGGACCCGGGCAGCGCCGCGGCGGCGGTCGACGAGTTCGCCTCCCAGCGGCGGGTGGCCGCGGTCTACAACCGCGACGCCGCCGGGGCCGCGCTCGCCCACATGCAGGCCCGCGACCCGCTGACCAGGACCAGGCGCCGCCTGGCCGCGGAGCTGGCCAGGGTGTCCAGGCGAGCCGGCGCCTGGCTGGACTCGGCGCCGTACGGGCCCAGCGGAGGACCTCGCGACCAGCAGAGCGGCCGCTATTGAAACGCCGTCGGGGAGCCGGTCCGGCTCCCCGACGGCTGTGCCCGCCATCTCACGCCCAGGTGGTCCGGCCGGGGCGGCACCCTCCCGGACCCGGGCGGTGCCGCCGGCGGCCGCGCCACGGGGGGAAATGGACACGGCCGCCGGCGGGCACGCGCCAGCCGCGGCGGTAGGGGGGTCTCGACGCGGCTGGCGGCGGGCACGCTCACGACCTTGCCATCGCGCGCATGAGACAACGCTAAGCGACGCTAAGAGGACCCTGAGTCGCGGGGAAGGCGCACCATCAGCCTCGCGCCGGCGTCACCGTCGGTGCCGGCGACCCAGATCGCGCCGCCGTGCGCCTGGACCACCTGCCGCGCGATCGCCAGCCCCAGCCCGGCGCCGCCGTAGCCCCGCCCGCGCGCCTCGTCCAGCCTGGTGAACCGCTCGAACACGCGCTCGCGGTCGGCCCGCGGGATCCCCGGCCCGTCGTCGGCCACCACCAGCTCAGCCTCGCCGTCCAGCGTGCGGAGCTCGAGGCAGACCATGCCGGCGGCGTGGCGCTCGGCGTTGGCGACCAGGTTGCGGACCACCCGCGTGAGCTGGTCGCGGTCGCCGCTGACCCGCGCGCCGGAGACGCGGCTGGCGTCCACCGCCACGTGTCCGCGGTCGTGGAGCCGTCTGGCCTCGGCGAGCAGCAGCTCGTCCAGGTCCACCTGCTCGAGGCGCGGCGGCACGGCGCCCTCGTCCATCTGGGCCAGCAGCAGCATGTCGTCGACGACGCGCTGCATCCTGCCGGTCTCCCGCTCGATCTCACGCGCGGTCGCCACCCAGTCCGTCCCCTCCGGATGGGCGAGCGCGACCTCGAGCTGGGTCTGGATGGTCGCCAGCGGGCTGCGCAGCTCGTGGGAGGCGTCGGCGACGAAGTGGCGCTGCCGGACCGCCGCGGCGTCCAGCCGGCTCAGCAGCTCGTTCATGGTCCCGGCCAGCTTGGAGTTGTCGCCGCGGGCCAGCTTGCCCTCCAGCCGCCGGCCGAGGCGGTGGCGGCGGACGATCTCGGCGGTCTCCGCGCGGATCGCCTCCACCGGCCGCAACGTCCTGGTGTTCAGCAGCCAGGTCATCGTCCCCACCAGCAGGACGAGCGCGGGGAGGCCGAACCGCACGCTGGCGCGCATGCGCTCGGCCGGCGCCTCGGTGCCGGTCAGCGGGCCGACCACGTTCACGGTCCAGGATCCCCGAGGCGTGCCCGCGTGCGCGCTCACCAGCAGGTACGGCCCGGCGTTGGGGCCCGGCGCGCCGGTGGAGGCGGCCACGCGCGCCCTGGTGACGGGCCCGGCCGGGAGCTGCGCCAGGCGCGCGACCTCCACGCTCGGGTCGCTGTGGCTCGGCTCGCCGTGCGGCAGCGGCCGGACCCCCCGCAGCGCCGGGCTGGCGGCCACCACCGCCCCCCACTCGTCCACCACCTGGGTCAGCGACGCGCCGGAGGCCAGCGGCAGTTCCTGCGGCAGGCCGCCCTCGCGCACCATCGAGGCCAGCCGCAGCGCGTCGGCGCGCTCCGCGGCGAGGAAGCCGTTGTCGAGCCAGCGCTTTTGCGCGTCCAGCAGCCCCACAGCGATCGGTGCCAGCAGGATCGCCATCACCGCCACCGCGATCAGCGCCGCCTGCGTCCGCGCCGACCACAGCGGCGGCGGGACCCGCCTAGCCACCGGTCGCGGCGAGGCGGTAGCCGACCCCGCGGACGGTCTCGATCGCGCGGCGGCCGAACGGCAGGTCGACCTTGCGGCGCAGGTATCCCACGTAGACCTCCACGATGTTGGAATCGCTGTCGAACCCGAAGTCCCAGACCTCGTCGAGGATCTCGCGCCTGGTCAGCACCTCACCGCGGCGGCGGATGAGCAGCTCCAGCAGGGCGAACTCGCGGGCGGTCAGGTCGATCTCGGCGCTCCCTCGCCAGGCGTGGTGGCCGGCCGGGTCGAGCCGGAGGTCGCCGGCCGCGAGCACGGCCGGGCGCTCGCGGCCGCCGCGGCGCAGCAGCGCCCGCAGCCGCGCGACCAGCACCACGAACGAGAACGGCTTGGACAGGAAGTCGTCGGCCCCGGTGTCGAGCGCCTCGGCCTCGTCCAGCTCCCCGTCCTTGGCGGTGAGCATCAGCACCGGGGTCCAGGTGCCCGCCTCGCGCATGGCCGCGCAGACCCGGTAGCCGTTCATGCCCGGCAGCATGATGTCGAGCACCACGGCGTCGTAGGGCCGCTGGTTCGCCATCCGCAGTCCCTCGCGACCGTCGGCGGCCAGCTCGACCACGAAGCCCTCCGCCTCCAGGCCCCTGCGCACCGCTCGCGCGAACGCCCGTTCGTCCTCGACCAGCAGGATCCGCATGCTCCGCGCCCGCCCTCACCCGGCCAGCCCGCCGATGCCGAGCACCCAGCCGGCGACGAACCCCGGCGCGTTCACGGCTGCACGCTTGGAGAAGAGCATGAGAAACACGGCGGTGGCCGGCACGGGGCTGACGGCCACGCCGACGGCCACGGGGAGGATCTCCCCGTTCGTGTTGCCCATGTCGCCGATGGTCGGCCCTGCCGGGGTGATGGCGAATCACCCGTTCAGGGTGAGGACCGCTCACCCGGCGCGTCGCGATGCTCGGATCCTCAGGCTGTCCGCCTCGACGACGGGGGGAGGATCGCGTGCGCGACGTCTCGGACCTGCAGGCCGGCTCGACCGGCGAAGCCGCGGGCGGGCAGGAGCGGCTTCAGACGGCGCGGGAGCTCGGCCGCAGCTGGTGGGTGTTCCTGCTGCTGGGCATCGTCTGGGTGCTGTTCGGCATGTTCGTGCTGTCGTACCGCGTCGGCAGCCTGCTGGCGCTGGCGGTCATGGCCGGCGTCGTGTTCATCCTGAGCGGCGTGGCCGAGCTGGCCGCGGCCAGCCGCGCGCCGAGCTGGCGATGGCTGTACGTGGTGAGCGGCCTGCTCTCGGTGATCGCCGGGGTGATCGCGTTCATCTGGCCGGGCATCACCCTGTTCGTCCTGTCGGTCGTGTTGAGCTGGTTCCTGGTGGTCATGGGCGTCGTCCACGTGGTCGGCGCGCTGGCGGGCCCCAGGCGCGACTGGTGGTGGATGACCCTGCTGCTGGGCGTCGCCGAGTTCCTGCTCGGCGCCTGGGCGGCCGGCTACCCGGGACGCTCGCTGCTGGTGTTCGTCAACCTGGTCGGCTTCTACGCGCTCATCCACGGGTTCACCGAGATCTTCGGGGCCTTCACCCTGCGGGAGGTGGCCAAGCACCCGGAGCGCGCTTGACCTTGGGGCCCGTGGGGGAGCGATCTCCCCCCAGTGGATCAGAGCAGGCGGAGCTCGCGGGCTTTGCGGATGGCGTCGCGGCGGCCGGTCGTGTCGAGCTTGCGGTAGATGCTCTTGATGTGCGTCTTCACCGTGTTCACCGACACGTACAGCTCGGCGGCGATCTCGACGTTGGACAGCGAGCTGGTCAGGTAGCGCAGCACGATCCGCTCCCGCTCGCTGAGCGGCTCGATCAGCGTCTCCTCCTCGAGCGCCCGGTCAGCCTGCTCCGGCTCGGGCGCCGGCCGGCGCGCCTCCAGCAGCTCGGCGACCAGGCTCCGGTGGGCCGTCGGGCCGTCGAGCTGGGCGCCCAGCAGCTCCCGCAACTGGCCGCGGCCGCTGACGAACGGCAGCCGGAAGCCCTCGCGCTCGGCCAGGTGCAGCGCGCGCTCCAGCGAACGGAAGCCGCGTTCGGGGTCGCCGAGCGCCCGGCCGGCCAGCGCGTCCAGCAGCCACGCCTCGACCAGCAGGGTGAGCGAGGGCGTGGTCGCCGAGCCGTTGAGCCAGGGCGCCAGCGTGGCCGTGGCGGCCTTGCCGTCTCCCTGCTCCAGCTCCAGGCGCGCCCGCGCCACGGCCGCCGCCGGAGCCGTCCGCTCCAGCCCCTCGGCCAGCTCCAGCGCCGCCCGCGCACCCACCATGTCGCCGGCCGCGATGCGCAGCTCCGCCTCCCTGATCGCCAGCGGGCGCTCCAGGTAGGGCACCGGCCGCCAGGCGGCGAGGTCCCGCCTTGCCGCGGCGACCGCCTCCAGCCCGCCGGGGACGTCCCCGCGGGCCTGGAGCGCCCATGCCCGCACCACGGCCACCCCGCCCGCCACCGCCGGCGCGCTGTCGACCCGGGCGGCGGCGATCGCCTGCTCCAGGTGGAGCTCGGCGGCCGGCAGGTCGTTCCACTGCCCCCACGCAACGCAGAGCGCCAGGTGGGCGGCGATCGTCTGGGGGTCCTTGGCGCAGCCCTGCCGCTCGGCCAGCTCCAGCGCCTCCAGGGCGGTTCGCTCCGCGGCCCGCAGCCGCCCGCGGGCCGCCTCCAGCAGGGCGAGCTGGCTGGTGCAGTCCACCAGCGGGCGCTCCAGGCCCGCCCGGCCGGCCACCGCCAGGCTCTCCCGCAGGGTGGCCTCGGCCGCCTCCAGGTCGCCGGTGCCGAGCTCGGCCACGGCCAGGGCGGTTAGCGCGAACACGCGCGCCGCGTCGTGCCCGCTCGCGCCCGCGCCACCACCCGCGCCCCTCTCGCCGAGCAGGGCGAGCATCTCCAGCGCGGCGACCGCGACCACGTCGAGGTCGCCGGCGCGCCAGGCCTCGCCCAGCCGCAGCGCCGCCACCAGCAGCGGCAGCCTGCGCCGGCGGATCTCGGCAACCTGCTGGTCAGCGGGCAGCGCGGCGCCCGCCTGGTCGGCCGCGGCCCCAAGCGCCAGCTCCGGGTCGAGCCCGGCCAGTTCGGGCGGCAGCAGACCGAGCAGCTCCCGGAGGATGATCGGGTCGCCGAGCACGAGTTCATGCCAGTGCTCCAGCACCACCGTGGTGGCGAGCTGCCAGTCCCCGGCGGTCAGCGCATGCCGCGCCGCCTCGGCCGGCGAGCCGTTGGCCGCGAACCAGCCGGCGGCGCGGCGGTGCAGCTCGGGGATGCGCTCGGGCGCCTCGTGGCGCAGCTCGACCCGCAGCAGCTCGGCGAAGAGCTGGTGGTAGCGGTACCAGCCGTGCCGGCGCTCCACCGGGACCACGAAGGCGCCCGCCCGCTCCAGCTCGGCCAGCATCGGCTCGCCGTCGTCGCGGCCGGTGAGCGCGTCCGCCAGCTCGCCGTTGAGCCGGTCCAGGATCGAGGTGCACAGCAGCATCGCCCGGACCGGCGGCGGCTGGCGCGCCAGCACCTCGCCGGTCAGGTAGTCGGCGACGCTGCGCTCGTCGCCGGCGAATTCGGCGATGAAGCGGCCGGGGTCGGGGTGATCGCGGAGCGTCAGCGCCGCCAGCCGCAGGCCGGCCGCCCACCCCTCGGTGTGGGCACGCAGCAGGGCCACGTCGCCCGACCGCAGGTTCAGGCCCTGGCCGCCCAGCAGCTCTGCGGCCTCCTCCAGGGTGAAGGCCAGCTCGGCGACGCGGATCTCGGTCAGCTTGCCGCTGGTGCGGAGCTGGTGCAGCTCCAGCCGCGGGTCGGCCCGCGCGGCGATCACCAGGCGCAGTGTCGGCGGGCAGTGGCGGATCAGGAACTGCACGCCGCGAAGGACCGACTCCTCGCCGATCTCGTGGAAGTCGTCGAGCACCAGCACCACCGGCGGGTCGACCCGCCCCAGCGCGTTGAGCAGCGGCGCCAGCTCGATCTGGCCATCGGCGGGGGAGACGGCCACGGCGGCGCCGGCCGGCAGGGCGCCGGAGCGCTCCAGGGCGGCGCTCACGTACGCCCAGAACCGGCCGGCGTCGTTGTCGTCGGCCTCCAGCGAGAGCCACGCCACCGGGCCGTCGAGCTGCGTGCTGGAGGCCCACGAACGCAGCAGCACCGTCTTGCCGAATCCCGCCGGCGCGCCGAGCAGCGTCAGGCCGCCGTCCATGCCCGCGCTGAGCATCTCCAGCAGCCGCGGGCGCAGCAGCAGGCCGGCGGGCAGGTCCGGCATGACCACTTTGGAGCCCAGCAGCGGCGTCTCCGCCCCCGGGTGGGGTGGATGCTGGGCCGTGTTCCTCGAGGACGCGTCAGTCGACCGCGACAACTCTCCCTGGCCCCCCTTGCCCAGCTTGCGCTCAATCAAGTTCTCGGCGGCTGGCCCGTGCCACCCAAGGAATCTACGAGCGCCATTTGGGACATTGCTCGGGAGAATTTCGATACCGACAGCACGTTAACACAGGCAGCGGCGCCATCGGCACCCCGCTGCATTCCAAAGAAATCGTTTGGCGAAATACGTGAGGGTTTTACGTGCTGGTGGCCTTTTGCCGCGGGGGTGAGCGGGTTCACCCGGTGTAGGTGAGCAAGCTCGGGCCTAGCTGGTGCCCTGGGCGGGGTCGCCCGCCAGGCGGCGGACCTCGACGAGCTCCAGCCCGAGCACCGCGATCCGGTCGAGCAGGCCATGCAGGGCCGCCTGGTCGAGCACCTGCCCGTGCAGGATCGTCTCCACCGGCTCGGTGGACACCTCGAACTCCTCGAACGCGGTCTGCATCGCCTCGCTCAGGCGCCCCCTGATGCGGATCTCGTAGCCCGCTGCCGCCACCGCCCTACCCCTCGACCTCGACTCGCCGCTTCGTCGGCCGATCGTCGAAGGCTCCGCCGTGGCCGGGTGAGCTGTCATCATCCGCTCCAGGTGAGTACTGGCTGCTGGCCGCTCACCCCGCGCGGCGATGGTCCATGATGGTCCGCGTCCGAAACCAGCGAAGGGCACCGTCGAGGGGGCGCGTATGCGAACGCTCGGGTCCACCGGGCTGCCGGTCACGCCGGTGGGGGTCGGGCTGGCCGCGGTGGGCCGGCCCGCCTACATCACGCTCGGCCGCGGCGAGGACCTCGGGCCCGACCGCGGCGTCGACGACCTGCGGCGGCGCTCCCACGAGCTGCTGGACGCCGCCTTCGACGCCGGCGTCCGCTACCTGGACGCGGCCCGCTCCTATGGACGGGCCGAGGAGTTCCTGGCCCGGTGGCTCCAGCGGCGTGGCGTGGAGCCGGGCGCGCTGACGATCGGGTCCAAGTGGGGCTACACCTACACCGGCGACTGGCGGCTCGACGCGGAGGTCCAGGAGGTCAAGGACCATTCCCTGGCCACCCTGCGGCGCCAGCTCGGCGAGAGCCGGCGGCTCCTCGGCGACCACCTGCGCCTCTATCAGATCCACTCGGCCACCCTGGAGAGCGGCGTGCTGGAGGACCGCGCGGTCCTCGGCGAGCTGGCCGGCCTGCGGAACCAGGGCCTGGCGGTCGGGCTGACCACCAGCGGCCCGCGCCAGAGCGAGACCGTGCTGCGCGCGCTGGAGGTGGAGGTCGACGGCGTCAACCCGTTCCAGACCGTGCAGGCGACCTGGAACCTGCTGGAGCCCTCCGCCGGCCCAGCCCTGGAGCGGGCGCACGAGCGCGGTTGGGGGGTGATCATCAAGGAGGCGGTGGCCAACGGCCGACTCACCCCGCATGGGCTGGGGGCCGAGCAGCGCGTCCTTCAGCGCGTCGCCGCCCGACACGACACCGGTGTCGACGCGGTGGCGATCGCGGCGGTGCTGGCCAACCCGTGGGTGGACGTGGTGCTCTCCGGAGCGGTCAACCCCGGGCAGCTCGCCGGCAACCTGGCGGGTGAGCGCCTGCGGCTGGGCGCCGACGACCTGGCCGAGCTCGCCGCACTGGCCGAGCCGCCAGAGCGGTACTGGGCCGAGCGCGGCGAGCTGCCCTGGGTGTAGCTACTTCAGGGCCTGGCTGAGCGTGCGGCCGGCCAGCGCGGCGTCCTCCGGGGTGGAGCCCACCGGCATGTTGAAGATCAGGCCGTCGAGGCCGGCGTCGAGGAAACCCTGCGCCTGCTCGGCCACCGTCTCGGGGTCGCCCCAGGTAAGGGTCGTCCGGCGCCGCTCCTCGGGGATGCCCAGCGCGGCCACGCGCTGCTTGGCCTCGTCCATGGTGGGGGCGACCAGCAGGGTCCCCAGGCGGGTCTTGACGATCTCGGCGGGGTCGCGGCCGGCCTCGCGGCAGTGGCCCTCCAGGACCTCCAGCTTGTGGCGGATGGTGGGCGGGTCGCCGAAGCCGTTCCACATGTCGGCGTAGCGGGCGACCAGGCGCAGGGTGCGCCGCTCGCCGCCGCCGCCGATCATGATCGGCGGGCCGCCCGGGCGCACCGGCTGGGGGATGTTCAGCGCGCCGCGGACGCGGTGGTGGGTGCCCTCCACCGTGGAGCGCTGCTGCGTGAACATGGCCTTGCAGATCCGCAGCGCGTCCTCGAGCTGGTCCATGCGGTCGCGGGTGGACGGCCACTGGTAGCCGTAGGCCTCGGCCTCGCCCTGGTTCCACGCCGCGCCGATCCCCAGGGTCGCCCGCCCGGACGAGACCACGTCCAGGGTGGTGACGACCTTGGCCAGGAACGCCGGGTTGCGGTAGACGACCCCGGTCACCATGGCGCCGAGCGAGATCCGCGACGTGCGGGCGCCCACGCCCGCCAGCAGCGTGTACGCCTCCAGCATCGGATCGGTCTCCGGGCCGACGCTGGCGATCTGGTGGTAGTGGTCCATCACCCAGAAGGAGTCGAAGCCCGACTCCTCGGCGGCCTGCGCGGTCTCGGCGATGCGTTCGAACATCCGCCCGGTCGCCACGCCATCGAACGTGAAGCTGGGAAGCTGCAACCCAAGGTGGGTCACGAAGCGGTCACCTCCTTGAGGGGTCAACCACACGACCGTACTCGCGAACCGCCCCACCCGGCGGTTCACCTCGCCCTACCGTAACCGGGTCGAAAGGGGACCAAACAACGATATCTTCGACGCCCACCTGCGCGCCGGCGCGGGCCGGGGCCGCCGATTCCCCAGGCGGGGACGGCTAAAATTAGCTGGGCTTGCGCTTGTGCTCGCGTCCCCTCGGGTGTCGCGGCAGGCTTCGCCGCTCAGGCGCTCCGGCGCGGAGCCGCCCCGCGGGGGTCGCCGGCGGCTCCGGCGGAGCGGGCATGGGCTGGCCGGGGCCGGTGGCCCGGATGGATGAGCCGTGCGGTCAGGCGCCCGCGGATCCGGCCCAGCTCGACCGGAGGCAGCCACCACGAGGTGATCTTGCCGAGGACGGCGCCGTAGACCCAGTGCCCGGCATAGGCGCCGGCGGTGGTCACCGGCGTCAGCGCGAAGGAGTGCGCCTGCGCCACGGGGAAGAAGAACAGCAACGCGACCAGGCCGGTGCAGATCAGCGTGCCGTAGGCGACGCCGGTGCGCACGCCGCGCCACGGCAGCATGGTGTAGGCGATGCCCATGCCGCCGCCGTTGCCGGCGAAGCGCCAGAGGTAGCCCCAGGCGAAGTTCGCGTGCGGGTCGGCGAAGACCAGGCGGCCGATGGCCGGGATCGGGTCGCCCCAGATGCCGACCTTGACCAGGGACAGCCGGAGGACGTCGCAGACGATCGTGGCGACGATCCCGGCGAGCCAGCCGACCAGTGCGCGCCTGCCCCAGTCGGGGTAGCGCATGCCCAGGTTGAAGATGACGCCGGCGGCCGGGATGACGATCAGGCTGGCGGTGATCGGCAGCGGGATCGCCAGGGCGTAGGCCGCCGCCAGCGAGGTGACCGCCGCGTAGCCGACGATCAAAAAGACCAGCCGGGGGTACAGCGACGCGACGGCCTTGAGCCGCTTGATCAGGTCGTGGAGAAAGGCCAGCAGCCTCGCGTCCTCCATAGCGGCCACGCGGGCGGCCGGCGTCACGTTGCGCTCCCAGGTCTCGCCGCCCTGCCGCCCCTGCCCCTGGACGGCGGGCGTGTCGGGCCGGATCCGGGCGACCGGCTGCGGGTGGCGCTGCTGCCGCCACTTGCCCTGCTCGGGCCCCCGGGCCGCCATGCCCGCGCCGGCGTCGTAGCCCGCGGCTGGCGGTGGAGCCGACCGGGGCTCGCGGCCGCGCGCGCCCTCGGCGCCGCGCCCGACGGCCGCGCCGTACCCAGGACCGCCGCGGCCCGGAGCGGCGTCGTAACCGGGCGGCGCGTACGGACCCGGAGTGGGGTCGTAGCCCGGCGCCGCGGATGGGCTCGGAGTGAGGTCGTGGCCCGGCACCGCGGATGGGCTCGGGCCGGCGTGGGCGCCGCCCTCCGGATAGGCGGCGCCCCGCCATCCCTGGCCCGCCTCGCGGCGCGGCTCCTGGTAGCGCGGGTCGGGCCCGCCGAAGCTGGGGTCGCGGCGCGGCTGGGCGTAGCGCGGGTCGGGCCCGCCGAAGCTGGGGTCGCGGCGCGGCTGGGCGTAGCCCGGGTCGGGTCCGGCGCCGGGGCCTGGGTCGTACCCGGGATCTGGCCGGCCGCGGGCGGGTGCGGGATCGGCCGGGAAGTCCTCCAGATCGAGGTCGCCGCGGCGGAAGCCGGGATCGGTGGGCCAGTCGTCGCCGCGGTACTTGCCGCCGACCTGGTAGAGGGGCGGGCGGCCGTTCCGCGATGGGCCGGGATCGGCCGGCGGCGACGCGCTCAGCCGTTCGTACAGCGCCAGCCGTTCGTACAGCGGGGTCGAGCCGTCCCCGGCGGCACCGCTGAAGGGCGGGGGGGCGATCTGGTCGCCGTCGAAGCTCCGCTCGGCCCCGCCGTGGCCGTTGGCTCCCGGGCCGCCGGCGCCGGCTGGGCCGGTGTTCAGGGCGCCGTCGCTGGAATGGACGTAGGTCCGGCCAAGCGGCCAGACCCCCAGCGACGGGGGCAGTTGCTGATCGTCGTGGTACCACCCGTCGCCGTAGGACCCGTCGTCGTTCCGTGCCTGGTTCATGGGCGGTCTCAGCTTTCTCAACGAGCATGCGGGCGAGCCGGGATGCCCAAGGGGAATCCCTTCGCGTGACCAGCGATTCCCGCCGGTTGCCGCTCCTCGCCGAGCTGGACCGGAACCGGCGGCGTTGCCCGGTGGCGATCCCTGGCGACCGCCGCCCTGATCCTCGCGCTCGTCGCGGTCCTGGCCTCGCTGACGGCCGGGCGGGCGGTCCGGCGGCATTGCCTCAGTGGGTATGGTGGTGTCGGGGAAATGGAGCGCCGGCCGGCGCCGGTGTGACCTGAAAGGATCACCATGCCCGAGGCCGTCATCGTCGCCGCCGCCCGATCGCCGATCGGTCGCGCCTACAAGGGGTCGCTCAAGGACCTGCGGCCCGACGACCTGGCCGCGCGGATCATCCGCACCGCCCTGGACCAGGTGCCGCAGCTCGACCCGGGCCGGCTCGACGACCTGATCCTCGGCTGCGGGGTCCCAGGGGGCGAGCAGGGGTTCAACATGGGCCGGGTGGTCGCCGTGCTGCTCGGCCACGACGACCTGCCCGGCACGACCGTGACGCGCTACTGCGCCTCGAGCCTGCAGACCACCCGGATGGCGTTCCACGCGATCAGGGCGGGGGAGGGCGAGGCGTTCGTCTCGGCCGGGGTGGAGTGCGTCTCCCGCTACGTCAAGGGCAACGCCGACACCCCGCCGCCGCAGCCGGGCGCCGACCCGCGCGACAAGCTCGGCAATCCGTGGGTGAACCCGTCGTTCGCGGAGGCGCAGCAGCGCACCGGCCGCCGAGCGCAGGGCGGAGAGGACTCCTGGCACGACCCGCGCGAGGACGGCACCCTGCCGGACGTCTACATCGCCATGGGCCAGACGGCGGAGAACGTCGCGGAGCTGCGCGGCATCACCCGCGAGGACCAGGACGAGTTCGGCGCGATGTCGCAGAACCGGGCCGAGAAGGCGATCGCCGAGGGCTTCTTCGAGCGCGAGATCACCCCCGTGACGCTGCCAGACGGTCGCGTGGTCGCCGCCGACGACGGGCCGCGGCCTGGCACCACCGTCGAGGTCCTCGCCGGGCTGAAGCCGGTGTTCCGTCCGGACGGCACCGTGACCGCCGGCAACTGCTGCCCGCTCAACGACGGCGCCGCCGCCGTGGTGGTGATGTCGGACGAGCTGGCAAGGCAGCTCGGCATCACGCCGCTCGCGCGGATCGTGGCCACCGGCGTGACCGCGCTGTCGCCGGAGATCATGGGGCTCGGGCCGGTGGACGCCTCGCGGCGCGCGCTGGCGCGGGCCGGCATGACCATCGACGACATGGACCTCGTGGAGATCAACGAGGCCTTCGCCGCCCAGGTGATCCCCAGCTACCGCGACCTCGGGATCGACGTCGAGCGGCTCAACCTGCACGGTGGCGCGATCGCGGTCGGCCACCCCTTCGGGATGACCGGCGCCAGGATCACCTGCACCCTCCTGAACGGCCTGCGCTCCCGCGACGCCACCCTTGGGCTTGAAACCATGTGCGTCGGCGGCGGCCAAGGCATGGCGATGATCCTCGAGCGCCTGGCGTAGGGGGCCCGGCCCCGACGCCCCCACCACCGCGCCCATCCGGCCGCCACGGCGGCGCAGCTAGGCGGCCGGCCCGCCCGATTGCTGGTCGGGCAGCAGCGCCGCGGCCAACGTGTGGGCAAGCCAGTCGCGGTAGCGCTCGGGCGGCCAGCCGCGCTGGACCACCAGCAGGTCGTGGACGGCCATCGAGTTGAGCGTCCACAGCACGTCACGGGCGTCGTCGGCCGACAGCCCGGGCCGCAGGACGCCACGGTCGGCCAGGCGCCGGGCGAAGCGGCCCATCCCGGCCAGCCGCTCGTTCTCCAGCTGCGCCCAGACCTCGGCGAGCTCGGGGTCGGCGGCGGCCGCCCCGGCGAGCACCCGCAGCAGCGGTCCGGCGCGTGCATGGATACCGGGCTGGGTGGCGGCGTAGAGCTGGAACTGGCGGCGGGGGTCGGTCTCGGCGATCACCGCCTGGATGGCCGGGCGCTGCTCCGGGGGGACCGCCGCGCGGGCGGCGCCGCCGGCCACCGCCGCCCGCACGACCGCCTTGAACAGGGAGGCCTTGCTGCCGAAGCCGCGGTAGATGGTCTCGACGACCACGCCGGCGGCCTGGGCGATCGCGGTCAGCGTCGCCCCGCTGTAGCCACGTTCCAGGAACACCCGCTGAGCGGCCGCGACGATGTCCTGGCGGGTCTGCGCGGCCTGGGCCTGGCGGCGCGTGGTGTCGTACCGCCGGCGGGGTTGGGGCTTGACTTCCTCAGCCATTCGATAGCATCCTCATGACATCAAATCAGCCTCGTTCTATCCGATTGTAGCGCGCGGAGGAAGCCGAAGCGCGCGGGGGAAACGCCGTGCTCCAAGGGCACGGGGAGGAAGGAGCGGGCCATGTCCGATCACACCGACGGCATCAAGGCCACCGCACGGCGGACCTTGGAGGAGATCTTCCCCAACGGCGACGTCGCCGCGCTCGCCGAGGTGGTGCACCCCGACGTGGTCAACCACGAGGCCCCTCCGGGCGCGCCGCAGGGGCTGGACGGCATGACCCAGACGATGCTGTGGCTCAAGGGGGCGTTCTCCGACCGGCACTACGAGATCCACCAGGTCATCGCCGACGGCGACACCGTCGCCGTCCACTGCACCTTCAGCGGGCGGCACACCGGGGAGTTCATGGGCCTGGCCCCGACCAACCGGCCGTTCGCCGTCCACCAGATCCACATCGTCCGCTTCCAGGACGGCAAGGGCGTCGAGCACTGGGCGGTCCGGGACGACCTCGCGATGCTGCGCCAGCTCGGCGTGATCCCGAGCGGAGCGGCCTGAGGGCGCTGTGCCCGCCGGTGGTTACCGCTGGGACGACACCGGGCGCAGGTCGACGCGGCGCAGGAGCTGCGCGTTGAGGGCGACCACGATGGTCGACAGGCTCATCAGCACGGCACCGACGGCGGGCGCCAGCGAGATCCCGGCCCACGCCAGCACCCCGGCGGCCAGCGGCACGGCCACGGCGTTGTAGCCGGTCGCCCAGGCGAGGTTCTGGAGCATCTTCCGGGGCAGGCGATCACCAGCACCGTGACAGTGCGCTCGATCGCCTGGTCGGGGTTGCCGAGCGCCAGCCAGACCAGCAGGGTGATCACGCCGGCGCCGAGCGCGAACCAGAACAGCATGGCGGCGGCGCGGTCGGCCAGCGCCTGGGCGCGGGAGCGCGAGGCCTGCGCCTGCTCGACCAGCCGGCGGATGCCCGCCAGGGCGGTCCGCTCGCCGACCGCCTCGACGCGCACGCGGATGGCGGAGTCGGTGGCGACGGTGCCGGCGACGACGCGGTCGCCCTGGTGCCGTGCGACCGTGCGCGACTCACCGGTGATCATCGACTCGTCCAGCTCGGCGGCGCCGTCGATGATCACGCCGTCGGCGGGCACGCGGCCGCCGGACCGGACCAGGACGACGTCGTCCGGCCGCAGCTCGCTGGCGGGCACGCTGCGCACGCCGCCGTCCTCGACCCGCTCGGCCTCGTCGGGGAGTAGCGCGGCCAGCGCGTCCAAGGCGCCGGAGGCCTGCCCGAGGGCGCGCATCTCCAGCCAGTGGCCGAGCAGCATGACGTCGATCAGCAGCGCCAGCTCCCACCAGAAGTCGAGGTCGAAGGCGCCGAGCGCGGTGGCGGCGCTGGCGGTGAACGCGACCGTGATGGCCAGGGCGATCAGCAGCATCATGCCGGGCTGGCGGGTGCGGGCCTCCTCGATGCCACCGCGCAGGAACGGCCAGCCGCCGTAGACGAAGACCGCCGTGCCGAGCGCGGGCGCGACCCAGCCGGAGCCGGGGAACGTGGGGGCGGCGAAGCCGAGCCACTGCTGGATCATGTCGCTGTAGACCACCACGGGCACGCTCAGGACGACGCTGAGCCAGAAGCGGTCGCGGAACTGGGCCGCGTGGTCGTGGCCGCCGGCATGGGCGCCGTGGCCGCCGTGTCCCATATGCGCGTCGTGCGCCTGCTCCGGGAGTTGCTCCGTGCCGACTGGGTGGTGTGCCCGCATGTCCCGCACTTGTCTCTCCTGGCGCCGGTCCGGTTCCGCCACCATATACCCCCATGGGGTATTTGCCAAGGGCCTCGGAATCGGGTTACCGCCTCTCCAGTCCCGAGGCGCCCGAGCCACGGGTCCAGGGGAACTGGAGGCCCCCTGTCGACCGTGGACGCGCTCGACTGGTTCGTCCCGCCGGCACACCTCGGCTTGCCCTGTGTGTTACTGTCCGTAGCGGTATGAGCGAGCCGCTGCCTCCGACAACGTCGTCCCACCCGCTCCTCGATGGGGACCGCCGCCCCCAGGGTGTCGTGATCCTGAACTGGCGCGACACCACCAATCCGGAGGGCGGCGGCTCCGAGCTGTTCGTGGAGCGGGTGGCCGCCGGCCTGGCCGCCGGCGGCAGGCCGGTCACGCTGGTCTGCGCGGCCCACCCCGGCGCCCCCGCCGAGGAGGTCGCCGGCGGCGTGCGGGTGCTGCGGCGCGGCTCGCAGCGCACCGTCTACCTGCGGGCCTTCCTGCTGCACGCCGCCGGGCGGCTGGGCCAGCACCAGGCCGTGATCGACGTCCACAACGGCATGCCCTTCCTGTCGGCGCTGTGGTGCCGGCGCCCGGTGGTGGTGCTGGTGCACCACGTCCACCGCGAGCAGTGGGGGGTGGTGTTGCCGCGGCCGCTGGCGCGGCTCGGCTGGTGGCTGGAGTCGACCGTGGCGCCGCGGGCCTACCGGCGGGCGCGCTACGTGGCCGTCTCCGAGAGCACCCGCCGTGAGCTGGCCTCTCTCGGCGTGCGCGAGGACGCCATCACCGTGGTCCACAACGGCGCCGGGCCCCTGCCGGCGGCGCCCCCGGCCCCCAGGGCCGCCGTGCCGACCGTGTGCGTGCTCGGCCGCCTGGTGCCGCACAAGCGCGTCGAGTTCGCGCTGGAGGCGGTCGCCCGCATCCGCAAGCGCCTGCCGTCGCTGCGCCTGGAGGTGGTCGGCCGCGGCTGGTGGGAGCCGCGCCTGCGAGACACGGCGCAGCGGCTGGAGCTCGGCGACGCGGTGCGGTTCCACGGGTTCGTCGGCGAGGTGACCAAGCGCGAGCTGCTGGCCTCCGCCTGGGTGCTGGCGATGCCCTCGATCAAGGAGGGCTGGGGCCTGGCGGTGATGGAGGCCGCCGCCCACGGCACGCCAGCGGTCGGGCTGCGCTCCGCCGGCGGCCTGGCGGAGTCCATCGTGGACGGAGAGACCGGACTGCTGGCCGAGGGGCCCGAGGAGTTCACCGCCCAACTCGAGCGGATGCTGACCGACGGGGCGCTGCGCCAGTCGCTGGGCGAGGCCGCCAGGCGCCGCTGCGCCTCGTTCACCTGGGAGCGGGCCGCCGACGAGTTCGCCGCCGTCCTGGACGCCGCCGTGGCAGAGGCCGCGACCCGGAACGGTCAGCGCGCGCCGTAGACGACCAGCGGCCGGTCGGAGGTGGTCTCGCTGCTGGAGGCGGTCACCAGCGTGAGCGAGGCTGCGAACGCCAGCAGCAGCGCGCCCACGACGAGGGCGATGAAGACCCGGGCGGTCGGACTCATCGATGGCTCCCTTCTCCGGCTCGTGCGAACAATAGCAGCCGGCGGCGCCAGAGGGCTACTCCCGGTAGCACTCCCACGACCGCCCAGGCGGCGGTGGCGAGCGCGAGCAGGTCGCCGGCCACCACCGGGGCGGCCGGCGGCGCGGCGAACCGCACCGGCGCCGCCGGGCCGGGGACCTGGTACAGCGCCAGGTCGGCGCCATCCAGCAGCCGCTCTGCTCCGGCCAGCCGCGGGGTCAACTCGGCCCACTCGGCGACCTTGAGGACCAGCACGTAGCGGATGCCCTGCGCCGCCAGCGCCGGCGCCAGCGGCGCGGCGCCGCGCACCAGCGGGCCGAGGCGGCCGCCGTAGGGGTCCTCGCCAGCCACCGTGACGCGCCGCAGCTCCAGGTCGTCGTTGCCGACCGCACGGCGGGTGAAGTACCGCTGCGCTGGGTCCAGCACCACCCGGTCACCATTCCACGGGAACCCGAAGTACAGGTGCCAGGGGAGCACCAGCATAGCGCCGGGCTCGGGGTCGGCTGCCATCGCCTGCCGCGCCTGCCGCCAGTCGGGCGGGTAGGCGGCGGTGCCGAGGCGCCCGGCCGCGCCCCAGGCCAGCCCCGGCACCAGCAGCACCGGCGCGGCGACCAGCGCGGCGGCGGCCGCTACCCGCCAGCGCGACGGCTCCAGCATCCCCAGCACGCGCTCCACGCCGGCGCCGAAGCCGATCGCCTCCACCAGCGCCAGCGGGGCGACGAACTTCTGCGCGTCGCGGATCATCCCGCCGCCAGGCACGTGCGCGATCGCGAAGTCGACCGCGCCCCGCAGCGCCGGCACGGCGTAGGCGCCCGCCAGCGCCAGCCCGACCGCCGCGGCCACCAGCAGCCCGACCGCGGCGCCGCGGTCCCAGCGGCGCAGGATCACCAGCCAGCCGGTCACCGCCACGGCCAGCACCACCGCGAACCCCGGCCACCACGCCCAGGCGCCGTGCCCCGGCGGGGTGACCAGCCCGTTCCAGATGCCGCCGAGCCCAAGCAGGCTCCCCAGCGTGCCGAACGGCCCGTCCGGTCTGGAGGCGAAGGCGGCCGCGCCGGCCGGCCGCACCGGCACCCCCCCGGGGCGCAGCACGCTCGGCAGCAGCCAGGGCAGGTTGACGGCCAGCGCGGCCGCCAGGACCGTCCCGGCCCGCCGCCACGGCCGGCCGGCGACCACCGCCAGCGCGGTCCCGGCGGCGATCACCGCCCCCGGCGGGCTGCCGCACGCCGCCACCGCCAGCGCGGCCACCAGCCGCTGGGCCCGTGCCCTGCCGGCCCGGTAGTCCAGCGCCGCCCCCACGACCCACGGCAGCGCGGCGTAGGAGACCAGCAGCGCCCAGTGGCCCATCAGCAGCCGCTCGTAGACGTGCGCGTTCCAGACGAACAGCCCCGCGGCCGCCGCGCCACCCGCCGCGGTCGCCACCGGCGCAAGGCGCGCGGCACCCCAGCCGCCGAGCACGAAGATCCCCACCAGGATCAGCTTCTGGACGAGCTCCGCCGGCGCGACCCGCGAGGCGAGCGCGACCAGCAGGTCGCTGGGCACCGCCCGCGCCACCGAGGTGCCGAGCCCCAGCAGGTCGCGCCCCAGCGGGATGCGCGGCACGAACACCATGTCGTAGGCGAGCACGTAGCCGCGCGCCAGCAGGGGTGCCAGCGCCAGCGCGGCCAGCGCCACCGCGGCCCACAGGCCCGCGCGGCTCCTGGGTGGGCTCAGGGGGCCTCGGCCTGGTGCTGCGGCTCCTCCATCTCCTGGGTCTCGCCGGCGACGTGCCCGCCGCCCGAGTTGCCGCGGCCGAGCAGGATCACACCGACCACCACCAGCACCACCCCGAGCACCAGCCCGGCGATCGGCACGATCCACTGGATCAGGCGGAGCTGGCTGACGGCGGTCCTGGCGTCGTCCACGTTGCCGCTGATGGTCTTCTCGTCGTAGACGAGCGAGCCTTTGAACGCGGTCAGGACCGGCACGCCGGTGTCGGTCTGCAGGATCTGGGTGACGTCCTCGGCGCCCTTGATGATGATGCCGGTGCGCGGCTCGACCCACAGGGTCTTGACGTCGCCGAACATGATCGTGGCCGGCACGGTGGCCACGTTCGGCTGGCCGCCCTGCGCGCCGCTGACCTCCAGCCTGTCGAGCGGCACGTCGCTGAAGCGCTGCTCGAAGCGGAAGACCTCCAGCCCCTTGATCCGCTCGCTGCCGGCGTAGGTGGCCGGGAACGCCCGCTTGGCGTAGGTGTCCCAGAACGAGTAGGTGCGCTTCTGGGTGTTGAAGGGGAACTTGAAGGTCAACCCGCTGTGGGGCGGCTGGTCGCCGCAGCAGTGCTTGGACTCGCCGGTGACGCGGTCCATGGCGACCCGCTCCTGGGCGGCCCGCAGCACGCCGTCGTCGCCGACGTCCTTGGTCATCACAAAGCTGTCCCACACGGCCGTGCTGGCGTTGCCCGCCTTGGCGTCGCCCTTGACCGTGCGGATGTTCTGGACCTGCGCGGTCACCTCTCTGAGCTGCGCCTTGTTGAAGTAGGTCGCGGTCCCGACCGCAACAGGCGTCGAGTACTGGTTGAGTGGGGCCTTCTGGAGCCTCGGGTACGCGTAGAAGCGGACCGAGAGCGCGAGGAACAGCAGGAAGAACCCCACGAACACGAGCACGTACCCCACCCGACGACCCACAGCGGCCTCCCGCAGCAGCACGGCTTCCTTGCGGAAGCCTACACAAACCTTTCTGTCGAAAATAGACTGCTGTTACCGACCGTTGCACGATAGGCTCTCGCCCGCGGAACAGGCAACAGGGTGGGGAAGGGGAGCGATGCGGCTCGAAGCGTTCCGGACGGAGCTGCCCCGCGCGTTCGACGGGGACCTGGCCGCCCCGCACCCGCGGGACCGGCGCTTCCGCGCGCTGCTCGAGGACGTCCCGGGCATGGCCACCGAGTCCAAACTGGCGCTGCTGAACCTCGCCGCCGCCCACCTGGAGCCGGGCGAGGCCTATCTGGAGGTCGGCAGCTTCAAGGGGCTGTCGCTGATCGGCGCGATGCTCGGCAACCAGCATGCGCCCTTCTACGCGATCGAGAACTTCCTGGAATTCAACCTGGACTCCGGAGCCACCAGGGACGAGTTGCTGGGCAACCTGGACCGCTGGGTCGACCGCGAGCGGCTGCGGCTGCTGGAGGGCGACTGCTTCCGGCTGCTGCGGCGCGAGCGGCTGCTGGAGCCGCCCGTCGGCGTCTATTTCTACGACGGCGCGCACGGGCGCCTGCCCCATTACCTGGCGCTGGGCGTGGCCGAGCCATGGCTGGCCGACCGCGCGCTGGTGGTGGTCGACGACGCCTCCTGGCCGATGGTCGCCCGCGCCACCGAGCGCTACCTGGCCGCCCACCCAGGCTACGAGCTGCTGTTCGACCTCGCCGCCGAGCGCGAGGAGGACCCGCGCTGGTGGAACGGCCTGCGGGTGTACGCCTTCCGGCGGCTGCCCGGACAGGCCGCCGGCCGGCGGGCGTCGCCGGACGTGGCCTGGCGCATGCTCGCCTACGGCCTCGCCTACCAGCCGGCCATGCGGCTGGCGTGGAGGACCCTCCCGCGCCACCCCCGCCTGGCCTCGGCCGTGCTCAAGGTCGTGCCGATGGCCTCTCGCCGCGTTCCGGGATGTGGCTGATTGGCCAGGGCGATGGACCCCGATGTCGCCGCGCCGCTGGCGGCGGGGCCCTCGCTGCCTCGCGCCGGCCTGATGGTGGCGCCGGCCATGGCCGTGGCCAACGGCCTGAACTACGCCTTCAACCTGGTGATGCTGCGGCTGCTGGAGCCGGCGGCCTACGGCGCGCTCGGCGCGCTATTGGCGGTGATCCTCATCGGGACCGTGCCGGGGCTGGCGCTCCAGGCGGTGGTGGCGCGGCATACCGCGCTGCGCGCCGGCGACCGCCGGGCCGTGGCGGAGCTGTGGTCGCGAACGCTGGTGGCGGTGTCGTGGGTGAGCCTCGGGCTCGGGCTGGCGGTGGCGGCGGCCGCGCCGGCGCTGGCGGCGTTCCTGCACCTCGGCTCGATCGTGCCGGCGCTGTGGCTGGCCGCCAACATCCTGCCGCTGCCGCTCGTCTCGGCCCTCCAGGGGATGCTCCAGGGCGTGCAGCGGTTCGGCGCGCTGGCCGCGGCGCTGCTGCTCAACGCCGGCGCCCGCCTGGCGGTCGGGGTCGGCCTGGTGGCCGCCGGCCACGGCGTCGACGGCGCGCTGGCCGCGTCGGTGGCCGGCTCCGTCCTGGCCGTGCTGCTGCCCCTGACCCTCCTCCGCCCGATGCTGGCCGGACGCGGCGTCCCGTCGGGTGCCCCGGTCGGCGGCCGGGCGGTCCTGTCGGGCGCCCCCCGGCTCGCTCCCGCGACCGCGGCGCTCGGGCGCGAGGTGGGGGCGGCGGCGCTGGCGTTCCTCGGGCTGCTGCTGCTGACCAACATGGACCTGCTGCTCGCCCGCCACTACCTGGCCGCGGAGCCGTCGGGGCTGTACGCGGCGGGCGCGGTGGTCGCCAAGATCGCCTACTGGGCGCCGCAGTTCGTGGCCACGATCGTGTTCCCGCGCCTGGCGACCGAGGCGGCCGCCCGCCGGCGCCTACTGGCCCGGGCCGCCGCGGCGATCGCCGCGCTCGGGGTCGCGCTGATGGTCGTGGTGGCGGCCGCGCCCGAGCTGGCGGTGACGCTGCCGTTCGGCGCCGCCTACCGGGACGTGGGGCCGGACCTGCCGCTGTTCGCCGCGCTCGGCACTGCCCTGGCGCTGGTGCAGCTCCTGCTGTTCTCGGCCATCGCGGCCGGTGATCGCAAGGTCCACCGGCTGATCGGTGCCACCGTCGTGGTGGAGGTCGCGGTGATCGCGCTCGGCCCGCACCACTCGGTCACCGGGATCGTCGGGGCGGCGCTGGCCGCCGTGACGGCGCTGCTGGGAGCCTGCTGGGTGCTGGAGCGCCGCCGCCAGCCCGTGGAGGCGGCCCCATGAGTCGCCCCGAGAGGTCCGGGGAGCCCAAGGGGGGTGCCCCGGTGAAACGGGAACTCGTCAGGGTCGACTCGCAGCCGTACCCGGGGCCGCCCGCGCCGCCCGCGCGCCCGCCACGCCGCCCGCTGGACCACGCCGAGCCGGCGGCCTACGTCCTGTTCGGCGCGGTGCTGCTGGCGGTGCTGCTCGGCACCGACTGGGGGCAGGTCGCTCCCGACACCCGGCCGGAGCTGTACCTGGCGCCGGCGCGGACGCTGCTCGGCGCGCTGTCGTCCTGGCGGCCGAACCCCTACCTGGGACAGCCGAACCTCGACACGGGCACGGCGCCGGTTGCGCTGGTCGTGCTGGCGCTGCGGGCGCTCGGCGCGGACGCGTGGCTGGCGGTGCGGCTGTGGCGGGCGCTGCTGCTCGGCATCGCCGCCTGGGGCGCGGTGCGGCTGTTCCACGAGGTCGCCGGCGGCGGCGACGCCGCCACCGGGCGGCGCTCCAACCCGGCCGGCCGGGTGGCCGCCGCCGTGCTCTACGTGGCCAACCCCTACGTGGTGGTCGCCGGCGCGACCAACCCGGTCCTGCTGCCCTACGCGCTGGCGCCATGGCTGCTGCTGGCGCTGGCGCGGGCCGTGCGCGAGCCGCGCTCCTGGCGCTGGCCGGCCGCGTTCGCGCTGGCGTTCTTCGTCAGCGGCGGCACCAACGCCGGCGTGGTCAGCCTGTTCATGCTGCTGGGCGTCCCCTGCTACCTGGTCTACGCCGTGGTCGCGCTGGGGCGGGGCTGGCGCGAGCTGGCCCGGCCGACCCTGCGCTGCCTCGGCCTGGCCGCGCTGGTGTCGCTGTACTGGCTGGTCCCGGCGGTGCTGGCCGCCCGCAGCGGCGCCTCGATCGCCTTCGACACCGAGCGGCCCGGCGACGTCGGCAGCGTCTCCTCCTACGCGGAGACGCTGCGGCTGCTCGGCCTGTGGACCTTGTACGGGCGGGCGGGGGACCGGCTGTTCCTGCCGAACTTCGCCGCCTACCTGACCAACCCGCTGGTGGTGCTCGCCTCCTTCGCGCTGCCGGTCGCCGCGGTGCTCGGGGCGCTGGTCTCGCGGGCCCGGGCCCGGGCACTGGGCGCGATCCTGCTGGCGGTGGCGGTGCCGGTGATGGTGGGCCTGTTCCCGACCGACAACCCGTCCCCCTTCGGCCGGCTGCTGAACCGCGCCTTCGCCGTGGTCCCCGGCGCGATCGCCTTCCGGACCACCAACAAGGCCGGGGCGCTCGCCGCGCTGGGGATCACGCTGCTGGTCGCGGTGGGCGTCGCCGAGGTGGCCGGCCGGCGCGGGCGCTGGCGCCTGACGGCCAGCCGGCAGTCGAGCCTGATCGCGGCGATCGTGGCGCTGGGCGTGGTCGCGGTGGCCGTGCTGCCCGCCTGGACCGGTGGGCTGAACCTGGAGCGGTTCCGCGTGCCGGCGTACTGGCGGCAGGCCGCGGCCGACCTCAACGCCGGGCCCTCGACCAGCCGCGTGCTGCTGCTGCCCGGGCAGGTGCAGGCCGATTACACCTGGGGCCTGCGCGGCCCGGACGACCTGCCCGCCTCGCTGCTCGACCGGCCCTCGGCGCTGCGCGCGACCGTGCCGAACGGCTCGCCCGAGCAGTCCAACTTCCTGGCGGCGCTGGACGTGCCGCTCGCCGCCGGCGCGCCGGACCTCGGCGGCGTCTCGGCGATGGCCCGCTATCTCGGCGCCAGCCAGGTCCTGCTCCGCAACGACGTCCAGTGGCAGGAGGCCGGCGGCGCCGCGCCTTCGGCGCTGGCCGCCTCGCTGGCCCGCGACCCCGGACTGCACCGCGACGCGAGCTACGGCAGGCCGGGCCAGGGAGTCGCCGACCCCTCGCCCGGCGCCGGCTCGCTGCCGCCGCTGCAACGCTATGCCGTCAGCGACGCCCCGCCGATCGTGCGCGCCGAGCCGGCCAGCGGTGCGCTGCTGATCGACGGGGACAACTTCGCGCTCCCGGGGCTCCAGCGGCTGGGCCTGCTGCGCGGGCAGCCCGCCTACCGGCTCCTGGGCGACGTCAGCTCCGACGACCTGGCACTGGCGCTGGACGACGGCGCCCACCTCGTCCTGACCGACACCAACCGGCGCCGCGCCTGGCGGGTGCCACGCCTCGGGCAGAGCTACTCGCCGACCCTCCGCGCCGAGGACCCCCTCAACCCGGGCACGACCACGCTCAGCCTGTTCGGCGATCCGCGGCGCCAGTCGACCGCCGTGTTCAACGGCGCCCGCTCGGTCACCGCGACCAGCTCTGGCTCGATCTTCGGGCCCGTCCCCAACGACAAGCCCGCCTTCGCGTTCGACGGCGACCCCTCCACCGCCTGGATGACCGGTGACTTCGGCGCCGCCGTCGGCCAGTCGATCACCCTGGAGCTCGCGCAGCCGGAGATCGTCTCCAGGATCACGCTGCGGCCGGTGCTCGGCGGGCCGGTGCAGATCGCGGGCGTCAGGATCGTGCTCGACGGCCGCAGCGTCGACGCCGACGTGCCGGCCCAGCCGTCGGTCGACGTGACGCTGCCGCCGACGACCACCTCCAAGGTCACCGTGGAGATCACCCGGACACGCGGGGGCCCGGGTCTCAACCCGGTCGGGTTCTCGGAGATCGCCGTTCCCGGCGTGCAGGTGTCGGAGGGCGTCAGCCTCGCCGGGCGGCTGCGCGAGCTGCTCGGCGGCCTCGACACGCGCGCCCGGCAGCGGCTGGCCTCGACACCGCTGGACGTGGTGCTGGCTAGGGCCGACGGCGACCCCTCCAGGCTCGACGACGACGAGGAGCGGGCGCTCGACCGCAGCTTCTGGTTGCCCGACACGCGCTCGCTGCAGCTCTCGGGCTTCGCGCGGTTCGGGCCGGGCCTCGAGGATTCGCAGGTGGACCAGCTCGCGGGCGCCTCCGGGCCGGTGATCGCCGACTCCTCCTCCCGGGCGTTCGACGGCATCGGGCTGCGGGCGTCGCAGGCGCTGGACGGCGACTCCGACACCGCCTGGGTGCCGGCCGGGCGCGGCGTCGGCGAGTGGATCGACGTGCGCTTCCCGACCCGGACGCTGGACCAGGTGAGCGTGACCCAGCTCGTGCCCAGGGGCCTGGTCGGGGTGGACACCGCCATCGGGGCGGACCTGTCGCTGGACGGCGGGCCGCCCCGCAAGGTCTCGCTGCGGGCCGGCACCAGCGTGCTCCGCTTCCCCAAGCAGCGCGTGTCCAGGCTGCGCCTCACCCTGACCAAGGTGGTCGGCCCGGGCAGCCAGGTCCGGATCAGCGGGATCGACGCGGGCGGGGCCCGCATCCCGCAGGCCTCCGGGTCCAGCCGCCTGCGCGGCTGCGTGGCCATGGGGACCATCGACGGCCAGCCGCTCGAGGTCGCCGTCGACGGCACCCTCAACCAGCTCAGCCGCGGCCAGGACCTGCCGCTGCGGGCCTGCCCCGGGCACCCGCTGCGGCTGGGCGCCGGCGACCACCGGCTGCAGACCTCGCCGGGCTGGCTGGTCGACCTGCTCGACCTGGCCTCCAGGCCCGCCGGCGGCGCCGCGCGGGCTGGCGCTGACCAGCCGACCGACCAGGCCCAGGCCACCACCGCCCCGCGGGTCACCCTGACCTCGTCCTCGGCGACCAGGACCACGCTGACGACCGAGGCGGCGCAGGGGCCCTACTACCTCGTCCTCGGGCAGGGCTACGACTCCCGCTGGCAGGCGACCCTCGACGGGCAGCCGCTGGGACCGCCGCGGGTGCTCGACGGCTACTCGGTGGGCTGGCGCATCGCCGACCGCGGGGAGCACCGCATTGCCGTGGAGTTCCAGCCCCAGCGGTGGGCGTCGGCGTCGCTGGCCGCCTCGCTCGCCAGTCTCGCCCTGGTGGTGGCACTGGTGTTCGTGCCACGACGGCGCCGGGGCCCGACCGCGCGGCCCGATCCGGCGCCCCTGGCCCCCCCGCCACCAGCACGGGCACTGGAGGATCCGGCGGAGGGAGGTGCGGCTCCATGAGGCGCGGTCTCTTCGGGTCGGCGCCCGGCCGCCCCCGGCGCCCCATCCGCGGGGCCGCCGGCGGGTGGCTCGCGCTCGGGGCGATGCTCACCTTCCTCGGGGGTCGGGCGGGTCTTGTGCTGGCCGTGCTGCTGGTGCTCTGGGACCTGCTGTACGCGCCGGCGCCGCGGGTGCTGCTGCTGGCCGCGCTGCTCGTGGTGGTGTCGGTGCCGGTGACCATCCTCATCCGGGGCCTGCCGACCGTGGCCACGCTGAGCCCCGAATTCGCCGCGGGCAGCCTGCTGCCGCACCTGCTCGCCGGCACCGGCCTGGCGCTGCTGGTCCTCGGGATCCTGCGGGACGTCCGCGCGAGCCTGTCGCCCCCAAGAGGGGCCCGCCCCGAGCTGCTGGCGCCGAGCGGCGGCGGTGTCGACCGCGCCCTGCTGCCGCGCCAGGCCGAGGAGCCGCCGCCCAACGGCGAGGAGCCGCCATGAGCCAGCCGCTCGTCTCGGTGGTGGTGCCCACCCGCAACGCCGCTCGCACCATCCAGCGATGCCTCGAGTCCGTGCGGGCGCAGACCCGCCCGGTCGCCGAGCTGATCGTGGTGGACAACTGCAGCGACGACGGCACCTGGGAGGTGGCGCTGCGACTGGCCGACCTGGCGATGCGCGCCGGGCCCGAGCGCAGCGAGCAGCGCAACCTGGGCATCGCCAAGGCGAGGGGCGAGTGGCTGCTGTGGCTCGACGCCGACATGGAGCTCGCCGCGGACTCGGTCGAGCGCGCCCTGGCCGCCGCGTCGGGGCCCGGCGCGATCGGTGTGTTCCTGCCGGAGGTGACCGCCGGCAGCGGCTTCTGGACCGGTTGCCGCACGCTGGAGCGGCGCTGCTACCACGGCGAGCCCCGCATCGAGTCGCCGAGGCTGCTGCGCACCGCCTGGCTGCGGGAGACGGGCGGGTTCACCGACGTGACCGGCACCGAGGACGCGGACGTCCGCAACCGGCTGCTCGCCGCCGGCGCCAGGCTGGCATGGGCCGACACGCTGGTCGTCCACCACGAGGGGCGCCTGTCCCTCGGCGGGGTCGCCCGCAAGCGTTTCTACTACGGCAAGAGCCTGCCGAACTACCGGCGCCGGAACCCCGGCGCGGTGGCCGGGCAGATCGGCGCCACCGTCGGTGCTCTCTGGCGCCACCGCCGGCTGCTCGCGGCCGACCCCGGGCATGCCGCCGGCCTGCTGCTCATGCGCACCTGCGAAGCCGGCGCCTACCTGGCCGGCGCGCTCCGCCAGCGTGGAGGGACCTGAGTGAGGCAACCGCCGCCCGCCGACGCGGCGCCCGCCGCCGAGGCACCCGCCCGCCCGGCACGTGCCAGCCGGATCGCCTACCAGCCCGCGCTCGACGGGCTGCGGGCGCTGGCGATCCTCACCATCATGCTCTACCACGGGCAGGTGTCGTGGCCGCGCGGCGGGTACCTGAGCGTCGACCTCTTCTTCGTGCTGTCGGGCTACCTGATCACCACCCTGCTGCTGGCGGAGTGGGAGGCGCGCGCGGCCATCGACCTCAAGCGGTTCTGGTCCGGACGGGCGCGGCGGCTGCTGCCCGCGCTGCTCCTGATGCTCGGCGGGATCGCCGCCTACGCCGCCCTGCTGGCGCCCGCGACCGGCCTGGCCCGCATGCGCGGGGACGCGCTGGCGACGCTGCTGTACGTGGCCAACTGGCGCTTCGCCTTCACACACCTGTCGTACTTCGAGCAGTTCGGCGACTCCTCGCCGCTCACCCACATGTGGACGCTGGGGATCGAGGAGCAGTACTACCTGCTGTGGCCGCTGGTGCTGATCGTCGGCCTGCGCCTGGCCAGGGGCCGCCTGCGGCCAGTGCTGGTCGGAACCCTGCTGGCCCTGTGCGCCTCGGCGCTGACGATGGCCGCGCTGTACCGTCCGGGCGTCGACCCGTCGCGGCTCTACTACGGCACCGACACGCGCGCGCAGGCGCTGCTGTTCGGCGGCGCGCTGGCGGTGGTACTGGCGATGTGGGACCACCGGCCGCTGCCGCGGGCGCTCGTCCAGGTCGCCGCCGTCGTCGGGTTCGGCGGCTTCCTGGCGATGCTCCTGCTGATCCCCGACACCGTCCGGTGGATGTACCTGGGCGGCTTCACCATGGCCGCGGCCGCCTGCGGCCTGACGGTGGTGGTGGCCGCCCAGCCGGGCGGCTGGGTGCGGCGGATCTTCTCGACCCCGCCGCTGCCGGCGATCGGGCGGATCTCCTACGGCCTGTACCTGTGGCACTGGCCGCTGTTCGTGGCGATCTCCCCCGAGCGGGTCCACCTCCACGGCCCGTGGCTGCTGGCGCTGCGGGTGGCCGCCACCTTCGTGGCCGCGATCCTCTCCTCTCGCCTGGTCGAGCTGCCGATCCGCCGCGGCGCGCTGGGTCGCCGGCGCTTGGCGCGGCCGGTCACCGTCGGCGCGGCCGTGGCGATCGTCGCCCTGCTGGCGGTGACCACCGCGCCGGGCCGGGTGCCGGCCGCGGAGGGGGTCGCGCTCAGCGGCGCCACCGGCGCGGCGGGCCTGCCCACCGTCACCCCGTCGCCCACCACGGCGACACCGTCACCCGGCCAGCCGGCCAGCAAGCCGAACCCCGGCAATGGCTTCCGGGTCTACCTGGTCGGCGACTCGGTCGGCTTCACCCTCGGCTTCTACGACCCAAGGGGGACTGTTCGCGGCATGACCCTTGGCGGCGACACGGAGCTCGGCTGCGGTCTCGTGCGCGCTCCCATGGTCCTGGCCGGCAGCGTGCAGCCGGTCGACCCCAAGTGCACCACCTGGCCGACGCGATGGCGCGACAAGACCGCCGCCTTCCATCCCGACGTCACCCTGATGGTGCTCGGGGGCTGGGAGGTGCTCGACCACCAGGTCGACGGTCGCGTGCTGGAGCCAGCCACCCCGGAGTACGAGCAGTACCTGGACAGCGAGCTGCAGCTCGCCTACGACCTGGTGGCGCCGTCGAGCCGGCGCATCGCCATGCTGAACGTGCCCTGCTACCACCAGCCAGACACCGGCCTGGACAAGTCGCTGGCCGCCACGCGCGACGATCCCTCCAGGGGCGAATGGCTGAACCAGGTCCTCGGCCGCTTCGTCGCCGCCCACAGGGACCGGATGGTGCTGCTCGACCTCAGGAGCTTCCTGTGCCCGGGCGGGCGCTCCGTGGACCGCATGGATGGCGTGAAGGTGCGCTACGACGGCGTCCACTTCAGCAAGGGCGGGGCCAAGCTGGTGTGGCACTGGCTGGGGCCGCAGCTCCGGCGGCTGGCTAGCGCTCGCTGAAGCGGCGCAGGACCTCGCCGAGGCGCTCGCACTGGCGGTCGAGCTGGTGGCGCTCCAGCACCGTGCGGCGGTTGGCCGCGCCGACGCGGGCGCGGCGCCGCGGGTCGCCGAGGAACCCGAGCAGCGCCGCGGCCAGGGCCTCGGCGTCGTCGGGGACGCGCAGGTTGGGCTCGCGCACCGCCTCGTGGTTGGAGCCGCACACGGTGGTGACCACCGGCAGGCCGCTGGCCATGGCCTCGATGTAGGCGAGGCCGAACTGCTCGTTCCAGACCGGCGTCGGCCGCGGCGCGGTCACGAACACGGCGGCGCGCCGCAGCGTGGAGGCCACGCGGCCGCGGTCGCCGGCGCCGAGGAAGGTCACCCCGCCGCCTGGCCGCTCCGCCTCCCGGCGCACCAGTCCTTCCAGGGGGCCGCGGCCCAGTACCAGCAGCCGTGCCTCCGGGAGCTGCCGCCGCACCAGCCGGTGGGCCTCCAGTACCCGGTCGATCCCCTTGTTGGCGGCGAGCGGCGAGACGAACAGCGCGACCGGCTCCGCCACGGGCTCGGCGGCCGGGTGGAACAGCTCGGTGTCGACGCCGGGCAGCACCACCGCGCAGCGCTCCGCCTCGAGCCCGAGCGCCAGGCAGTGCTGGCGCGCCGCCTCCACGAAGCACAGGAACAGGTCGGCGGAGCGGGCCCGCCGCAGCGCCCGCCGGTAGGGCGGCAGCCGGTACAGCGGGCTGGCGGGGTCGTTGGCCCACACCAGCACCGCCTGGCGCTGGCCACGGCGCCGTGCCAGCGCGCTCACCTGCCCGGTCACCAGCGAGCACAGCTCCAGCGAGGCCAGCCACCCGGGCGTCTCCGGCAGCGAGTCGAGCCCGCGCAGCCAGGCGAGCGCACCGGCCTCCACGAACCGCGTGGTCGGCTGGCGGTACGGACGGGCGACGAAATCCACGTCCTCGGGCGGACGCCGCTCGCCAACGGCGGTGATCCCGGCACCGGGCATACGCGACAACCAGTGCAGCTCCCGGTACGGCCGCTGGCCGGGGAGCATGAACCAGGTTAGCCGCAGGTCCACTGGCGAGCCCTCAGTTGACTTCACTGTCCGCAACAGCGGAGAGTAGCCCGCTACGACGATTTTTGCTGATATGGGGAGCGCCGCGGCTCCCCAAGGGGGCGTTTGGGGGCATGAGCTGGCGCTGGTCCGGCACCAGCCTGCTGCTGCTCGGGGGAGCAGGGTGCCTGACGGCTTGCGCCGTCTACGGCTGGCGCTACCGGAGGAGCGCGACGGCCGCCACGTCGCTGGTGGTCGTGCTGGCGGCCCTCGTCGAATGGAGCGTGGCGCGTGCCGTCGAGCTCGCCGCCAGCGACCTGGCGACCAGGCGGCTCTTCTGCGACCTCAAGTACGTCGGCCTGGTGGCGCTGGCGCCGGCCTCGATCATCTTCGTGCTCCAGTACGCCGGGCGCCTGCGGCGGCCGAGCCCGGTGCTGCTGGGGCTGCTGGCGGTGGAGCCACTGGTGGTCCTGGCGGCGCTGGCGATCCCCTCGACGCACCACCTGTTCCACACCTACCTGCCGTCGCCGGCGTCCGGCGCCGCACCGATCGTGCGGTACGGGCCGCTGTTCTGGGTCCATTTCGTCTACTTCAACGTGGCGACGTGGCTGTGTCTCGGCGCCTTCGTGGTGACGATGACGCGCAGCTCCAGGCCCTACCGCCGGCAGAACGCGCTCCTGCTCGGCAGCCTGGCGCTTCCGCTGGTCGCGCACCTGCTCACCACGCTGAACGTCGTGCCGTTCGGCCGGGTCGATCTCACCCGCTTCGCGTTCCTGCTGACGGTGGTCTTCATGGTCCTGGCGGTGTTCCGCTTCCACCTGCTGGACCTGCGGCCGATCGCCCGCAGCCGCATCTTCCAGACGATCGGGGAGGGCGTGGTGGTCCTGGACCTCGGCGGCAAGGTGATCGACGCCAACGTCGCGGCCGAGCGGCTGCTTGGCTTGCCGCTGGCGCGCATTGTCGGCCAGCCGGCTCGGCGGGTCCTACCGGCCTGGGCAGGAGTGGTCCAGGACCAGCTCGCGCTCGGCGACGGCGAGGCGATCGAGGAGATCGAAATGGGGACCAGCACCCACGAGGTGACGGTGTCCTCGCTCACCGACCATCTGGGCTGGCCGACCGGCCAGCTGGTGGTCGCCAGGGACGTCACCGAGCGCCGCCGGGTCGAGCAGCAGCTCCGTGACAGCCTGGAGCGCGAGCAGGCCTCGACGCGCCATCTGCGCGCGCTCGACCAGATGAAGAGCACCTTCCTGCAGGCCGTCTCGCACGACCTGCGCACGCCGCTGGCCTCGGTGCTGGGGATCGCCATCACGCTGCAGCGCCACCACCTGGAGCTGGGCCGCGACGACCTCGCCGACCTGCTGCACCGACTGAGCAAGAGCGCCCGCAAGATGGACCGCCTGCTCAACGACCTGCTGGACCTGGACCGCCTCGCGCAGCCGACGGTCAGCCCGGAGCGGGAGTGCGTCGACCTCGGTGAGCTGGTCGAGCGGGTGGTCAAGGACGCCAGCGCCGAGCTGCTGGAGCACCGCCCGGTGCACGTGGCCGTCTGCCCGCTGCGGCTGGAGGTCGACCCGCCGAAGGTCGAGCGGATCGTCGAGAACCTGCTGGCCAATGCGGCCAGGCACACCCCGCCGGGGACGCCGGTGTGGGTGCGCGTCAAGCAGCACGGCAACGGCGCGCTGCTGGTCGTCGACGACGCCGGCCCCGGCGTGCCGCCCCAGTTGCGCGAGACCATCTTCCAGCCCTTCCGCCAGGGCCCGCGTCCCGCCTCGCACGCGCCGGGCCTGGGGGTCGGGCTCGCGCTGGTGCGGGTGTTCGCCCAGCTCCACGGCGGCAGCGCCTGGGTCGAGGATCGGCCGGGCGGCCGCGGCGCCTCCTTCCGGGTCCACCTGCCCGACCTCGGCTACAGCACCGGCTGATCCGCCGGCTTCAGGGCCTGGAGCAGCAGCTCGGCGAGGTGCAGCGCCGGCCTGCCGGCGAGCTGCTCGATCTGGGTGCGGCAACTGAAGCCGTCGGCGAGCACCACCGTGCCGGGCGGCTCGGCGCGCAGGGCCGGGAGCAGGGCCAGCTCGGCGACCGCGACCGAGGTCTGGTAGTGGCTGGCTTCGAACCCGAAGTTGCCGGCCATGCCGCAGCAGCCGGCGTCCAGCCGCACCGCCTGGACGCCGAGGCGCTCCAGCAGCCGGTCGTCGGCGTCGCTGCCGAGCACCGCGTGCTGGTGGCAGTGGGTCTGGATGACGACCCGGCGGTCCAGCGGCCCCGGGCGCCAGTCCGGCGCCCAGCGCTCCAGCAGCTCGGCGAGCGTGTGGGTGGCGCCGGCCAGGCGGCGCACCGGCTCGCTGTCGCCGAGCAGCGAGCGGACGTCGTCGCGGAGCACCGCGGCGCAGCTCGGCTCCAGCACGACCAGCGGCATCCCGGTCGCCAGAGCCGGCTCCAGGGTGTCGAGCGCCTGCCGCAGCCGCCGCCGCGCGCCGCCGAGCTGCCCGGTCGACAGCCATGTCAGCCCGCAGCACAGCGGCCGCTCGGGGAGTCGCACCCGGAAGCCGGCGGCCTCCAGCACCTCCACCGCCGCGCGGCCGACCTGCGGCACGAAGTGCTCGGTGAAGGTGTCGACCCACAGCAGCACCTCGCGGCCCTGCCCGGAGCGCCCGGCGCCGCGCCAGGAGCGCAGCGCGCGCCCCGCGAAGCGCGGCAGCGGCCGCGCCGGCGCGATCCCGCCGAGCCGGCGCAGCGCCGCGCCGCTCAGCCGCCCACCCGTCAAGCGGTTGGCCACCCCGGGCGCGAGCGACGCCAGCCGCGCCCACAGCGGCAGCAGGCCGAGCGCGTAGTGGGCGGCCGGCCGCGGCCGCCAGCGGTAGTGCTGGTAGAGGAACTCGCTCTTGTAGGTGGCCATGTCGACCTCGACCGGGCAGTCGCGCTTGCAGCCCTTGCACGACAGGCAGAGGTCCAGCGCGTCGCGGACCGCCCTCGAGCGCCAGCCGTCGGCGACCACCCCGCCGACCAGCATCTCCTGGAGGGTCCGGGCGCGCCCGCGGGTGGAGTCGCGCTCGTCGCCGGTAGCGCGGAAGCTCGGGCACATCACCCCGCCGCCCGCCGCGCGGCACTTGCCCACGCCGACGCAGCGGCGCAGCGCCAGCCCGAGGTCGCCGCCGTCGTCGGGATAGCGCAGCGCCACTGGCAGGGGGCGGCTCGGCGCGGCGGGGCGCAGGTCCTGGTCGAGTGGGGCCGGGCGCACCAGCACCCCGGGGTTGAGCAGGTCGCCGGGGTCCCAGATCGCCTTGAAGCGTTCGAACAGGCTGATGACCTCCGGTCCGTACATGCGCGGGAGCAGCTCCGAGCGGGCGCGCCCGTCGCCGTGCTCGCCCGACAGCGAGCCGCCGAGCCCGACGACCAGGTCGGCGGCCTCCTCCACGAACGCGCGGTAGCGCGCCGGCCCGCCCTCGGCGTGCAGGTCGAAGTCGATGCGCACGTGCACGCAGCCCTCGCCGAAGTGGCCGTAGAGCACGCCATGGCGGCCATGGCGGTCCAGCAGCGCATCGAACCCGCGCAGGTAGTCGCCGAGTTGCTCCGGTGGCACCGCGGCGTCCTCCCAGCCGGGCCACGCCTCGCGCCCGTCGGGCAGGCGGGTCGCCAGCCCGGCGCCGTCCTCGCGGATCCGCCACAGGGCGCGCTGGGTGCGCGGGTCGGCGACCGAGCGCGTCCCCCTGACGCCCGGGGTCCCCGCCAGCTCGCGCGCCAGCCGGTCGGCCCTGGCCCGCGCCTCGGCCGGCTCGGCGCCGCCGACCTCCACGTACAGCCAGGCGCGGCCGTCGGGCAGCGCCGGGACGGCGCCGCCGCGGCGCCGCACGGTGTCGAGGATCTCGACGTCGATGCCCTCGCAGGCCAGCGGCCCGTGCTCCAGGATCGCCGGTGCCTCGTCGGCGGCCGCGGGGAGGTCGTCGAAGCCCACCAGCACCAGCGCGCGGGCGGCGGGCGGCTCGATCAGGGCGATGCCGGCCTGGAGCACGACCGCGCAGGTGCCCTCGCTGCCGACCAGCGCCCGGGCCAGATCGAAGCCCCGCTCGGGCAGCAGGTGCTCCAGCGCGTAGCCCGACACCTGGCGCGGGAAGCGCCCGAGCGCGCCGCGGATGGTCGCCTCGCCGTCCGCGGCCAGCGCTCGCAGGGCCGCGTGCAGCTCGCCGGCCCGGCCGCCGGCGGCAATCGCCCGCGCGGCCGCCTCGGCAGGGGTCGCACCGGCGGTGATGCGGCTGCCGTCGTCCAGCAGCAGCTCCAGCGCGACCACGCTCTCGGCGGTCCGGCCCCAGGCCACCGAGTGCGAGCCGCACGAGTTGTTGCCGACCATGCCGCCGAGCGTGCAGCGGCTGTGGGTGGACGGGTCCGGCCCCACGTCCAGGCCGTGGGCGGCGGCGGCGCGCCGCAGGTCGTCCAGGACCAGGCCCGGCTCGACCCGGGCGAGGCGCCGCTCGGGGTCGAGCTCGACGATCCGGTTCAGGTGCCGGGAGCAGTCCACCACCACGCCCCGCCCGACCGCCTGCCCGCCGATGCTGGTGCCGCCGCCGCGGAAGGTCAGCGGCACGCCCGCCTGGCGGCAGACCGCCAGCGTGGCCTCGACGTCGGCCGTGTCGCGCGGGAAGGCCACCCCCAGCGGCACGCAGCGGTACAGCGACGCGTCGCTGGAGTACTCCGCCCGCCGGCCGTCGCCGAAGTCCACCTCGCCGCCGACCGCGGCCCGCAGCGCGGCGGCCAGCTCCTCACCTTGGCGATCCCGCGGCATCAGCCCTCCTGCGTCTTGTCAGCCCGGCCTCCCACCGTCGAAGATCGTCCCAGGAGGTGGTCGCACGGTGCGTCTCGGGTCGGTGATCTCCGGGGAGCTGGCGCGCCCGGCGGAGTCCAGGGTGCTGCATTCCCGCAATCCCGCCAAGCTCGGCGAGGTCGTGGCGGATCTGGAGCTGGCGGACGCCGCCACCTTCCGGCGGGCCTGCCGGGCCGCGCGCGACGGGCAGCCCGCCTGGGCGGCGCTGCCGGCGCCGCTGCGCGGCCGCGTGGTCCAGCAGGTCGGCCGGCTGGTGGAGGCCAACAAGCAGGCGCTGGCCGAACTGGTGACCCGCGAGATCGGCAAGCCGCTGCGGGAGTCGCTCGGCGAGGTCCAGGAGGTCATCGACACCTGCACCTTCTTCCTCGGCGAGGGCCGGCGCCTGTACGGGCAGACCGTGCCCAGCGAGATGCCCGACAAGCAGCTCTTCACCTTCCGCCGGCCGCTCGGGGTGGCGGCCGTGATCACCGCCGCCAACTTCCCGGTGGCGGTGCCCTCGTGGTACCTGGTGCCTGCCCTGCTGTGCGGCAACACCGTGGTCTGGAAGCCCTCCGAGCAGGCCGGCGCGGCGGCGCGGGCGCTGGCGGAGCTGCTCTGGCACGGCGGGGTGCCGGCCGACGCCCTGCACCTGGTGCAGGCCGACGGCCAGACCGCGTTCGAAGGGCTCGAGCTGGCCCTGGAGGACGGCCTGGTCGACAAGCTGGGCTTCACCGGCTCGACCGCGGTGGGGAGGCGGCTCGGCGAGCTCTGCGGCCGGCACCTCCAGTCGCCCTGCCTGGAGCTCGGCGGCAAGAACCCGCTGGTGGTGGCGCCCGACGCCGACCTGGACCTGGCCGTGGAGGGCGCGCTGTTCAGCGGCTTCGGCACCGCCGGCCAGCGCTGCACCTCGCTCGGCACCGCGATCGTGCACGAGCGTGTCTACGACGACTTCCTGGAGCGCTTCGACCGGGCGGTGTCGTCGGCGCCGCTCGGCGACCCGTTCCAGGACGTGCTCTACGGGCCCCTGCTCGGCGAGCCCTACCTGGAGCGGTTCGAGGGCTTCCTCGGGATGATCGCCGGCCACCACAAGCGCTACGGCTCCACCGGGGTGGGCCGCATCACCGCCGCCAACCCGCGCCAGGGATTCGTCGGCGACGCGGAGGCCGGCCTGTACGCGCATCCCACCGTGGTCGCCGGGGTCACCGCTGGTGACGAGCTGTACCGCACCGAGACCTTCGGCCCGATCGTCGGCGTGGCCGCCTACGGCAGCCCCGACGAGGCGGTCGCGCTCGCCAACGGGCACGGCTACGGTCTGTCGGCCGCCATCTACACCCGCGACCCCAGGACCGCCTTCCAGTTCGCCGAGCACTGCGCCGCCGGGATGGTCAGCGTCAACAACTCCACCTCCGGCGCCGAGGCCCACCTGCCCTTCGGCGGCAACGGCCTGTCGGGCAACGGCAGCCGGCAGTCGGGCATCTGGGTGCTGGAGCAGTTCACCTCCTGGCAGGCGCTGAACTGGGACTACTCCGGCAAGCTCCAGAAGGCCCAGATGGACGTCGCCGAACCCCCCAGCGACCCCGACTTCCGCCTGGACAGGTAGCCCGTTAGTTAGCGACTCGTTATCGGAACAGCTTTCGGGCATTGGCCGAGCCTCGAAAACCGCCTCTGAGCAGTGATGATGCGGATTGCCCGGCAGACGTTGCACGTGCGCAAGGGCGCCTACGACACCGACCAACTGACCCGGTCGTGGCGGCGCTGGGGCGGCTGCCGGGCGGCAGCGCGCCGGTCATCCTGGTGTAGGACAACCTGCCCGCCCACCACAGCAACCCCGCTGCCAGTTGCGCTCCGACAGCCGCGACGGGCGGCCGCAACGGCCGGGGCCCCCAGCCTGCTCGCTGATCAGCTTCCACGTCCTCCAGCAACGACCGTGGTAATACCGGAATGTCCCTCAATGGGCGACTTTATGGGACACGCAGTGTTACAGTGTTATGGCGCTTCCATGGGAGTCCCGCCGCATGCCGGTTTTAGGGATACAGGGTTGTTGGTATGGATCGTCCCGCAAAGCGGCCCAGCAGGACCGCCCGCCCTACAGATGATCCTCGCCCTGACCAGCACCGAGATCAGTTAGTGGTTGCCGAGCGTCTACCTGGCCTGCGCACAACGCCAATCCTCCATTCGACGACGACTCCTTGTCCCCAGGAGGGAGCTCATGGCTAAAGGAAGGATTGCGCAGCTTGCTATAATGGCTATCTTTGCCCTAGTCTTTACCGCTCTACCATCACGACCGGCTTCAGCAGAGCAAAATACCTGCACAACACGGGCGAATCGGTGGGCGGGGTGGCAGAATCTGTACGATCCGGGCAACAAGGCGCCAAGATCGGGCGTACGCGCAAACATTTCAGTTTACCGCGGGGCTGTCTGCAACACCGATCAGAGCCAAAATAACTTCTCAACCGCATGGGTGCTCCTCAGGGCTCCTTTGGGATTCCCGTCACCCGTTGGGTATGTGCAAGGCGGGTACTTCCGATGGTATAATAGCGCGATTTATACGTTCGCAGAGTACAGGGTAGGCGGGCAGAGCACCTTTAACCGCTTCCTTTTCACTGGTCCTGCGATTGGCAGCCAGCCGGATTACTTGGTATATGTTGCTAGCGACTCCCATATATATGTCTATGCTGGTGGAAGTAGATTGCTACGTACACCAGGAGATTACATCGATACCCTCGAGAGCGGTTTCGACATCGGGCCCGATTTTCCCCTACAATGGCTCTCAGAGACCACGTACGCGCAATCCGATATTCCGGGAACACCAACCCAAGAAACGCGCTATAGCCACATGCGTCAAGGAAAATTCAACGTCGGCTGGCTCACTGGAGAGCCTGACACGTCTATCAATAGCAATCCTTCACGCTGGACATTCACAGGCATCAGCGACAGCGGCACTTACGGGCGCAACTATTTGTCTTGGACATATGCCAACGTGTGAGGTGAGAGATGAGGCTCCGGCCAGTCTTGATAGGGGTGACACTAGCCCTTGCTATACTTATCATGGCGATTGCTCAGGCAAGCGGGGCTCGCCAACAGACTTCGATCGGTAAAGCTAGCCTTCAGGTGGTCACCAAGATGCCATCCAGCCCACAGCAGGACACCGTGAGACTCGCTCAGGCCATCGCATCACCCAGCCTGTCCATTCCAAAGAGGGTCTCGCTCGCAAGTGGAGGAGTCACGCTCGATCCTGTGGATGCGAGCGTCTCACCTAAGGTGTCACGTGAGCAGGTCACCACACAGTTCAAGCGGTCCGCGCTCCTGGGTCCCCAGACTGCCACGGCTGCGCCAGACGTGCGACTGGTCCGTCTGACAAGGCCGCACAGCTCCTGGAAAGATCGTCTGGTATGGGCGGTAATCATGCTTGCTGTGCCTGACCAGCTTGGCAGCATTGGCCCAGCTCCGGATCCAAGAGACGACACCACGGGACCGAGCGCCGGATCGAGCCTTGCAACAACTAACACTATCGCCTTTTATGATTCTCACAGCGGCGAATTTCTCATGGCGCTGCAGCAGTCTTCATGATTGGAGTGACGCCCGTTGTACAGCGGAGGCGCAGGTCATGGCGCTGAGGGCCTGTCACCCTGACTCCGAAAATTCAAATAAATAATATAAGGCACCACCACGCTTCGCCGCTCACGCTTTGTTGCTGAGGTAGCCAACCTTGCGAAGTGGGCTTTGCGCAAGTTCTTTGCGCGCTTTGCACGTTCCTCAGGAGCAAGCACACCATCGGGATCGACATCGACTGCATCTTGAGACTTTTCATGAAGGCAGTGCGAGCCTTACTGGTGCGTGCGGTGCGATCAGTTTCCTTGCCCCACTGGACGTGAGCCGCGATTTTCGCGTGGAGCTCTCGTTGTTGCGGGGAGCATGGCGAAAGTCCCTTCCGGCCTTTCGCGCACTCTCGCAGCGCGGTTTATAGCCAACGTCAGAACCGGTGGGAGATCCCGTCGTCGTTGACGGGCGGAGTGACGCGAGTGCGTCTGAAGGGTATCGTGTGACGTCAAGGGTTTACGGATGCCGACTACTGTCCCGTTAAACCGAACTTACGTGAGCTTGGATGGCTGATCTTCCGCCTGGCATGCGCATATGGTTGGGACACGCCTGTGAGTGTAACCACTAAGAGAAGTGGACTTCTGGCGGCTGGAGTGGTTGAATGCTGCTGTGAAAAAGCGCAGTGGCAGGATGCACGTGGATCAGGCTGGTCGCCACTACATCACGGTGGGCGGCGAGCGGCGGGCCTACCCAACGTATCTGCTGCGCCGCTCGTTCCGCGACGAGCACGGCCGCCCGCGCAAGGAGACGCTGGCGAACCTGACCGGCCTGCCGGAGGAGTCGATCGCCGCGCTGCGGCTGACGCTGAAAGGCCGCACCCTGGTGGACGCGGAGGCGGCGTTGAAGGTGGAGCGCTCGGTGCCGCATGGCGATGTCGCCGCGGCGCAGGTGATGGCCTCCAGGCTGGGCCTGCGGGCGCTGCTGGGCCCGGCGTGCCGGGAGGGCGACATCGCCTACGCGCTGGTCCTCTCCCGCGCGGTGCGGCCCAAGCCGAAGCTTTGGCACCGCGCGCTGGTGGGCGGCCGGTGACACCACCCTGGGGATCGACCTTGGCGTGGCGGATGCCAGCACCGATGAGCTCTATCACGCGATGGACTGGCTGACCTGCAGGCAGCGCGAGATCGAAAAGCAGCTGGCCGCCCGGCACCTTCGCCCAGGCGGGATCGCGATGTTCGACCTGTCGTCGTCATGGGTGGAGGGCACCCATTGCCAGCTGGCCTGCTTCGGGCACTCCCGCGACGGCAAGCGCGGCCGCAAGCAGGTCGAATACGGGCTGCTCACCGACCCCCAAGGCCGCCCGGTCGCCGTCGCGGTGTTCCCCGGCAACACCGGCGACCCCGAGTCGTTCAAGACCGCCATCACCCGGGTCCGCGGTGATTTCGGCATCGCGCGCCTGGTCATGGTCGGCGACCGCGGGATGATCACCGGCACGCGGATCGATGACCTGCGCGTGCTGGAGGGTATGGAATGGGTCACCGCGCTCAAGGCCCCCGCCATCGCCGCGCTCGCCCGTGACGGCGGCCCGCTGCAGCTGAGCCTGTTCGACACCCAGGGGCTGGTCGAGATCACCCACCCGGACTACCCCGGCGAGCGGCTGATCTGCTGCCACAACCCGGTCCTTGGGGCCGACCGGGCCCGCAAGCGTGCCGAACTGCTCGCCGCCACCGAGGCCGACCTCGCCAAGGTCAAGGCAGCGGTGGACGCCGGACGGCTGCACGACCCGGACAAGATCGGGCTGCGGATCGGCAAGGTCATCGGCAGGCACAAGGTCGGCAAGCACTTCCTCACCCAGACCACCGGCACCGGCTTCACCTGGCGCCGCGACCAGGCCAAGATCGCCGCCGAAGCCGCCCTCGACGGGATCTACGTGATCCGCACCAGCGTGACCGCAGACATCCTCGACGCCGCCGCCACGGTCACCGCCTACAAGAACCTCAAATACGTCGAGCGGGACTTCCGCATCACCAAGGCCGACGACCTGGACCTGCGGCCCATCTACCACTACCTCGCCGACCGGGTCCGCGCCCACGTGCTTGTCTGCATGCTCGCCTGCTACCTCACCTGGCACCTGCGCCAGGCCTCGCCGAGCTCACCTTCACCGACCAGAACATCCCCGCCCCCGCCGACCCCGTCGCCCCCGCGCAGCGCTCCGCCCAGGCCACCGCCAAAGACGCCGCCAAGCACACCCCCAGCGGGCTACCCGCCTATCGCTACCGCGACCTGCTTGAGCACCTCGCCACCCTCGACCGGCAGACCATCGTCTTCGCCGGGCAGAAGATCCAGAAGCTCACCAGCCCCACCACCGTCCAGGCCCGGGCCTTCCAGCTGCTCGGCGCCCCCGTCCCGCTGGCCCTCAAGTAGCCACTCAACACGCCACCGCCAGCCCTGAGCCAGCGGCATCACCCCCGGTCAGCGGGCCACGATCAACTCCACGATCACGCAAGTTCGGGTTAAATAAAACTCGCCCGGATGCTCCGCGCCGACCACCCGGAACGGCGCGTTAGCGCAGCGGCCGCGGGGGATTAGCGAACGGTTAGGCGGGGTCCATAGGGTCGGCCTCCAAGCCACCCATCCCCACAGACCGGAGCCGTCCCCATGCCACCCGGCGATCGCCTGACCCGCCGCCAGGCCTTGACCCGCGGCGGGCTCGCGCTGCTGGGAATGGCCAGCGGCGCCACGGGCGTGCGCCTGGCCGCTGCCGGCGATGCCTCGAGGAAGTCCCCGGTCCGTCCGGAGCCGGGGCATGGCGGGCCGGCGGCGGAGCCGGTCGCCGGCCCGCCCATCACCACCCCGCCCGCCACCAGGACCCGCCTGGCCACCCTCACCGCCGCCGAGACCGACCTGGACCTCGGCGGCCGGGTGGTCCGCACCTGGGCCTATGGCGAGTCGGCCCCCGGCCCGCTGCTGCGTGGCGACCTCGGCGAGGTGCTCGAGGTGCGGCTGCGCAACCGCCTCCCGGACCCCACCACGATCCACTGGCACGGCATGGCCGTGCCATGGGACCAGGACGGCGTCCCGGACCTGCCGGCCGCGGCGATCGCGCCCGGCCGCGACGGCGCCTACCGGTTCACCCTGCGGAACCCCGGCACCTACTGGTACCACCCGCACGTCGGGGTGCAGCTCGACCGGGGCCTGTACGGCGTGGTGATCGTCGACGACCCGCGGGAGGCGGGCGGCTACGACGTCGAGCTGGTGGTGGTCCTGGACGACTGGCTGGACGGGACCGGCCGCACGCCCGACGAGGTGCTGCGGGCCCTTGGCGGCGGCATGCGCGGCATGGGCGCCGGCGCGGGCGCCACCACCAGGGCGGGCGCGGGCACGGACCTCGCGGGCGCCACCACCGGCGCGGGCGCCACCGGCGGCATGGCGGGGATGCCGGGGCTCCGGTCGGCGCTGCTCGGCGGCGACGCCGGCGACGTCGCCTACCCGCACTACCTGGTCAACGGGCGGACGCCGGCGGCGCCGGCGACACTGCGGGCGCGGCCGCGGCAGCGCGCCCGCATCCGCCTGGTCAACGTGGCCGCCGACACGGCCTTCCGGGTCGCGCTCGGCGGGCACCGGCTGACGGTGACCCACAGCGACGGCTTCCCGGTGAACCCGGTCACCGTGGACACCGTGCTGCTGGCGATGGGGGAGCGCTACGACCTCGAGGTCACCCTCGGGGACGGTGCGTTCCCGCTTGTCGCCGTCGCCGAGGGCAAGGGCGGGCAGGGGATGGCGGTCGTGCGCACCGCCGCCGGCGCCACCCCGCCCGCCCGTGCCCACCCTGGCGAGCTGCGCCGCCGGCTGCTGCGCATGAGCGACCTGCGCGCGGCCGAGACCGTGGCCCTGCCGGACCGGCGCCCCGACCGCGCCCACGACGTGGTGCTGGAGGGCGACATGATGCGGTGGCGCTGGACCATCAACGGCCACGGCGGCGGTGACATGGCCGAGCTGCCGGCGGCGCGGGGAGAGCGGGTGCGGCTGCGGTTCGTGAACCTGTCGTCGATGTTCCACCCGATGCACGTCCACGGGCACACCTTCCAGGTGCGCGACGGCAGTGGTAGGGGACCGCGCAAGGACACTGTCATCGTGCTGCCGCTGGAGACGGTGGTCGCCGACCTGGAGGCCGACAACCCGGGCCGCTGGCTCACCCACTGCCACAACCTGTACCACTCCGAGAGCGGCATGATGGCCGTGCTCGACTACCCGGCCTGAGCGGCGGTCCTCCGCCGCACGGCGGCCCCGACCTGCGCGAATACAGCGGCGGGCCGCTCCTGCCGAAGGCTTGGCCATGCGTCGACGGGGATGGGTGCTTCGGGCGGTCGGGCTGCTGTTGCTGGTCGTGGCCGCGATCCTGGTGCCGGGCCGCGCGGCCGCCGCGACCGCGCCGGCCGCGGCGGCGCTGGGGCCGGCGGTCACCGCGCCGACCCTGATGGCGGCCGCGGCGGAGTGCTACCGCTGGACCAGGACCCTGCACACGGGCATGCGCGGCCGCGACGTCGCCAACCTCCAGGTGCGGGTAGCCGGCTGGGCCGCCTTCCACAGTTTCGTGGCCATCGACGGGGTCTTCGGGGCGGGCACGCGGGCGGCGGTGGCGCGGTTCCAGGCGGGCTACGGGCTGCCGGCCAGCGGCACGGCAGGCCCCGGAACCTACGCGAAGATCTACGCGCTCCAGGACCCCGACTGCACCCCCGCGCACTTCAGCCTGGCGGAGCTGGACGACAGCGCCGCCTGCGGCGGCGGCTTCGACGGCGGCAAGGTCTCGTCGCTGGAGGTCCAGACCAACGTGCGGCGGCTCATGTGGAAGCTGGAGGCGCTGCGGCACCAGCTCCACGACGTCCCGCTGCTGGTCAGCTCCGGGTTCCGCAGCGTCGCCTGCAACCGCCGCGTCGGCGGGGCCGCCAACAGCCAGCACCAGTACGGCACCGCCGCGGACGTGGTCTCGCCCGGCGCCTCGCTGTGCAGGATCGCGCTCGCGGCGCGCAGCGCCGGCTTCAGTGGCATCCTCGGCCCCGGCGCCGAGGGTCACGGCGACCACGTCCACCTCGACAGCCGCGCCGAGAACGCCCACGACGGACTCGCCAACGCCTTCTTCTGGTCGGCGCCGAGCTGCGGCATCAAGACTGCCGGCGCGGCCGCGGCCGCCGCCGACGTGTAGCCGGGCGCCGGCACCGGTAGTCTTGGCGCATGGACCTCGGCGTGACGCTCGGCCTGCTGGTGGCGACCTTCACCGCATCCTTCGTGGAATTCGTCGAGGCGCTCACCATCGTGCTGGCGATGGGGACCACCCGGAGCTGGCGCTCCGCTCTCTCGGGAGTGGTGGCCGCTGTGGTCGCGCTGGCGGCCTTCACCCTGGCCGCCGGGTACGCCCTGACCACCTGGCTTCCGGAGGCGCTGCTGCAGCTCGTGGTCGGCAGCCTGCTGCTGGTGTTCGGCCTCCAGTGGCTGCGCAAGGCGATCCTGCGCTCGTCCGGCCTGCTGGCGACCCACGACGAGGCGGCGGCGTTCGCCTCCCAGACGGCCGCCGCGGCGGCCGCCGACTCGGGGACCCGGCTCGGCCTGGACTGGTTCTCGTTCGTGGTCTCGTTCAAGGGCGTGTTCCTGGAGGGCGTCGAGGTGGTCTTCATCGTGATCACCTTCGGACTGAACGCCGGCAACGTGCCGGTTGCCGCGGTCGGCGCCGCCGTGGCGGGCGTGGCGGTGATCGCCCTTGGCGCCGCCGCCCACCGCCCGCTGGCGCGCGTCCCCGAGAACACCCTGAAGTACGGGGTCGGCCTGATGCTGACGAGCTTCGGCACCTTCTGGTCGGTCGAGGGGATCGGCATCGTGCGCGGCGGCGGCGAGAGCCTGCACTGGCCGGGCGGCACGGTCGCCATCCTCGGCCTGCTGGCGGCGTGGCTGCTGCTCAGCCGCGGGCTGGTGCGCGCGCTGCCACGGCTGCGCGCCGGGCGTGCCAGCGCGCCGCAGGTTCCGGAGGAGGCGTCGCCATGAGCCTGCTCCGCGGCTTTGCCCGCTTCTGGTACGACTTCGTGATCGGGGACGACTGGAAGATCGCCGCCGCCGTCGCCGCGGTGCTGCTGGCCGGCGCCGTGCTGGTCGCCGCCGCCACGCTCCCCGATTGGGCTGTCGCCACGCTGTTGGGCGCCGGCCTGCTCAGCGCCTTCACCCTCGTCCTGGCGATCGACGTCCGCCGTCGCTGAGCCGGGCGGGGCGGGGCTCAGGCGCTGGTCGGCGGCGCGGGCGCGGGCAGGCGCAGCGCCCTGGGCTGGCGCGGTTGCGGCGCAGCGGCCTCGGGTCGCACGTCCTCGGCTGGCTCCAGCGTGGCATCCATGGGGTTCGCAGCCTAGGATCACCGCGGAAAAGCCGACGTAAAGGCGCGCAGGTCAGGCGCTCGACGACAGCCCGCCCGCCTGGTTCGCCAGCACGTCCAGCAGCAGCGCGGCGGTCCAGCTGAAGTCGTCGCTGCCGTAGCCCTGGGCGCCGAAGGGGTCGTAGTACTCGCGGAAGGCGGAGCGCTGGACCAGGCCCACCATGCTGTCCTCGACCTCGCTGGCCAACTCCGCCTCGCCGTGCTGCCGCAGCCCTCGCCACACCAGCCAGTCGGTGTTGATCCACACCGGCCCGCGCCAGTAGCGGCGCCGGTCGAAGCCGCGGCCGCGCAGGTCGTAGCTGGGGATCAGGAAGTGGGTGATGCCGGCGGGCGGGTCGAAGTGCGGTGAGCGCAGCTCGTCGACGATCGCGGTGACCATGGGTTCCGGCAGTTCCGGGTCCAGCAGCGGCATGGCGGAGTCGATGGAGGCCCTGCGCAGGCGGCGCTGGGTGCGCGCGTTGAAGGCGAGAAAGCGCCGGTGCTCCGGGTCCCAGAGGCGCCCGACGATGCCGTCGCGGATGCGCGCGGCGGCGGCGACGTGCGGGCCCTCCTCGGCGCCGACCAGCTTGGCGATCTCCGCGAGCGCAAGCTCCGACCACAGGTAGATGGCGTTGAACAGCGGCGGCTCGACGCAGAACAGCCGCTGGGAGATCACCGCGCGGTCGTCGTAGCAATGCTCCCTGAAGCTCACCGCCAGGTAGACATAGCGGTCGTAGTCGGCGTCGGTAGGGCGGTCGGCGGCGTCGGCGTGGCGCTTGTCGTAGCGCTGGTAGGGCGGCAGCGCGCCGGGCGGGATCTCCAGGTGGTCCAGCACGCCGTCCCACAGCGGCGAGTTGTCCTCGCCCGACTCCCAGGGATGGACGATCGCGGCCAGGCCGCGGCCGTCGGGGTCGCGCCAGCGGGCCAGATGCGCGTGCTGGGCGGCCAGCTTCGGGTACAGCCGCCGCAGGAAGGCGAGCGCCTCGGCGCGGTCGCCGGCGTGCTGCCAGATCTCCAGCGCGGCGCGCGCGTGCAGCGGCGGCTGGGTGATGCCCGAAGTCGGCACGCCGCGGGGCGCGGCGGGGCAACGGTCCGCTTGCCAGAAGCCGGGGCCCGGGAAGTACTCGTCCTTGGGCACCTCGGGGTCGAACTTGATGTGCGGCAGCATGCCGGTGGACCACTGCGCCTCGAACATCGACTCCAGCTCGCGCTGCGCCCGCTCCTGCTCGACCCAGGAGCGGCCGATGGCGATGAAGGCGGCGTCCCAGCTCCACTGGTGCGGGTAGAGCGAGCGCGAGGGCACCGTCGAGCTGCCGCGCCAGTTGCCGTCCAGCACCGCCCGCGCCGCGGCGACCAGCTCCCGCCGCTCCGACTCCGACGGCACCTTCCGCCCGCGCCGCTCCGCCACCGGCTCCCGCATCATCGGCCCCCTGTCGTGAACGCACCCGCGCCATCATCCTCTCGATGCCGCGGCTTCGACTGGTCTTGTCCGCGCACTACTATGTAGTGTGTAATAGTGGCCAGCCGGAGCCGACGCCGGTCGGAGGATCGATGGATACGACACAGTTGCTCAAGGGCGCGCTCGACCTGGCCGTGCTCGCGGTCGTCCGCGAGCGGGACGGCTACGGCTACGACGTGGTGCGCCGGCTGCGCGTCTCCGGCCTGGAGGACGTGGGCGACGCCTCGGTCTACGGGACGCTCAGGCGCCTGTACGCCGGCGGCCACCTCACCTCCTACGTCGTGCCGTCGGAGGAGGGCCCGCACCGCAAGTACTACTCGCTCAATGATGCCGGCCGCGCGCTGCTGGCCTCCTCGACCAAGACCTGGCGCTCGTTCACCGGCGCCATGGACGACCTGATCGGCCCCGATCAGAAGGAGCCGGCGTGAACGACACCTTCCGCAGCTCCAGCCGGCGTGGTGGGTGCTGCGCGGCTACCTGGCGGTGCAGCTCCTCAGCCCGACCGGCCCCGACGACCACCCGGAGGTGAGGCAGCGTGGTCCGGAGGAGCGCCGGCCGGCGCACCAATCTGGGCCTGCTGGGCGGGCTGCTGCTGGCGCTGGGCACAGGCGGGCTCGCCTTCGGGGTGGGGACGGGCTGGGCCCGCTGGGCGCTGGGGGCGCACGCCGCCGCGGGCCTGGCGCTGCTGTTGCTGGGGCCGTGGAAGTCGGTGATCGCGCGCCGCGCGCTGGCCAGGCGCCCGCCGCGGCGCGGCAGGGTCGTGGGGCTCGGGCTGGCCCTGCTGGTGGCGGTCGCGCTGGCCACCGGGATCGGGCACTCGACCGGGCTGCTGCGCTCGCTCGGGCCGGTCACGGCCATGCAGGTCCACGTCGGCGCCGCGCTGGCCACCCTGCCGCTGGCGCTCTGGCACGTGCTGGCCCGGCCGCAGCGCCCGCGCCGCACCGACTTCGGCCGCCGCGCGCTGCTGCGCGCGGGTGCGCTCGCCGGCGCCGCCGGGCTGGCCTGGGCGGCGGCCGAGGGGCTCGAGCGCCTCACCGGCCTGCCGGGCGGCCGGCGCCGCTTCACCGGGTCGTACGCCACCGGCTCCCTGGACCCGGCGGCCATGCCGGTGACGCAGTGGCTCGACGACCCCGTGCCCCAGCTGGAGGTCGAGGGCTGGCGGCTGCGGGTGCGCGCAGGCGGGCGGGTGCGCGACTGGTCCTACGCCGAGCTGGCCGCCTTCTCGGACCGGCTGCGGGCCACCGTCGACTGCACCGGCGGCTGGTACGCCGAGCAGGACTGGGAGGGCGCCTGGCTGGACCGCCTGCTGCCAGCCGAGGGAACCAGGGAACTCCAAGGGGCCGCCAGGCGGGGGAGCGTGGTGGTCACCTCGACCACCGGCTACGGGCGGCGATTCCCGCTGGGGGAGCGTCGGCGCCTCCTGGTGGCCACGCGCGTCGGCGGGCAGCCGCTCGCCCCGGGCCACGGCTTCCCCGCCAGGATCGTCGCCCCGGGCCGGCGGGGCTTCTGGTGGGTGAAGTGGGTCGACCAGATCGAGGTCCGCGCCGACCCGCCGTGGTGGCAACCGCCGTTCCCGCTCACGTAGCCTTCCGCCGGTACCGGACGGACGAGATGGGACGGGGCTTGCTGATCGGGATCGGAGTGCCAAGCCTGTCCAGCGCCCGCACCCGCCGCTGATCCTCGGCGGTGGCGTGCGCTCGGCGCTGGAGCGCGCCGGGCGGCTCCCCCGACGCCGACCCCGACCAGGCCCTCCATCGCGCCGAGGCCGCCCTGGACGCCCTGGCCCCGTGAGCCTGGCCGCTAGCCGCGGACGCCGCGGCGGGCTTCGTCGGTGAGCCGGCTCAACCGCTGGAGGTCGGTGTCGCGGCTGAAGCCGAGTCCGACGGTGGCGCCGTCCTGGAACGAGCAGAGGCTGCCGAGCGAGGCGTTGGCGCACTCGTAGCGCACGCCATTGCGGGTGAACGCCTGCGGTTCGGAGAGGTCGCCGAGGCTGTTGCGGATGGCGTCGACCATCGTGCCGGCGATCGGGCCGGCCGACGAGGCCTCCTTGGCCCGCACCACCAGCAGCACGAACCGTGGGTCGTTCGGGTCCGGGCCGTACGCCCCCAGGCCGTAGCCGTCGAGCGCGCCGCTCCCTGCCATCAGATCGAGCAGGCCCTGCTGGCCGCCCAGCAGCGAGGGGTCGCCCAGTGGGATGCGAGGCAGCCCGCCGACCTGGTCGGGCAGGCGCAGCGAGCCGGCGACCCCACCGCTCCCGCCACCCGGGGTCCCGCCGCGCCCGCACCCACCAGCAGCGGCGTCCGCCGTGACGGCCGGCTCGCCGCCGGGGGCGGGGGCGGTCCCCAAGTCTGGGTGGGCTGCCCGGTGGCGCCGATGCGCTGCCCCCAGCCGGGCTGCCCCCAGCCGGGCTGGCCGCCCGGCGCGGGCTGCTCCACCCCCCAGCCCTCCGGCAAGCTCCAGCCGGCCTGCGATCCCCAGGTGGTCGCCTCGCCGGCGGCCGGCACGGGCCCGTCGGCCAGGCGCTCCGGACCGCGGGCAGTGCCGGCCGGCGCTGCTTCGCGCGTGGCGTCCGAGCCCGGTCGCGCCCACACCGAGTCGGGCTGGGACGATGGGCGGGCGGCCGGCTGCGTGGGGAGCGGGGCGGTGGGGTCGGACGCCGGGTCGGGCGGCTCCGGCCGGTCGGGCAGCCCCCAGCCGGGGTAGCGGGATTCGCTGATGCTGGCTCCCCTCGCGTCGGGGGTGGTCTGGGCAGGTCGTCGCGTGCGGGCTGGGCACTACCTTACCGGGCGCCCGGAGCCAGCGTGGCCAGCGCCGGCCGGCGGGTCCTCGACACGCGATCGGCTCGTGTGGTTTGATGAAAGTGGCCTAGGCCACATGACCACATCGGGGTGTCCGCGGTGCCCCGCGAGAGCGAGGTTCGAGCATGCGCGCGCACGACGGGGAGCCTCGCTCGGGAGACGGCCGCGTGGTCCTTGCCGGAGCGCGCGTGGTGACGCCGGCGGGCACGCTGCGCTCCGGCTGGGTGGCGGTCCAGGGCAGCCTGATCGCGGCGCTCGGGCAGGGCCTGCCCGCGGCCGACGGCGCGCCCGTCCAGGACCTGAGCGGCGCCTGGCTGGTGCCGGGCTTCGTCGACATGCACGTCCACGGCGGCGGCGGCGCCTGGCTGGCCAGCCTCGACCCGGAGGAAGTGGACCAGGCGGTGCGCTTCCACCTCGGCAAGGGCACCACCAGCATGCTCGCCAGCATCGCCACCGCTCCGCTCGGCAGCATGCTGAGGAGCGCCGCGGTGGTGGCCGGCGCCGCCGCCGGGCCGCTGGCGCCGGCGCTGGCCGGCATCCACCTCGAGGGCCCGTTCATCAGCCGCGAGCGCAGCGGCGCCCAGGACCCCGACGCCATCCGCGACCCGGACCCGGCGGTCATGAGGCGTCTGCTGGAGGCGTGCGGCGGCTGGGCCAGGATGGTCACGATCGCGCCGGAGCTTCCCGGCGGCGTGGACCTCGTCCGGCAGATCGTCCGGTCCGGCGCCGTGCCCGCCGTCGGCCACACCCAAGCCGGCTACGAGGCGGCGACCGCCGCCATCGACGCCGGCGTGCGCGTCAGCACCCACCTGTTCAACGCCATGCCCGGCCTCCACCACCGCCACCTCGGCACGGTCGGCGCGGCGCTGAGCCGCGGCGAGGTCATCTGCGAGCTGGTCAACGACGGCGTCCACCTGCGGCCGGAGGTCGTCCGGCTGGTCTTCCAGGCGGCCGGCGCCGAACGGGTCGCGCTGGTCACCGACGCCATCGCCGCCGCCGGCATGGCCGACGGCGACTACCAATTCGGGCGGGTGCCGCTGCGGGTGCGCGGCGGCGTCGCGCGGCTGGTGGACGGGCGGACCATCGCCGGCTCCACCCTCACGATGGACGCGGCCCTGCGCCGCGCCGTCCAGGAGGTCGGCATCCCGATGCGGGACGCGGTCACCGCCGCCTCGTCCACGCCGGCCAGGGCGATCGGCATCGGGGAGCGGGCCGGCTCGATCGAGCCGGGCAAGGCGGCCGACCTGGTGGTGCTCGACGACGACCTCGAGGTCACCGCGGTGATGGCCGCCGGCCGCTGGGTGCGCCGCCAGACCCCGCCGAAGCCGTTGCCCGCCGCCGCGCGGACGCGCTGATCCCGCGCCGTCGTTACGCCTCTGGTCGCGGCGTCAGGGCTGCGCGCCGGAGGCGCGCGGGATCGCCTGGGCGGTGCGGCGGGCCAGCGCCTGGCAGCGGTCATCACCCGCCGCTCCCGGATGAAGACTGAATCATCTGTCAACTTGTGTGGGGAGGGCGGAAGGGACAGGTCTCAGGCTGAGCTTGAGCCTGAGATAGGATCGGCACGATGCGCGATGGCTGATCCTCCGGCCCGGGAGCGTCCCCGGGCGTTCTGGGTATTCGACCGGCCGCTGCACCGCGACTGGCTCTTCCTGACCGGCCTGGCGGCCGGGGTCGCGTTCGCGGTCTACGCGCTGGCGCGCCCTGACCGGCCGGCCGCGCTTGTGCTGGCCTACGAGCTGTTCTGGGCGCTCCCGGGTGGGGTGATGGCGGCCGGGGTGGTCGGCGGGACCATCAGGGAGCTGCTGCGCGCGCTGCGACGCGGGCGCGAGGGCTAGCGGGCGGCGGCTCGGCGGGTCGACCCGGACGGTGACGCTGGTCGCCGGGTGGTGGATCATGGCGGGCGACGAGGGGCGAGGATGACCAGGAGCACAGGCGCGGTCGGGCGCTGGCGCCGGCCGGGATGGGCCCGGCCGCTCCCGCCGCTGCTGGCGGACGGGCTGCTCGCGCTCGGCCTGGGGCTGCTCTCGGTGTCGAGCGCGCTCGGCGACCGCGGTCGTGGCGCCAACGTGCCGACATTGGGCCTTGTGCTGCTGGCCGCCCTGGTGCCGGCGCTGTTCATCCGCCGCCGCCTGCCGGGGACGTCGCTGGCGGCGGTGGCCGGTCTCCAGATCGGCGTCATCGCCCTGGGGATCGCGCCCGGCGCGAATTTCGCCGCCGAGCTGGTGGCGCCCTACAGCGTCGCGCTGTACGGCAGCCGCAGGGTGCGGCTGATCGCCGCGGCCTGCGCGGGCGTCGCGCTGATCGTCCTGGCGCTGCCCGTCTCCAGTGGCTGGGATCGCGGGAACTCGCTCGCGCTGCTGGTTGCCGGCGCGGGCGCATGGCTGGTCGGTGAGGTGATGCGCAACCGCCGCGCCGGCGTCGCCGACCTGGCCGAGCGGACCGCGCGGCTGGAGCGCGAGCGCGACCTGGAGGCGGCCCGGGCCGCCGCGGAGGAGCGCCTGCGCATCGCGCGCGAGCTGCACGACGTGGTCGCGCACAACCTCAGCGTGGTGGTCGTGCAGGCCCAGGCGGCGCAGCGGATCCTCGACCGCGACGTCGAGCGCGCACGTGGCGTGGTCGTCTCGATCGAGCGGACCGGCCGCGAGGCGCTCGACGAGATGCGGCGCCTGCTCGGCGTCCTCCGCGCCGGGGAGCCGTCCGGCGACGGGGAGGCGGAGGGCGACGGGCTGTTCGGGCCGCAGCCCGGGCTGGCGCACCTCGGCGAGCTGGTCGAGCAGCTCCACGCGGCGGGCCTTCCAGTGAGCCTGCGCGTCGAGGGCGACGAGCGCCCGCTGGAGGCCGCCGTGGACCTGTCCGCCTTCCGGATCGTGCAGGAGGCGCTCACCAACGCGCTCAGGCACGCCGGCCCGGCGCGCGCCGAGGTGGTCCTGCGCTACCACCCGCGCGACCTGGAGCTGACGGTCTCCGACGACGGGCGCGGCGGCTCCGCCCGCTTCGACGGCCGACCGGTGCCCGGGTCGGGCCACGGCCTGGTCGGCATGCGGGAGCGGGTGGAGCTGTTCGGCGGCGAGCTGGCGGCCGGCCCCAGGCCGGGCGGGGGGTACGAGGTCCGCGCGCGGCTGCCGCTGGAGGACACGCCGGCGTGACGATCCGGGTCCTGCTCGCCGACGACCAGCCGCTGCTGCGCACCGGCTTCCGGATGATCCTGGAGGCTGAGCCGGACATCGAGGTGGTCGGCGAGGCGGGGGACGGGGAGTCGGCGGTGCGCCTGGCACGGCGCGAGCGACCGGACGTCGTGCTGATGGACATCCGCATGCCGATCATGGACGGGGTGCTGGCGACCCGTGAGCTGGCGCGCGATGACGGCGTCCGGGTGCTGATCCTGACAACCTTCAACCTCGACGAGTACGTGGTCGAGGCGCTCCGCGCCGGCGCCAGCGGGTTCCTGCTCAAGGACGTGCCGGCGGCCGAGCTGACCGCCGCCATCCGGGTGGTGGCCGCCGGCGAGGCGGTGGTGGCGCCGGCGGTGACGCGGCGCCTGCTCGACCGCTTCGCCCAGCGCCTGCCGTCGAGCCGACCGGGGGAGGCGCCAACCGCGCCGGCCAGTCTGGAGGGGCTCACCGATCGGGAGCTGGCCGTGTTGCGATTGGTCGCGCGCGGCCTGTCCAACGCCGAGGTGGCCACCGAGCTGGTGGTCACCGAGACCACCGTGAAGACCCATGTGCACCACCTGCTCACCAAGCTGGGCCTCCGTGACCGGGTGCAGCTGGTGGTGCTCGCCTACGAGGCGGGCCTGATCCGCCCCGGATCGCCCGCCTGACGGGCGACGCCGCGCCGAGGATCCCCCTCCATCTCAGGATGGAGGCGGCGCCCGCCTCGATCCAGGGATGCATCTCGAAGACCGATCGCGCGGTCGACGACGGCGCGGGCCCCGGCCCATAGCGTTGCTCCCGAGCTGAACGCCTCCACAGGAGCGATGCAATGCCACAGCAAGCCGTCTCCGCCGCGGCCATCGAGCCCGCCGCCTCGCGGCCGGCGGCCCGCGCCGTCGGCGTCACCAAGGTCTACCGCGGCGGCGCGGGCGCGGTCACCGCGCTCGACGACGTCAGCGTCGAGCTGCCGGGAGCGACCTTCACCGCCATCATGGGCCCCTCCGGCTCGGGCAAGTCGACCCTCATGCACTGCCTCGCCGGCCTGGACTCCGTGACCGGCGGCCAGGTCTGGATCGGCGACGTCGAGATCAGCCAGCTCAGCGACAAGCGCCTGACCACCTTGCGGCGCGACCGGGTCGGGTTCGTGTTCCAGGCCTTCAACCTGCTGCCCGCGCTGAGCGCCGCCGACAACATCACCCTGCCGCTCGACATCGCCGGCCGGAAGGCCGACCGGGCGTGGCTGGAGACGATCATCGACGCGGTCGGGCTCGCCGAGCGCCTGGACCACCGGCCGAGCGAGCTGTCCGGCGGGCAGCAGCAGCGGGTCGCGGTCGCCCGCGCGCTGGCCACCCGGCCGAAGATCGTCTTCGCGGACGAGCCGACCGGCAACCTGGACTCCCGCGCCAGCGCCGAGCTGCTGGACCTGCTGCGCCGCTCGGTGCGGGAGCTGGGCCAGACCGTGGTCATGGTCACCCACGACCCGATCGCCGCGAGCTACGCGGAGCGGGTCGTCTTCCTCGCCGACGGCCAGCTCGTCGGCGAGCTCGTCCACCCCACCCCCGAGCGCGTGCTCGACCGGATGAAGCGACTGGGAGGCTGACGATGCTCCGCGCGACCCTCAAGAGCCTGCTCGCGCACCGCGTGCGGCTCCTCCTCAGCGCCTGCGCGACCGCGCTCGGCGTGGCCTTCGTGGCCGGGACCCTGATCTTCACCGCCACCGTCCAGCACGGCCTGACCAGGCTGTTCGACACCGCCAGCGCCGGCACCGACGTGGTTGTGCGCCACGGCGCAGCGGCCGCCAACCCCGCCGGCGGCGGCGACTCCCGCCGGCCGTCGGTCCCCGCGACCCTGCTGGACCGGGTCCGCTCGGTCCCCGGCGTGGCCGTGGCCGACGGCGCCGTCACCGACCGGGCCGGGATGGTCGGGCGCGACGGCCGGGTCCTGAACGGACGGTCCGGCGTGGCCGCGAGCTGGCCTGCCGACCCGGCCCTGGCCGGCGCGTACAAGCTGCGCCAGGGGCGGCCGCCGGCGGGCCCCGGCGAGGTCGCGGTCGACGCGGCCACCGCCCGTGCGCAGGGCCTCCACGTGGGCGACCGCATCCGCGTGGTCAGCGCCGGCGCGGCCAGGCCGTACACCATCAGCGGCATCACCGGGTTCGGCGACAGCGACGGTCCGGGAGCCTTCAGCCTGGCGGTATTCGACACCGCGACCGCCCAGCACCTGTTCGGCAAGCAGGGCCGCTTCGACGAGATCGACGTCAAGGCGGTCGCCGGTGTCGCCGCGGCGACCCTGCGGGACCGGGTCGCGGCGGTGCTGCCCGGCGGGACCGAGGCGGTCACCGCCGCCTCCGCGGCGGCGGCCCAGGCCGAGCAGCTCAGGCAGGCGCTCGGCTTCCTCACCAACGGCCTGCTCGCCTTCGCGCTGATCTCGCTGTTCGTCGCCTCCTTCATCATCTGGAACACCTTCTCGATCCTGGTCGCGCAGCGGACCCGCGAGCTGGCCCTGCTGCGCGCGCTGGGCGCCCGTAGGGGGCAGGTGCTGCGCTCCGTGCTGGTCGAGGCGGTCGCCGTCGGGACCTGCTCGTCGCTGGCCGGCCTGGCGCTCGGCGCGCTGGCCGCCAAGGGGCTGGGCGCACTGCTCGGCGCCGCCGGCATCGACCTGCCAACCGACGACCTGCAACTGCACGCGGGCGCCGCGGCGATCGCGGTGGGGGTCGGCGTCGCCGTCACCGTGGTGGCGGCGGTCGCTCCCGCGCGCAAGGCCACCCGCGTCGCCCCGCTCGCCGCGCTGCGCGAGGCGGCCCCCACGCCGGCGCCGTTCTCGACGCGGCGGCTCGCGGCCGGCATGACCGTGCTGGCGCTGGGCGCCGGCGCGCTGGCCGCGGGGCTGCTCGGCCACACCGGCGCCAGCCTCGCGCTGGTCGGCGGCGGCGCGCTCGCCAGCTTCCTCGGCGTGACCACGCTCGGCCCCCTGGTCGCCCGCCCGCTCGCCTGGGTGATCGGCGCGCCGCTGTCCCGCCTGCCCGGCCGCGCCGGCCGGCTCGCCCGCGACAACGCCATGCGCAACCCCAAGCGGACCGCGGCCACCGCCGCCGCGCTGATGGTCGGCCTCGCGCTGGTGGCCGCCTCCGCCGTGCTGACCGCATCGGTCAAGCACACGGCCGACGTGGCGGTCGACCGCGGCAGCAAGGCCGACCTGTACGTGCAGCCGGGCGAGGAGGACGGGGTGCTCGACCCGGCGCTGGCGCGGGCCGTCGCCGCGCAGCCGGGCGTCGCCGCGGTGCTGCGGGCTCGCGTCGCCGAGGCCACCGTCGCCGGGACCGCCTTCCAGAAGGTCGACGGCGTCGACCGCGCGACCGTCTCCCGGCTCACCGACCTCGACGTCCGCTCGGGCAGCGTCGGCGCCCTGGACGGCGACGGCCTGCTGGTCTCCGCCGCCACGGCCGACGCCCACCACTGGAGGCTCGGCGAGCGCGTCACCATCCAGTTCGGGCAGGCCGGGTCGAGCACCTTCCGGGTGGCCGGCACCTACGCGAACAAGGGCACCTTCGGCGACTACCTACTCGGCCTCGACAGCTTCTCCCGGGCGACCGGGCAGCACGCCGACAGCCTGCTGATGATCAAGCTCGCCCCCGGCACGAGCCTGGCGGCGGCGCGGGGCCACGTCGCCGGCCTGCTGGGTCCCTACCCGGGCGCCAAGGTGCTGGACGCGGGCGGTTTCAAGCGCTCCAGCGGCGCGACCTTCGACGCGATCCTCAACCTGATCACCGCCCTGCTGGCGCTGGCGGTGCTGATCGCCCTGCTCGGCATCGTCAACACGCTGGCCCTGTCGGTGGTGGAGCGCACCAGGGAGCTGGGCCTGCTCCGCGCGATCGGGATGCGCCGCTCGCAGGTCCGCGCCATGGTGGCCGCCGAGGCGGTGATCATCGCGGTGCTCGGCGCGGCGCTGGGGACCGGTCTCGGGGTCGGCCTCGGCAGCGCGCTGGCCGCGGCGCTCACCGCCGGGCAGAGCGGCGCCGCCGTGGTCGTCCTGCCCGGCGGGCAGCTCGTCCTCTACGTCGCGATGGCCGCGGTCGCCGGCGTGATCGCCGCGATCGCACCCGCCCGGCGCGCCGCCCGCCTCGACGTCCTCACCGCCATCGCCGCCGAGTAGGAGGGGGTGGCCGCTCATGCCGGGGTCGGGATGCCCGGCTGGGAGTCCGCGGGCAGGCGCATCACCAGGCGGGCGCCGGGGGCGCCATCCTCGGCGGTGAGCTCGCCGCCGTGGGCGCGGACGATCTCGCGGGCGATCGCCAGCCCCAGGCCGGCGCCGCCGTGCTCGCGGCTGCGGGCGTCGTCCAGGCGGGTGAAGCGTTCGAACACGCGCTCGCGGTCGGCCGCGGGGATGCCGGGACCGTCGTCGGCAACCGCCAGGACGGCCAGACCACCCTCGCATGCGACCGAGACCTCCACCCGGCTGGCGGCATGGCGCATGGCATTGTCCAGCAGGTTCTGGACGGCCCGGTCCAGCGACTGGCGGTCGCCGCGCACCCGGGCGCCGCCGTCCAGGTCCAGGGCCACCTCGGCGCCCGCCTCCGCCAGGCGGCCGGCGACCTCGCGGGCCACCTCGCCCAGCTCCAGCTCCCGCGACTGGGTGGCCGCTGGGCGCTCGTCCAGCCGCGCGAGCGCCAGCAGGTCCTCGACCATGCGGCCGAGCCGCAGGGTGTCGGCGAGCACGCCCTCCGACAGGCGCCGCCAGTCCGCCCGCTCCGGATGCTGGCTGGCGACCTCGAGCTGGGCCCGCATGCTGGTCAGCGGGCTGCGCAGCTCGTGGGCGGCGTCGGCGACGAAGCCGCGCTGGCGCCGCCCGGCCTCCTCGAGCCGGTCGAGCATGCGGTTCAGGGTGACGCCGAGCCGGTGGATCTCGTCCTGGGCGTCCGGCAGCGGCAGCCGCCTGGACTGGCCGGTGCCGGTGATCTCCTCGGCACCGCGGCGCAGGCTGGCGACCGGCCGAAGCGCGCGGCCGACGGCGATCCAGGCGATCCCGGCGAACAGCGCCAGCAGCAGCGGCCCGCCCACCAGCAACCCGACCTCGACGATCCGGAGGCTGCCGGCGACGCTGGTGACCGACACGGCCGCGATCACCGTCAGCGGGTCGCGGGCCGTCCCCGCGGGCCAGGCGATCACCCGCAGCGGGTCGCGCTCGCCGATGCGGCTGCCGTCCAGGAATCGTGGGCGGCGGTCGCGAGCGGCCTCCAGCTCGGCGGGGCCCAGCAGCGGCACGGCGCGGTCGCTGCCCACCGAGGCGGCCAGCACCCGCCTGCGCGAGTCGACCACCTGCACCTGCACGGTGCCCGCGCCGGCCACCGGGATGGGATCGGGGAGGCGGTCGGAGTCGACCAGGGCGGCGACGTCCTGCGCCCGCTGCCTGGCGGCCGTGTCGAGCGAGGCCACCAGCGACCGCTGCAGGCTGGCCAGCAGCAGCAGCGAGCCCGCCGCCAGCCCGGCCGCCACCACCAGGCAGGAGAGCATGGTGAGCCGCGCCCGCAGGCTGCGTCGGCGCCACCACGCCGGCACCCGCCACGCCGGTGGCATCTCAGCCTCCGTCGCCGGTGAGGCGGTAGCCGGCGCCGCGGACGGTCTGCAGGCTGTGGCGGCCGAACGGGGTGTCGATCTTGCGCCGCAGGTAGCCGACGTAGACTTCGACGACGTTGGGGTCGCCCTCGTAGTGGGCGTCCCAGACGTGCTCGAGGATGGCCTGCTTGCCGACGACCTCGTCGCGGCGGCGCATCAGGTACTCGAGAAGGGCGAACTCGCGGGGCGTCAGCTCGATCGGCTGGCCGGCCCGGCGCACCTCGTGCCTGGCCGGGTCCAGGCGCAGGTCGCCGGCCAGCAGCACCGCGGGCCGCTCCGGCGCGCCCCGGCGGATCAGCGCGCGCAGCCGCGCCACCAGCACGACGTAGGAGAACGGCTTGACCATGTAGTCGTCGGCGCCCACGTCCAGGCCCTCCGCCTGGTCGTACTCGCCGTCCTTGGCCGACAGCATCAGCACCGGCACCCAGTTGCCGGCGGCCCGCAGGCGCTGGCACACCCGGTAGCCGTTCAGCTTGGGCAGCATCACGTCCAGGACCACGGCGTCGTAGGGGCGCTCGACCGCCAGGTGCAGCCCCTGCTCGCCATCGTGGGCCACGTCCGCGGTGAAGCCCTCGGCCTGGAGGCCCACCTGGAGTGCCTCCGCCAGCCGGACCTCGTCCTCCACCACCAGCACGCGCACCGCGTCCCCCCGGTCCCGTTGCTGAGAGCTCTCTCAGCCGGTCTCAGCAACCCCACAGCGGGGCCCGGGAAGGATGGGCCCCGACACGTCTCAGAGAGAAGGTATGGCATGAACCTCTTGCCCGCCCGTCGGGGGATGCTCCGCTTCCTGGTGCCGCTGGCGGTGGCGGCGGTGGTCGCCGGCGGCTTGGCGTTCGCGTCGGCGTCCCGCTCGGACAGCGCCACCCCGACGCTGCCCCCGCGCAGCGCCGAGCAGCTCCTTGCCGAGGTCGCCCAGGCGAGGGTCCCTGGCCTGTCGGGCACGGTGGTCTCCACGGCCCGGCTGGGGCTGCCGGAGCTGCCGAACATCGCCGGCCGCGGTGGCGTCTCGCTGACCGACCTGGTGTCCGGCTCGCACACCGTGCGGGTCTGGCTCAAGGGCGAGGACAAGTCCCGGCTGGCGGTCACCGGCTCGCTGGCCGAGTCCGACGTGATCCACAACGGCAAGGACCTGTGGCTCTACTCGAGCCATGACAACAGCGTCGTCCACTACCGCCTCAGCGACCAGGGCGAGAAGGCGCAGACGCCGGCGACCGGCGTCGTGCCCACCCCGCAGCAGCTCTCCCGCCAGTTGCTGTCGGCGCTCAGCCCGACCACCGAGATCTCGGTCGAGCGCAACCTGCGCGTGGCCGGTCGGGACGCCTACCAGCTCCGGCTGCGGCCGAAGGCCCCGGAGTCGCTGATCGACTCGGTGGTGCTGGCGGTGGACGGGCAGACCAAGGTCCCGCTGCGCGTCCAGATCCTCGCCAAGGGCAAGGGGGACCCGGCCGTCGAGGTCGGCTTCACCCAGGTGCAGTTCCGCGCGCCGGCCGACGACGTGTTCCAGTTCACCCCGCCACCCGGCGCCAAGGTGACCGAGAAGCAGGCGCCCAGCGGCGGCGGCCACGCCGGCGGCGGGAAGGCCCCGGCCCCCACGGCCCCTCCGGCCCGCACGGCCCCCCCGGCCCCCCCGGCCTCCTCGGTCGGTCCGGCCGTGCTCGGGTCGAGCTGGACCTCGGTGCTGGTGCTCCGTAACGTGGACCTCTTCTCCGGCTCGGGCGCCGACTCCGGGCTGGCGCGGGAGCTGCTGGGATCCGCCGCGCCGGTGCAGGGGGCCTTCGGCCATGGCCGGATGCTGCGGACCACCCTGCTGACGGTGCTGCTGACCGACGACGGCCGCGTCTACGCCGGGGCGGTCACCCCAGCGGCGATCGAGGCCGCGGCCGCCCGGCCGCTCTCGGAGGCCAAGCCGCTCGGAGGCGGGCGGTGAGCGCAGCGGCGCTCGAGACCAGCGGCCTGACCAAGCGGTTCCGCGGTGGCCAGGTGGCCGTCGCGGACCTGGACCTGGCGGTGCCGTCCGGCAGCGTGTTCGGGTTCCTCGGCCCCAACGGCTCCGGCAAGACCACCACCATCCGCATGCTGCTCGGGCTGGTCGTGCCGACCAGGGGCACCTGGGAGGTGCTGGGCGCGCCGATGCCGGCCGGCGCCTCGACGGTCCTGCGGCGGGTCGGCTCGCTGATCGAGGGGCCGGCCTTCCACCCCTACCTGAGCGGCTGGGCCAACCTTGAGCGCCTGGACGCGGCCGACAGCCTGGCCAACCCGCGCACCACCCGGCAGCGCATCGGCGCCGCCCTGGAACGGGTCGGGCTGACCGCCGCCGCCCGCAAGCGCTACCGCGCCTACTCGCTCGGCATGCGCCAGCGGCTGGCGCTGGCCGCCGCGCTGCTCCAGCCGCGCGAGCTGCTGCTGCTGGACGAGCCCACCAACGGGCTGGACCCGCAGGGCACCAGGGAGGTGCGCGCCCTGGTCCGCTCGCTGGCCGACGAGGGCGCCACCGTGTTCCTCTCGTCGCACCTTTTGAGCGAGGTCGAGCAAGTGTGCAGCCACGCCGGCATCATGCGCGGCGGCCACCTGGTCGCCCACGGCACCCTGACGGAGCTGGGGGCCGGCGCGGAGCCGCGGCTGCGCGTGGAGACGTCCGAGCCCGAGCGCGCCGCCGCCGTGCTGGAGCGGCTCGGCCTCCACGGCGCCGCCTCCGGCGGCCAGGCGGCAGAGGCGGTCCTGGACGGGATCGCGCCGGAGCGCGCCACCATCGCCCTGGTCGAGGCCGGCGTGCCGGTGCGGGGCCTGAACGTGCAGCGGCCGTCGCTGGAGGAGACCTACGTGGCACTGACCGGGGAGGGGTTCGATGTCGACGAGTAGTCCGCCGCTGGACCGCCCGGTCCCGGCGACCGAGGTCCCGGCGCCCGCGGCGGCGGGGCGCCGGACGGTCGGGCGGCTGCTGCGCTCGGAGCTCGGCATGATCTTCAAGCGCCGGCGCAACCTGGTGCTGCTGGCGGTGCTGGCGCTGATCCCGGTGCTGATCGGCACGGCGATCAAGCTGTCGAGCTCGCCCGGCGCCGGCGAGGGGCCGCAGTTCATCGACCGGATCGCCGGCAACGGGCTGTTCCTGTCGCTGACCGCGATGGTGGTGGTGCTGCCGCTGTTCCTGCCGATGGCGGTGTCGGTGGTGGCCGGCGACTCGATCGCCGGGGAGGCCAACCTCGGCACGCTGCGCTACCTGCTGGTCGCGCCGGTACGCCGCGGGCGGCTGCTGGCGGTCAAGTACACCGCCGTGCTCGCCTTCTGCCTGGTGGCGGTGCTGGTGGTCGCGACCGCCGGGGTGATCACCGGGGCCGCCCTGTTCCCGATCGGCCGCGTCACGCTGCTATCGGGCACCACCATCGCGCTGTCGGAGGCGATGCTGCGCACGCTGCTGGTCGCCCTGTACGTGGGCGTGTCGATGGCGGGGCTGGCGGCCATCGGGCTGCTGGCCTCCACCCTCACCGAGGTCCCCGTCGGCGCCATGGCGGCCACCTTGACGCTCAGCATCATCAGCCAGGTGCTGGACTCGATCCCGCAGGTCAGCGTCATCCACCCGTACCTGTTCACGCACCGCTGGCTGGCCTTCGGCGACCTGCTGCGCGACCCTGTCGCCGGTGGCGAGCTGTGGCTCGGCATCGCCACGCAGGCGGCCTGGGCCGGCGTCTGCCTCAGCCTCGCCTGGGCGCGCTTCAGCACCAGCGACGTGTCGTCCTGAGCGGGTGCCGTCGCCTCCGCCCGCCCGCCGTCAGCCCAGGCGGAGGGTGGAGGTAGCCCATCGCGCTTTCCATCGGGCGGCGTCCGGCGAAGACTACACGCCGGCGGTGCGCGCCCCGCGTCCGCCGAGGTACCCGGGAGCCGAGACGCGCGACCAAGGAGAGGACCCGATGGCTGACAGCTTCGACGCGATCGTGATCGGCATGGGGCCCGGCGGCGAGGTGGTCGCCTCCAGGCTGCTCGACGCCGGCAGGCGGGTCGCGGTGGTCGAGCGGGAGCTGATCGGCGGCGAGTGCGGCTACTGGGCGTGCGTGCCGTCCAAGACGCTGCTGCGCCCGCCGGAGACGCGGGCCGAGGCCGACAAGGCGGAGGGCGTGGCCACGCCGCCACTGGACTGGCCGGCCGCGGCCGCCTGGCGCGACGAGATGACCCGCCACCTCGACGACGCCAAGCAGGTCAGGGAGTACCAGGAGCGGGGCGCCGAGGTGCTGCGAGGCAGCGGCCGCCTGGCCGGCCCCGGCCGCGTCGAGGTCGGCGACCGCACGCTGACCGCCCCGGACGTCGTCCTGGCCACCGGCTCCGACCCGGTGGTCCCCGCCTCGCTGGAGGGCCTCGGCGACGCGGTGTGGACCAACCGCGAGGCGACCCAGCTCCGCGAGATCCCCGAGCGCGCGGTGGTGCTCGGGGGCGGCCCGGTCGGGCTGGAGCTCGGCCAGTTCCTGGCCCGCTTCGGCTGCCAGGTCACCCTGGTGCAGTCGGCGGAGCGGCTCATCAACCGCGAGGACCCGCGCGTCGGCGAGCTGGCGGGACGGGCGCTGGAACGCGACGGCGTCCGGGTCCACGCCGGCCGGCGGATCGTGGGCGCGTCGCGACGCGACGGCGAGCGCTCCGTGGAGCTGGACGACGGCTCCAGGATCGCCACCGACGTGGTGGTGGTCGGCGCCGGCCGCACGCCCAGGGCCGCCGGGCTGGGCCTGGAGAGCGTCGGCGTCTCCCCCGGGAAGCGCGGGGTCGCGGTCGACCAGCGCTGCCGGGTCGCCGAGGGGCTCTGGGCGGTCGGCGACGTCACCGGTGTGGCGCTGTTCACCCACGTCGCCAAGTACCAGGCGAGGGTGGTGACCGCCAATCTCCTCGGCGCATCGCGGGTGGCCAGCTACCAGGGCGTTCCCCGGGTGGTGTTCACCGATCCGGAGCTGGCCGCGGTGGGCCTGACCGAAGCGCAGGCGCGCGAGCAGGGCTACGACGTGGTCACCGCCACCGTCGACCTGGCCGTCGAGATCACCCGGCCGTGGACCTACGAGCACGAGCCCGCCGGCGAGCTGGGCCTGGTCGCCGACCGGCGGCGGCGGGTGCTGCTGGGCGCCTGGGCGGTCGCGCCGCTGGCGGGCGAGTGGATCCACCAGGCCGCCATGGCCGTGCGCGCGGAGATCTCCATCGACGTGCTGCTCGACGGCGTCGCCCAGTTCCCCACCTGGTCCGAGGGCCACCTCACCGCCCTGGAGCGCCTGCAGCTCGCCTGACGTCCGTCCAGGGAACCCGCCCGCTGGACGAGTGGTGGGAGCGCTCCCACCACCGCGGTTGACACCGGCTCCGCCGGGATGCTAAACGTCGCTGGCCGCCACGCCCTGGGAGCGCTCCCAGAAATCGCCCGAGGAGAGCAGTGAGCTTCAGCATCCCGCCGGCCGACGGCAAGGCAAGGCTCGAGGACGTGGCCAGGCTGGCGCGCGTCTCGCGCTCCACCGCCTCGCGCGCCATCACCGGCGCCCCGGGCGTGAGCGAGGAGGCCCGCGCCGCCGTGGAGCGCGCGGCCAGGCGCCTCAACTACAGTCCCAACCGGGCGGCCCGCAGCCTGGTGACGCGGCGCACCGACCTCATCGGCCTGGTGATCCCGGAGCCGACCAGCCGGCTGTTCGGCGACCCGCACTTCCCACGCCTGATCCGCGGCGTCAACGAGGAGCTGGCCGGCAGGGACCGGCAGCTCGTGCTGTTCACCCCCCAGTCGAGGGTGGACGAGCAGCGGCTGGAGAGGCACCTGGCCAGCGGCCAGATCGTCGACGGGTTGCTGTTCGTGTCGCTGCACGGCGCCGACCCGCTGCCCGCGCGCCTGGCCGGCCAGGGCGTCCCGGTGGTGGTGAGCGGCCGGCCCCTCGGCTCGGTGGAGATCACCTATGTCGACGTCGACAACCTGCGGGGCGGGGCGATCGCCGTCCGCCACCTGCTCGCAGGCGGACGCCGGGCGATCACCACCATCGCCGGCCCGCAGGACATGGTCGCCGGGCAGGACCGGCTCGCCGGCTACCGCCAGGCGATGACCGACGCCGGTCTGCTGGACCGGGCGCTGGAGGAGGCGGGGGACTTCACCCAGGAGAGCGGCCACGCCGCCATGCACGTACTGCTGGAGCGCCGGCCCGACCTGGACGCGGTCTTCGCGGCCTCGGACCTGATGGCGCTCGGCGCCATGCGTGCGCTGCGCGAGGCCGGCCGCCGCGTGCCGCACGACGTCGCCGTGGTCGGCTTCGACGACTCGCCGGCCGCCGCCTCGGCCGAGCCGCCGCTGTCCAGCGTGCGCTGGCCGCTCCACGAGATGGCGCGCGAGATGACCCGGCTGCTGCTGCTCGCCATCGACGATCGCTCGCTGCCGCCCCGGGGCGTGCTGCTGGCGACCCACCTGGTCGCGCGCGCCTCCTCCGGCGCCG
>WNGM01000064.1_pt1 | contig 75657 bp, 68 predicted proteins | sample 5400571 | NCBI WGS metagenome assembly WNGM01 (sample SAMN13153378, study PRJNA577476) | soil metagenome | isolation source: 100 cm soil or saprolite under Garry oak tree replicate 2 | place: USA:California | collected 2016-06-15
AGGTCACGTAGGTCGCGAGCCCCTTCTCCGCCGCCACCTTCGTCAACGCCGCCGTCAACGTCGTCTTGCCGTGGTCCACATGCCCGATCGTCCCCACGTTCACGTGCGGCTTCGTCCGTTCAAATTTAGCCTTGGCCATGGAATCCCCTAAAAACGTTTCAGAACATCGTCACGGAAACGTCGTCCCGAAGCACCGTTACAGAGAACCGTGATACGTTCCCGCGTGACGCCTTCCCGTCACGTTGCTTCGTGACGTTCCCTCGTGACGGCCTTCCGGTTTCGAAAGCTCGCGACCGGGATTGAACCGGTGACCTCGTCCTTACCAAGGACGCGCTCTACCGACTGAGCTACGCGAGCGACAGAGCGGGCGACGGGGCTCGAACCCGCGACCCTCAGCTTGGAAGGCTGATGCTCTACCAACTGAGCTACGCCCGCGTGCCGAGTGGTGGGGGAAGGATTCGAACCTTCGTAGCGCGTAAGCGCGGCAGATTTACAGTCTGCTCCCTTTGGCCACTCGGGCACCCCACCACGAAGCGCCTCGGTTCCGTTCCCCCCAACGACTCTCCCAGTCGCACCCGTCTCGTCGCCCCTACTGACAACGCACCCCGCGTTTCTCGGAGCGCGGGGTGTGTTGATCCTCCGGTCACGGTCGGGGCGCACGACATCTCTTCGGCAACGTGAGCTGACGAAGGGACTCGAACCCTTAACCTGCGGTTTACAAAACCGCTGCTCTACCAGTTGAGCTACGTCAGCTGGTCGACGCTGAATTTCCCAGACTGGTAGCTTAAACAGGCGCGGCGACTCACGCAAGGGACGTGCCGCGAAGAACTTAGACGACCCGCCACTTGGTCCCGGTGGGAGTGTCCTCGAGCTCCACCCCGCGAGCGAGGAGGGCCTCGCGAATCCGGTCCGCCTCCTTGAAATCCTTGGACTTACGGGCCCGCTCCCGGGCCGCGACCTGGGCCTCGATCCACCGCGCCAGGTCGGGCTCGGCGGTCCGCGGCGTGGGCAGTACGTCGAGCACCGCCATCGCCCGGTCGAGCGCCGCGACCGCCGCCGCGGCTCCGCCCGCTCCGGCATCGAGCGCCCGGTTGCCCGCATGCGCCAGCTGGAACAGCGCCGCGCAGGCTTGGGGGGCGTTGAGATCGTCGTCCAGCGCCGCCCGGAAGTCCGCCTCGAACTCGGCGGCCAGCTCGGCGAGCCGCCCTTCCCCCCTCTCCCTTCCCCCTTCCCCGACCAACCGCGACCGGAAATCCCCCAGTCGTTTCACGCCCTCACCCGCCGCGGCGAGCGCCTCATCGGTGAAGTCGAGCGGCTTGCGGTAGTGCGTCTGCCAGAAGAGGAGCCGCACGGCCGCCGCATCCACGCCCTGCTCCCGCAGGTCCCGCGCGGCGAGGAAGTTGCCGAACCGCTTCGACATCTTGGTGCCGCGCACGTTGAGGAACTCCCCATGCAGCCACCAGCGCGCGAAGGGCCGCCCCGTCGCCGCCTCCGACTGGGCGATCTCGTCCTCGTGGTGCGGGAAGATCAGGTCCACGCCGCCCGCGTGGATGTCGAGCGTCTCCACGCCGAACCGCGTCCCGATCTCGTACAGCGACATGGCGGAGCACTCGAGGTGCCACCCGGGGCGGCCCCGGCCGAACGGCGCGTCCCATGCCGCGCCCACGGCGTCGTCGTCGGGGCCCGCCTTCTTCCAGAGCGCGAAGTCGCGCGGGTCCTCCTTGGCGTACTCGTCGCTCGCCACGCGCGCGCCCACCTTGATCTCGCGCCGGTCGAGGCGGGAAAGCCGGCCGTAGCCCGGGAACCGGTCGATCGCGAAGTACACCGACCCGTCGTCCCCCTGGTAGGCGACCCCTCTGTCGAGCAGGCGGCGGACGAGGACGATCATCGCCGGCACCGACTCCGTGGCGCGCGGATGGACGTGCGCCGGCCGGAGGCGCAGGTAGTCGCGGTCCTCGAAGAACGCGCGCACGAACGGCTCCGTGTGCCGGCGCAGCGTGGTGCCGGCGGCCCGCGCCGCCTTGATCGTGCGGTCGTCCACGTCCGTCAGGTTCATGATGTGGAACACGTCGTAGCCCGACGCTTCGAGGTAGCGGCGCAGCAGGTCCTCGAACAGGAACGTGCGGAAGTTCCCGAGGTGCGCGTAGTTCCAGACGGTGGGCCCGCAGGTATAGAGCGTGACCCGGGGGGGCGCGAGCGGCTGGAACGGCTCGACGCGGCGGGTCAGCGTGTTGTAGAGCGCGAGCGTCATGCGCGGCGCAAACCGGCGAGCTCCGGGATGACAGACAGGGTGCGCCCTCGCGGGCTGTGAGTCGCGGGGAAGGTAGGGAGCGCGAGAAGGAGCGTCAACGCGCGCCGCTGGCAGCTCGCACACCACCGGGCCGCGGCGGAACACCGCCACGCGCGCGCCTTGCCAGCGCGCCGCGTCGCCCGGCGCCACGAGCCCGCGGCGCACCAGCCGCGCCCCCGCGTCCGCCACGACCAGGAGGGGGAGGGGGCGGTCCGCCGCGCACATCCCGCGAGACTACGGCGCGGCGCTCTTCGACCGGCATCAGATCACCGCCGCGCGCATCGAAGCGTCGCGGGACCCGCATCACGCCCGCGTCCCGACCGACCCCCGTTTGCCGGCGCTCGTCCGCCGCACGATGGCCTCGACGAGCGGCGCGGCCCCGAAGCGCACGGGATCGGTGGCGGGGAGCGCGGTCTCGCGCGCGGCGCGCTCTACCGCGGCCCGCGCCGCCGCTTCGCTCAGGTCGAACGTATTGAGGCAGATCCCGATCACCTTCGTCGGGCGCACCGGGGCGGCCGCGCGCTCGTACAGCTCGACCAGCTCGGGCAGCGGGGGGATCTTCACCCAGGGCTCGCGGCCGTGATAGTCGCCGATCCACTCCCGCGTCGCCTGGTGGCAGAGGATCAGCGCGTCCGGGCAGCAGCCGTGCAGCAGGCCGAGCGTGACGCCCGAGTAGCCGGGGTGCACGAGGCTGCCCTGTCCCTCGACCAGCACGATGTCCGCGTCCGCCGCGGCCCGGAGCACGAGCGCTTCGGCCGCGCCCGCGACGAAGTCGGCGACGACCGCATCCACCGCGATGCCCCAGCCCTCGATGAAGATGCCCGTCTGCCCCGTGGCGACGAAGCGCGCGCGGTGGCCGCGCCGCAGCAACTCGTCGCGCAGCTCCAGCTGGGCCGTCATCTTGCCGACATTGCAGTCGGAGCCGACGGTGAGAATCACGGCGGCCTCCACTTCCGCCGCGCGGCCGTCGGCGATGGGCAGGTCGGCGGGCGGCTTGCGCACGTCGAGGATGCGGACGCCGCGCGCGCGCGCCAGGGCGCCGAGCTCCGCATCGTCGCCGATGAACGTGTGCAGGCCGCTCCACAGCTCGAGGCCGCGGTCGATCGCCGCCCGCAGCCAGCCGCGCCACTCCGGCGGCAGCTGCCCGCCCGCGGGCGCGATGCCCACGAGCACCGCCGTCGCACCCAGGGCGAGGCCCTGCGCGAAATCTCCCACCACCGGGATGCGGCCGCCGAAGCCGAGCACGTCCTCGACGGTCTTGCCGCCCTGCGCGCGATCGAACACCGCCACGATCCGCTCGGGGAAGTAGCGGATGCAGGAGTTCGCGGTCTTCGATGTGAGCGGGCCGAACTGCCCGTCCGCGATGATCAGGAAGCTGTGGCGCTGGGGCGTGAGCATCACGCGGAGGTTTGGGTCTTCGCGAGCGTGCCTGAGCCCCGGAACTCGCCGCTCGCGCGCAGCACGGCCGGCTCGAGGTGGGTCGCGTCGCCGTACAGCTCGCCCTGCACGATGTGCCGTACCAACACGATCGACACGGCGAGCACGGGGACCGCCACGACGAGCCCGATGGCGCCGAGCAGCGTGCCCATCACGAGCACGCTGGCGATCGTGAGCACGGGCGGCAGCGCGACCTTCTTCTCCATGATGAGCGGGGCGATGAGGTTCGCCTCGAAGAAGTGCACCGCCACGCCCCAGGCCGCGACCGCCAGCGCCTGCAGCCAATTGCCGGTCCCGAGGACGAACAGGGCGGGCAGCAGGGTGGATACGAGGGTCCCGAAGAACGGCACGATCGCGACGAGTCCGGTGAAGATGCCGAACGCGAGCCAGTACGGCACGCGCAGCACCCACAGCCCCAGCGCGGTGAACACCGCGAGCACGACCATCGCGAGCAGCTGGCCGACGACCCAGGCCCGGAGGGTCGCGCCGGCGTCGTCGAGCACGCGCGCGCCCACGTGACGATGCTTGGGGGCGACGAGCGACAGGATGCCGTCGCGGTAGAGCCGCGGCTGGCGCGCGAGGTACAGCGCCATCACCACGACGCTCGCCGCTTCGATGAAGAGCTTGCCGCCCGCCCGCACGTAGGGGAGCAGCGAGCCGCGCAGGAAGTCCGCCGCGTCGTTGACGACCCGGGCGATGATGCCCGACTGGGGGTCCGCGAGCTCCGTGCGCCGCAACACCGGATAGTCGCTCGCCCAGCGGGCGATCACGTTCTGGATGTCGGTCAGCGTCTGGGGCAGCCCCGAGAGCAGCGCCTGCGTTTGATCGATGACGGGCGGGACGATCAACACGCCCGCCCCGGCGATCACCGCCACCGTGCCGACCACCGCGCACAAGAGGCCTACCCATCGGGGCATCAGGAAGCGGCGCTCGAGCTGGTCGGTGATCGCGGAGAAGTACACGGCGGCGAGGACGGCGAGGAAGACGAGGATGAGGACTTCCGCGACCCGGAGGACGAACCAGATGACCAGGGCGGCAACGAAGAGCGCCACGAACGTGGCGCCCGGGGACCGCGCGGGAGACGGCTCGGTGCTCAGCGGGACGGCTCGGCGTCGTCGTCCTGGACGAGCTCGGCTTCCTTCGCGCCCTTCCCGAGCTGCTTGGCTGCGGCGGGCGAGCCCGCGGGGAGCAGTCCCAGCTTCTGTTTCAGCGCGAGCAGCTGCTGGTCCGTGTCGGCGCGGCCCTCCAGCGCCTGGAACTGCTTCACGAGCGAGTCGCCGGAGAGGTCCTCGTGCACCTCGGCCGCGGCGATGAGCTTGCGCTCCTCGTGCTCGATCTGCTCGGCCATCCGCTCGAACGTCTCGAACACCCCCTGGTCGCCGATCGAGGACATCGTCTCCTGGATCCGTTTGTGCGCTTCGGCGCGCTTGGCGCGCGCGATCAGGATGTTCTTCTTGCGCTTCGCGTCCTCGATCCGATCGTTGAGCTGGCGCAGTGACAGCTTCAGCTTCTCCGTCTCTTCCCGGTGCTTGACCCACGTCTCGTGCAGCTGCACGGCCGCCTGCGCGTGCTCGTTGTGCCGCAGCAGCGCCTGCTTCGCCAGGTCGTCGCGCCCCTCCTGCACCGCCAGCACCGCGCGCTTCTCCCAGTCCTCGGCGCTCTTCTTCTCCTGCTCGACCTGGGCCGCGAGCCGCTTCTCGTCCGCGATGGCGCCCGCCACCTGCTGCTTGGCCTTCGCCAGCTGACTCCGCATGTCCACGATCAGCTGGTTCAGCATCTTCTCCGGGTTCTCCGCGCGCGCGATCAGGTCGCTGATGTTCGACCGGATCAGCGTGGAGAGACGGTCAAAGATCCCCATGGTGCTCCTCGACGTGCCGGCGGATCTTCATTGACCCGCGCCCAACTTGCGCTCGCGCCGCTCGGCGAGCAGCCGCTCGGCGAAATCTAACCGCTCCGCCATCTCCGCGACCTGGCCGTCGAGCGCCGACACCCGCTCCTCGAGCGCGGCCACGCGGCGCTCGGCCTCGGCTCCTTCGGCCGGCGCGTCCATCCACTCCCCGCCCAGCCCTTTCCAGTGCCGCCGCCGCCGGCTCCCCTCGCGAATCCGCTCCGCCAGCGCCTCGCCCACCGGCGAGCGGAACAGCCACCGCAAGGCCATGGCACCGACCACGACCACCACGACGAAGCCAATCAACGGCGCCACCTGGTTGATCAGGAAGTTCGGGTCCAGGCCCGGCGGCGCCGGGAATGGCGGGAACGCCGGCGGCGTTTGCATCATGCGGACGCTGTACGCCTTTCCCACACCGGGGGTTTCCGCCCGCTCACGCGGGCGGCGCGAGCCGCTCGCCGTCGCGCTGTTTCGCGAGCAGCCGCTCCGTAAAATCTACCCGCTCCGCCAGTTCCGCCACCTCGTGACGCAGCTGCTCCAGCTCCTGGAGCACCGCGTCGCTCGCCGCCGCGCCGCCCGATGGCCCGGTGCCGCCCCGCAGCCGCTCGGCGAACGCCTTGCCCACCGGGGAGAGGGAGATCATCCAGGCAAAGAAGCCGCTGACGGCGACGATGGGAATCAGCAGCGCGACGACGCCTTCCATGCCTCCCTCCCGCTCAGTGCGGCGGCGCGAGCCGCTCAGCCTCACGTTGCTTGGCGAGCAGGCGCTCCGTGAAGTCCATCCGCTCGGACAGCTCCGACAGCTCGCGGCGCACCTCCTGCAGCTCGGTCACGACCTCGTCCAGCTGCGCCGCGTCGGCGCGGTCCCGCGGCGGGCCGCCGCGGATGCGCTCGCTCACCGCCCGGCCGATGGGTGAGAACGCGAGCGCGATGGTGATCCCGCCGCCGAAGACGAGCACCATCAGAAGGATGTCTTCCATTCCCGGTTCAACTTATGCCACTAGTCCGCCACCGCCAGCACCTTGCGCAGGAACTGCCCCGTGTAGGACGCCTTCACCCGCGTCACCTGCTCGGGGCTGCCCGCCGCCACGACCGTGCCACCGGCATCCCCGCCGTCGGGACCCAGATCGATCACCCAGTCGGCGGTCTTGACGACGTCCAAGTTGTGCTCGATCACGACGACGGTGTTCCCCTTGTCCACCAGGCGATGCAGCACCTCGAGGAGCAGGCGCACGTCCTCGAAGTGGAGGCCCGTCGTCGGCTCGTCGAGGATGTAGAGGGTGCGGCCGGTGTCGCGTTTGGCCAGCTCGGTGGCCAGTTTGACGCGCTGCGCCTCGCCCCCCGAGAGCGTCGTGGCGGACTGGCCCAAGTGGATGTATCCCAGTCCTACGTCGTTGAGCAGCTCGAGTTTCGCGCGGATGCGCGGCTGGTTCTCGAAGAATTCGAGGGCGTCGGCCACCGTCATGTCCAGCACGTCCGCGATGGACTTTCCCTTGTAGCGCACTTCCAGCGTCTCACGGTTGTAGCGCCGCCCCTTGCAGACCTCGCACGGGACGTAGACGTCCGGGAGGAAGTGCATCTCGACCTTCACGAGGCCGTCGCCCTGGCACGCCTCGCAGCGTCCTCCCTTGACGTTGAAGGAGAAGCGACCCGGGCCGTAGCCGCGGATCTTCGACTCGGGGAGGTAGGTGTACAGCTCGCGGATCGGCGTGAACAGGCCCGTGTAGGTCGCGGGGTTGGAGCGCGGCGTCCGGCCGATCGGGCTCTGATCGATGTCGATCACCTTGTCGACGTGGGTGAGCCCCTCGATGCGGTCGTGCGCGCCCGGGACCACCCGGGCGCGGTAGAACTGGCGCGCCAGCGCGCGGTACAGGATGTCGCTGACGAGGGTCGACTTCCCGGACCCCGACACGCCCGTCACCGCGACGAACAGGCCGAGCGGAAACTCGACCGTCAGGTCCTTGAGGTTGTGCTGCCGCGCGCCGACGACGCGCAGCACCCGCTCGCCGTCGGGGAGGCGGCGGCGCGGAGGCACGGGGATCCGGAGCTCGCCGCGCAGGTAGCGCGCCGTGAGGGAGTCGGCGTGCTGCAGCACCTCGCGCAGCCGGCCCGCGACGACCACCTCGCCTCCGTGGCGCCCGGCGCGCGGCCCCAAATCCACGACGTGGTCCGCCGTGCGGATCGTCTCCTCGTCGTGCTCCACGACGAGCACGCTGTTGCCGAGGTCGCGCAGCTCCTTGAGGGTGTCGAGCAGCCGCGCGTTGTCGCGCTGGTGGAGGCCGATGGACGGCTCGTCCAGGATGTAGAGCACGCCGACGAGACGGCTGCCGATCTGCGTGGCGAGGCGGATGCGCTGCGCCTCCCCACCCGACAGCGAGGCCGCCGAGCGGCCGAGGGTGAGGTAGTCGAGGCCCACGTTCCTCAAGAAGCGCAGCCGGTCCTTCACCTCCTTGAGGATCGGCCCCGCGATGTCGGGGTCGAGTCCGGGGCGGCCGTTGCGCCGCAGCGGGACGCCCTCGAAGAACGCCAGCGCGTCGGCGACGGACAGTTCCACGACGTCTCCGATGCTGCGGCCGTGGACCAGGACGGAGAGGCTTTCGGGGCGCAGCCGCTTGCCGCCGCAGGCAGGGCACGGCTGCTCCACCATGTACTCCTCGAGCTGCTCGCGCACGCTGTCGGACGCCGTCTCGCGGTAACGCCGCTCCACGTGCTTCAGCACGCCTTCCCAGCTCGACTGGTACGAGCCCTGAAACCGCTCGCTCGCGTACTGGTAGGTGAGCGTCCTGCCGGGCGCGCCGTACAAGAGCGCCTTGCGCGCGGCCGCCGGCAGGTCTTTCCAGGGCGCGTTGAGATCGAACTTGAAGGTGCGGGCGAGCGTCGGCAGAATCACCTTCCGCACATAGCCGCTCGGCTCACCCCACGGCAGGATCACGCCCTCGAGGATCGACAGGCTCGGGTCGCCGAGGATCAGATCGGCGTTCACCTCCCGGCGGGTGCCGAGGCCGGAGCACTCGGGGCACGCGCCGAACGGCGAATTGAACGAGAACTGCCGCGGCTCGAGCTCGGGGAGCGAGAGCCCGCACGTGGGGCAAGCGTAGCGCTCCGAGAACAGCGTCGCTTTCGGCCCGCCGGCGCGATGCTGCACGACTTCCACCACGCCGTCGGCCGCGCGCAGCGCGGTCTCGATGGAATCCGCCAGCCGGCCCCGGTCCGCCCGGCGCACCACCAGCCGGTCGACCACGACGGCGACGTCGTGGTTCTGGCGGCGCTGCAGCTTGGGGACGCCCGAGAGGTCGTAGGTCTCGCCGTCCACGCGCACCCGCACGAACCCCTGCTTCCGGGCCCCCTCGAACACGTCGCGGAACTCGCCCTTGCGTCCGCGCACGAGCGGAGCGAGCACCTCGATCTTCGTGCCCTCGGGCCACGCGAGCACGAGGTCGGTGATCTGCGACGCGCTCTGCCGCTCGATCGGCGAGCCGTCGCGGGGGCAGTGCGGCGTCCCTGTCCGCGCCCACAGCAGGCGCAGGTAGTCGTACACCTCGGTGATGGTGCCGACCGTGGAGCGCGGGTTCGAGCCCGCCGTCTTCTGCTCGATCGAGATGGCGGGCGAGAGGCCCTCGATCGCGTCGACGTCGGGCTTCTCCATCAGGCCGAGGAACTGGCGCGCGTAGGCGGAGAGGGACTCGACGTAGCGGCGCTGCCCTTCGGCGTAGATGGTGTCGAAGGCGAGCGAGGACTTGCCGGACCCGGAGAGCCCCGTGATCACCGTCAGGGCGTTCCGCGGAATCTCGACGGTGATGTTCTTGAGGTTGTGCTCGCGCGCCCCACGGACGACGAGCGACTCGCTGGACATAGACTCGTAGCCTAGATAGCGCACGGTGCTCAGGTCAACTCTCCCCAATCTCTTGCTTAACCCCCGCCGGTTTCCTACGTTAGCCCTCCCCCATGGCGCCGGCCGCGCTGGTCGTGCTGACCACCCTCGCCACCGAGGAGGACGCCCGCCGGCTCGTGACGGCGCTGGTGGCCGAGCGGCTGGTGGCGTGCGGCACGCTCGTGCCGGGAGCGCGGTCGATCTACCGCTGGGAGGGTGAGCTGAGGGAGGAGAACGAGGTGCTCGTGGTGCTGAAGACCGATGCGTCGCGGTGGGACGCGCTCGCCGCGGCGGTGCGCGAGCGGCACCCCTACGCGGTGCCGGAGCTGCTGGCGCTGCCCATCGAGCGCGGGCTGGACCGCTACCTGGCATGGCTCAGGAACGAGGTGATCGGGTGATCCACAAGCGCGAGCCGCGGTGGCAGTCGGCGGCCGACCGGGCGCGGGTGGCGGCGGAGCTGCTCGAGGAGGCCGAGTCGCTCTCCGAGAACAGCACGATTGCGACGCCGGCCGAGGTCGCGCGCGCGGGCCTCCCGCCGCCGATCCGCGCCGAGCTGCCGGATCCCGCGCCGCCCGCCGCGCCGGGGGGGGAGGCGCCCGCGGGGGCGGCGACCGCGGCGCCCGGCCTCGACGAGCTGGTGGCGCGAGAGCCCGACAACGTGGGGCTGTTGCTGCAGCGGGCCGAGGTGCTGTGTGGGCGCCGGCACTACACCGCCGCGCAGCGCGATCTCGAGCGCGCGCTGCGACTGGAGCCGGGGAACATGGACGCCCTGGCCACGCTTGGCCTGGTCCTGTCCCGCAAGGGCCTGTGGATCGAGGCGGCGGCCCAGTTCAAGAGCGTCGTGGAGCTCGATCCGGGGCGCACGGCGGCGTGGTATTACCTGGGCGAGGCGCTGAACCACGTGGACGACCTCGCCGGGGCCCTCACGGCATTCGAGCGCGCGGCCGAGCTCGAGCCGGGGAACGCGAAGGCGCTGTACGGCTGCGGCATCGTGCTCGATCGGCTGAACCGCCCGGCCGACGCGACGCAGATGTACCGCCGCTCGCGGGAGGCCGCGGGCAGGTGATCCGCGTGGTCGTGGACGATCTGGCGTTTCTCGCCTGCGACGCCATCGTCCGCCCCGCCACCACGCGCCTCGACCCGACGACGCCCATGGTGCGCCGCCTGGAGCAGGTGGGCGGGACGGAGTTCGTGGGCCGGCTGCGGTTGCACAAGGATCTCGCGGTCGGTTCGGCGGTCGTCACGGGCGGCGGCGGCGACCTGCCTGCGGAGTTCGTGATCCACGCCGTCATTCGGAGCGACACGGAGCCGGTCTCCGCCACCGGCGTGGCCCGGGCCTGGCTCTCCGCGCTGCACCAGGCGCAGGAATGGGAGTTCGCCCACCTCACCGTGCCGCCGCTCGGGATCGGGGCCGGCAACCTCTCGATCGAAACCGCCGCCGAGATCATGGTCACCGTCCTCAAGACGCACGCCGAGACCGCCGCCTATCCGTCGAGCGTTTCCATCGTCGTGGAGTCGCCCGAGGACCGGGAGGCGTTCGAGGGTGCGCTGCGGCGCGCGGGGTCGGCGGAGTCGTGACCCGCCGGGGCTGGGCGATCGCGATCTTCGCCGCGTGGGGCGCGTCGCTGGGGTGGCTCGTGAAGCGCGAGTTCTTCCGCACTACCGGGGCGCGCCTCGCGGAGGCTGCGCTCTCGGTACCGCCCGGCGCCGTGTACTACCGCCTCGACCTCGGCGGCCAACAGGTGGGCTTCGCCTCGTCCACCGTCGACACCCTGGCCAACGCGATCCGCGTGCAGGACGTGCTGACGATGGACGTCCCGGCGCTGGGCAGGCTGCACCGCACCACGGCGAAGAGCGACGCGGCGCTCTCCCGCGCCTTGCGCCTCGAGTCCGTCACCGCCGAATTCGACGGCGACATCGGTCGCTTCACGGCGCACGGCGACGTGGTGGGCGACAGTGTGCTCGTCATCACGCTCGTGTCCGCCGGGGACACCCAGACGACGCGCGTGCGGCTCACGCGCCCTATCGTGCTGCCGACCGTGTTGCCGTTACGCCTCGCCTTCGGTGCCGAGCTGAAGTCCGGGAGCCGCTACACGATCCGCACGTTCGACCCGCTCTTGCTCGCCGAGCGCGACGTCGCCGTCACGATCGCGGCGGAGTCGACGCTCGTGGTCGCGGACAGCGCGGACTACGATTCCACGGCGATGGCGTGGGTCCCCGTGCGGTTCGACACGGTGCGGGCGTTCCGCATCGATCAGGAGGCGAACGGGGTTGAGACGAGCGCCTGGATCGACGCCCAGGGCCGCGTGGTGCGCGCCGCGAGCCCCGTGGGGTTCACGATGGAGCGGTCGCCGTTCGAGATCGCCTACGAGAACTTCCGCCGCCGCGACACCGCTCGCGTGGCGCGCGCCAGCGCCGAGCCCGGCGTGGGCGACATCGTGGCCACGACGGCGATCGCGGCGCGCATCCGCGGCGCCCCCGCCGACGTGGGGACGCTGCGCGTGCGGCTCTCCGGCGTGTCGCTCGCGGGGCTCGATCTCGCGGGCGGAGCGCAGCGGCTCCGCGGGGACACCCTGGAGGTGCGCCGCCAGGACGTCCCTGCGGCCACGTACCGGCTCCCGGCCGCGGACACGGCGCTCCGGCCCTATCTCCTCCCCGAGCCGCTCATCCAGAGCGGCGACGCTCGCGTCCGCGCCCAGGCGCGCCAGCTCGCGGGGCGGGAGCGCGACCCGGCGCGGGTCGCGGAGCGCCTCACCCACTGGGTGTACGGCCACGTGGAGAAACGTCTCACGGTGAGCGTGCCGAGCGCGGTGCAGGTGCTCGCGGCGCGGCGCGGTGATTGCAACGAGCACACCGTGCTGTACGTGGCGCTGGCGCGGGCGGCGGGACTCCCGGCGCGCGCGGCCGCGGGCCTCGTCCATCTCGACGGCCGCTTCTACTATCACGCCTGGCCCGAAGTGTGGCTCGGCGACTGGGTCGCGGTGGACCCGACGCTCGACCAGTTCCCCGCCGACGCGACGCATCTGCGCTTCGTCGTCGGGGGGCTCGCCCGGCAGGTCGAGCTGGTCCGGATGATCGGGAAGCTGAAGCTCGAGGTGCTATGATCCGCCTGGAGAGCCTCACCAAGCTGTACGGCAGCTTCGTAGCGGTGGACGACATCACGCTCCACGTCCCGCGGGGCGTACTGTACGGCTTCCTGGGGCCGAACGGCGCCGGGAAGACGACGACGCTGCGCATGATCGCCGGCATCCTGCGGCCCAGCCAGGGCCGGGTCCTCCTGGGCGGGGACGACGTGCACCAGAGGCCGCTGGCCGCGAAGCTGCGGCTCGGCTTCATCCCGGACCGCCCGTTCGTGTACGACAAGCTCACGGGGGCCGAGTTCCTGCGGTTCGTCGCGGGACTGTACGGCCAGGAAGGCGACGTCGTGGAGCGCCGCATCGCCGAGCTGCTCGAGGTGTTCGAGCTGACGAGCTGGAAGGACGAGCTGGTCGAGGCGTACAGCCACGGCATGCGCCAGAAGCTGATCATCTCGAGCGCCCTGATCCACCGGCCGGAGTGCATCGTCGTGGACGAGCCGATGGTGGGGCTCGACCCCAAGGCCGCCCGCCTGCTCAAGAACATCTTCCGCCAGTTCGTCGGCAAAGGCGGGACCGTGCTGATGAGCACGCACACGCTGGAAGTCGCCGAGGCGATGTGCGATCAGGTCGCCATCATGCAGCACGGCCGCATCGTGGCGAGCGGCACGGTCGCGGATCTGCGGCGGCAACACCAGGCGGGGGACGCGAGCCTGGAAGAGCTGTTCCTCAAACTCACGGGCGGCGTCGAGGCGCGCGAGCTGGCCGAGGTGCTGGGCCGGTGAAGCAGCCGTCCCTGCGCCACGTGCTCCAGCCGAAGTGGCGCACCGCGCTGCAGCGCGTCCGCGAGGAGCGGGACCGGGGCGGCAGCGGCAAGCTCCTCATCCTCGCCCTCGTCGGGCTCGCTTTCTGGACCGGCGTGTACGGCGTGCTGTACCGCATCCTCAAGTACTTCCGCGGCGTCGAAGACCTCGGGCCGCTGCTCGCCGGCAAGCTGCTCGGCTTGGTGCTGCTCTCCTTCATCTCCATCCTCGTGCTCTCGAACGTCATCACCGCGCTGTCGAGCTTCTTTCTCGCCAAGGACCTGGACCTCCTCGTGTCGGCGCCCGTGGACTGGCTGCGCCTCTATCTCGCGAAGCTGGGCGAGACGCTGCTGCACTCCTCGTGGATGGTGGCGCTGATGGCGGTCCCCATCCTCACGGCGTACGGAGTGATCTACCGCGGTGGCCTGGTCTTCCTGCCGGTCGCCGTGCTCACGCTCCTGCCGATGCTGGCGCTGCCGGCCGTCGCCGGCAGCGCCATCACGCTGGTGCTCGTGAACGTCTTCCCCGCGCGGCGCACGCGCGACCTGCTGTCGATCGTCGCGCTCGGGGCCGCGGCGGGGGTGATCCTCCTGTTCCGATTGATCCGCCCCGAGCAGCTGGCGCGCCCGGAGGGGTTCCGCAACCTGCTGGACTTCATCACGGTGCTGCGCACGCCCACCTCGCCGTTCCTCCCGAGCGAGTGGGCGGCGAAGGCGATCATGGGCTTCCTGCGACACAACTTCGATCCCCTGCCGTTGCTGCTGCTGTGGAGCACGGCCGCGGCGTTCGTGACCCTGGGCGGGCTGCTGCATCGGGAGCTGTTCGCCACCGGGTACACCAAGGCGCAGGAGGGGGCTGAGCGGTTCGTGCGCGGCACGTTCTGGCGCTGGACGGTGGGCACGCTGCTGCTGCCGCTGCCCGTCGCGAAGCGGGAGTTCGTGCTCAAGGACGTGAAGCTGTTTTTCCGCGACACCACACAGTGGAGCCAGCTGATCCTGCTCGCCGTCCTCGTCGTCGTGTACCTGTTCAACATCAAGGCGCTGCCGCTGCATCGCGGCGAGCCGGTGGGATTCTTCTACGTGACCCTGGTCTCGTTTCTCAACCTCGGCCTGTCCGGGTTCGTGCTCGCGTCGATCGCGGCCCGCTTCATCTTCCCGGCGGTCTCGCTCGAGGGCCGCCAGATGTGGCTGCTGCGCTCGAGCCCGCTCGATCTGCGGGCGCTCCTCTGGTCCAAGTACTGGGTGGGGACCGTGCCGCTCCTGGTGCTGGCCATGCTCCTCACCGGGCTCACGGACGTGTTGCTCGAGGTCTCCCCCTTCATGATGATCCTGAGCCTCGCGACGATCTTCGCCCTGACCCTCGCGATCGCGGCGATGGCGCTCGGCTTCGGCGCCCTCTATCCCCAGTTCGAGACCGAGAACGCGGCGCAGATCCCCACGTCGTTCGGCGGGTTGGTCTACATGATGGCGACGATCGCACTGCTCGCGGGTGTCATCGTGGCGCTGTGGCAGGCCGTCTACGTGTACGTCCACGCGGTCTACGAGGGGCGACCGGTCGTGGTGGACGCGTGGATGCTGTTCTGGTTCACCGTGGCCGCAGCCCTGTGCGCGGCAGCCACGGTGATTCCTCTGCGGGTGGGGCTGAAGAAGATGGAAAGCTTCGAGTTCTAGAGCGGGAAGCTGAGCCCGCCGAGCACGTTGAAGGACGTGTTGTCCCTGAACACGAGCTTTGCCTCCAGGAACGGCTTGAACGGCATCGCCCGCCGGCCCTCCCACCCCGCGAACGCGTTGGCGCCCGCGTCGCCCCCGCCGCTGGCATGGAAGTACGCGAAGCCGCCCCCGAAGTAGAACAGACCGAACGCCGTCGGCGGGTGGTACTTCAGGTCGGCGTTGAGGCGGTAGGGCGTTCCGGTCACCCCGAAATAGAACTCGGCGGAGGGCACGAGCGTCCAGCGACGCCCGACCGGCAGGTTGAACTGCCCGCCGAAAAAGGTGTGATCCGCGTCGAAGTCATAGCCGATGCGGAAACCCACGGAAGGTCGCGGCGCGCCGATGAGCGCCTGCCCCCGCCGGGCGCGCCGTTGCGCGTCCGCGGTCGACGCCACGGTCGACAGCGCGACGAGCGCCAGCAGCACCCGCAACGTGACGGATCTCACACTGCCATCCCTCGGTGGAAAGGTCGGACACTGATAGGAGATACCGGTCGGAAACGCAAGGGTTAGGCGGCGACGCGCGCGCCGCAGGCGTGGCAGTAGCGCGCGTCGTGCTCCAAGGCCGCCCCGCAGCGCGCGCAGTAGCCCGGCGCGGATCCGAGACGGCGGCCGCACTCCGAGCAGAACTCCGCATCCCGCTCCTGGCGAGGGCCGTGCTCCGGACAGGCGGGAAACCCGGAAGGACTCCCTGACGGTCGCGGGACGCGAGAAACGGGCGATGCAATGCTCGGAGGGGGCTCCGGCCCCTCGGCCCGCAGCGCCGTCAACGCCTCTGCCGCGTACTTCGCTTTCAGCGCGTCGTAGTCAGCGTCCGACAGCTTCCCAGTGGCACGGTCGAACTCGATCTCTTTCAGCGCACGCAACGCGACGGCGCGAGGGGAGAGATCATCATCCGGATCTTCCCCCTCGCTACCCCTTCCCGCTTCTCCCCGACCGTGAGGGAGTCCTCTAGGGTTCCCCGGCAGTTCACGGTCAGTGAGGTCCGGCCGGAAGATCGGCCGCAGCACGTAGCAGACCGCCCCGACGGCGAGCAGCACGCCCGCCACGAACTCGAGCATCGCAGGAATCAGCCGGGGAGACGGTCGAGCTCGCGCCGCAGGCGCTCGAGCTCGGCAGCCGTGGCGTCGAGCGCGGCCGGGGCAGCGGGAGCGGCGGGCCTCGCCGCCGCCGCGCGGGCCCAGCGGCGCAGCGCCAGCACGAGCGCCGCAGCCGCGACGAGGATCAGGACTGTGGGCAGGAAATAGCCCGCCAGGTTGAACCCGCGCTTGGGAGGCGCCATCAGGATCTGCACGCCGTTTTCGCGCACGAACTGGTCGATGATCTCCTGGGCGTTCTGGCCGCGGTCGGCGAGCTGCAGCACGCGCTGGTGCATGGCGGGACTCGTGGTGCAGCTGAAATCGGTAGTGCGGCAGGTGTAGACGTCCTGATTGCACCCGCACGTGCACTTCAGCTGCTTCTCGATCACCTGGATCGCAGCGTCGTTGTCGCGTGCGGTCACAGGGGGGAGCGGGCGACCGGCGCGCGCCGGGTCAAACAGCCTGCCCGAGGGGCCGGTGCCGGGGAGAGAATCGGGAGTTTGAGCGGTTAGGCGGTTAGGCGGATAGGCGGTTAGAAATCCCAACGCGAGACCCAGGAATCCGCGGCGCGAGACGATTCCTCTATCCGCCCAACCGCGACCGTCAGGGAGTCCTTTAGGGCCTAACCGCCTAACCGCCGTCATTGCTCCCCCACCAAGCGCACCGCATACCCTGCTTGCACCCGTTTCACGGCCGGCGACCCGCCGCCCGGCCACATCACCACGAGCCCGCCCACCACCAGGACCACGCCCCCGTACCACACCCACCACACCAGCGGATTGATGGTGAACCGGAACACCGCCTGCTCGGTGCCGTTCACCACGCCGCCCAGCACCACGTACAGGTCCTCGCGCAGGTCGCTCCTGATGCCGACCTCGGTCGAGGGCTGGAACGTGGGCCGGCCCAAGCCGTCCACGTGCTGGCGCTTCTCGGTCGTCAGGACGCCGAGCCGCTTGCCGTCGCGCTCCACCTCGAGCGTCGCCGCCGTGACCTGGCGGTTGAGCGCGTCGTACTGCGAGATGCCCAGGTGGGTAAGGCGGTAGGTCCAGCCGTAGGGGCTCCGGATCGTGGCCCGCTCGCCGGGGCGCAGCGTCACCTGGGTCTCCGTCTTGAACGCCATCCCGGCGAAGGCGATGAAGAGGATGAGGATACCGGTATGCACGATGTAGCCGCCGTAGCGGCGGCGGTTGCGGCCGACGAGCCGCGCCAGCGCGAGTGCGTACGGCTCACCGTACTGGCGATGGCGCGCCCGCGCGCCGCGGGCGAACTCCTGCGCGACCGTGGCCGCGACGAACCCGGCGAGCGCGATCGCCATCAGCGCCCAGCCGTCGCGCATGCCGCCGAGCAGCAAAATCAACCCGACGAAGCCTCCGGTGGTCACCGGCACGGCAAACTGCCGTCTCAGGTTCGGCAGCGACGCCCGGCGCCATGCGATGAGCGGCCCGATCCCCGTGAGGGCGAGCAGCGCGAGGCCGAGCGGGATGTTGACCTGATTGAAGAACGGCGGGCCGACGGTGACCTTCGTCCCCTGCACGAGCTCGGAGAGGATCGGGAAGAGCGTCCCCCACAACACCGAGAACGCGATCCCCACGAACAGCAGGTTGTTGAACAGGAAGCTCGCCTCCCGGCTCACCATCGACTCGAGCCGCGCTTCCGCATCGAGCAGCGGGAGCCGCCGCGCGTACAGCGTGAAGCTCGCCGCCGCCGCGACGACGAGGAACACCAGGAAGTAATAGCCGACCGGCGACTGCGTGAAGGAGTGGACGCTCGAGATCACGCCGGAGCGCGTGATGAAGGTCCCCATCACGGAGAGCAGCCACGAGCCGATCACGAGCGCGAGGTTCCACTTCTTCAGCATCCCCCGCTTCTCCTGGATCATCACGGAGTGCAGGAACGCGGTCATCGTGAGCCAGGGAAGCAGCGCCGCGTTTTCCACCGGGTCCCACGCCCAGTAGCCGCCCCAGCCCAACTCCACGTACGCCCACCACATCCCGAGCAGCAGCCCGATCGAGAGGAACAACCACGACACGAGCGTCCACTTGCGGATCGCGACCAGCCAGTCGGTATCGAGCCGCCGCGACAACAGCGCCGCCATCGCGAACGCATACGGGATCGTGATCGAGATGTAGCCGAGGTAGAGCATGGGCGGATGGAACACCATGCCCGGGTTCTGCAGCTGGGGGTTGAGTCCGTTGCCGTCGAGCGGCGTGAAGGCGAGCCGGGCGAACGGGTTCGCCGCGAACAGCATCACCGTCACGAAGAACGCGGCCACCGCGCACACGACGCCCGCGACGTACGGCAGCAGCGGCGCGTGCCGGCGCGACGTGAACGTCAGAGCGAGCGAGCCGAACAGCGACAGCACGCTGGCCCAGAAGAGCAGGCTCCCCTTCTGGCCCGCGTACAGCGCCGACCAGGTGTAGAAGATCGGCAGATTACGGCTGGTGTAGGCGGCGACGTACTCGACGTTGAAGTCGTGGTGGAACAGCGCCCACTCGAGCGCGAACACCGCCGTCACCAGGGCGGCGCACATCGCGAACACGGCATGGCGCGCGCTCTGCTGGAGGTCCGCGCGGCCGAGCAGCCCGCCCGCGAAGCCCGTCAGCGCCCCCCAGATCCCGACGAGGAAGGCGACCCACAACGCCAGATTGCCGAGGACGGTCATGCCGCTTTAGGGACCGCTTCGTAGCGGGACCCGCATTTCGCGAGCACGTCCGTCGCGTAGATCACCCCGTCCCGCTGGAGGCGGCCTTCCACGACGACCTCCACGCTGTCCGTGAAGGTGTCGGGAGGCAGGCCATGGAACACCACGGAGTAGCGGGCGCTGCCGTCCGTGATCTGGAAGCGGAGGGTCTGCGCCGCAGGGTCGCGCGCCACGGTTCCCGGCACGACCCGCGCCCCGACCTTCATCCCCAGGTTGTAAAAGGAAGGGTCCGCCGCGACGCGCTGCGAGAGCTCGCTCGGCGTGAGGAAGAACTGGCCCGTCTGCTTCACGCCCGAGGCCATGAGATACCCGACCGCCCCGACGATCAGCGCGGCCCCAATGGCGAACTTCGCGCCGGCGTTCATGCCCAATTATACCTGTCCTTCGCGCGCCTGCTCCAGCGCCCAGCGGACGGCCTGCTCCGGCGTGGTCACCCGCGGCATGTCCACCACCGACGGGAAGGCGTCGTGCAGGCCGACGATCGGTGTGCCGATCCGCTGCGCCAAGGCGATCTCCGACAGCGTCCCCCACCCGCCCCCGATCGCGATCACCGCCTGTGCCGCCCGCACGATCAGGGCGTTGCGCATCTCCCCCATTCCAGTCGCGAGCGGGACGTCGATGAAGGGATTCGCGTCGGCGCGGTCGTTCCCGGGAAGGATGCCGACGGTGAGCCCGCGCGCCTGTTTCGCGCCCCGCGCGGCCGCCTCCATCACGCCGCCCAAGCCGCCGCACAAGAGCACCGCCTGCTGCTCGGCGAGGAGCCGCCCGACCACGCCCGCCCATTCCGCCTCTTCCGAGGTGCAGGTGCTGCCGCCGATCACGGCGACGAGGGGTTTCACCGGCTGCCCGCCGTCGCCCAATGGAGCGCCGTTGCGACCGCCCGCCGCCACTCGGCTTCCCGCGCCCGTGCCGCCGGCGCCCCGTCGCCCGGGAGAAAGCGTTTGAACGTCCGGCCGGCGAGGAAGTCCTGGAGCGAGCGCCACACGCCCGCGCCCAGCCCCGCGAGGGCGGCGGCGCCGAGCGCGGTGGTCTCGACCACGTCCGGCCGCGCCACGGGCACTCCCAGGAGGTCCGCCTGGAACTGCATCAGCCAGTCGTTCGCGGCCGCGCCGCCGTCGACCTGCAGGGCATGAAGGTGAAGCTTCGCTTCTCCGGTCATCGCCTCGAGCACGTCCTTCGTGCTGAACGCCATCGCCTCGAGCGCCGCCCGGGCGAGGTGAGCCCGGGTGGTGCCGCGGGTCACGCCGACGATCGTGCCGCGCGCGCGCGGCTCCCAATGGGGGGCGCCGAGCCCCACGAAGGCCGGGACGAAGTACACGCCGCCCGTGTCCGGGACGTCGCTCGCCAGGCGCTCGGTCTCGGCGGCGTGGCGGATGATCTGCAGGCCGTCGCGCAACCATTGGACCGCGGCGCCCGCGATGAACACGCTGCCCTCGAGCGCGTACACCGGCTCGCCGCGCGCGCCGCAGGCGAGCGTCGTCAGCAGCCCGTGCTTCGACATGGGCCGCTCCGTCCCCGTGTTCAAGAGTAGGAACGCCCCGGTGCCGTACGTGTTCTTCGCCTGCCCCGGCTCGACGCAACCGTGGCCGAAGAGGGCTGCCTGCTGGTCGCCCGCGATGCCGGCGACCGGCAGCTCGGTGCCGAGGTGCTCGGGCTCGCACACGCCGAACGACCCGTTCGAGCTCCGCACCTCCGGGAGGGCCTCGCGGCGCACGCCGAAGAGCCGCAGCAGGTCGTCGTCCCACGACCGCGCCGCGATGTTGTAGAGCATGGTGCGCGACGCGTTGGTGTGGTCCGTGGCGAAGCTCTTGCCGTTGGTCAGCCGGAACAAGAGCCAGGCGTCGATCGTCCCGAACACGGCGTCGCCCGACGCGACTCGTTGCTCCAGGCCGGGCACGTTGGCGAGCAGCCACTCGATCTTCGTCGCGGAGAAGTAGGGATCGATGACGAGCCCGGTGCGCTGCCGCACCAGCGCCGCCCGGCGCTGTTTCACGAGCTGCCGGCAGCGTGCCGCGGTGCGCCGGTCCTGCCACACGATGGCGCGGTGCAGCGGGCGCCCGGTGGCCCGCTCCCACACGCATACGGTCTCGCGCTGGTTGGTGATGCCGAGGGCCGCCGGCACGACCTGCGCCCGCTGCACCGCCTCGCGCGCCGCCGCGAGGGTGACGCGGAAGATCTCCTCGGCGTCGTGCTCCACTTCGCCCGGCGCCGGAAAATGCTGGGTGAACTCGCGGTAGCCCCGTCCCAGCAACCGGCCGTCCTCGGCCACGACGAGCGCGGTGGTGCCGGTCGTTCCCTGATCGAGCCCCAGCACCGCGCTCACGGGTCGGTCCCGAAGGGCGGCTTCACGAGGCCGCGCTCCATGAGGTAGCCCGTCACGTAGCGCGCCGGCGTGACGTCGAACGCCGGGTTCAGCGCGTCCGCCGCGGCGGGCGCGATCGGCCGGCCCGCCAGCGTCTTCACTTCCTCGACCGGGCGCTGCTCGATGGGAATGCCGTCGCCGTCCGCGAGCGTCGCGTCGATGGTGGTCGACGGCGCCGCACAGTAGAACGGCACGCCGTGATGGAGCGCCAGCACGGCGAGCGCGTAGGTGCCGATCTTGTTGGCGAAGTCGCCGTTCGCGGCGATGCGGTCGGCGCCCACGAGCGTCAGGTCGACCTCCGCCTGCCGCATCAGCGCGCCCGCCGCCGCGTCCGCGATCACGGTGCACCGGATGCCGGCGTGCGCGAGCTCCCAGGCCGTGAGCCTCGCTCCCTGCAGCACCGGTCGTGTCTCGTCCACATACACGTGCACCCGCCGCCCCGCCTCGTGGGCGAGGTAGACCGGGGCGAGCGCCGTGCCGATACCGCCGGTCGCGAGCGCCCCGGCGTTGCAATGCGTAAGGACCGCGGCGCCGTCGGGCACGAGCGGGAGACCGGCTTCCCCGATGCTACGGCACATCGCGCGATCCTCCTCCCAGATCGCCGTGGCCTCGCTCTTCAGCCGGTCCCACAGCGCGGCGCCCTCGCCGGGCGCTTGCGCGGCCACGCGGCGCATGCGATCGAGCGCCCACCGCAAGTTGACCGCCGTGGGACGAGCAGCGGCGAGGGGGGCGGCCAGCTCCTCGACCCGCGCCAGGAAGCGCTCGCGCGGAGCGCCACGCTCGTCCCGGAGCCCCGCGACGAGCCCCATGGCCGCCGCGATCCCGATGAGCGGCGCCCCCCGCACCTGCAGCGTCCGGATCGCCTCCGCCATGGCAGCGGCGCTTTCGAGGTCCCGCTCGATGTGGGCTTCGGGGAGCGCCCGCTGGTCCACGATGCGCACGGCCCCGCTCCGGGTCCAGGCGATGGCTTGGACGGGCATGAGCAAGAAGCTAATGCGGAGTGCGGAATGCGGAGTGTAATTGGAAGGTCGCACGGGGAAGCGAGGCCCGCATTCACACTCCGCACTCCGCATTCCGCATTCCGCATTCTCGTGGTAGGATTTCCGCATGGAATACCAAACTCTCCTTTTCGAGATCAAAGACGGCATCGCGCTGATCACCATCAACCGTCCCGACAAGCTCAACGCGCTGAACGACCAGGTGATGGCGGAGCTCGCCGACGTGGCCCGGCGCCTCGCGACGGACGACGCCATCCGCGGGGCGATCCTCACCGGAGCCGGCCCCAAGGCCTTCGTTGCCGGGGCCGACATCGGGGATCTCGCCAAGCAGGGCCCGTTCGACGGGAAGGCCCGCGCGCTGCGCGGCCAGGCCGTGCTGCGGCGGCTCGAGACGTGTGGCAAGCCGGTGATCGCGGCGGTGAACGGCTTCGCGCTGGGCGGCGGGTGCGAGCTCGCGATGGCCTGCCACCTGCGCATCGCGAGTGAGAACGCCAAGTTCGGCCAGCCCGAACTCAAGCTCGGCATCGCGCCCGGCTATGGCGGGACCCAGCGTCTGCCGCGCCTCGTCGGTAAGGGCGTCGCGTTGCAGCTGATCCTCACGGGCGAGACCATCGACGCCCGGGAAGCCCACCGCATCGGGCTCGTCAACAAGGTGGTTCCGTCGGCCGAGCTCCTCGCCGCAGCGGAGCAGCTGGTGCGCGCCATCCTCGCCATGGGCCCGCTCGCGGTGCGGCTCGCGCTGGAAGCCGTGGACCAGGGGCTCGAGATGTCGCTCGATGAGGGCTTGCTGCTCGAGGCGAACCACTTCGGCCTGCTCGCCGCGACGCGTGACATGAAGGAGGGACTGGGGGCGTTTCTGGAGAAGCGGGCCCCCAAGTTCGAGGGGCGCTGAGGCCCACCAACGACTTAGTAAGTCTTGCGCTGACAACAACTTCTGGGTATTTTGGGGGGGTTGTCTGAGGCTCTCGCGGCCCGGCCGCGGCGCGCCACGGAACGTCCCGTGGCGCTTTTGGTGAGGGGCCCCATGAACGAGCGCAAACAGCGGTTTCCGGTCGCCGTCGCCGAGGCGCTGCGCGGCTATCTGGCGCGGTCGGGCCTGGCCAAGCGACTGGGGCAGGCGCAGGTCATCCCCGAGTGGCCGGACCTCGTGGGACCCCAGATCGCGGCGGTGTCGAGCCCCGAGAGCGTCAGCCCGGACGGCACGCTGTTCGTGCGCGTCGCCACGAGCGCGTGGATGAACGAGCTGCAGCTCATGACCCCGGAGATCATGGCCCGCATCAACGCGGGGCGCGGTCCCGGACGGATCAAGACGATTCGCTGGCTTCTCCAACGTTAGGCGTTATGGCCAAGGCAAAACCGGCGGCACCGAAGGACAAGGCCAACGGCGGCTACCAGGCCGACTCGATCCAGGTTCTCAAGGGTCTGGAGGCGGTGCGGCGCCGCCCGGCGATGTACATCGGCTCGGTGTCGGGCCGGGGGCTGCATCACCTCGTCTACGAGGTCGTGGACAACTCGGTGGACGAGGCGCTCGCGGGATACTGCACGCGCATCGACGTCACGATCCATCCCGACAACGCGATCACCGTCGTCGATAACGGGCGCGGCATCCCCGTCGACCTCCACAAGACCGAGAAGAAGCCGGGCGTCGAAGTGGCGCTGACGATGCTGCACGCCGGCGGCAAGTTCGACAAGACGACCTACAAGGTGTCGGGCGGGCTGCACGGGGTGGGCGTATCGGTCGTAAACGCGCTCTCCGAGCAGCTCGAGGTGTGGGTGGATCGGGACGGGAAGCGCCACCACATGGCGTTCGAGCGGGGCGACACCAAGAAGCGGCTCGAGATCGTCGGCAAGGCGAAGGGCACGGGGACTACGGTGTGGTTCAAGCCCGACACCGAGATCTTCACGGAGACGCGCTTCGACTACGGCACGATCGCCAACCGGCTGCGGGAGCTGGCCTTCCTGAACAAGGGTCTCACCATCACGCTCAAGGACGAGCGCAAGGGGCAGCAGCGCGAAGAGACCTTCCACTACAAGGGCGGGCTCGCCGAGTTCGTGAAGTGGGTGCTGGGGAACCGCAAGCCGCTGAACGCGAAGCCCATCGTGTTCGAGGCGACGCGGGACGGCACGGAGGTCGAAGGCGCCCTGCAGTACGACGACCAGTACAGCGAGAACACCTTCACCTTCGTCAACAACATCAACACGCACGAGGGCGGCACGCACCTCACCGGCTTCAAGTCGGCGCTCACCCGCACCATCAACGAGTGGGCCAAGAAGGACGGGCTCCTCAAGAAGGAGGACTTCACCCTCACCGGCGACGACGTGCGCGAGGGCCTGAACTGCGTGCTGCACGTCAAGGTCAAGCAGCCGCAGTTCGAGGGGCAGACGAAGACCAAGCTCGGCAACTCCGAGGTCGAGGGCATCGTCAAGAGCGTCGTGAACGACGCGCTGGCGGGGTTCTTCGACAAGAACCCGAGCGTGGCGCGCACCGTCATCGCCAAAGCGCTCAGCGCCGCGCGCGCCCGCGAGGCCGCCCGCAAGGCGCGCGAGCTGGTGCGCAAGCGGAGCGGCCTCGAGGGCGGCCTGCTCCCCGGCAAGCTGGCCGACTGCGCCCTCAGCGACCCGAGGCTGTGCGAGCTGTTCCTCGTCGAGGGCGACTCGGCGGGCGGCTCCGCGAAACAGGGCCGCGACCGAAGCTTCCAGGCGATCCTGCCGCTGCGCGGCAAGATCCTCAACGTCGAGAAGGCCCGGATCGACAAGATCCTCTCCAACGAGGAGATCCGGACCATGATCACGGCGATCGGGACCGGCGTGGGCGAGGACTTCACGCTCGACGAGGCCCGCTATCACAAAGTGATCATCATGACCGACGCCGACGTGGACGGCGCCCACATCCGCACCCTGCTGCTCACGTTCTTCTACCGGCAGATGAAGGAGCTCATCGACGCGGGCTACATCTACATCGCGCAGCCGCCGCTGTACCGCGTGGCCAAGGGCAAAGAGGAGTACTACGCGTACGACCAGAAGGAGCGCGACTCCTACATCAAGCGTCTCTCCAACGGCAGCGAGGGTCGCGGCAACGTCGTGGTGCAGCGCTACAAGGGGCTGGGCGAGATGAACCCCGACCAGCTGCGCGACACGACGATGGACCCCTCCAGACGCACGCTGCTCAAGGTCACGATGGAAGACGCGCTGGAGGCCTCGCAGCTGTTCGAGACGCTGATGGGCGATGAGGTCGAGCCGCGCCGGCGGTTCATCGAGGAGAACGCGAAGTTCGTGCGCAACCTCGACGTGTGACGCGCCGCGCCTGCCCAGAACTTATGTGATGACAATCACTATGGCGTTCCTGCCACACCCCTCCCCCCTTGACTTCCGCAGCCGCCGTTCCAAACGTAGGACTCAGCAGACCGAACTAACTCGCTCTCTGGCGAGGTGTTAGGCCCCGTTGCGCCCGCGATCGGCCATCGGGGCCGTTGTGTCTGCGAGGAGCAGCGGACATGGCCCTGCATTCCCGCATGGACGGTTTGGACGTGGGCGTCGCCGTGATCGCCCCGGATTGGACGATCGCGCAGTGGAGCGCGCCCGCCGCCCACCTCACCGGCATCCCCGCCGACCGGATGGTGGGCCGGAACTTCTGGCTCGCGTTCCCCGCCGCGCCGAGCAGCACCATCGAGCGGCTGCTCCAGGAAGTGCTTCAGGACGGCGTGACGCGCTCGTTCGTCGCTCCGGGGCGGAGCGACCTTCAGGGCAGGGTGTTCGAGGCCCAGGTGACGCGGGGGGCCGGGAACCATCTGATCCTGCGCTTCCGCGAAACGCGGGTGCACGCGGAGCAGGACGCCGGCGCCGGACACCTCCTGACTGCGGTCGACACGGAGCGACGGCTCTACAAGCAATTGTTCACCGCGCTGCCGACGCCGGCGCTGGTGCTCACCGTGGACGGCCAAATTCTCGACGCCAACCCCGAAGCCGCGGCGCTGCTCGGGGTCCCGAGTCTCCCCGCCCTCCGCGGGCGCGCGCTCGCGGACTGGGCGATGCCCGATCAGCGCGCCGCTTTCGCCAAGGCGCTGCGCGACGCGGTGACGCGCCGCCAGGCGTTCCGGCTGAGCCTCGAGTTCGCGGGGGAGCCGGCGCGCGAGGTGGAGGCGGTCATCGACAACCTGGATCCCGAGGACACGGTGGCGAAGCTGCTCTTCTTCGCGACCGACGTATCGCGCGAAGTGCTGCTGCAGCAGAAGCTCCTCAAGGCGGACCGGCTGGCGCAGCTCGGCGCGCTCGTGTCCGGCGTCGCCCACGAGCTGAACAACCCCCTGGCCGCGATCGCGGCCTTCGCGGAGTTGCTCGCGACCGGCGCGGGGGATCCGGATCTCAAGGAGAGCGGCCAGTTGATCCACATGGAGGCAATGCGCGCCGGGCGGGTCGTGCAGACGCTGCTCGACTTCGCGCGCCAGCGGGCGCGCGTGCGCAAGCCCGTGGACCTGCTCGAGGTCGTGGAGCGGGTGCTCGCCCTGCAGCGCAACGCCCTCAAGAAGGCCCGCGTCAAAGTCGAAGTGACCCTGCCGGCCGACCTGCCGGACGTGACGGGCGACCCGCAGGAATTGCAACAGGTCGTGCTCAACGCCGTCGTCAACGCGCAGCAGGCGATCGAGCAGACCGGCCGCCCCGGCAAGCTCTCCGTATACGCACGCCGCATCGACGATCACGTGGCGCTCGCGTTCGAGGACACGGGGCCGGGAGTGCCGCCCGAGATCCTGGACCGGATCTTCGAGCCGTTCTTCACCACGAAGGGGGAGGCGGGCACCGGCCTGGGGCTCGCGATCAGCCTCGGGATCGTGAAAGCGATGGGCGGGCGGCTGTACATGCACAACCTCGAGGGGGGTGGCGCGCGGTTGAGCGTCGAGCTGCCCACGGTGGCCGCGCCCGCAGCGGAGGTCGAGCGGGCGGGGTTCCGCGGCCCGGCGCGGCCGCTCTCGATCCTCGTCGTCGAGGACGAGGGGAGCGTGCGCCGCGGCATGGAGCTGATGGCCGAACGGCTGGGCCACCGGGTCACGAGCGCCGCGGGGTTCGAGGACGCGCTGCGCCACCTCGGCGACCGGACCCGCTACGACGCGCTGCTGGTGGATGTGCACCTCGACGAGGCGCACACGGGCTTCGACCTGTTCGAGGCACTGCGACTCGAGGGCCGGGGGCTCGATCACCACGTCGTGTTCACAACCGGGGACTCGATCTCCCCCAGGACCCGCGACGCCTTGCAGCGCGCCGAGCGCCCGGTGCTCCGCAAGCCGTTCAATCTCGAAGAGCTGAGGGAGATTCTGGATCGGGTCGCCGGCGAGTAAGGGGCTAGTAAAGCCTTTTACCGGCCTTTTACCGGCTTTTGACCGGCCGTTAGCTCTTCCACCCCGTCCTTCGTCACCCGATGCGAGACGAGCGGCAGCGGCTTGTCGGCGAGCCGGTCCCCCATTTCGATGGCGCGCTCCAGTCCCTCAAATCCGAGCTTCACTCCCGCCGCGTCTTTCGCGAACACAGAGGCGATGGGCTCGCCGGCGAGCACCTTGTCCCCCGGCTTCACGGTGATGACGAAGCCGACGCTCGGGTCGATGACGTCGTCCACCTGGCGCCGCCCCCCGCCCATGGCGACAATGGCCCGGCCGATGGTACGGGGCTCGACCCGCGTCACCACCCCGGTCTCCCGGGCGGCGAAGATCTCCACCGCCTGGGCCTGCGGCAGCACCGACGGGTCCTCGAGCACCTTGGGGTTGCCGCCCTGCGCCTCGATCACCCGCTCGAACTTCTCGGCGGCAAGACCCGAGCCGAGCACGCTTTGGAGCTTCTTGCGCGCCTGTTTGGTGCTCTTCTCGATGCCGGCGGCGAGGAGCATCTCGACCCCCAGGGCGTAGGTTACCTCCATCAGATCCTCCGGACCCTCGCCGCGCAGCGCGAGGATCGCCTCTTCCGTCTCAAGCGAGTTGCCGCAGGCCCGGCCGAGCGGGCGATCCATCGCGGTGAGCAGCACGACCGTGGGGCAGCCGCGATCCTCGCCCAGCGCGATCATCGTGCGCGCGAGCTCCAGGCCGTCCTCGAGGGCGGGGAGGAAGGCGCCGCCGCCCCGCTTCACGTCGATCACGAGGCCCGTGAGCCCCTCCGCGAGCTTCTTGGACATGATGCTGGCGGCGATGAGGGGAATCGCCTCCACCGTACCGGTGACGTCGCGCAGCGCGTAGAGCTTGCCGTCGGCCGGGGCGATCTCCGGGGTCTGGCCGATCATGGCGCAGCACAGCTTCATGACCTGCGCCTTGGTCTCGGCCAGGGACAGGCGGGTGCGGAAGCCGGGGATCGCCTCCAGTTTGTCGAGCGTCCCTCCCGTGTGCCCGAGTCCCCGCCCCGACATCATCGGCACCGCGACGCCGCAGGCGGCGACGAGCGGCGCGAGCACGAGCGACACCTTGTCTCCGACGCCGCCCGTGGAGTGCTTGTCGATACGCGGCGTGGCCCACCCGTCGAACGCGAGGCGCTGCCCCGACGCGAGCATCGCGTCGGTGAGGGCCGCGAGCTCCGGCCGCTCGAGCCCGCGGAAATAGACCGCCATGAGCAGCGCCGCCATCTGGTAGTCGGGCACGCGCCCCGCCGTGTAGGCGGCGACGAGGGCGGACCATTCCTCGGGCGTGAGGGCGCCGCCGTCGCGCTTGCGTTCGATCAGCGGCACGACGAACATTAGCGGCCCCCCTCCTCGCGGAGACGTCGATGCGCGTTGGCCCGTCGCTCCTCACCCTGGCGTGCGCCCTGCTCGCGGCGCCCGGACCCTTGGCGGGCCAGGCCCACGAGACCGCGGCGCACCACATCGCGCTCGGGGACACGGCGACCAAGGCGCTCGATCCGCAGACCGCGCTGCGCCACTACCGCGCGGCCCTGGCGCTCGACTCGACGAGCTACGAGGCGCTGTGGAAGGCGTCGCGCTCGCTCGTCGATATCGCGAAGCAGATCGAAAGCGAGGAGGACTCCCTCAAGCAGCGGCGCGACACTCTGTACATGCAGGCGCGCGCGCTCGCCGAAGCGGCGGTGCGGGCCAACCCGAACGGCGCGGACGCGCACTTCATGATCGCGAACGCGCTGGGCCGCCTCTCGCTCACGCGGGGCGGTAAAGAGCGCGTCCGCTTCGCCCGCATCATCTACGACGAAGCCATGAAGGCGGTGGAGCTCGACTCGACCCACGACGGCGCCTACCACGTGCTGGGCTCGTGGAACGCGGAGATCAAGCGGTTGTCGGGAATCCAGCGGTTCTTCGCCAAAGCGCTGTTCGGCGCCGGATTCATGGACAAGGCCAACTGGCCCGACGCCCAGCGCTACCTCAAGAAGGCGGTCGCCTGGAAACCGGGCAACATCTTCCATCGGCTCGAGCTGGCGGAGGTGTACATGGACGTGGGCAAGTTCTCCGCCGCCCGGGAGCAGCTGACCGCCATCGCCGGCCTGCCCCTCGCGGACGTGCTCGATCACGAGTACAAGGAGGACGCGGTGCTGGATCTCAAGGACATCGCGGGCCAGAAGGACAAGACCTAGCGCCGCCGCATCAGGCGCTCGATCTCGTCGGTGGTGCGCGGCGCCTTGCCCGACAGCCACTCGGCGCCCGCGGCGGTGACCAGCACGTCGTCTTCGATCCGCACCCCCAGGCTTTCCTGCGGCAGGTAGATCCCGGGCTCGATCGTGAACACCATGCCCGGCTCGAGCCGCTGGCGCCCGGGGACGTTCACGTCGTGCACGTCCATGCCGAGGTGGTGCCCCAGCGCGTGAATGAAGTACGTGTCGCAGGTGCGGTCTCCGCACAGCGTGCCCGAATGGTCCCGCATGTAGGTCCGCGCGATGCGGTCGAGGTCGCGCAGCGTGACGCCGGGGCGCACCGAGTCGAAGGCGGCCCGCTGCGTGGCGAGCACCAGGTCGTAGATCGCCTTCTGGCGCCCCGTGAACCTCCCGTTCACCGGGAACGTTCGCGTGACATCGGCGGTGTACTGCCCCCACTCGGCGCCGGCGTCGACGACGACCAAGTCCCCGTCGCGCGTCTGCCGGCGGTTGACGTCGTAGTGCAGCGTGGTCGAGTTCGGGCCGCTGCCGACGATGGACGGGTAGCCCACGCGGTCGGCGCCGTTCCGGCGGAACCCGGCCTCGAGCACCGCTTCGATCTCGTATTCGTACATCCCCGGGCGGGCCCCCTGCATCGCCGCGACGTGGCCGGCGACGCTGATGTCGATGGCCGTGCGCAGGCGCGCCAGCTCGTCGGCGTCCTTCACCATGCGCAGCGAATCGGCGACGGGGCGGAGGTTGCGCACGTCGCGGCCCGCGAAGACGAGATCCACGACGCGGCGCTCCTCGCGCGTGGCGTCGTCGAGCGGCACGTACACGGGCCCCGGCACGCGCGACTGCACCAGCCGCAGCCGGCCCTCCAGGGAATCGGTCGGCAGCACGATCGGGATCCCGGAGAGCTGCGCGGCGGTGCTGTCGGGTCCCAACCGCAGCCCCGTCCAGCGCTCGCGGGCGGGGTTGCGCGAGGGCAGAAACAGGGTGGTCTCCACCGAGTCGGGCCCGCGCGCGGTCAGCACGATCCACGCGTCCTGCGTCTCGAGCTCCGTGAAGTAGAAGAACGTGTTGTTCTGGCGGAAGTCGTTGTCCTGGATGTAGTCGCGCTCGACGTCGCGCTCGTGCGCTGCCGGGATGAGGACGACGCCGTGGTCGAGAGATCGCAACAGCGCCAGGCGCCGCGCCGCGACGGCCGCGGTGTCCACCGGTCGGCCCATGCCCGGCAGCTCGGGCACGACGCGCCAGGCGCCGATCGGCGGCGCGCCCGAAGCCCGCGCCTGCGCGACGAGTCCGCCGCCCGCGAGGACGAGCAGCGTTGTGAGCAGCCCGATCCGCATGGGCTCCGAAGCTACCGCGCCTCGCGAACGGCGGCAACGCCGTGCGGCTTGACGCACCGTCCGACACACGGGCAAACTATGCCATGACCATCTCCACGGCCCTCTCGGCCGCCGAAGCGGAGCGTCTCGCCGCGCGCGTGGCGGAGCTGGAGCGCGAGCGCAAGCACCTCCTCGCCGCGATCGACATCCTGAAGGAAGTCTCCACCTCGCTGCATTTCATCGACATCCTGCAGGCGATCGCGCGCAAGCTGGGCGAGGCCTTCGGGCTCGACCGCTGCTCGATCTTCCTCGCCGAACGCGGCGGCAAATCGGTGCGCCTCGTCGCGTCCTACGAGGACCCCACCATCCGCAACTACGTCGTGGATCTCGAGCGCTATCCCGAGCTGAAGCGCGCCATGCAGACCGGTGAGACGGTGTTCATTCCGGACGCGGCGAACGACCCGAGCTTGAAGCACGTGAAGGGCGAGCTGATCAACCGCCGCGTGAAGTCGATCACCGTGGTTCCGATCACGTGGCGCTCGGCCGCCATCGGCGCGATCTTCCTGCGCACGTTCCGCGACGGCCCCACCTTTTCGGACGAAGACGTGGGCTTCGTGCAGGTCGTCGCCTCCCTCACGGCCCAGGCGCTCCGCAACGCCCACCGCTACGAGCGCCTCGCCCAGCGCCACCGGGAGACCGACGAGACGATGCGACGCATGGAGCTCGAGCGCGTGGCCTTGCTCGCGTTCCTGCGGCGTCTGCTCGGCGCCTTCGGCGAGCGGGAGGGGCCCTGGGCCGAGGGGCTGCTGTCGCGCGCCAGCACGGAGGAGCTGGACCGCCTGGTGGGTGTCGCGCTCGCCGTCATTCAGGAAGAAGCCAAGGGCCGGTGACCACCCCGGCGGCCCGGGCCGCCGAGCTGCGGCGGCTCATCGAGCGAGCCAACCACGCGTACTACGCCCTCGACCGGCCCGAGATCTCGGACGCCGAGTACGACCGTCTGTTCCGCGAGCTGCAGGCCCTCGAGGCGGCGCACCCCGAGCTCCGCACGCCGGACAGCCCCACCGGCCGCATCGGCGCCGAGCCTGCGCCCGCCTTCCGCAAACACCGCCACCTCGTGCCCATGCTGTCCCTCGCCAACGCCTTCAACGAGGCCGAGCTGGGCGAGTGGGAGGAGCGGAACGCCCGCCTGGTGCCCGAGGTGAGGCAGGCGGGCTACACCCTGGAGGTGAAAATCGATGGCGCGGCCGTGAGCCTCACCTACGAGGACGGCCTCTTCGTCACGGGAGCGACACGGGGCAACGGGGTGGAGGGCGAGGACGTCACCGCCAATCTGCGGACCGTTCTCGACGTGCCGCTGCGCCTCCAAGGGACCGGCTGGCCCAAGCGCATGGAGGTGCGCGGCGAGGTCTATCTCTCGAAGTCGCGGTTCGGGAAGCTGAACGAGGAGCGGGCTCGAGCCGGCGACCCACCGTTCGCCAATCCGCGGAACGCCGCGGCGGGCGCGCTGCGTCAGCTCGATCCCAAAATCACGCGCAGTCGAGGCCTGCGGATCTTCTGCTTCCACGTGGAAGCACCTGGTCACAAGCTTCCGGTTGCGACCCAGCATGACCTGTTGCAGCAGCTCGCCACCTGGGGCTTTCCGGTCGAGCACCATCACAAGCTGACGCCCGACCTCGCGGCCGCCAACCGCGAGATCGCAAACCTCGAACCGCTACTCGAGCACCTCGACTACGGCGCTGACGGCGTGGTCGTAAAGGTGAACCCGCTCGACCTACACGCCGAGCTCGGCACCATCGGCGACCGCGAGCCGCGCTGGGCCATCGCCCGCAAGTTCGCCCCCGAGGTCCGGATCACGAGGCTCAAGGAAATCCGGGTCAACGTGGGCCGCACCGGCGCGCTCAACCCCTACGCGGTGCTCGAGCCGGTCGAGATCGGCGGCGTCACCGTCTCCACCGCCACGCTCCACAACTTCGAGCTCATCGCCGCGAAAGACATCCTTCCCGGTGACCTGGTGGAAGTGACGCGCGCCGGCGAGGTCATCCCGCAGGTCCTGGGCCGCGCCCCGACCGCGCACGGTCGGACTCCGAGGAAGCACAAGAAGACCTTCGGGCCGCCCAAGACGTGCCCGGTGTGCGGGTCGCGCGTAGAGCGCCCGAAGGACGAGGTGATGGTCTACTGCCCGAACGTGTCGTGCCCCGGGCGCATCTTGGAGAGCATCGTTCACTTCGCGAGTCGAGGGGCGATGGATATCCGCGGCCTCGGATACGAGCGCGTGCGTGCGCTGCTCGAGGCGAAGCTCATCGCCGACGTGGCCGACCTGTACGATCTGAAAAACAAGAAGCTCCAGCTGCTCGCGCTCGAGGGGTTCGCCGAAAAGTCGGTGGACCAGCTCCTCGCCGCCATCGAGGAATCAAAGCAGCGACCCTTGTCCACGCTGCTCTTCGCCCTCGGCATTCGCCACGTCGGCGCCGAGGGAGCGAGGCTGCTGGCGCGCCACTTCGGAAGGATGGAGCGCCTACAGAAGGCAACGGCGGCCGAGATTGGCCAGATCCGGGGGATCGGGCCGGCGATCGCCGAGGCCGTGGCGGGGTTCTTCGCCGAGCCCCGCAACCGCAAGCTCGTGGAGCGGCTGGAAGCCTTGGGGCTGAACATGCGCGAGCCCAAGGCGGCGCCCGACGAGGCCGGCGGCCCGCTCGCGGGGCAGACCTACGTGATCACCGGAACGCTCCCGACCCTGTCGCGCGCCCGGGCGACCGAGTTGATCGAGGCCGCGGGCGGCCACGTCACGGACGGCGTGTCGAAGAAGACCGCCGCGGTGGTGGCGGGCGCCGATGCCGGTTCGAAGCTCGAGAAGGCGAAAGCGCTGGGCGTCCCGGTGATCGACGAGGCCGAACTCTTGCGCCGCGCGCAGGCGCAACCCTAAGTTGGCGTCCCATATGACCGCCACCCGGAGCGCCGCGCCAGACGGAATGACCATCGGACGCGGCGCCCTGCGGCAGCTGCGTGAAGGCCTGCTGCGCCACGCCCCGGATCACGCGGTCAACATCCTCCAGGAAGCGGGGTTCGCCGCCGGCGAGGGCATCTACCGAGCCTTCCAGACCTGGCTCCCGGGGCAAGCCGGGATCACGCGCCCCGAGGACCTCGACGCCGCCCAGCTCAACGACGTGCTCTCCGCCTTCTTCCAGGCGGCCGGCTGGGGCGCCGTCACGGTCGCCGCGCTCGGCCCCGCGCTGGCCGTGGACTCGCGCGACTGGGCCGAAGCCGAGCCCGGCACGACCGAGACTCCGATGTGCTTCTTCTCGTCCGGGATGCTGGCCGACTTCCTGGGCCGACTTTCGGGAGAGACCGTCGCGGTGATGGAGGTGGAGTGCCGCAGCCGCAACGACCCGCGCTGCCGCTTTCTTTCGGCCGCGCCCGAAACGCTCAACGTCGTCTACGATCAGATGATGCGGGGAAAGGGGTACGCGGACGTGCTCGAGGGAGGTCGGGGGGGAAGATAGCGCGCTAGCGGCGCGCCACGGACACCCCCTCGAGCAACAGCGACGGCGTGTGGCGCGCTCCGTACCAGCGACCGTCGGTCCCGAACCCGCCGATCCGCTTCAGCAGCTCGTACGCGTTCCCCGCCACGGCGGCATCCTTGACGCGACCGGTGATCTCGCCGCGCTCGACGCGATAGGCGAGCGCCACCGGGTGACTGAACGCCCCGCCGATCACGTTCCCCTGCCCCACGCCGATCAGCTCGTCCACGACCAAGCCGTCTCGCACGTCGCCCAGCAGGCCACCCCCGAGCTCGCCCACCGCGTCGCCGTTCCCGCTTCCCGCTTCCCCAATGATGATGTTCGTGTACCCCGGCACCGGTTTCGAGAAAATGCCCCGTTGCCCATGCCCCGTGCTGCGCGTGTTCGCGCGCGCCGCGGTCTCGAGATCATAGATGAAGCCGCGCACGCTGCCGCGGGCGACGAGCGGCAGTGGCGCCGACGGCACGCACTCGTCGTCGATGGGGCGCGACGCGGCGCGGCCGGGCCGGAGCGGGTCGTCGGTGACGGAGAACGCGGGGTCGAACACCTGCTGCCCCAGCCTGCCGGCGAGGGGCGAGATCCCCTGCAGCACCGCCTTTCCGGAGAGGGCCTGGGTGACGGGCAGGAGGATCGCGGCGAGGCCCGGTGGCGTGAACACCACCGGCAGCGCCCCCTCGGGCGGCGCGACGATGCGGAGCGCGCGCTCCAAGCGGTCCGTGATCGACCGCACGAGCGCGTCGAGGCGGTCCTGTGCGGGCAGGTCGCAGCCCTCCCAGCTGTCGCCGATCATCAGCACGTCGTCGCCGGCGAAGCGCCAGATCTCGGCGCTCACGCCCACGGCGGTCGTCCGGTAGGACGCGTGGGCGCCGGCCGTGTTCGCGACCCGCGTCTCGGAAATGTCGCGCCCGATCCCGACGCTCACCTGGCACCCGTCGCGCGTGAGGCGCTCGAGCACCTCGCGGCCGATCGCGATCAGGTCGTCGAGCGAGGCGCCGGCGGCCCGATCGAAGTGCGTGGGGACGGGAGGAAGCGGGGCGGCCCCGGGCAGCGTGAGCTCGACCGTCCCGCCGAGATCGGCCGACGCGAGGGCGCGGTCGACCAACTCGCCGGCTGCCGCGACGGCCGTCGTCCCCGCGGTGCCCACGCGGCCGTCCCGCAGCACCCGCAGCCCGATGCCCGCCTCCTCGGTCGCTCCGGCCGCCTTGAGGCGGCCCCAATCGAACGACACGGAGGTGCTCTCCACGCGGCGCCAGATGGCGTCCGCCCCCCGCGCGCGGCGCCGGGCGTCGTCGAGCAGCCGCTCGATCACGCCGGGACGTCGCCCCCGATCAGCGCCTCCTCGATGCGGACGTGGGGCGCACCCTCGGTCACGGGGAGCGGCCCCTGGCCGGCCTTGCCGCAGCCGCCGCCCATCTGGTTCCAGCGGAAGTCGCCGGCGATGCGCTCGATCCGGTCGAGCGTCTGGAACAGGTTCCCCGCGAGCACGACGTCCTTGACCAGCTCGGCTTGATGCCCGTCGCGGATCATGCGCCCGTAGGCCGCGGTGAAGGAGAAGTTTTCGAGCAGCGTCTGACCCCCGAAGGCGCCGCAGGCGTAGACGCCGAGCTTGATGTCGCGGATCAGGTCCTCGAACGTCCCTCGCCCGTTCCCGATGTACGTGTTGGTCATTCGCACGATGGGCGCGTGGCGGAACGACAGCGCGCGGGCGTTGCCCGTCGGCCGCTCACCCAGCCGGGCCGCGGTCTCCCGCGAGTGCAGGCGGCCGACCAGGACCCCCTCGCGGATGAGCGGCGTGTCCTGCGTTGGCGTGCCCTCGTCGTCGAACGGCAGCGTGCCGCGCAGCCCGGGCGCGGCGCCGTTGTCGCCCACGTTGAGCACGGGCCGGCCGAAGCGCCGGCCCAGCGTCATCATCTCGCGCGCCTGGGGATTCTCGTAGATGAAGTCCGCCTCCGACAGATGGCCGAACGCCTCGTGGATGAACACGCCGGCCAGCTCGGGATCGAGCACGACGGGGTAGCGGCCGCCCTTCACGCCGGGTGCGTCGAGCAGCGCGACCGCGCGCTCCGCGGCCGCGCGAAAGCCCGCGCTCCGGCTCTGCGCTCCGTTCCAGCCGCGACGCAGGCCGATGGACTCGAGTCCTTTTTCGATCGTCCCGTTGCGGCGCGCCACTGCGGTCCCGGACAGGGTGACCTCCGGCCGCAGCTCGTGCAGCATCGCTCCCGCGGAGCTCACGAACCAGTACTCGGTGACCTCGTCGCGGTAGCTCGCGAGGGTGTCCACGACCCGGTCGCTCACCGCGAGCATCTCGCCGTTGTAGGCCTCGATGAGCCGCTTCTTCTCGGCGAGCGGCACGCCACGCACGTCGCCGTCCAGATCGAGCAGGGCGTCGGCCTCGTGGGGCGGCACGTCGGCGAGACGGATCGGATCCTCCACCCGGATCGCGCGCGACAGCTCGGTCGCGCGGGCGACCATCGCCTGGAGCCGCTCCAGCGACGTGAACGAGGCGACGCCCCAGCCGCACCCGCGGTGCAGCGCGCGCACGAAGCCGCCCTGGTCCTCGGTCGCCGTGGCGGACTCCAGCCGCCGCCCGCGGTACGTGACGGACGAGCCCCAGGTGCGTTCGACGCGGATTTCGGTGTAATCGGCGCGCGAGGTCCGCAGCGCGTCGAGCAGACGGTCCTTCACTCCGCGAGTTCCCGCAACTTCTCCGCGTAGTCGGGCCGCATCACGATCTCCCCACCCACGATCACCTCGCGGTCCCAGGGGAGGATGATGAAGTTCTCGCTTTCGAGGGCGTAGAAGTCCGGCTTGAAGTCGCCGGTGCGGAAGGAGACGGCAGTCTTGACGGCCGCGGGCTGGAGCTCGCGCACCGCCGCCAGCGCGAGCTTCATGGTATCGCCCGTGTCGCAGGTCTCGTCCACGATCAGCACCCGCCGCCCGGCGACGAGGCGCGGCGGACCCGCGATCACGACCGGGCGCGACCCGCCCGCCTCGCGAGTGATGGTCATGGATGCGAAGTCGCGCTGCAAGATGCTCGCGACCACGGAACCCGGGATGGCCCCGGCCTTGGCGATCCCGATCACGAGCTCCGGGTCGTAGTCGCGGAAGACCTTGAGCGCCAGCGCCCGGCACAGCTCGCCGAAGAACGGCCAGTCCACCTGGAGGACACCGCGGGGTGGCTTCCGAGTGGTGCGCACGTTCTGCGGGGTAGGGCGCGGCGGCGTGGGGGACATAGGCTGAGAAGCTACATTGCGAACGTCCGCAGCCGCAAGCTATTTTCGGCGCATGGGTTTCTGGCGCCGCCTCTTCGGCGGCTCATCGGGCGATGAGCTCAAACCCCAGCGCCTCGACTACTTGAACGAAGCGCTCGCGCTCGAGCGCCAGGGCGACTACGAAGCGGCGCTCACCTCCTATCGTCTGGCGTTGCGCGACCATCCCAACGACGCCCGCATTCTGCAGAACATGGCGATCGCGTTCACGAAGACGCGGCGCCTGGACGAGGCGATCCGGCACTACCGGCGGGCCCTGGAGCTCGACAACGGGCTGGCGGGCGCCCACTACGGGCTCGCCTTCCTGCTGCTGAAGCGCGGCGATCCCGACGGCGCCGCCCAGCACCTGCGGGCGTTCCTGGCGCATCCGCCTAGAGGGCCCGACGCGCAAAGGTGGATCGAGCACGCCACCCAGGCCCTGCGCGACCTCGGCTCGTCCGGCGGGTCTCCCGAGGCGGTATCGGCGGAGGCGCCGTGACCCGGCGGGGCCCGCGCGGGGCGGGCGCGCTGGCGCTCGCCCTGGCGGCGGCCGCTGCGTGCGGGAAACTGGGGCCCGACTTCAACCAAGTGGTCGCGATCGAGGTGGCCGCGCTGGACAGCGTGGAAGAGCTCGACACCCTCCGCCCGCAGGCGCGCGCCCTCGACGGCCGGGGCGACGCCGTGTCGACCGCCATCACCTGGGCCACGGTGGACACCGCCGCCTTCCTCGAGGTCGTGGACCCCACCACCGGGGTGACCGCCGCCGAGCTCCCCGGCACGGGGCACCTCCAGGCCCGGGTCGGCGAGCTGCGAAGCAACCTGCTCACCGTTCGGGTGCTCCCCGCCGCGGATACCGTGTTCGCGCCGGGACCCACTAGCAGCACGGTGATCCTTTCTGCCCCGGACTCCCTCTCCGACTCCCTCGGCGTGCTGCTGCAGGATACGACCGCCACCGGCCCGGTGAATCTCACCGGCCGACCCATCGTCTTCACCCTCACGACCTATCCCGCTGGCACCGGGCCGGCGACGCTGGTCACCAGCCCCACCTCCTACGCGCTGGTCACGACCGACACGGTGGCCACGAGCGCGGGACTCGCCGCCGTGCAGGTGCGGATTCTCCCCGGCACGCCGCCGGACCAGGTGGTGGTACAGGCAACCGCCACCCGGGCCGTGGGAACCCCCGTGCTCGGCTCTCCGGTCAGCTTCGTCGTGGTGGTGCAGCCATGAGCGCGGGAACGCTGCCGCGGCTGTTCTTCGAGGCGATCGAGCGGCACGCCGGACGTCCTGCCGCCTTTCGGTCCAAGGTGGGGGGTGTGTGGACGGCCATCACGCATCGCGAGGCGGAAGCGCGCGTGCGGGCCATCTCGCTCGGTCTGCGGGAGCTCGGGATCCGGGCGGGGGATCGGGTGGCGATCGTGTCGGAGTCCCGGCCCGAGTGGATGCTGGCCGACTTCGCCTGCCTGTGCGCCCGGAGCACCGACGTCCCCGTCTATCCCACGCTCCCGGGGGCGCAGATCGAGTACATCCTGCGGGACTCGGGGGCGGTCGCGGCCTTGTGCTCGACCGCCGACCAGGTCGGCAAGCTCATCGCGGCACAGGCGTCGCTGCCCACGCTCAGGCATCTGATCGTGTTCGACCCCAAGGCGCAGCGAGGCCCGGTGATATCGCTCGCGGAGCTCGAGCAGCGGGGCCGGGCCGCGGAGGGGAGGTATCCGACGTTCCGGCAGGACGCCCTCGCCGCACAGCCCGAGGATCTCGCGACGCTGATCTATACGTCCGGCACCACCGGCGAGCCCAAGGGCGTGATGCTCAGCCACGCCAACATCTGCTCCAACGTCGACGCGGCGTTGCAGGTGTTCCCCATCTCGTCCCGGGACGAATGCCTCGCGATGCTCCCGCTGGCGCACATCTTCGAGCGGATGGTGGACTACGCGTTCTTCAAGGCGGGCGTGATCCTGAACTACGCCGAATCGTTCGAGGCCGTGCCGACGAATCTCGGCGAGGTGCGCCCCACGATCGTGGTCACCGTGCCGCGGCTGTTCGAGAAGGTGTATGCCCGCGTGCTCGAGAACGCATTGTCGGGAAGCGGGCTCAAGCGGCGGATCTTCTTCTGGGCGAAGCGGACGGGCGAGGAGTGCGTCAGCTACGCCCTGTCCGGGCTGCCCGTTCCCGCGGCGCTGCGGGTCAGGCGGGCGCTGGCGGATCGGCTGGTGTTCTCGAAGCTGCGGGCGCGCACCGGGGGGCGCATCAAGTGCTTCCTGTCCGGGAGCGCGCCGCTCTCGGCGGAGGTCGCGAAGTTCTTCTTCGCGGCAGGCCTGCCCGTCTACGAGGGGTACGGGCTCACGGAGACCTCGCCCGTCCTCACCATCAACCCCGCCGATCGCCCGAAGCTCGGCAGCGTCGGCACGGCCATTCCCGGCGTGCAGCTCAGGATCGCGGCGGACGGCGAGATCCTCGCCAAGGGGCCGAACGTGATGCGCGGCTATTACAACAAGCCCGAGGCCACGCGGGAGGCGATCGACTCCGACGGCTGGTTCCACACCGGGGACATCGGCGAGCTCGACGGCGAAGGCTACCTGAAGATCACGGACCGCAAGAAGGACCTGATCAAGACCGCGGGCGGCAAGTATGTCGCCCCGCAGCCGATCGAGAACCGGGTGAAGCTCAACAAGTTCGTGGCCAACGCGGTGGTGCTCGGCGACAGACGCAAGTTCCCGATCATCCTCGTGGTGCCGAATTACGACCAGCTCGAGCTGTGGGCGCGCGAGCGGAAGCTCGCCTACCGGTCACGGGTCGAGCTGATCGCGCTGCCCGACGTGCAGGCGAAGGTGGAGCGCGAGGTCATGGGGACGCTGCGCGACCTCGCGAAATTCGAGATGCCGAAGAAGGTCGCCTTGATCGAGCGCGACTTCACGATCGACTCGGGCGAGCTCACCCCGACCCTCAAGGTCAAACGCCGGGCGGTGGAGAAGAACTACAAGGCGCTGATCGACGGGGTATACGCGGCGGTCGATCCCACGGCGGCCACGATCGAAGGCTAGCTCTTTTCGCCGACGACGAGGCCGTGACCGGCGCCCAACCCCCTGACGCCGTCGGGGAGCGCCGCGCCCTCGTCCTCAATGACGAGCCGCCTCCCCCGCAGCAGCACCCGCTGCGCCTCCGCGATCCACGGCGCCCGCGCCAGGTCCGCCCCCACGACGACGCCGCGGGCGATGGACGGTCGCAGCGGGATGATGGTGGCGCACTCGAGCAGGCTGAGCACCGGCTGCTCCTCCGCGCCCGGCGGGGCGTTCGTGCCCACGAAGTGAATGCCACCGATCAGGCCGGCCAATCCGACCGCGTGGCGTGTCGCGCTGCCCAGGAGTACGACGTAGCCGCCCGGGCCCGAGAGATCGAGCAGCGCCTGGAGCGTCCCCGCGTCGGCTGGGCGCGCGCCCCTCACCCCTTCCGCCTTTCCCCTCCCGCGCGTGAAGTACACGACGCCCTTCACGATCGGGTATTCCTTGCGACAAACCGGGCAGCCGACCAGCCCGGTCCGCACCATGCGTCCCGCCATCTCGCCCGTGGAGAGCACGAGCGGATCCGCCTGGTGCGACTCCGGGCAGCGCAGCAGCTCCGTCAGCTCAATGTGCATCGCCGCCGAAGACCACCCAAGTGAGGCTGTTGGCCTCGACGCGCACGCGCTGGCTCAATCGCTGCCCGTCCACCACGACCGCCAGGGTGTAGTCCCCGGGCGGCACGTCGCCGATGGCGAAGTGCTCCTGGTACGCCGGATCGGAGTGAGCGCGCTCGCCGTAGGTCTCGACGTAGGAAAACGGCGTCTCCTGGGGTTCGGCCTTGGTCAGGCCGAAGATGCGGGCCTGCCGGACGGGCTCCCCGCGACCGTCCCACACCTGCCCCGCGACCACGCCCGTCCCGGGTAACGGGGTGACCCACAACTCCGGGTTCGTCGTGTAGCGGGGGAACCGCTCGCCCGGATCCACGATGAGGGGCACGGAGTCCGTCGGCGCCGCGTGGACCTCGAGGTGCAGGTGGTCGTTCGTGGCTCGGCCCGTATTGCCGACCCTCGCGATCACGTCGCCGGCTTTGACCCGACCACCCACCGCGGCGAGCAACTTGGAGTTGTGGTAGTAGGTGGAAAAGACAAAGCGCTGTCCGCCGTCAGCTTTCAGCTTGCGGTCGTGTCTGATGGCGACTGTCAGCGAGCCCGACTCGCCGGGTCCCGCGAACACCACGACGCCGTCCCCGATCGCGTGCACCGGCGTGCCGTCGGGAGCGTTGAACTCGACGCCTTGATGCTGCTGGAACGCTCCGCCCATCGTCGAGCCGTAGCGGTACGTCTGATCGATGTACGCCTGGTCGTCGAGGGCGATGGGCCGCTGGAACCACGTGTGCTTGAGCCCCTGCGTGTTCGTGTCCGCAGGGGGGCGGTACGTCACGCCCACCAGCGTCAACCCCTGGTCGAAGCGGCAGCTCGCCAGGCCCGTGGGGCGACCCACGGCGTACCAGCCGGCCGAGAGGGGCAGGAACCCGGTGGCCATCCTGACGGGATCGCAGATGCTGAGCGGGTCGTCGTAGCGGAACACCCCTCCCGGCGTGGCCGCGTACACGTCGCGGGGCGGCGCACGGTCCAGCCGCTGTACGGGCGGAATGTCGGCGCGGCACTTCTTGATGATGGGCCCGCGCCCGCAGTTGGCGCGCCCCCGCCGGTCCACCCAGAGGCCGCGCGTCGGGTCGAGGCGGTACAAACCCCGCTCGGTGCCAACCCACACGCCGCCCGAGTCGGCGGCGAGCGCGCGGATCCGGTTGAAGCAGCGGGCGGGATCGCAGGGCGAGGGCTCTGGGAACTCGCTCCACGTGCGCCCGCCGTCGGCCGAGCGCGCCAGCCCGCGCAGGTGCGCCGCCCACAGGCTCCCGTCCGGCCCGGCGGCGAGCGCGAGGACGTACTGGCTCGCGATCCGGCCGACGACGTGCGGCGCGGTCGCCGCACCGGCGGAGTCCGTGATCTCCGCCCAGGTCGCGCCGCGGTCCCCGGTCAGCTTGATCCCGTCCGCCGTGGCCACGTAGACGGTGTCGCCCCGCGTGACGATGCCGTTGGGCGTCACGTACTGCCACTCCGGGCCGAGCGCGGCTACCTCCCAATTGGTCCAGGTCTTGCCGCCGTCCGTGGAGAGGCCCCAGCCGTTCCCGACGGTGCCGTACCAGATCGCGCCCCGCGGCCCGAATCCGAACGCGTGGACGAAGTCCCAAGAGATGGATTGGGCCGCAGTATCCGCGCTCTTGCCGATGTGCTCCCAAGTCCCCGCGCCCGGCCGCAGGACATAGATCCCCTGACCGTAGGTCCCGACCCAGACCGCGCCGTCCGGCGCCCGCGCGAGCGCGAGCACGTGCACGCCGAAGCCGGTCGTGTCGGGCAGGGGCGGGAGCGCCTGGGCGGTGGCGGTGGCGAGTGGAGCCACGGCCAGCAGGGAGAGAAGTGCGGAGTGCGGAATGCGGAATGCGGAGTGATCGCCGGCGACCAGCCGGTGGCCAGGTAGCTGCGGCTCGCCCCGCATACTCCGCATTCCGCACTCCGCATTCCGCATTGGTTCAGCCTCGCGCCGTATAGACCGTCGGCATCAGCCGGATCTCCGTGATGTCGAGCCGCGGGGGCCGGGTCACGGCGAACACCACCGCGTCGGCGACGTCCTCGGCCCGCATCATGTCCTGGCGCTTCGTGAACCCGGGCTGGGAGTCCGGGTCGATCGGGTCCCACATGTCCGTGTCGACGGGCCCCGGTGAGATGAGGGTGGTGCGCACCCCGGTACGCGCCAGCTCGGTGCGCAGCACCTCGTGCATCCCCCGCAGTCCGTACTTGCTCGCGGCGTAGGCGGTCGAGCCGGTATAGGGCACGTGGTCGGAGACGGAACCGATCGTCACGACGTGGCCACTGCCGCGCAGCACCAGGTGCGGGACGAGTGCGTGCGCGATCAGAAACGGGGCGGTGAGATTGACCGTGAGCGCGCGCGCGAACTCCTCCGGGCTCGTCTCCGCCACCGGCTTGATGAAGAAGATCCCGGCGTTGTTCACCACGACGTCCGGGGCGCCCGGGTCGGCGACGACGCGGGCGACCGCCCGCTCGACCGCGGCCCTGTCCCCGACGTCGCACCGCAGGTCGGTGCGGCGCTCCGCGCCGCCGTCGGAGAGCGAGCGCGCTAGCCGCACGACGTGAGCGCCGGCGGCGTGCAGGGCGTTCGCGACGGCGAGCCCGATCCCCCGCGATGCACCCGTGACCAGCGCGATCTTCCCGGCGAGCGGCGCGCCGCCCGGGCTCACTCGAGGCCCCGGCCGCCGTGCACCAGCCGCAGGAACTCGTCGCGCGTCTTCGCGTCCTCGAGCAGCGCGCCGCGCAGCGCGCTCGTCACCGTCTTGGAGTTCTGCTTCTCGACCCCGCGCATCATCATGCACAGATGGTACGCCTCGATCACGACGCCCACGCCGCGCGGATCCAACACCTCCATGAACGCGTCCGCCACCTGATCGGTGAGCCGTTCCTGCACCTGGAGCCGCCGCGCGAACACCTCGATCACCCGGGGGATCTTCGACAGGCCCACGAGCCGCCCGTTCGGGAGGTACGCGACGTGTGCCTTCCCGAAAAACGGCAGCAGGTGGTGCTCGCACAGGGAGTAGATCTCGATGTCCCGCACGCACACGAGGTTGTCGTGCCGCTCCGAGTACAGCGCGTCGCCGATCACGTCCGCCACGGACATGCCGTAGCCGCGGGTCAGCCACTTGAGCGATGCCTCGACCCGCGCCGGGGTCTGGCGCAGACCTTCGCGCGCGGCATCCTCGCCCAGCTGCCCGAGCAGCTCTCGCACCAGCACCTCGAACGGCGTCCGTCCCCCAGCCGCCGTCGCCGCGGGCAGCGGTTCGACGTGCTCCTCGTGCAAGCTGTGCAGGCTGGACGACTTCACCTTGTCACGTCTCATGGTAGTCCACGTAGTTGCGATCCGTCGTCCACAGGCGGATCCGTTTGACGGCGGCCGTCTTGTTGGGCCTCCCAGGCAGGACTATCTTCGCTCGCACGTGAAACTAAAGGTACTCGCTTCCCTGTCCACGGCGGGAGCCTCGGCGGTGTCCGCCCTGTGGACGTTCCCGAGCATCCTGGGTTCGGCGTTCCTCGTCGCCTGGGCCGCGGAAGCGGCGCAGTTCCTGATTTCCCAGGGCCTCGCACTCGCCATCCTCGCCTGGCTGCAGACCCTGCCCGAATTCGCCGTCGAAGCCGTCATCGCCTGGGAAGCGGGGCGCGACGCCGAGCGCGCCCACCTCGCGATCGCGAACCTCACCGGCGCCATCCGCCTGCTGCTGGGCCTCGGCTGGCCCATGATCTACGCGGTGTTCGCGACGGCGGGTCGCCACAAAGCGGTAGGGGCGCAGCATGCTGCGCCCCTCCTCCCCGCGATCCAGCTCGAGCGCGAGCACGCCGTCGAGATCGTCGGGCTCGTGCCGCCGCTCTTGTATTTCATCGTCATCCTGGTCAAGCAGAGCCTCACCTGGGTGGACGCGCTCGTGCTGTGCGCCCTGTACCTCGCCTACCTCTGGGTGCTGCTCCGCAACCCGGCCCACCAGATGGACCAGCTGGAATACGCCCCTGCCGTGTCGCGCTGGGCCGTGCGCCAACGGGGGTGGCGCCGGACGGCCGCCATCGGGGGCCTGTTCGCCGCGGGCGGCGGGCTGCTCTACGCGAGCGCGCACCCGTTCCTCGAGTCCATGCTGGCGCTCGCCGGGCTGCTCGGCGTCAGCCAGTTCGTGCTGGTGCAGTGGGTAGCGCCCTTTCTCTCCGAGTTTCCGGAGAAGGTCTCCGCCTTTTATTGGGCGCGCCGGGTCACGCACGCGCCGATGGCCCTGATGAACATGGTGTCCAGCAACATCAACCAGTGGACGGTGCTGGCGGCGATGATCCCCCTCGTCTACGGATACTCGAGCCTCCGCCACCACGGCGTCTGGATGGATTTTCACTTCGATGCCGCGCAGCGTCTCGAGATCCTGCTGACGCTTCTGCAAACGGCGCTCGGCATGATGCTGCTCGCGAACATGGAGTTCGACTGGCTCGACGCCACCATCATCTTCGTGCTGTGGCTGGCGCAGTTTCTGCACCCGGATTGGCGGGAACAGGTGGCGGTCGCCTACGGCCTCTGGATGGTGATTCTCGGGATCGGGTTCGTGGTGCGAGGGAAGCCGTTGCTGGCGCCCAAGTACTTCTGGGAGACGCTCAAAGCGCGATCGGCCGGCACCGCCTAACGCGGGCCGGCCGACCGGTTACGACAGGAACGGAGAGGATTATTGAAGCCCGAAAGAAATGACTGGTCCCTCACCATGGCGTCTGCCTTCCCCACAAGGGGGCCTGACATCGGTCACAGTATCCGGGTCCACGATCGAGCTTGTTGGCTCAATAATTGAGCTCCCCGTCCCTAAGCGAACATACCGCACCGGGAAGAAAGGTCAAGGAAGGTCCCACACCAGGAAGGAGCGACAATGAACCTCACTCTCGTCGCCGCGGTGGTCCTGCTCGGCGCCTGGCTCGTGCTCGTGTTCCACGCCCATACCGAGAGCGGAGCGGTCCACATCCTCTACGCCGCAGGCGCCGTGCTGCTGGCACGGCGCGTGCTCGTGGGCGCGCCCCGGTTTCGGTCCTGAGGGAGGGTCGGACGGCCCGCTACAGGCCCGCCTTGTAGAGCAGCAGATTAGGCGTGCCGCCCGGGTTGCCCGTGATGACCCCCGTCGTGGCGTTGCTGATGATCCAATTCGACACCGTAGCCGAGGGTGCGTCGCCGAACGTGGCCTTGTAGAGCGCGGCGGCACCGGTGACGTGAGGCGTCGCCATCGACGTGCCGCTGAGCGTCATGGTCAAGCCCAGGAGCCAGTCCGACGTGATCGCCGACCCCGGCGCGTACGCCTCCACGCAGGTCCCCCAGTTCGAATACGACGCCTTCGCGTCGGTCTTCTCCGAGGCAGCCACCGTGAACACTCCGCTCGCACCGGCGGGAGACGAGTTGCACGCGTCGGCGTTGTCGTTCCCCGCCGCCACGGCGAGAAACACGCCCGAGTTCCAGAGGTTCGTGACCGCCGTGTTGAGCGCCGCCGAGCTGCCCCCGCCCAGCGACATGTTGGCCACGGCCGGGCTCTGATGGTTCGCCGTCACCCAATCCACGCCGGCGATCACGTCCGAGGTGAAGCCGACTCCGGCGCAGCCTAACACCCGCACACCGTGCAGCGAGACGCCCTTCGCCACGCCGTAGGTCGCCCCGCCGATGGTGCCCGAGACGTGGGTGCCGTGGCCGTTACAATCCTCGCCGATGGCGACGAGATTGAGGGTGAGAGCGTCGTACACGTTGTCGGCCCGGCCGCCGAAGTCGGGGTGGAGCGTCCAGATGCCCGTGTCGATGATGTAGGCGTGCACGCCCGCGCCGTCCGACGTATAGGTGTACGTGCCGGAGAGCGGGAGCGCCTGCTGATCGATCCGGTCGAGCCCCCAGGGGTCGCCGTTCGCGTCCATGTTCTCGGTCCCGTCCGCCCGGATTGTCTGATCGGGCTCGACGTAGGCGACTAGCGGGTTCAGCCGCAGCAGCGGTACTGCAGCATCCGGCAGGCTTGCAGCGAAGCCTTGGAGCGCGGCCGTGTAGGTGTGCAACAGCGAGCCGTTGTACGTGGCGACGAGGACCTGCGCCAGGCCGATCGGATCCGTTACCCCGTCGTTGAACACGACGATGTACCGAGCGGCGCTGGCCCCCGGGAGGCCGGGCAGTCCGATGGCTGCAGGCGCTCCGCCGGCCTGGAACGGGGTCGAGGTGTCCTGACATGCGGCGAGAAGAAGGGCCGCAGTGAGGAGAACGGCGCGGGGGGACTGGTTCATGGCGCTAACCTTCCCTGAGCGGGTCCGGCCCGTTCACGGGCAAGTTCCGTTCCGTGTGACGGGCCGTGCGGCCCCGCGCCCAGCCGTCGTCATCCGAGCATGGAAGGTCCGCAACCCTGTGGCGTGCGTGCTACGGAGCCCTGCGGCGCCGCTCAGCCCGTCATCACGATCACCGCGAGACCCCAGACCAGCGTCAACAGCGTGACCGGAATGCCGACCCGCGCATACTCCCAGAAGCCGATGTGCACGCCCCGCGTCTCCGCCCGCTCCGCCACGATCAGGTTCGCCATGGAGCCGATCAGGAGCAGGTTGCCGGCGAACGTGGAGCTCATCGCGACGACCCGCCACACGAGGTGGGGGTCGGGCAGCTGCGGCACGGTATTCCGCCACAGCATCACCGCCGGCACGTTCGAGATCAGGTTCGAGAGCACGGCCATTACTCCGGTCACGACGCCCGCCACGCTCCACGCCGATCCGGCCTGCACCAGAGAGAGGGCGTGCCGGTCGATCCACACCACCGCTCCGGTCTGTTCGAACCCCCGCATCACGACGAACAGCGACGCGAAGAAGAGCAGCAGTGACCACTCCACCCGGTCGATGGCGTACGCTGGGTCCCGCTGCGCGATCGCCACCATGAGCGCGCCGGCCGAAATGGCGACGAGCGGGAGCGGGCCGCCGGCGAGCCACGCGACGACGGCCGCCCCGAAGACCGCGAGGCCCTTCGTCACGAGCGGCCGGTCCAGCGCCACCGGCACCGCGGCGAGGCGCTCGCGAAACGGCTCGCGCAGCTCCGCGGCGTAGGCCCAGCGCAACCAGCCGTACGTGATGGCGAGCCCGCCCAGCGCGACCGGCACCATGTGGACGAGGAACCCGCCGAACGTCGCGCCGCTCCAGATCCCCACGAGCATGTTCTGCGGGTTCCCCGTGACCGCCAGCACCGAGCCGACGTTCGAGCCCATGGCGAGCCCGATGAGGTAGGGGGTCGGCCGCACCCGCAGCGGCCCCAGGGCGGCGAGCAAGACGGGGGTGACAACGAGGCAGATCGTGTCGTTCACGAACAGCGCCGACAGCAGGCCACCGCCCACCACAATGCCGAGCAGGAGCCGCTGCGGGGTCGGGGCGCGCTGGAGGATCCATTCGGCGGCCCACTCGAAGAACCTCCCGACCTCGAGGTAGCCGACGACGAGCATCAGGCCCAAGAGGAACACGAGGACGTCGAAGTCCACGGCGGCGTAGGCGTCGACCAGCGGCAGCACCCCGAAGACGACCATGGCCACGGCGCCGAGCAGGCTCGCCGCCGGTCGGTTGAGGTGGACGAAGGGGAGCCGCTGAACGGCGATGAGAACGTAGGTAGCGGCGAAGATGACGAGGCCGGTGGTCATACGAGTGCGGAATGCGGAGTGTGGAGTGCGGAGTTGGAGTTAATGTGGCACACTCCGCATTCCACATTCCGCACTCCGCATTTGCTTCAGATCTCCCAGTTGGAAAACAGCACGCCCCGGGCCGGGGGCTGCTCGGGGTAGCCGTCCTGGGTCATCCGCAAGTCGGTCCAGCGGACGCGGTAGCCGCGGGCGATGAGACGGCGGAACGCGTCGGTGTAGCGCGTCTGGCAGCGCACGCCGACGCGGCGGATGCCGGCGCGGGCCGCCGCCGCCTCCACGGCCACGATGGCGGCGTCGAACGCCCGCTCGTCGCGGGCGGCCAGCTTGAGGATGCGCACCTCGTCCTTGGGCCGCCCTTCCGCGAGCGGGGCCGAGTGCCACAGCACCATGGCGCCGAGCCCACCCTGGTCTTCCACCAGGGAGGTGTCGCCCAGCCCCAGCTCGGCCGTGAGCAGGATCTCGCGCGTGAAGTCGCAGCCGCGCGCCAGTGCCCCGACGAGGTCCTGCACCGCGGCGAGGGCCTGCGCCTGCGCGCGGCCCTGCCGCGCCGAGAGCAACATCGGCGTGCGGTGCCCGCGGGTCGCGATGTCGTTCGTCATCGTCACGGTGAGATGTCCGGGGACGAAGCCGACCTGGGCGTAGAAGCCGATGTTCTCGACGGTGCGCGGCATCGTCTCGAGACCCAGGGTCGTGACGCCCTGCTCGATCAGCCAATCGGCCGCCGCGCGCACGATGGTCTTACCCACGCCGCTCCCCTGCCGGTCGGGCCGTACCGCGAGCGGACCCATCCAGCCCTCCAGCCCCGACCGGTGCGCGATGTTGAACGCCGCGACCTGGTCGGTCTCGTCGCGCCACAGCATCGCCCCATCGCCCGCGTCGAGCAGGGCGTAGCGCCACACGTCGGGATTGAGCTGCGGCACGCGCACGCCCACCAGGCCGTCGCGGCGGTAGCGGTCCGTGAAGGCTTCCGCGAACACGCGGTTCAGCCCGTCGATGTCGCGCTCGCCGGCGCGCTCGGGTCCGTAGACCTGCCGCTCAGGCAGCCACGCCCGCATCGCCGGCTCCGAGGATGGCGGTGTCGTCCCGCACTACGCTCGCGCCGCGCGCGGCGTCGTACTCCACCCGGATCACCCGGTCCAGCCCTTCGCGCACCTGCTCAATGTGCGTGATGAGAATCACCTGGGGGAAGCGGTCCCCCAGGCGGCGCAACAGGGAGACGACGTGCTGGCGGCGGGACTCATCCAGTGAGCCGAAGATCTCGTCCAGCACGAGCAACGACAGCGGTTGCCCCGCGCGCTCGGCGATCATCTGGGAGATGGCGAGCCGCAGCACCAGGTTGGCCACGTCCTCCTCACCGCCTGAGAGGACCGGCTTGGCGATGCCGTCGTCGAGGACGGTGATCACGTAGTCCTCGTTCAGGTCCACGGCCTCGTAGCGGCCGTCGGTGAGGTCGGCGAGGAAGCCGGAAGCGAGCTCGGCGATTTCGGGCCGCATGGCGGCGTTCAGCTCGCCCCGCAGGTCGGAGAAGGCCTTGTCGAGCTCGTGGTGCAGTCGCTCCTCGCTTCGCCGTTCCGCGATCTGGCGCTCGCGGGCGGCCCGCTCCCGCTCGCGCCGCTCGACCTCGTGGACGCCCGCCTCCGCCGCGACGAGCTCACCGCGCGTCTCCGCGACGGCGAGCTCGGCCTCCCGCAGCGCGCGCGCCGCCTGGTCGTGCCGCTCCCGCGCCGCGGCGAACGCCTGCTCCGAGAACCGCTCCGCCGCTACCGCCGCCGCGAGCTCCTCCGCGCGCCGCTCGTGAGTCGTGAGGGCCTGCTCCGCGAGCTCGGCCTCCCGCACCAGGACTTCCGCCCGCTCGGCCCGCGCCGCGAGCTTCGCCGCCTCGAGGACGACGGGTTCGAGCCGGGTGAGCTCGGCCCGCACCGCGTCGTGGCGCTGCGAGTCGTAGCCGGTGGGGCGGGCGCCGAGCTGGGCCTCGAGGTCCCGAGCCCGCCGCTCCGCCCCCGCCCGCTCCTGCGTCGCGCGGGTGAGCTCCTGCGCCTGGGCGCGCAGCTCGCCGGCGCGCTCGCTGGCCCGGCGGCTGACGTCCCGCAGGGCGTCCCGCTCGGCCTCGGCCGTCGTCACCGCCGCGGGCGGCTGGGCCAGCTGCTCCAGCCGCTGGCGGAAAAACTTGCCGTCGTCCACGATGGCCTGCAGCTGCCGGTCGAGGATGCCGAGCACCGCACCGTGCTCCGCCCCGAGCGGCCGACGGCAGGTCGGGCATTCGCCCTCGGGCCCGAGCAGCTCGATCTTGTCCCGCTGCTCCTTCAGATCGTCGTACTGGCGGAGCAGCTCCGTGCGGCGGGTCGCCGCGTATTCCTTCTCCCGCACCCACACCGCGCGCTGCTCCGCGGCGGTGCGCTCCGCCGCCTCCAACCGCTGCGCCAGCGCCAGCACCTCGCGCTCCGCGTCGGCGAGCGTCGCCGTGGCCGCCCGGAGCGCGTCGATGCGGCGGTCCAGGGCGGCCATCGAGCGGCGCAGCTCCTCGAACTGCCCCTCGTCGGCACGTCGCGCCGCTTCCTCCTGCTGCAGCCGCTCGAGCTCGCCCAGCTCGCGCTTGAGCCGCTCCACCGGCTCGAGCTCCGGCCCGAGATGCTTGAGCTGCTCCCGCGCGTTGAGCGCGTCGGCGAGCTCGCGATCGAGCCGCTGGCACTCCTGGCGCGCCACCGTGACGGCCTGGTCGGCCATCCGCCGGTCGCCGTCCAGCGAGCGCACGCGCTTCTCCCGCTCCACCCATTCCTTCCACTCGGGCTCCACGCGCGCGAACTGACGCTCCGCCGCCGCGCGCTGGCCGTCCGCCGCCTGCGCCGCGCGTCGCACCTCGTCGAGCCGGGCAGCGGCCGTCGTGCGCTCCGCCTCGAGCCGCGCGCTCTCGGGCAGACCCGCCTCGAGCCCGCGCAGCTCGCTCGCGAGCGCGTTGCGCCGCTCGCGCACGCGCTCCTGGGCGAGCCGCAGCCGGTCGTACCCCAGCACGCGCGACAGGAACGCCGCCCGGTCCGTCTTGCCCAGGCTCGCCATCACCGCCAGCTCTTTCTGCCCGGTGAAGTAGGTGTTGAAGAACTCGTCGTGGCGCATCCCCAGGATGCGCTCCAGCCCGGTCGTGACTTCCGTGAGCGAGTTCGCCACGACGACGCCGTCCTGGTACAGCTCGGCGCCGTGGAGCCCCCGCACGACGCGATACTCGTGCGCCCCGAGCCCGAACTCCAGCTCCACGCGGACGCTCGTGCGCGGCTTCGCCCGCAGGTTACGGATCCCGTCCTTGTCGCCTCGCGCCGCCGGGTTGCCGTAGATCGCCCAGGCGATCGCCTCGAGCAGCGTCGACTTCCCGGAGCCGTTTGGGCCGATGATGCCCGTGATTCCGGGCCCCACCACGATCTCGCAGTCCGCGTACTGCCGGAAGTTGACGAGGCGCAGCCGGTGCAGCCGCATCAGCCCACCTCCCCCGTCGCCTCGCGGCCGACCTGCTCCAGGTACTCGACCCCCAGGCGGACCAACGCCTCCCGATCGAGCGACGCGTCGAGCGGCCGCCGGCTCAGGAACTCACGCAGCGTGTCGGGCAGCGTATGGCGCCGCCCGGGGCCGCCGACACCGACGGTCCGGTGCTCCTCCGGCCGCCGCACGTCGAGCTGGAAGTTGAGCGCCCGGGACTTGTAGTGACGAATGGCGGCGTGGTCCAGGTCGCGCGCCGTGCCGCGCGACACGTCGTACACGACGAGCCGCACCACCTGGTCCTCGAACGTCGGATCGGCCGCGGCCACGCGCTGCGCGATGCGCGCGTCGAGCTCCTTGGCGCTGAGCCCCGCTCCCTGGATCGGCGGCAGGTCGACCAGGCGCCGCGATCCGGGGATCGGCCGAAAGGTCGTGCGGGCCCCCGGCAGGTCCACGAGGAGGTAGCCCTTCCCCGGTCGCCCGTGCTCCGCCTCGTCCTTCAGTTCACCCCAGGCATTGGGACTCACGTACTCCGGGCTCCCCGAGTACCAGGCGTTGGCCGCGACCTCGTGGCACACGTGATAATGCCCCAGCGCGACGTAGTCCCACTGCGCGGGCGCGAGGTCCTGGGTGGTGAGCAGGGCCCCGCCGTACTCCGCCGCGCCGCGGTCTCCGCCGATCACACCCTCCACCTCGCCGTGCACCAGCAGCACGTTGCGCGTCGTGGCGTCACGCCGCTCGGGCCGCAGCGCCGGTCGCTCCTCGCCCAGGAGCGCCTGGTGGGGCACCGCGAGGACCGAGCAGTCCAGTTTCGGGAACACGATGCGGCGCGCCCGTTCGATCACGACTTCGACCCCGAGCGCCTCGTACAGACGCAGGATCGTCCCGGTCTCGACCGAGCGGGGCGTGTCGTGATTGCCGGCGATCAGCACGACGGGGGTCTCCGGGAGCGCCACGCGCACGCGCTGCAGCTCCCGGAACAGGAACAGGATCGCCGGGTTGGTGGGGCGGACGGAGTGGAAGATGTCCCCGGCGAGGAGGATCAGGTCCGGGCGCTGCGCCACGAGGTCGTCCACGGCGCGGCGGAACGCGTCCGCCACGTCGACCTCGCGCTGATTGCCGCCCCGCGCCGTCTGCCGGTCGTACTGGCGGAAGCCGAGGTGGAGATCGGCGAGGTGGGCGAGCTTCACGGGCTCACTTTCGGTCGGTGAGCTCGAGGGAAGTCCTCTGCTCCAGCGCCATCGTCATCCCGGCCGGGCCGAGCTGACCCCCGCTCGCGGTGATGCGCATCGTTCCGTTCATCGTCGAGCCGAGCGGTGCCCCTTTCGACACCGAGAACTGCCGCTCGCCCGTCAGCGTGCCGGAAAACCGCAGCGTGGAGGTCTGCCCCTGCTGGGTGACCGTGACGGGGTCGGTCGGGAACGACGTCTCCACCGCGAGCACGACGGTGGTGTCGGCGCCCGCGATCTGGAGCTGCTTCACGGTCAACTTGCTCTTCGCCTTGAGCGGCGCGCTCGTACTCACGATCTGGGAGATGGGCAGCTCCGTCTCCGACGTCCAGGAGTCACCGACCCCCACCGGCTCGGTGGGCAGCGGGAACGCCATGTTCTTGACGCTCTTCCCCATCTGGTCGGTGAGCGGCGAGGGCGTCCCGGCCACCCCGCGGAACTCGGCCCGCACGACGTTCATGCGGTCGTCGTACACGATTGTGCTGGTAAGGCCGCGCATCCGGTCGAGGGCCGGCTTCATCGCGTCGGGACCCATCATCGGCGACTCGAGCGTCGTGGAGTCGAACTTCACGGTGACGCCGATGCCCCCCTCCGCCGGCCCGGCCACGGATTGGGTGTAGTACATCCGCATCGTGAACGCCTGGCCCGGCATCCGCGCCATCGGCCCCGTCTCGAACTTGATGGAGTTCCGCTGCTCGAGCCGGTAGCGGTAGGCCGCGCCCGCCGGGGGATGGAACCGGAGCGCGATTTTGGGCCCGCTCGCCCTGCCGCAGCCCGTCGAGGCGAGCAGGCCGGCGAGGGCGAAGGGGCGGGCGGCGGTCATGAGCGCTCCGGGCATCAGTAGGGTTCCTCCGATATCGGATTGAGCGGCGGCACGACGTGGCGCGGCCGCGGCGCCGCCGGCGCGATGCGGGTGCCCAGCGCCTTCCGGAAATACGCCAGAGCGTCCTCCGGCCGCGCGCGCCGCACGCCAGCCAGGGCGCGCCGTACATCCTCCGCCGTGCGATCGGCGATCAGGTCCTTGACCTGGTTCGGCCGGATGCGCCGATCCAGCTGCACCAACTGGCGGACGACGGCGTCCTCGAACGGCAGGTCGGCCGCCGGCGGGAAGCGCTCCACCCCGTCCCGGCCGCGCAGCGGCGCGGGCCGCGGAAAGCGCACGAAGATGGGTTGGGTGAAGTGCGGGTGACGCACCATCAGCTCACCGATCGGCAGCGTGGCGAGCTTGATCTTCGTCGCGGGCGAGAGCACTTGATAGCCCGGCGTGGCCAGCTCGTCCATGTCCATGCGACCGTATACCAGCGTGCCCGCGTTGCCCACGATGCGCCGGTGCACCTGCGAGCGAAACTGCTCCGCCCCGAACAGCACCAGGCCCAGGTACCGTCCCCGCTCCGAGATGTCGAGCAGCATCTTCTTCACGTACGTCTCGGGACCGTCGGCGGGGGCGTACTTGTTCAACTCGTCGACGAACACCACGACCGCGTCCACGCCCAGGTCGCGCCGCTCGAGGTGCTCGCGCAGCTTCGATACGACGCGCGCAAAGACGAGGTCCTGGCCGAGTGGGTCCACGTTTGCGACGTCCACGACGTACACCGTGCGGTCCTGGAACTCGCCCCAGGGCAGGTCGTTCGAGGGGCCGTCGTCCGTGACCAGCCCCTTGCAACGGGTCGAGATGTTGGCGAGGCGGTTGCGCACCTTGCGGATGGTGGCGATGTGATGGGTGCGCCACATGTCGCTCCGTCCCGTCGCCTCGAGCCCGTCGAAGATCGCCCGGAAGAGCGCGTCGAGATCCGCGAAGTTTTGCACGCGGTGCTGCCGGCCGAAGCCGTCGTCGAACTCCTTGGTGAGCACCCGGTCGGCGAGAAAGTCGATAAACGCGTCGGCCTTGGCGTCGATGTCGTCGCGGTTAAGGAGCACCTCGGCGAAGTCCAGGACCTCCTGCAGGCCCCACACCAGCGCGTCCACGTCGCCCACCAGATCGGGATGGGTGCGCAGCGTGTTGAGGTTCACGCCGTCCGCCTTGAGCGGCGCGAAGTAGCGCACGCGCTCGAACGGGCGCGGCTCGACGTCCAGCCGCGCGTAGCGGCGCCGGTCTTCCGCGTCCAGCTCGCCCGGCCGGTCGAGGAAGCAGAGGTCGGGCCCCTTCACATTGAAGCACACCGCGGCGATGCGCCCCTTGTGGGCGGGAAAATGGCGGAACACGGACGCGAGCAGGAACTCGACGGCGCTCGTCTTGGTCGCCAGCCCCGAGACACCGGAGATGTTCAAGTGCGCCGCCTCGGGGCCCAGCAGGAAGTCGGCGTCGAGGTAGACCGGCGCCTCCAGTCCGCCCGAGGTGTAGAGGCCGATCGGGATCGGCGTGGGCTGCGCTCCGCCCACATACGCATCCATCCGCAGGGCCTGCGCCACGTCGGCGTCGCCCGCCACGTGCACCTGACCGAGCGGCACGGGTTGGAGCGGCTCCTCCGGGATCTGCCGCAGCACCGCCGCGGTCCACAGCCGAATCTCCTGGCGCACGGTCGGCGCCTCCGCCGCGCGCGCCGGGTCCCCTTCGGCACCCACGACGTCGTGGAGCGGAGTGGCCAGGTCCGAGTAGGCGAACCCGTCCGTCACGACGCCGTACACCACACGCCCTACGCCCAACGCCCCACGCTCCGACGCTTCGACCCGGACGATGGCCCCGATACCGATGGTGGTTTCGTTCGCAGTCCAGAAGTGGAACTGGTGCGGCGTCGCCGGCTTCAGCTCGGTGGCGACGACGCGGCCGACTGGAATAGGACGGCTCTTGTCGATCATGACCCCGTCTTCGGGAGGCGGGACCCGGCCGCCGGGAGCAGGTCCCTTGGCGCGCGGCTCCGCAGGTAGGTCTCCACGTCGTGTATAGGATACAACAGGCGGTCCCAGCGCGCGTCGGGCGTGGAGACCGGGGCGCGCTCGCGCAGCAGCCATCCGGACAGCGCCGTGGCCTGCGCGACGCTCGCGGGGTGGGGGCGCGCCTCGATACGGAGCAGCCCGTAGAGCAGGTCGTTGCCCTGCCACGGCCACAGCCGCAGATACCAGGAGTACACCGGTTGGTGCTGGTGCCCCAAGGGCCGAAACGCGCTGGTCCGATGGTCGGCCGGCACGGTGAGCGCGCGCTCGAGCGCCGCGCCTTCGAAGTATTGCGCGCCGTGGCTCTTGATCACGCCCAGCGCCCGCGGATGCTCGGCGAGCACGCGGGACTCGGACAGGAGGCCGTCCACGACGAGCCACTCCTCCGGGCCGAGCCGGCCTGCGCAACGCTCACCCAGCTCCCGCTCCACGTCCTCGCGCGCGCGATCCACGCGCCCGTGCGCCGCGCCCAGCGCCCTGCCCGGCTGCCCCGTCTCGTCCGCCGCGAGATCGACGATCTCCACACCGGCCTCCTCGAGCGCGCGGCGCACGGGCGCGGACAGGGCCGCGAGCCGGGTGATCACGAGCTCGCGCGTCGCTTCGTCCGCGGTCCGCGGCCGGCGGTCGGGCCCGCGCCGCCGTACGGCCGCCGCGACGTGGGCGCGCACGATCGGCGTCGCGCCGTCATAGCCTACGACGGCCCACCGCTGGATGCCGTCCAGGAACGAAATCACGGGGCCCGGCGCGGCCGCTAGGGGGACCGGGTGCAGCTCGAGGGCCGCTCCTTCCACCAGCTCCGCCCCTGTGGGCTCGAGCGCGTCGCTGCGACCCGTGCTCGCCTCCGGCACGTAGGCCGCCCGCACCGCTCCGGCGGCGACGATCGCCTCGGTCCACCGTCGGGGCGGCGTCATCGCGTGCGCAGCGCCCAGCCGATGTAGCTCACACTAAGATCGTCCGTCAGCTGGGGAAACCCCTTCATCTCCTGGACCACGAGGTCGTTCCGGCCCAGCCGCTCCGCCAGCTCCTCCGGCGTGACGAACCGCGCGAACTCGTGGAACCCCTGGGGCAAGGTCTGGTGGACGTACTCCTCCTCCCAGATCAGTCGCAGGAACGCCGCGATCGTGCGGTTGTGGGTGACGAACCCGAGTCCGCCGCCGGGGGCCAGCACGCGGGAGATCCCGGCGATGGCGCCGTCGAGGTCGGCGACCTGCTGCAGGACGCCGGTCGCGAAGACGAGATCGAAGTAGCCGGCGAAGTTGCTCGATGCCAGGCTCTCGGCGCTTGCCAGTCTGTAGTCGATGGTCAACCCGGACTGCGCGGCGTGCTCGCGGGCCACGGCCAGGGATTTCGCCGACGGGTCGATCCCCGTGACGTCCGCTCCCTCCGCCGCGAGCGACTCCGCGAGGATGCCGCCGCCCGAGCCTACGTCGAGAACGCGCTTCCCCCGGAAGCCGCCGAACACGCTCCGAAAGTAGGCGACGCGGGCGACGTTCAGCTGGTGCAACCCCGCAAGCGGGCTCGCACTGCCCCACCACAGATCGGGGACCCGCTCGACCAGGCGATCGTACTTATCAGGCTCCGCAAGTCCTTCGAGCCGCGGGAGTTGACCGCTCATCCGGAGACCTTCACGCCCACCACGAGGCCGTCCCGGATCGGCACGGCGGCGGCAACGACGCGCGGATCCGTCGCCGCCAGGCGGTTGAAGGCGCGCACCCCCTCGGCGTCCGGGCTCGTGTCCGTGGGATCCACGACCGCGCCATGGAAGAACGCGTTGTCGCACAGCAGCAACCCACCGTCACGCAGCAGCTTGAGGCTCCACTCGAAATACTGCGGCAGCGGCGCCTTGTCGGCGTCCAGGAAGACCGCGCCGAACCCAGGGGTGAGCGTGGGGAGGAGGTCGAGTGCCGAGCCTTCGAGCAGCTGCACTCGCGGCGCCACGCCCGCTTCGGCGTACGCCCGGCGCGCCAACGCGGCGTGGCGCGGGTCTTTCTCGATCGTCGTGAGACGACCGTGCGGCGGCAACGCGCGGGCCAGCCACACGCCGGAATATCCCGCGAGCGCCCCGAGCTCCAGCACGCGCGTCGCGCCCACGGCGCGTAGCAGCACGTGGAGCAACTTCCCCTCGTCGGCGGAGATGTAAATGGCGGGCAAGCCGAGCGCCTCGTGCCGCGCCCGGATGGCGACGAGGACAACATCTTCAGGGGCGAACAGCTCGGTGGTGTAGCGCGCGAGCCGCTCGTCCACGCTCAGGCGGTGACCTCGACGTTCGGGAAGGGGGGCACCTCCAAGAACCACAAGCCGGCGAGGCGCGACTGCTTGTCCAGCTCGACGAGGACGTGGTCGGCGATGCGCACGACCATCGCGGCGCGCGTTCGCCCCACCCGGATGTGCAGCACGGACTCGGTGTGGTTCTTCTCGACTGTGAGCGCCGTGTCCACCTCGACCGCGGCCACGTTCGGCTGCGACTTGCGGCTCGCGAAGACGACGCGGCCTTCCTTCGTGGGCTCCGGCACCACCAGCGCGTCGAGGGTGCGGACGTCGTCCGGCCAGCTGACCACTTCCACGCCGCGCAGCACGCCGCCCGCCACGTCGAGCAGCACGAAGGACCCGTCGTCGCCCTCCAGGTCCACCGTCCCGTTGAGCCCGCTCGCCTTCGCCACGCCCTTGCAGGCCACCGACAGAATGTCGGTCTCGGGGTCCCAGCGATAGCTGACCTTCGGGAGCTTCCCCTCGAGCGGTTCGATGCGCGTCTCGAAGCTCATGCGGACGTCGCCTTCCTGTGGTACGGGAGGGGGGGTAATATAGGCGCCACCTCTTGGGGGGGCTAGGACGATGGAGCGGCGGGAGTTCTTGACGGTAGCCGGGGCGGTCGCGGCGGCGTACCCAATGCGGAACGCGGAATTCGGAATGCGGAATGAACCCCCGCACGGCCGATTCCGCACTCCGCATTCCGCATTCCGCATTGCTCCATCCCAGGAGCCCGCCCTCTCCCGCGACGTCTTCGCCCGCCGGCTCGCCCGGGCCCAGCAGGAGCTGCAGGCGCGCAAGACCGATCTCCTCATCGCCACGCCGGGGACAAACTACGAGTACCTCACGGGCTACAACCCCGGCCGCAGCGAGCGGCTGATCGCGCTGCTCCTGCCCGCCAGGGGCGACCCCACGATCGTCTGCCCCAGCTTCGAGGTCGAGCGGATCCGGCAGCACAGCGTGGTGGCCGCCACCCGCGGCTGGGAGGAGCAGGACGACCCCTACCGCCTGGTGCGGCAGGCGGTCCGGGAGATGAAGCTCAGCGCGCGGGCCGTGGCGCTGGAATCGACCACCGCCTACGCCGTCGCCTTGCGGCTCGCGGAGGCCCTTGGCGGGAAATTCGCGGATGCCGCCCCGATCACCGATCGGCTGCGCATCATCAAGTCCCCCGAGGAGGTCGCGCTGATCCGTCAGGCCATCGACATCACGGAGGCGGCGATCGCCGCGACGTTCGCGAAGCTCGCGGCGGGCGCGAGCGAGCGGGAGGTGGCCCAGCTGCTGTCGGGTGAGATGCGGCAGCGCGGCGCCGAGGGGGGCGGCCTGGTCCAGTTCGGGCCCTCCAGCGCGCTGCCGCACGGCGGGCCCGGCGGCCCGACGCTGGCGCGGGAGATGGTGGTGCTGATCGACTGCGGATGTCGCGTCGCCGGCTACACGTCCGACATCACGCGCACGACGTGGTTCGGGGACTCCCCGGTGCCGGAGTTCACGCAGGTGTTCAACCTGGTGCACGACGCGCAGACGGTCGCCATGCAGCAGCCCCCGCTCACGCCGTGCCAGGAGATGGACCGGGCGGCGCGCCGCGTGATCGCGGAGGGCGGCTTCGGCCCCTTCTTCACCCACCGCCTTGGCCACGGCATGGGCCTGGACGGTCACGAGCCCCCCTACCTCGTGGAAGGCAACGCCACGCCGCTCGAGCCCGGCATGGTGTTCACCATCGAGCCGGGCATCTACCAGCTCGGCAAGTTCGGCGTACGGATCGAGGACGATTGCGTGATGACCGAACGCAACGTCGAGGTTCTATCTCACAGAGCGGCCAAGCTCTAACGGGGACGAGGGACGGGGGACGAGGGACGGGGTGACTCCCGACGACGCTGTAAGGTAAATACCAGTCCGATCAGCAATCCGACCTCTCGATTGGCAAGCTTCAACGAGTCTTACACGGCGGTGGCCGCGGCAAGGTGCAAATCAGCGATCCGACAGTCCAAAGTGCCGGCTGAGAGGCGCGTGCAGCGTCAAACGATAGGCCCGGCGAGACAGCTCCCGCCCGCAGTTCCATGCCTCGAGGGAATTGAGCTTGTTCACCCGGGAAATCTGGAGAACCGATCGTCAGACTGAGAACCCTTTACCCGCAGTCAGGGCCGATCTCGTGCAGGACCCGTCTCCCGTCCCACGTCCCCCGTCCCATCAATCCCCCAGCTTCTTCGCGAACGTAACAAGGCGATCCAGGGCCTTCACGATGCCGTCCGTCGCGGCCGCATACGACAGCCGCACGTAGCGGTCGTCCCCGAACGCCGCGCCGGGGACCAGCGCCACGCCGGACTGCGTGATGAGCCGGGTGCAGAACTCGGTGCCGCTCGTCCCCCCGAGCGAGTCGACGCGGAAGAAGAAGTAGAAGGCGCCGAGCGGCTCGACGAACTCGATCCCGGGGAGCTCCTGGCGGAACCGGCCGACGACCAGGTCGCGCCGCCTCCGGAACTCGGCCACCATGCGGGTCACGTCGTGCTCCACCCGCTCGTCTCCCAGGGCCGCCGCCGCGGCGTACTGCGCGGGGTGGTTCGCGCCGGTGGTGGTGTGCGACTGCAGCGCCGCCATCGCCCTGGCGATCGTCCCCGGGGCGAGCGCCAGGCCGATCCGCCACCCGGTCATCGCGTACGCCTTGCTGACGCCGTAGACGACGACCACCCGCTCCAGCAGCTCGTCCGGCAGGTCGAGGAACGACGGCGCCGGACCGGTGCCGTAGTGGATGCGGCGGTAGATCTCGTCCGCGATCACCCACACGCCGCGCTTGCGGGCCCATTCGGCGATGGCCCTGATCTCCCCGTGCGTGTAGACGCCGCCCGTCGGGTTGCAGGGCGAGCAGAGCATGAGCCCCTGCGCGCCAGGCACGACTCGGTCCAGATCCTTGACGCTCAGCTTGAGGCTCCACTCGGGGTCCCCCGACACAAGCACCGGACGGGCGCGGGCGAGGTGCACGATCTGCGGGTACGAGACCCACGCGGGGGCGGGGATCGCCACGACCTCCCCGGGCCCGAACAGCGTGAAGCACGCGTTAAAGAGCGACTGTTTCGAGCCGCTGGACACCACGATGTGATCGGCGTTAACGGGCCGTCCGCCGGACAAGAGGGACAGGTGCTTCGCCGCCGCGGCGCGCAGCTCCAGGATCCCCTCCGTCGCCGGGTAGTGCGTTTTCCCCTCCTTGATGGCCCGAATGCCGGCGTCCGCCGGAATCGACGGCGTGGGGAAGTCCGGCTCGCCAGCGCCCAGGTCGATGACGTCCTCGCCTGCCGCCCGGCGCCGCTTCGCCTCCTGCGAAATCGCGATCGTGGCCGACGTCTCGAGGTGCTGGAGGTTGGGGGAGAGTCCCTGGGTCATGCGCCACGATACCCACGCACCGTCTCCGCGCGCAACGGTCTGCGGGCCGAGGTCATGGCACGCCGGTGCCGCGCGCCAGCGGATCCACGTACGTGCTCCGCTTCCATCTATAGGGCAGCTCGATCACCCCTCCCGGCCTGGTGATCACGGCGAACGCTCCGAGCGCGTCCCACAGCACGCGGCGTTGCTGCACCACCGCTCTCGGCTCCCCCAGCACCTGTCCCAGGCGGAACCGCACCACGACGTTGCGGGGCGCCGGCGTCTTCGCCGTCGCCGCGGGGAGCACCGACAGCGCCACCGTGGGAATGCCGTGTCGCTCCACCTCGCGCGCGATCAATCCCACGGACTGATGGCAGGTGGTTCAGCCGGGTGTGAACACCGCGTGGGTCGCGCCGTCTGCGACGAGCCGCCGCGCCACCTCGGGCGCGGTCTCCCGCGTCAGCCGCTCGCGCTCCGCATCCAGCACGTGGCCCATGAACCCGAAGTGCCGCGGCGCGACCCGGATCCCGAGCGGCGCCAGCTCACGCAGCCGCTCCAGCGGGAACACCGTGTTGACGTCCCGGTCCGCCGCGGCGTGGTCGTAATAGTCGTGCGTGATCATCAGCTGAGACGCCGCGACGTCGCCCGGAACCTCGCGAAAACTCGCGTCGCCTCGGGGGTTCTCCATGTCGAAGGGCGGCGCGGAGCGAGGGTGGACGCCGGCCGCCGTGACGAGCGCGATCCGACCGTGGTGAAACGGCACCCGCGGGGCGGCCCAGGGGAGGACGGCGGCCCCGACCGGCGCCAGGCCCCAGCGCGCGTACAGCGCCGCCCACCAAGGTGCTCGCGTGTACCAGGAGGAGAGGAGCTGGTGCCAGGCGCGCCGCAGGCTCGTCACGTGGTCGTTGCCTTTTCGCCCGCCTCAAACTAGCATCCCGGCGACGGCGCAGCACCTCTTTGACAATCGAGGACCGTGTGACGCTGGATGAGGCGAAGGCCGCGCTCGGGCGCGGCCGCCCCGTGGTGTTGGTGGCGCCCCCCGAGCCGGAGCAGGCAGGGGCCGCGTGGGAGCTCGTGGGACCCTTGACGCCCGGGCGCCGCCCCGGGGCCGACCCACCCGTGGTGGTCATGTGCGCCGATGACGTCGCCGCGACGGCGTGGGCGTCCGCGCCTCCCCCTCACGTCCGCGTCCACGCCGTCACCGCCCTGGGCCGCGCGGCCCGCACCCTCACCGACAGTGGCGTGGACGTGCTCGCCGGCGCCGTCCAGGACCTCGCTGCACTCGTCAGCCGTTCCACCCTCAAGCTCGAGACCGCGCACGCCGTCGTCGTCGCCTGGCCCGAAACGCTCCTCGCCGGCGAGCACGCGGCCGCCCTCGACGCGTTGCTGGGCGAGGCGAAACAGGCCCGCCGCATCATCCTGAGCTGGAATCCGGCCGCGCTGCGGGATTTCCTCGAGCGCCACGCACACCGGGCGCACGTCGAGGGCTCGCCGTCGGTGGACGAGAGCGGGCGGCCCCTGCCGGCCCTGGGGCCGGCGCGTTACGTGGTCGTCTCGGCCTCGCGCCGTCCGGCTGCGTTGCGCGACGCGCTCGACGCGCTCGACCCGAGGCGCCCCTACATCTGGCGCGGCGGTCCCGTGGCGGCGCAAGGTGACCCGCCGGACGCCGTGCTGGGTGTGCTGCTCCCCACGCGCGCGGAGTTCGCGGCGCTCTCGCGTTTGGGGCCGCCGGTCCTGTTTCCCACGGCGGCGCAGCTACCCTATGTCCAGTCCCTGGCCCGTCCGCTGACGCCGTTGCGGCTCCCCACCCCGGCGGACCGCGCACAGGACCGCGCCGCCGACCTGCGGGAGCGCGTGACGCAGATCCTCACCGACGGCAGCGTGGACGCCGAGCTTGCGCTGCTCGATCCACTGTTCGAGCGGTTTGATCCGGCGGAGGTGGCGGCGGCGCTACTCGCCATCAGCCGTCAGCCATCGGCCGTCAGCGAGACGCCCCCGAGCAGCGCTCCGACCTGGACGAAGGTGTTCGTGAATGTGGGGAAGAAGGACCGGGCGGCACCCAAGGACCTCGTGGGCGCGCTGCTTCGCGAAGTCGGAATCGAGAAGGAAGCTATCGGTCGCATCGAGCTGCGGGAGACGTTCTGCCTGATCGACGTGGCGCCGGCGGTGGCGGAGCGGGTCGTTCGGGATCTCACCGGAGTGTCGATCAAGGGGCGCCGTGTCGTGGCGCGGCTCGAGCGGCAGACCTGAGAACGCCGACGGGCCGCCCAGCGGGGCGGCCCGTACATGCGTCCTCGAGACTGCGAGCTCCGGTGTCCGACGGCTACCGCTTGTTGTTCAGCGCCATCTTCAGCTGCTTGCCGGCGCGGAACGCGGGCGCGATCGACGCCTTGATCTGAATCGTCCCACCGGTCTTCGGGTTGCGGCCCATGCGCGCGGCGCGCTTGCGGGCCTCGAAGTTGCCGAATCCGGTGATCTGCACCTTCGCGCCCTTCTTCAATTCACCCGCGATGATGCCCTTGTCGTCGAACAGCGCGTCAATCGTGCGAGTGGCGTCGGCCTTCGACATCTTGGTGCGCATGGCCAGGGCCGCGGTCAGCTCAGCTTTGTTCACGCTATCTCCTTGTGGAGGACTAGGGCCGGAGAAAGCCTTGATGTTTCGCCCCTTTTCTCGGGGGGGCGCCCGAAAAGCCCGGAATCCCGGCACAATATGGGGGTATGCCGAGAAAATCCGCAAGATACCGGCACTTCCTTGACCCATCCCCCCGGAGAAACTACCCTTCCACCCCGTTGCCAGCCGCAAGCCGTAAGCCGCAAGCACGCCGTGCTCGGCCTGGGAACCGCGTGCAAACTTACGCCTTACGGCTTACGAGTTACGACCTGCGATCAGGGGTGGCGGATGTTTCACGGGACGCGGCCGGGCTGGATCGAAGTCATTTCAGGCGTGATGTTTGCAGGGAAGAGCGAAGAACTGATCCGCCGCGTGCGGCGGGCCGTGATCGCGCGCAAGCAGGTCCAAGTTTTCAAGTCCCACCTCGACGCCCGCTACGCGGGATTGTACTCCGTGACCAGCCACGATGGCCTGACGGTCGACGCGGCGCCGGTGGACTCGGCCGACCAGATCATGCGGCAGGTGCGCCCCGACACCGAGGTCGTCGCCATCGACGAGGCGCAGTTCCTGGACGGCGGCATCGTGACCGTCGCCAACGCGCTGGCCGACCGGGGAGTGCGGGTGATTGTCGCCGGCACCGACAGCGACTTCCGGGGCGAGCCGTTCGGCGCCATGCCCATCTTGATGGCGGCGGCCGAGATCGTGGACAAGCTCCAGGCGATCTGCGTCGTGTGCGGGGGACCGGCGACGCGGAACCAGCGTCTCGTCAACGGCAAGCCCGCCCCCTGGGACAGCCCGACGATCATGGTGGGCGGGCGGGAGTCGTACGAGGCGAGATGCCGACACTGCCACCGGGTTCCCAGACGGGATGAAGATCAGACCGCCCTCCTGTGAATGCGGAATGCGGAGTGCGGAGTGCGGAATAGACGCCCGCCCCTTCATTCCGCATTCCACATTCCGCATTCCGCGCTTGTGTTAAACGTCGGCCTGACGGGCAACATCGCCTCCGGCAAGTCCACCGTGGTCGACCTGTTCCGTCGCTGGGGGGCGACGATCATCGACGCCGACGCGCTGGCCCGCGAAGCGCAGGCGCCCGGGGGCGAGGTGCTGGCCGCGATCGCCCGGCGGTTCGGCGCGGACGTGCTGGCTAGGGACGGCTCGCTCGATCGCGCCGCGTTGCGAGCGAAGGTGATGGGTGACGACGCCGCCCTTGCGGCGCTGAACGCGATCGTCCACCCCGCGGTGCGGCAGCGCCGCGCGCAGTTGATCCGCGCGGCCCGCTCGCGCGGCGACCTGCTCGTCGTGAACGACATCCCGCTCCTGTTCGAGGTGCTCGACCCGGCTGAGTTCGACGTGGTCGTTCTCGTGGACGCGCCGGTTGCCCTGCGGCGCACCCGGTTGCGGGCGATGCGCGGCCTGGGGAACGAGGAGGCGGACCGGATGATCGCGGCCCAGATGCCCGCGGAGCGCAAGCGCGGCCGCAGCCACTACGTCATCGACAACAAAGGCACGTTGGAGGAGCTGGAGGCCGACGCGCGCCGCCTGTACGACGTGCTGGCGGCGCGGGCCAAGCAGTTGCCTTGACACGCCTTGGCGGCGTCCGTAACCTTCGCCCCGACCCTCCCCGAGCCTGAAACGAGCGCGCCGGCGCATGGCCCGAATCCCCGACGACCTGCTCTACTCCGAGGAACACGAATACGTCAGGCGTAGCGACGAGGAAAGCGTCGTCGTGGTCGGCATCACGGATTACGCGCAGGGGGAGTTGGGCGACGTCGTGTACGTGGACCTGCCCAAGGTGGGAACCGCGTACGGCCGCATGGACGTGTTCGGGACGATCGAGGCGGTGAAGGCGGTGTCGGAGCTGTTCGCGCCGATCAGCGGCGCGGTGATCGAGGTGAACACGGCGCTCGACAAGGATCCGGCCCTCGTGAATCGCGACCCCTACGGCGAGGGATGGATGATCAAGCTGCGGATCAAGAATCCCGGTGAATTCGATCAGCTGCTGGGCAGCGAGGAATACGAGAAGCACATCGGAGCGTAGCGTCATCCGCCGACCATGAAGACCACCCGAGACATCGCGCGCGCCTTCCTCGTCACCGACCGCTTCGTGACGCGCCACATCGGCCCGAGCCCGGACGAGACGGAGGCCATGCTCGCGACGCTGGGCTACTCCTCGCTCGACGAGTTCATCGATGACGTCGTCCCGGCCGACATCCGGCTGTCCCGGCCGCTCAACCTTCCCCCCGGCCGGAGCGAGCGCGAGGTCCTGCAGGCGCTGCGAGGCTTCGCGGCCCAGAATCAGCTGTTCCGCTCCTACATCGGGATGGGATACTACCCCTGCTTCACGCCGCAGGTGATCCAGCGCAACATCGTGGAGAATCCCGGCTGGTACACGGCGTACACGCCCTACCAGCCGGAGATCGCACAGGGCCGGCTCGAGGCGCTGCTCAACTATCAGACGGTCATCGCGGACCTCACCGGCCTGCCCATCGCCAACGCCTCGCTGCTCGATGAGGCGACCGCGGCGGCCGAAGCGGTCCACCTCACGCAGAGCGTGACCACGGTGCCCGCGGGCGCGACGCCGGTCTACCTCGTCGCGGAGAGCTGCCATCCCCAGACGATCGCCGTGCTGCAGACCCGCGCCGGGGCGCGCGGGCTCAAGGTGCAGGTGGCCGACCCCGCCCGGTTCCGCTTCACGCCCGGGGTGATCGGCGCGCTGGTGCAGTACCCCACCACCGAGGGCGCGATCGCGGAGTACGCCGGCGTGTGCGCGGCGGCCCACGCCGCGGGGGCGCTCGTCACGGCCGCGACCGACCTGCTCGCCCTCACCCTGCTGCAGCCGCCCGGCGAGTGGGGCGCCGACATCGCCATCGGGTCGAGCCAGCGGTTCGGCGTGCCGATGGGCTACGGCGGCCCGCACGCGGCGTTCTTCGCCACGCGGGACGAGTACAAGCGCCACCTCCCGGGACGCATCATCGGCGTGTCCCAGGACGCGGCCGGCCGCCCCGCGCTGCGGATGGCGCTGCAGACGCGCGAGCAGCACATCCGGCGCGAGAAGGCCACGAGCAACGTGTGCACCGCGCAGGTGCTCCTCGCCGTGATGGCGAGCATGTACGCCGTGTATCACGGTCCCGAGGGGCTGCGCCGCATCGCGCAACGGGTGCACACCCTCACCGTGCTGCTCGCGGCCGCGCTCAGCCGGCTGGGCTACCGCATCGTCCATCCGTCGTACTTCGACACCCTGTGCGTCGAGGTCGAGTCGTGGGCGCTGTCGCGGCTGATCGACGCCGCCCGCGCCCGCCGCACCAACCTCCGCACCGTCTCCCCCACCCGCATCGGCATCTCCCTCGACGAAACGACGACCCTCGGCGATCTCGCCGACCTCGTCGCGGTGTTCTCGCTCAACGAGGTGCTGCCGTTCATGGTCGAGGATCTCGGCGCCAGAGCGGACACCACGATACCGCAGGGGCTGCGGCGCACGTCCCCGTACCTCACGCACGCCGTGTTTCACAAGTACCGGTCCGAGACGGAAATGCTGCGCTACATCAAGAGGCTCGAGGCGCGCGACCTCTCGCTCACCTCCGCCATGATCCCGCTCGGCTCGTGCACGATGAAGCTCAACGCGACGACCGAGATGGCGCCCCTCTCCTGGCGCGAGTTCAACCGGCTCCACCCCTTCGCCCCGCGCGAGCAGGCGCAGGGCTACCGCACCCTGTTCCGCCAGCTGGAGCAGCAACTGGCGGAGATCACGGGGTTCCCCACCGTGTCGCTGCAGCCCAATTCCGGAGCCCAGGGCGAGCTCACCGGCCTGCTGGTCGTGCGCGCCTACCACACCTCCCGCGGCGAAGGGCACCGCGACGTGTGCCTCATCCCCACGTCGGCCCACGGCACCAATCCCGCGAGCGCCGTCATGGCGGGCTTCCGGGTGGTCCCCGTGCGGGTGGACGCGCGGGGCAACATCGACCTCCAGGACCTGAAGGAGCGGGCGGCGGCGGACCGCGACCGGCTCGCCGCCATCATGATCACGTATCCGTCCACGCACGGGGTGTTCGAGACGTCGATTCGCGACATCTGCCGCATCGTGCACGAGCAGGGCGGCCAGGTGTACATGGACGGGGCGAACATGAACGCGCAGGTGGGCCTGTGCCGACCCGCCGACTTCGGCGCCGACCTCTGCCACCTGAACCTGCACAAGACCTTTTGCATCCCCCACGGCGGCGGCGGCCCGGGGATGGGCCCGGTGTGCGCGGCCGAGCACCTCGCCCCGTTCCTGCCGGACCACCCCGTGGTGCACCTCGGGCGCACCAGCCCCTGCGGCACCGTGTCGGCGGCGCCATGGGGCAGCGCGTGGATCCTGCCGATCTCCTGGGCCTACGTCGCCCTCATGGGTCGCGAGGGGCTGGTCGAGGCAACGAGGCTCGCGATCCTCAACGCCAATTACATCGCCAAGCGCCTCTCACCTCATTACAGCGTGCTGTACACCGGGCCCAACGGGCTCGTCGCGCACGAGTGCATCATCGACACGCGCCCCTTCAAGCAGTCGGCGGGCATCGAGGTGGACGACATCGCCAAGCGGATCATCGATTATGGCTTCCATCCCCCGACGGTGTCTTTCCCCGTGCCGGGCACGCTGATGATCGAGCCGACGGAGAGCGAATCGAAGGAGGAGCTGGACCGCTTCTGTGACGCGCTGATCGCGATCCGGGAGGAGATCCGGGAGATCGAGGAGGGCCGCCAAGCGCCCGGCAACAACCTGCTGAGCAACGCCCCCCACACGCTCGAGGACGTCATCGCCGACCAGTGGGAGCGCCCCTACCCGCGGGAGCGGGCGGCGTTCCCCGCTCCCGCGACCCGCCAGCACAAGGTGTGGCCGTCGGTCGGGCGCGTGGACGGGGCGTACGGGGACCGCAATCTCGTGTGCGTGTGCCCGCCGGTCGAAGCGTATGCCGTCGCTGCTGACTAAGGCGGACGGTTGGATGGTTGGAAGGTTGGAAGGGGCACCCGACCTTCCAACTTTCCAACTTTCCATCGACTCAATTGGCCGCTCCGGCGCTGAGAACATGGCGCTGGACCAATGGCTGTTGGAGCAAGCCGACCAGAGCGGCCGCGCGTTCTTGCGGCTGTACCGCTGGGACCCACCCTGCCTCTCGCTCGGCCGCAACGAGCCCGCCGCCCGCCGCTACGATCGGGCCGCGATCGCGCGGCTGGGGCTCGACGTGGTGCGCCGGCCGACGGGCGGGCGCGCCGTGTGGCACCAGCACGAAGTGACCTACGCCGTCGCCGCGCCCGTGGGCGCCCTCGGCTCGCCGCGTGAGAGCTACCGCCGGATCCACGAGTGGCTGGCGCGTGCGCTGCGGGCTCTCGGCGTCGAGGCCACGCTGGCCCCCAACGGTCCGACCGTCCCACTGCGACCGTCAGGGAGTCCTTTAGGGTCCGACGGACCCGGGGCCTGCTTCGAGAGGCCCGCGGGCGGCGAGGTCGTCGTTGGGGGACGGAAGCTCGTCGGGTCGGCCCAGGTGCGTCAGCGCACGGCGTTGCTGCAGCACGGCTCGATCCTGCTCGAGGGGTCGCAGGAGATCATCGGCGCCATCAGCCGTGAGCCATCGGCTATCCGCGGAGGAACGACGTTGGCGGCGGTGCTGGGCCGGCCCGTCTCATTCGACGAAGTCGCCGAAGCGGTCGTGCAATCCTGGGGCAACGCCGTGACTGCTGTCGCCCCTTACCGCCCCTTACCGCCCCTTACCGCCTTCTTTTCCGACCCTGCCTGGACCTGGCGCCGCTAGCGCGCCGGTAGAATCTTAGGCACCATGCGAGCGCCGCACGCCGTCCGAGCGTCCCCGTCCGCGACCGTCCGTCTCACCGCACTCAGTGGCCTGCTGCTCGTCGCCTGCGCGCACCGCGAGGGGTGCACGGGCGACTACTGCGGGACGCTCGTCATCGCCACGGCCGGGGAGCCCGAGTCCCTGCTCCCTCCGGTCATCACCTCGGCCGTCGGCCTGGCCGTCGCCGATCAGCTGTTTCTGAAGCTCGCCGACATCGGGCTCTCCACCAACACCGTCGGCGACGAGGACTTCCAGCCGCAGCTCGCCGAGCGGTGGGAGTGGGCCGATTCGGTCACGCTGGTATTCCATCTCGACCCGCGGGCCCGGTGGCAGGACGGCCGCGCCGTGACCGCTCTCGACGTCGCCTTCACGTTCGACGCCTACAACGATCCGGCCGTGAACTCGCCCTTCCGCTCGGGCGTGCGCGCGATCAGCGCCGTCACGGCGCGGGACTCGCTCACCGCGGTGTTCCGCTTCCGGAAGCGCTATCCCGAGATGTTCTATGACGCCGTGTACCATCTGCGGATCTTGCCCGCTCACCTGCTGCGGGCGATCCCCAGGGACCAGTGGCGCAGCGCGCTCTTCGGACGCCGGCCGGTGGGCGACGGCCCCTATCGGTTCGTGTCGTGGAAAGCGGGGGAGCAGCTCGAGCTCGCGGCGGACTCGACGTTCTTCCTCGGACGGCCGCACCTGCGGCGCGTGATTTGGCGGCTCACGCCGGACCTGCAGGTCGCCGTCACCCAGCTCGTCGCCGACCAGGCGGACGCCATCGAGGTGCTCGGCCCGCCCGACAACCTCAAGCGGGCGCAGGGCGCCCCGCAGCTCACCCTCTACCCCTACCGCGGCGCGACGTATGCCTACCTCGGGTTCAACCTGGCGGCGAACGGCGATTCGAGCAGGCCGCATCCGCTGTTCGGCGAGCGGGAGCTGCGGCGCGCCCTCGTGATGGCGGTCGACCGGGAGGGACTGCTGCAGAACGTATGGGGCGACGCCGCCAGGGTCCCACCGGGGCCGATGCCGCAGCTCTGGTGGATCTGGGATCCTGAGACGCGGATGCTGCCCTCCGACACGGCCCAGGCGTCGCGGCTGCTCACTCGGCTCGGCTGGCGGGACTCCGATCACGACGGCGTACGGGAGCGGCAGGGCAACCGGCTCGCATTTCGCATCATGGTGCCGACGACGAGCGCGGTGCGTCGGCAGTACGCCCGACTGCTGCAGGAGCAGTACCGGTCGCTCGGGGCCGAGGTCGAGCTCGACGAAGTGGAGCCCAGCGTCTTCGCCCAGCGGGCCGCCGCGGGGCGCTTCGACGCCCTGCTCATCTCCTGGAACACCGATCCGACGCCGACCTCGTCCATCGCGCAGACCTGGACCCGGGAGGGGATCGGGCGCTCCAACTATTTGCGCTACGTCAACCCGGCGTTCGACGGGCTGGTGGAGCGGGCGAGCGTCGGCGCGGGCCGGCGCGCGGCGACGCAACGCATCTGGCGGCAGGCCATCGAGCTGCTCAACCAGGACGCACCGGCCGTCTTTCTGTTCGCCCCGCAGAGCGTGGCGGCCGTGCACCGGCGGGTGGCCGACGTCACGATCCGGCCCGACTCCTGGCTGGCGCTGCTCCGCACCTGGCGCATCCCCGCCGATCGCCTCATCGATCGCGACCGCGTGGAGCGTTAGGTGACGGCGTGGCTGGTGCGGCGCGTCGCCGCCGCGATCGCCATCGTCTGGGCGGTCGTCACCGTCACCTTCGTCCTGGTCCATGTCGCTCCGGGAACGCCGTTTCTGCCGCCCGCCGAGACGCCCGTCGATCCCGCCGTGCTCGAGCGGCTGCGGAGCCAGTTCGGGCTCGATCGCCCCTTGTCGGAGCAGTATGTCCGCTATCTGCGCGAGATCGCCCGCGGCAATCTGGGCGAGTCGTTCGCGCTCCACCGCCCCGTCGCCGACGCGCTGGCCGAGGCGCTCCCCAACACGCTGACGCTGGCCGGCGCCGCCTTGTGCATCGAGTTCGTGCTGGGTCTGGCGCTGGGTGTCTACCAGGCGGCGCGAGCCCGCCGGTTCGGCGATGTCGCCCTGGGCAACGCCACGTTGTTCCTCTATTCGGTGCCCACGTTCTGGCTGGGGCTGCTGCTGCTGGTCGTCTTCGGGCAATGGCTGCGCTGGTTCCCGGTCGGGGGCGTGGTGGACGTGGTGACGCACGAGTCGCTGCCGTGGGCGGGCCGTGTGGCGGACCGGCTGTGGCACCTCGCGCTCCCCGCGGGCACGCTGGGCCTCGTGGGCGCGGCGGCCACCGCCCGCTTCGAGCGGGCCGCGATGCTCGAGGTCCTGGGCCAGGACTACGTCCGCACTGCCCGAGCGAAAGGACTCCCGGAGCGCCGCGTGGTGTTGGGACACGCGCTCCGCAATGCGCTGCTTCCCTTCGTCACGCTGTTCGGCCTGGCGTTTCCGTTCCTCCTCACCGGCGCCGTGCTCGTGGAGACGGTGTTCGCGTGGCCGGGCATGGGCCGCCTGGCGGCAGAGGCGATTTTCCGACGGGACTACCCTGTGGTGACCGCCGCGGCGATGCTGGCGAGCGGGATGGTCGTGCTCGGCAGCCTGCTCGCCGACCTCTTGTACGCGGCGGCCGACCCGCGCATCCGGACGAGCGCCGCGTGAACGTGCGGGCCTGGCTGGCCCTGCTCGGCGCGATCGCCGTGGCCCTCGCGGCGGTGGGCGAGGCGCGGCGGCTGGCCGCCCGCGGCAGTCGCGGGCGCCGCTTCTTCCGTCACGCCACGGCGTCCGGCGGCCTCTTCGTGCTCGCCTTCTTCACGACCGTGGCCGTGGCGGCGCCGCTCGTCGCGCCCTATCCGCCCTCCAGCATGCCCGAGATCGTCGCGCTGCGCGACGCGCCGCCGTCGCTCGCCCACCCGCTCGGCACGGATCTCTACAGTCGCGATGTGTGGAGCCGCCTCGTGTACGGCGCGCGGGTGTCGCTCGGCATCGGGGCGCTCGCGATGCTCGTCGCCCTGACCGTGGGCGCGGCCGCCGGCGCCGTGGCGGGCTACGCCCGGCGCTGGGTCGACCCCGTCCTCATGCGGCTCGTGGACGTGGGGCTGTCGATGCCACGCATCTTCGTATTGCTGATGGCCGTCGCGCTGTGGGAGCGCTTGCCGGTCAGCGCCCTGGTGCTCGTGATCGGACTGACCGGGTGGTTCGGGACGAGCCGCCTCGTCCGCGCGGAAGTCCTGTCGCTGCGCGAGCGCGAGTTCGTCGCCGCCGCGCGCGCGCTCGGCGCCCGGCCGGCACGCATCATCCTGCGCCACGTCCTCCCCAACGTCGCCGCCCCGCTGATCGTGTCCGCCGCGCTCGGCATCGGCAGCGTCATGCTGCTCGAGGCCAGCCTGTCGTTCCTCGGCATCGGCGTGCCGTCTCCGATCCCGAGCTGGGGGAACATGATCGCCGACGGCAAGGATCAGCTCGCGACGGCCCCGTGGACCTCGCTGTTTCCGGGACTCGCCATCGCGGTCGTCGTGATGGCGCTCACGGCGGTCGGCGACGCGCTGCGGGATGCCCTCGATCCCGGCCAGGAGACGGCGTGACGGAGCCCTTGCTGCGGGTGCGCGATCTCAAGACGTATTTCGTCACCGAGCGCGGCGGCGGCACGGCGCGCGCCGTCGACGGCGTGTCCTTCGACGTCCATCCCGGCGAGACCCTCGGCATCGTCGGGGAGTCGGGGTGCGGCAAGACCGTGACGTCGCTCTCGATCCTGCGGCTCATCCCGGAGCCGCCGGGGCACATCCTCTCGGGCAGCCTGATCGAATTCGAGGGGCGGAACCTGCTGACGCTCCGCCCCCCCGAGCTGCGCGCCATCCGCGGCAACGAGGTCGCAATGATCTTCCAGGAGCCGATGACGTCGCTCAACCCCGTGTTCACGGTGGGCGACCAGATCGCCGAGGCCGCGATCGTGCACCAGCGGCTGCCCCGCAAGCGGGCGCGCGCCCGCGCCATCGAGATGCTGCGCCTCGTCGGCATCCCCGATCCCGAGGAGCGCGTGGATCACTACCCGCACCAACTGTCGGGCGGCATGAGCCAGCGGGTGATGATCGCGATGGCACTCGTGTGCCACCCCAAGCTCCTCATCGCCGACGAGCCGACGACGGCGCTCGACGTGACCATTCAGGCCCAGATCCTCGAGCTGCTCGACCGCCTGCAAGCCGAGCTCGGCATGGCGGTCCTGCTGATCACGCACGACCTCGGGATCGTGGCCGGGACGTCGGATCGCGTGGTCGTGATGTATGCGGGCCAGGTGGTGGAGACCGCGGCGACGCCCGAGCTGTTCGCGCACCCGCTCCACCCCTACACGGAGGGCCTGATGGCCGCGGTGCCCCGGATTGACACGCGGGTGAGCCAGGTGCGGGGGCGTTTGCACACCATCCCCGGCCAGGTCCCCGCGGCGAGCGCTTGGCCCGCGGGCTGCCGGTTCCACCCGCGCTGCCCGTACGCGTGGGACCGCTGCACCGTCGAGGAGCCGCCGCTGCTCGACGCGGGGCGGGGCGAGCCCGGCAGCCACGCGGTGCGGTGCTGGCTCCTCACCGAGCCCCGGCGCCGGACACGCCAGGCGTGACGACCGCCGCGCCGCTCGTCGAGGTGGACGGCCTCGTGAAGCTTTTTCCCGGCGACCGCGGGCCGTGGCCGCTCGCGCGCCGGCGGCGTCCGGTGCGCGCGGTGGACGGCGTCTCGCTTCGTATCGCGGCCGGCCGCACCCTGGGCCTGGTGGGGGAGTCGGGGTGCGGGAAGTCCACGGTGGGTCGCTCGATCCTCCGATTGATCGAGCCCGACGCCGGCCGCGTCGTACTCGACGGCGTCGACGTGCTCGCCTGCCGCCCGCGGGAGCTGCGAGCGCTGCGTCGCCGCATGCAGATCGTGTTCCAGGATCCGTACGGCTCGCTCAACCCGCGGATGAC
>WNGM01000168.1_pt1 | contig 75251 bp, 62 predicted proteins | sample 5400571 | NCBI WGS metagenome assembly WNGM01 (sample SAMN13153378, study PRJNA577476) | soil metagenome | isolation source: 100 cm soil or saprolite under Garry oak tree replicate 2 | place: USA:California | collected 2016-06-15
GCCGACGCGCACTGGGCCGGGCAGCCCCGCGCCATCGTGATCACCGGGCCCACCGGCACCGGCAAGACGTTCCTGGCCTGCGCCCTGGCCCACGCCGCCATCCGCAACGGCCACACCGCCCTTTACCAGCGGGCCCCGCGGATGCTCGACGAGCTGGCGATCGCCCGAGGCGACGGGCGGCTGTCCCGGCTGCTGGCCTCCTGGGCCCGCGTCAGCGTCCTGGTCATCGACGACCTGCTGCTCCGCCCCCTCACCCCCGACCAGGCCGCCGACCTGCTGGAAGTCATCGAGGACCGGGCCGGGCTGCGCGCCACCATCGTCACCAGCCAGCTGCCGGTCGCGATGTGGCACCAGGCCATCGGCGACCCGACCATCGCCGACGCCGCACTGGACCGCCTGCTCGGCAGCGCCGACCGGATCGAGCTGGCCGGCGAGTCCCTCCGCAAGGACGCCGCCGGCCGGCAGCCTGTCCCCGCCGCTGAGACCGATCCCGGCACGTAACGGCAACCGTGACGATAAGGCGGGACGCCCCGGCCCCGGTGACTGATTTTCATTTCACATCTGATCAGAGCAGAAGAAAATAAACGAAAGGAAAAGGCATTGACGACGACCACGACCCCCGACACCGCCAGGACGGACCCGCCCGTCCCGGCCGGGTTGAGCCAGCCCGCGCCGGCCGGGGCGGCGCAGGCGTGCAAACGACCCGGCTGCAACGACCTGATCCCGCCCGGCACCGGCCGCGGCCGCAGCCGGGTGTTCTGCAGCGACGACTGCGCCCGCCGCTACCACAACGAGGCCCGCCTGCCCGCCCCCGCCGGGGGCGGCAGCGGGGAGGCTGACCCGCTGGCCGCCCTCGAACAGCTGCTGCGCCAGGCCGGCGCCTGCGCCCGGGCGGCGCGCGAGCAGGCTGCCGCGCTCGAGCCCGCCCGCGTCCGCGCCGGCCTGGCCAGCGCCGAGGCCGGCCGCCGCCGCGCTGAGGCCGCCGCCGTCACCGCCGCCGCCCGCCAGGCCGAAGCAGAAGCAGAAACCCGGGCTCTCGCCGAAGCCCTCGCCGCCGCACGCGACGACAAGACCGCAGCCCGGGCCGCCGCACGCGACGCCGGGGAAACCGCAGCCCGCCTGACCGCCGGGCTAGACCAGCTCCGCCGCGACACCGCCGTCAAGATCACCGCCGCCGGCCAGGCAGCCCGCGAGCAGGCAGCCGCCGACAGGGCGCATGCCGCGCTGCGAGCGCGAGCGCGACGACGCGGCCGCCGTCGCACGCGACGCCGTCGCCGAGTCCGCCCGCGCCCGGCAGGCCGAAGCCGGCGCCCGCGCCGAGACCGGCCGTCTGCGCGACGACGCCGCCCGCGAGCGCGACGCCCTGACCGCCAGCCACGCCGCCCAGATCCAGGCCCGGCAAGCCCTCACCGACGCCGGACGCGGCCGCGCCGAGCGCGCCGAAGCCCAGCTGGAAACCGAGCGCGCCGACCGCCGCCAGCTCACCAGCCACCTCACCGCCAGCACCAGCACCAGCACCAGCGCCCGGGCTGCCCGCGTCCGAAAGGAAGGGACAACCACCCATGCCAGCGCCTGACACCAGCCAGCACGACACCGCAACCTGCCCGGCCTGCGGGCAGGCATTCACCCGCGCCGGCCGGCGCATCTGGTGCTCCGATGCGTGCAAGCAGGCCGCCTGGCGGCGCCGCAACCCCCCGCCCGCCGCCCCCCGGCTCCCGCCTTCCCGCCACCGCCGCGACCACACCGTCTGCGAATGCGGCGAATGCGGCCAGCGACAGACCGGACGCCAGTGGTGTGACGACTGCAGCAGGCCCTGTCAGCGCATCGGCCCGGGCGGAGACTGTCCCGCGTGCGGGGAAGCCGTCGCACTCACCGATCTCATCCCCGGCACCTGACGAACGGCCGCCACACTCGCATCGTCACGCCGGAAATGGCACACTACCGACCAGGCCCACAAGGAGGTGACAAGCGGGGAGCAAAAGCCAGCGTCGGCCGCTACGCGGCCTCCGACCCGGCAGGTGATCGGAAACCCCCGGACCGGGTGATCGGATTCATCGGATTGCTCACGCAGCGTCGCCGCCGACTTCCCCGACGCCAGCAGGTCCGGCAGGAACACCGACACCGGCTCCGCGACATCACCATCAGGCCCGGTGACACGGTAGGGCTCACGGTCATCGCCCGTGGTCATGAGCCGCCCGGCCCGCGGCACGACGAGCCGGGAAAGATCCCGTCCCCGTTCTTCTCCCGATTTGATCACGCCGACAAGCTAGCCACATAGCATCAGAAACACGCCGCGACCTGCTCAAACATCGCATTAAGTTCAGTTATGGGGCCTGACCTGCCCGGTCTTCGTTACCACCGCCGAGTTCCTGCCCCAGCACCGCCGCCAGCTCGCCCAGACCCGCGCCCTGATCAGCCAGGCCGAGCAGCGTGGCCAGCAGCGGGTGGCCGAGATGAACCGGACCGTCGAAAAGAACCTGATCGCCATCATCGGCGGGCTCACCGGACCCGGCGGATGCGGCACGGCATGCTCCGGGCCGTGCGCCTGCACAGCCAGTGCGCCGGCAGCCACCGAGGAGGACGATGATGCCAGCTGACCAGGCAAGCAGGCTCGCCGAGCATGCACGTGCCCGCCACGAGCAGACCCTGCAGCGAGCGCAGGCCGCGCTGGCGGCCATTGCCAGTGACGGCACGCCTGTCACCATCGCGCGCTGGCCGGTGAAGCAGGCGTGTCACGGGCGTGGATCTATACCCAGCCCGGACTGCGTGACCAGGTCGAGCGGATGCAGCGCGGGCACCCACCCGGCAGTCCTCCCGCCCGGCAGGCCGGCTGCCGGGCCAGCGACGAGTCGCTGCGCCGCCGCCTGGAACTGGCCCACCAGAAGATCACCCCGCTGCGCGCCGAAACCAGCAGCTCCGCCAGGATCTCGCGGCCGCCCACGGGCAGATCCGCGCCGCGGCAGCCAGCCGAGAAGGAACCCGCCGGTGACCGCATCCGAACCCGTCATCCAGCTCCTCGTCATTGACGTCGCCGAACTCATCGAACTGCTGCAGTTCATCGATGACTGGCTCGCCACCTGCCCGGGCCAGCTGCGTGAACCGCTCGCCCGGTTCGTCGGTCACCCCGCCTGCGGCATAAGCCAGCTGCGAGGCGATCTCCAGCGCCTCGCCTTCCTGCTTGGCGCCGACAGCGAAGAGCAGCTCCTCGGCCAGTAACCGCATGACGTCGTTGACACCTGTCCACGACGGACAACCAGCCCGCCGGGCAGCGCGCCGTTCCCCAGCAGGTGCGCGCGCAGCCTCTCGTAGTCGGCCTGCGCTGCCTCGGACGGCGGCCAGAACGACCGGGTACTCACCGGACCCGGGCCCGCTCGATGGTCCGCCGGTGCAGCCGCACCCCGAACCGGTCCGCGACCTGCTCGGCCAGCTGGCCCGGGCCCGCCTCGGCGGCGCGGATGAACTCCACGATCTCCGGGCGCAGCTTCACCGGCCCGCGGCGGCCGCGCCGCTCGTCCAGCAGCCCCGGCATGCCCGCCTGCAAGAACGAGGCCAGCACCAGGTAGAACGCCGCGCGCGAGTAGCCGTGCGCCGCCGCGGCGCTGGTGACCGGCTGGCCGCCGGCCAGGCGGGCGCGCAGCATCTCGTACTTCACCTGGACCTTGTCGGCGGCCAGGAAGAACTCCCCGCCACTGGTGAACTTGGCGAGCGCGCCTCAATCTTCCATTGCGAACCCGCCAAGGTCGTGACCGACCACGAGTACTCCCCTGCCACCTCGCCCACCTGGTGGATCAGCCGCGCCGGCTCGCCCGCCGCCGGGGCGCCCGCCCCGCCTCCGCCACCGTCCGCCGGTAACGGGGGAGCACCTCCGCCCGCCAATGCCGCGTCATACGGCCCAGTTCCCGCGACATCCGCTCAGGATACGCCAGCAGCATCACCACCTGTGGCGCCCGCACGAGGACTCCCGGGTGCCACGGCAGCTGCTGCACGACCGCACCGCCGTTCACCGCGAGCGGCCGATGCCTTGGCGGGCATCAACATATTGGCCTGGTATCGTCTGGTCATGGACAGCGAGCCTGAATTCTCTTCTGCTGACCTGGAATACATCTGCGCGGAGTACCGGACGGCCGTGCAACTGTGCTCTGGACGCCGGGAGACGCCTGAATGGCTGGCGGCGGCCAGCAGCAGGGGCAAGCTTCCGCGCCCCACGTACGTGCTTCCTGACGGCGCGCAGATGTTCCCGCCCGACTTTCTGCTCCTCGCCGACCACGCGGGGGGCGTGGATGATCTGCCCTTCTATTTTCGCGACCGCTACTTGATCGCCGCGCAGGCCGTGGGCTTGGACGGAACCGATGCCGAGGAGACTTGGGCGGGGTATCTCTCCGGGCAGTTCGGCATCTGCCTGCGTGATGTAACCCCGGAGAGCATGGCGAAGAAGACTCAGCTGACCGACGTTATTGAACACCTGATCTCAGCCCCTGCTGCTGAGGATGCCGCGTGGCGGACGGCGCTGCGCTCCAGTGTCGACGCCCTCGATGACCTGGAGCGCCCGTTCACCGATTACGACCGCAGTCGCTGGGGTGAAACAAGCCGGGACCGCTACATCACCGCCGTGCGGGCGCGTTACCGGCAGGTATTCACACCCGGCTTCGCCACGATCCGCCAAGGTTAACAACCCGCTCGGCCAGGAAGTCTTCCCAGGCCCGGCAGGCCGCTGCTCATTCGGGACGGTGCTGGTGCGGGGTGAACGCGCTGGCCCCCACGGTGAGCACGCCGCAGGCCGCGCCGGTGATGTCGGTGTTGTCCTGCGAGCTGAGGAAGGTGATCAGTTTGGCGACCCTGGCGGCGTTGCTGGTGCGCCGGGGAGAGCGGAGGCGGCCTGCTGCAGGATTTCCACCGGGAGCTGCCGGTCGGAGGGCACGAACCCCGGCCTTTATGAGTTTGGTCATGCCGAGGGCGGCAAGTTCGCCTGACATGGCCCGGGTGAGCCTGCAAGCCGGTGGACAGACACGTACTCCCTGGCCGCGCTCGCGACCCGCCGGCGCCGGGGGCAGCTGGATTCCGCTGGTCTCACGCAGGGACGGATAGCCACCGGGGTCAATGATGGCTGCCCGTCCTGACGGCGCCGGAAATTGGGACGCCGGCGCTTACGACCGCCTCTCCGGCCCCCAGTACGCGTGGGGCCAGCGGGTTCTCGACCGCCTCGGGCTGCGTGGCGATGAGACCGTCCTCGACGCGGGCTGCGGCACTGGCCGGCTGACCGCTTTGTTGCTGGTCCGGCTGCCGCACGGCAAGGTGATCGCCGTCGACAAGTCGGAGGCCATGCTCGCCGAGGCCCGATCGAACCTCCAGGCTTACCAGGCGCGCGTCCACTACTTTTGCGCCGACCTCCAGACGCTTGAACTCCGCCGGCCTGTGGACGCGGTCTTCAGCACTGCCACCTTCCACTGGATCAGCGACCATGCCCGCCTGTTTCAGGCGATGGCGGCGGCACTCCTCCCCGGCGGCAGGCTCGAAGCGCAGTACGGCGGGGGGCCGAACCTGGCCCGTCTCCGCGCCCGCGTTCAGCGGCTCATCCAAGCCGAGCCGTACGCCGCATATTTCGGCGGGTGGCGCGAGCCGTGGCGGTTCTGCTGGCCCGGCGAAGCGGCCCGGCAGCTGGAGGGCGCCGGCTTCGGCGGCGTCGCCGCGAGCCTTGAGCCAGCACCTGCCGGCTTCGATTCCGCTGAGGCATACCGGGATTTCCTCCAAGCCGTCGTCGTATGGCCACACCTCGGCCGGCTCCCTGAGGCCCTCCACGAGCCATTCGTGGCATCGCTCGCGGAGCAGGCTGCTCATGATGACCGGCCATGGATCCTGGATTACTGGCGCCTGAACGTCAGTGGCCGCCGCGTCGTCTCGTAGCGGCAGCGAACGACATTCTGGGTCACCACGCAAATGCGCTGCCACACGCATGAGCCCAGGCCGTGGTGATCGTGCAGCGCTACCAGACGAAACTGGACCGCCGGCCCGCCGCCCGGTTCGTCTCCGCGGGTTCGGGCCTTCGGAGTTCGTCCTGCTGAATCAGGGATACGGCCGAGCGCCTCGCGGCGCACCTCGTTCGTCTTCGCGCCCACTTCGGCCTGGGCCGCGGCCACGCCCTGCCGGCCAGACAAAGCGGCCAGCAGGTGGACCTGGCTGCCGTCGGCGGCTCTCGCGGCGCAGGGTCTTGCCGTCCGCCCTGACCTGCACGAACGGCAGGTCCGCGGCGACATCGGATGGGGGCATGCTGCGCTTTCAGGGCCGGCTGGCGCCCGGCCAGTCCGGCGCGTCCCATCAGCCACGCTCCTGCCGCGGAGTCCACCGCGCCGGTGACCACCGGCCAGATCGTGGACTTCGACGGCGGCCCGGGCGGGGGCCCGCCCTTCGCTGCCGTCTTGGCGCCGCGACGAGCTGGGGAGTGACCACCAGGAGCACGTAGGTGGCGCGGTCCCGGAGCGCGAAGACGAGCTGGCCGATGTCGGCCGTTCCTGGCGGCAGGTCCACGATCAGGCAGTCGGGGTCGTCCCAGGACGTGCTGGAGATCAGCCGGTGCACGAGCAGCTGGGCGATCGGCGCACCGACGCCGAGCCCCTGGGACTTGCCGATCAGGAACGCGGCCGATGCGAGCTGGAGGCCGTGCCGCCGCACCGCCTCCAGCCGCGCCGCGGCCGTGCCCTCCCGCGCGAACACGGTGACGTGCGCGGCGTCCTGGGTGCGGTGCAGGCCCATCATGTGCGGCGTCCGGGCCGTACAGGTCGGCGTCGACCAGCCCGACGCTGGTGCCATGGGCGGCGAGCGCGACGGCGAGGTTGACCGCCGCCGTCGTCTTGCCGACGCCGCCCTTGCCGCTGGCGACCGCGATGACGGGCACCTGCGCCACCGCTGCGGCTGCCGCCATGTCCGCTCCGTTCGCCGGCGTGGGGGATGATGTGGCGGTGAACATTGGAACCGATCCCGGCGCGGGCCTCCGCGCCGAGCTGGTCGCACAACTCACCGAGCACGGCGAGCTTACCGACCCGCGAGTGGCGGCGGTTCTCGGCGAAGTCCCCAGGCACACGTTTGTCCCTCGGGTCGGCCTGGCCGAGGCCTACGCCGACCAGGCCATCGTCACACGCTACCGGGACGGCCTGCCGGCCAGCTCGGCGTCCCAGCCGGCCATCGTGGCCACCATGCTCGAGCAGCTCAGTCCGCCGCCGGGTGGCTCCGTCCTGGAGGTCGGCGCGGGCACCGGCTACAACGCCGCGCTGCTGTCCAGCCTGGTAGGACGGTCGGGCCGGGCCGTCACCGTCGACATCGATCCGGAGGTCGCCGCCGAGGCGCGGAACCGCCTGTCCGAGGCGGGCATTGCCAACGTCGAGGTGATCTGCGGCGACGGCGCCCTCGGCTGGCCAGCCGGCGGCCCGTACGACGGGATCATCGTGACGGCCGGCGCCTCGGACCTCGCACCCGCCTGGTTCGCCCAGCTCGCTGCCGCCGGCCGGCTGGTGGTGCCGCTGTCGATCATGGGCGTTCAGCAATGCGTCGCCTTTGCCCGAGCCGACGGCCACCTGCGCAGCGTCGCCGTGTGCGAGGCCGGGTTCATGCCGCTCACGGGCGCCATGGCCAACGCCGACATCCGCCTGCCCGTGCCCGGCCATCCGGGCGTGCATGTCCTGGCCGCGGCGGAGACCGAGGTGGACGCCGACCTGGTCGGCGACGCCATGACGGCCCGCGGGGCGGCGGCGGACATCGGGACGACGGCATGGGCCCTGGAGGTGTTCGGAAGCCTGCGGCGCTGGCTCGCCTTCCACCATCCGGCCTCGGCGTTGCTCGCCTACAGCGGGCCCGCCGAAGGCGCAGAGGCCAGCGGGGTGCCGCGACTGCTGGAGTTCCCGCACGACGGCAACGTCCAGCGGTCCAGCCCCTGCCTGCTCGGCGCTGCCGGGTTCGCCGTCCTCGATGTGGCTGGCAGGGAAGCCCCCGCCGGCTGGTCCGGTCTGGACACGACGTTTGCGCTGGCCGTGTGCGCCTGCGGCCAGGCTGAGCAGGAAGCCGTCAGGCTCGGCGAACTGGTCAGCGCGTGGGATGCCGCGAACCGCCCGGCCGCCGACCGGCTTCGGATCGACGCATACCCGTCCGGCTTCGCCGTCCCGGACACCGAAGGCAGCGTGCACCCCGCCACACACGCGACCTTCGTCGTTTCGTCGTTGTGACGGGACTGCCCGGCGCTTGCGAACCCGGCCAATGTCTGCGTTCGCCCTGAGGCGGGCCCGACCCGCTGAGTTCCGGTTATTGTCCTCAATATTGGTGTGGTCCTCGTGTTCGGGCAGCGATGGCATCCAACTCGAAGCCCCATGGGCTGAGGAATGCGCTCCAGTCATCCCACCAGCCGTCATCGCCGTGGGTCCACCCGTCACGGTAGATCAGGGCAAGATAGCCCGCTGCTTCCTCTCCGTGCGCAGAGTCCTTGCCCGCCCGGCCGCCCCGTTGCCGCAGCCAGCCCTCGGGCGTGGACAGGCGCCCGTACATCTGCGCTGCCTCGGACCGGAACTTCTCCCGTGCTGCTGCCCGGTCTTCGAAGAAGATGCGGACCTCCTCGCGGTAGGAGTCGTCCAGGCCTGCAAGAAGTCCGGCCCGGGGGCGCGTAGGGCCCGAGGGGGGCGAACACGGACCCGCGTCTTCCACGGTCAGCGCTCGGCCGCCGAGGTTGATCACGCGGGGAGCTGGATACGTAGCTGAAACTTATCCACCGGTGTTGTCGCCGCTTGTGTCGGATGACAGCTTGAAGGTATCGGCCAGGTGCGGCTTAAGGTGGAAAGCCTTCCAGATCCGGCCTACGGTGGACCGGGACAAGCCGGAACGCTTCGCCATCGATGCCCTCGACCAGTGGGTCGCGTCGTCCGGAGTTTCCTCCAGAGTATCGACGATCACCTTTTCTACCTGCTCGTCGGTGATCGTCGGCACACGCCCGGGACGCGGCTCATCAGCCAGTCCGTCCAGGCGCATGTGAATAAACCGCTTGCGCCACTTCCCGACCGTTACCTGGTGACACCGGAGCAGCGCTGCGGTTTCCTTGTTGTCGTGGCCTTGCGCGCAGGTCAGGATGATATTGGCCCGCAGCGCCAGGGCCTGCGATGATTTCGCCCGGCGTGCCCACCGCTGGAGAGTGGCCCGCTCGTCATCGGAAAGCGTCAATTCGGCCTTAGGCCGCCCCGTTCTTGCCATGCCAGTCAGCATCCCGTGATCAGCCTGGATACCTCGCAATGCCATGCCGTAGATGGGCATCTCTTGACCTAATTATGTACTGAATTTAAGGCGCGGGACACTAGCGTTTCAAGCATGTTAGACAAGCGGCGTGGGCATGGCGCGGACTCGATCTACTTCGATCACCGGGTCGGTACTGAGTGCCGCGACCCGCGGCTGCACAAGCCTTGCCTGGGACGGTGGCGCGGTGTCGTCTCCCTCGGAGCTGGCACTGACGGCCAGCGGATCCGCCGCAAGGTCAGCAGCCGGACCAAGACGGACGTCAAGGACAAGCTCCAGGCACTCCACGACGAGCAGCCGACATTGTGCTGACGACTGACCCCGCTGTTCTTCATCCAGTCATGGACGGAGGGCGTGAAGGCGAGGAGGACTGTCACCATGGTCGACTGCGGTCCCTGACCCGCCGACGCGCTCAAGCGGGCGCGGACCTGGTACGAAGACCTGGCGCGCAGCCGGGTCAGCGGGCAGCAGCCGCGCGACCCGCTGGCCTATGACCAGATCGCGGACGACCGCATCACCGACGCCGTCCGGCACGATCTGGCCAGCCCCGACGGCGACACGGCCGCGACCGCCCGCATCGTCTGGCCGGCCGATCATCTGGGCGCCGCCCGCTGGCTCCAGGAGATGATCGTCCCGGCGGCAGAGGCAGCCGCCGGGCATCAGCGTGTGAGCACGCTCGCGGCGGCCAGTAGCCGGTGGTCTTCCCACGGGCGCCCGATGAGCTGAACGGCCAGCGGCATGCCGCCGGCATCGGACCCGGCAGGCACGCTGACCGCGGGCGATCCGGTCAGGCTGGCGGGAAGGGTGAAAACGAAGTCCTCGCCCGTGATCTCCCTGTGCCGAGGCGCGGTTTCAAGGCAGGCCGGTGTCAGCAGGAACTCGATCTGCTCGGCGGCCTCGAGGTAGCGTCGCCTGAATCGGTCCCAGTCCCGCAGCTGGCGGTCCGCCTCCTCGCCGGACAGTCGCGCGCGGGCCCAGTAACGGCGGGTGATGTCGAGCCCCTCGTTCAGCCACGGCATATCCCATCCGGTCCTAGTCAGCCCCGCAGCGGTGAGGGCCGCGGCCGCGCGGTCGACCGCGGCCAGGATGCCGGCCGATGCCCGCCAGGGATCCTCGCCCTCGAGCACGGCGAACCTGGCGCCGGCCAGGCCGACCTTCTCGGCGGAACGCAGCGGCACGGGCGGAACACCCGCGTCCCGCCAGTCCGGCCCCGCCATGACGGCGAGCGCGCGCTCGAGGCCGGCTACATCGCGGGTCAGCGGCCCGATCTGGGTCCGGCCGTCGCTCAGGGCGCCGACCCGCGGATAATGGCCGGTGCCTGGGACCCGGCCCGCGGTCGGCTTCAGACCGCAGACCCCGCACCAGGCGGCCGGCAGCCGGATGCTGCCGCCCGAGTCGCTGCCGATCCCGAGCACGGACGCACCGCTCGCCACGGCCACGGCCTCCCCGGTGCTCGACCCGCCTGGTGACCGGCCGGGATCGGCAGGGTGCCGCACCACCTCATCGCCTGAACGGGGACCCCAGGCCCGCGTCTTGGCCACGATCACGGCGCCGGCCCGCCGCAGCCTGGCCACCGCCGTGGCATCGTGCCGCGGTCGGCGATCCTGGCGGCCGCCCTCGCCCGCGCACGGGAATCCCTCGACGTCGATCCAGTCCTTCACCGTGACAGGGAGGCCATGCAGGGGCCCGGTAACGCCGCTGGTCACGAATGCTCGGTCCAGGCGGCGGGCGTCGGCCAGGGCGCGGTCGTCCTCGAACCAGGCGATCGCGTGGGTTTGCTCGTCCAGCCGACGCAGCGCGGCCAGGTGCGCCGCCACGACCTCGTTCGCGGATACATTGCCGGATCCGATAGCGGCCAGCACATCGCTGACCGACTCGCCGATGTCAGCCGTCACGCAGTCCATCTTCACGGCCCTGAGCCTGGCCGCAACCGAGTTAAACCGCGCGGCCCGCCGAGGCGCCGCGGGATCGAGCCGCGAGTGCCGTTCGCCGCTCGCCGACGTCGGCGGGCCCCAGCCCTGCTGCCCCGACGCAGAAACCGCCCGCCTACGCTGACCAAAGCCGCCTGATCGCATTGTGCCAGAATGTCCGTGACAGCACTCTGGCGGAGGCGATGAATGGCCGAGACTCAGCAAAGTCCCAGCGGCGTGGACACGTCGAAGCCGAGCGTGGCTCGCATCTATGACTACCTGCTCGGAGGCGTGAACAACTTCCCCGTGGACCAAGCGGCAGCCGAGCTGATGAAGTCCAGGGCGCCCGAGCTTGTGGACGGGGCCTTCGCCAACAGGGGCTTCCATCAGCGGGCGGCAAAATGGATCGCCGAGCAGGGGGTCAGGCAATTCATCGACTTGGGCTCCGGGCTGCCCACGATCGGGAACACTCATGAGGTCGTACGGAAGGTTCATCCGGACGCGCATGTCGTGTACGTCGACAACGATCCCATGGTGCAGATCTACGGTTCGCACCTGCTGGCCGGCGACGACGCGGCAGCGGTCGTGCTCGCCGATCTCAGGGATCCGGACTCCGTTCTCGGCAGCGAGGCCGCGCGCCGGCTGATCGATTTCCGCGAGCCCGCCGCATTGATGATGACCGCCGTGCTGCACTTCGTGTCCGACGAGGACGACCCCGCTTCGCTCGTGGCGCGCTACGTCGCTCCGCTGGCGGCCGGGAGTTACATCGCACTCTCGCACACGACGGCCGACCACAAGCCGCCGAGGGCGGTCGAGGCCATGAATGAGGCGGGCCGGCGTTCCGCGGGAGGCAACTACCTTCGCACCCGTGATCAGGTACGCCAGATGGTCGGCGCCCTGAACCTGGTTTCCCCGTACGAGGGCGCCCCGCCCGAGATCACCTGGGTGGGGCTGTGGGGCTGCGAGGACCCTGAGTCGGCGGACTCCGAGGGATCGCGCTGGCTGTACTGCGCCGTGGCCGGGAAGACCGGCTGACAGCCAGAACCGCAACCGCGACACGTCATGCAGACCGGGATCGAACGCGTCCAGCAGCATCCGGATGATCCGTCACGGGCGCACAGGTGAGTAAGTCCGGCTTCGATCCCGCAGTAGAGATGGCCGACCGCGTGCCACTCCCGGGGCGCGGCCACCAGCGCTCAGCCGCCCGGGGAACAAGTCACCACCCGCAGCGTGGGATTCCAGCATTGGCCTGCCGGTCAGCATCGGCACGGCTACCTGCTTGTGCGCAGCGGCCAACAGGCGTCGCATTCCTCGTGCGCCGCGCACGGTGGCTCGCGGCGGCGCGGTGCCTACGTTCGAGGTGGGTGCTGCGAATGAGGAACCATGGCGTCAAGCTCGGCTGATATCTGCCAGAAAATCCAATGCGCCTGGCGTGCCCACAAGCAGCAATGGGAAGAGCCTCGGAGTAACGGCGAAGCAACTGACTTCAACACCCAGCAGGCGCGGCCGCCCGGTCCGCCGCCGTCGCCGACCCCCGGCCCTCGACTGATACATCCACCACCACATCGACTGTGTGGCCCGATTCAGGCAAGACTTGACCGCCCGCGGACGCAACACCGCTGAAGGGGATCACAACCGTGAATCTCGCGTCCAATCTCGTGGCCACGGCCAGTGACCGCGCCGGCAGCGCCGCCGTTCTGGTTGGTGAGGCCGCGACGACGTACCAGGCGCTTGATCAGGCGAGCGCGCAGCTCGCAGGCCTGCTGCGCGAACGAGGCCTGGCGCCGGGCGACCGGGTCGGCATCATGTTGCCCAACGTCGTCGAGTTCGCCACTGTCTACTATGGCGTGCTGCGCGCAGGTGGTGTGGTCGTCCCGATGAACCCCCTGCTCAAGAAGCGGGAGGTCGCCTACTACCTCGCCGACTCCGATGCTCGGCTGATCTTCGCGTGGCATGCGTTCTCCGGCGATGCGCGCGCCGGTGCCCAGCAGGCCGAGGCGGACGCGGTCGTCGTCGACCCGGCAACGTTCGCCGATCTGATGGCCTCGGCCACCCCGGAGCACCAGGTCGCCGACCGGGACGACGCGGACACTGCGGTGATCCTCTATACGTCGGGCACAACCGGCCGCCCGAAGGGCGCCGAGCTCACCCACGCGAACCTCGCCCGCAACACCGAGGTGATGCGCACCGACTTGATCCAGCTTATTTCCAGCGACGTGATCTTCGGCGGGCTCCCGCTTTTTCACTCCTTCGGGCAAACCTGCACCCTCAACACCGCTGTCGCGTCCGGTGCGTCCCTGACCCTGCTGCCGCGGTTCACTCCCGGCGAGGCGCTGAAGATCCTCGCTGGGCACCGAGTAACGGTATTCGCGGGCGTGCCGACGATGTACGTAGCGTTGCTCGGCCACCCGGACAGGGCGGCGTACGACCTGTCCGCCCTTCGGGTCTGCGTCTCGGGAGGGTCGGCGATGCCGGTCGAGGTGCTGCGCGGCTTCGAGGAGGAGTTCGGCTGCCTGGTGCTCGAGGGGTACGGCCTGTCGGAGACCTCGCCGGTGGCCTCGTTCAACCACCCGGACCGCCCGCGTAAGCCCGGCTCGATCGGCACGCCGATCAGGGGGGTGGAGATGCGCGTTGTCGGCAAGGACGGCAACGAGGTCGCCCGCGACGAGGTCGGCGAGATCGTGATCCGCGGTCACAACGTGATGAAGGGCTACTGGCGCAAGCCCGAGGAGACCGCGAAGGCGATTCCTGACGGGTGGTTCCGCACCGGTGACCTGGGCCGGGTTGACGAAGACGGCTACTTTGCGATCGTTGACCGGAAAAAGGACATGATCATCCGCGGCGGCTACAACATCTACCCGCGGGAGATCGAAGAAGTGCTGTACGAGCATCCCGCGGTCGCCGAGGCGGCCGTAATCGGCCTGCCGCACCCGGAGCTGGGTGAGGAGGTCGGCGCGGCGGTGGTGCGCAAGCCAGGTGCAGACGTCACGGCCGGGGAGCTGCGCGACTACGTCAAGGCTCAGGTCGCGGCGTACAAGTACCCGCGGATGGTGTGGATCGTGGACAACTTGCCGAAGGGCCCGACCGGCAAGGTCCTCAAGCGTGAGATCGTCCCGCCTGCCGACCTGGGGACGCGATGAGGCTGCTGCTGCTCGCGGCGCCCGGCGGCGGCAAGGGGACCCAGGGCATGCGGGTGGCTGCCCTGTTCGGCGTGCAGCACATCTCCGCCGGCGACCTGTTGCGGGCGCAGGCGCGGGCAGGCACACAAGTGGGCCGCGAGATCAGCTCCTACCAGGAGCGCGGCGACCTGGTGCCGGACCAGATCGTCTTCGACGTGCTCACCCCGGTAATCGTCGCCGCGGCCGCCTGCGGCGGATACATCCTGGACGGCTTCCCGCGGACGCTCCCACAGGCCGCCGCCGCCGGGGATCTCGGGGCACGGCTCGGCCTGACGCTGGACGCCGCCATTTACCTGCAGGCGCCTGAGCCGGTCCTCGTACAGCGGCTGCTCGCCCGCGCTGGCGAGGCCGGCCGCGGCGACGACACGGCCGAGGTAATCCGGCACCGGCTGCAGGTGTTCGCCGAAACGACGAGCCCGCTCATTGACTACTACCGGGACCGGGGCATCCTGCTGACCGTCGACGCCGACCAGCCGCCCGAATCCGTCACCGACGAGATCGAAGACAAGCCAGCTGGCCTGTCGTTTATCCGGGACACCACATGACGACCACATCGAACACCACGCCGACCGCGGAAGAGCTCGCCGACCAGGCGGCGCCGCTTGACGCGCTGCTAGTCGACGCCGCGCTAGGCACGGCCCGCCGGTTCGCCCCGGACGCGTCGGCCGCCAAGTTCGCGGCCGGCCTGGCCCGAAGGCCGCGCACCACCGGCCGGCGGCTGGGCAGCCTGGTGGCCGAACTCGCGCGAATCGGCGCCGGCACGTCTGCGCTGACGCCCGCCAAACGTGACCGCCGTTTTGCCGACCCGGCCTGGACGGAGAACGCTCTGCTCCGCCGGCTGGTGCAGGCATACCTCGCGGCCGGGCAGACCGCTGAGCAGCTCGTCGGTGACGCTGCCCTGGACTCACGCGACGAGAAGCGGGTCCGTTTCGGCGTCGAGAACCTCGCCGAGGCGCTGTCGCCGAGCAACTTGCCGCTGGTGAACCCGGCCTCGGCCAAGGCGGTCATCGACACCGGCGGCCTGAACATCCTGCGCGGCGGGCTCAGCCTGCTGCGCGATCTGGCCGCCGCCCCGCGGATACCCGAGATGGTGGACATGTCGGCGTTCGAGGTGGGACGCAATATCGCGGTCACCCCGGGGGCGGTCGTGGCGCGCACGGAGGTGCTCGAGCTGATCCAGTACCGTCCGCAGACCGAGCGGGTTCGCGAGGTCCCGACATTGATCGTGCCGCCGACGATCAACAAGTTCTACGCCCTGGACCTGGCGCCAGGCCGCAGCATGGCCGAGTACCTCGTCCAAAATGGCCAGCAGGTGTTCGTGATCTCCTGGCGCAACCCAGACGCCAGGCACGCCGGCTGGGGCCTTGACACCTACGTGGAGGCGGTGCTCGACGCGCTCGACGCGGTCGAACGGATCTGCGGTGCCGGCCGCACAACGCTGACGGGAGTCTGCGCCGGCGGCATCATCGCCAGCGTCACGGCCGCGCATCTGTCCGCGGTCGGCCAGCAGGACCGGCTGGCCGGCTTGAGCCTCCTTGTGACCGTGCTCGACACCGCGAACGCCGGCACCGCCGCCGCGCTGGTCGACCGGCGGCTGGCGGCGGCGGCGAAGGCGACATCCGCGCGCCGCGGTTACCTGGACGGGCGTGCCCTGGCCGAGGTGTTCGCCTGGTTGCGCCCGGGCGATCTGGTCTGGAACTACTGGGTGAACAACTACCTGCTCGGCAAGAAACCGCCAGCGTTCGACATCTTGTTCTGGAACGCCGACACCACCCGGATGAGTGCGAAGCTCCATGCCGATTTCGTGGACCTGGCGATGGAGAACAAGCTAGTCACCCCGGGAGCGCTGACGGTGCTCGGCACTGACATCGACCTGGGCCAGGTCGATGTCGACGCCTACATCGTCGCGGGCATCGCCGACCACATCACCCCGTGGCAGAACTGCTACCGCGGCACGCAGCTGCTCGGCAGCCAGAGCCGGTTCATCCTGTCCACCAGTGGCCACATCGCGGCGCTTGTCAATCCGCCGGGTAACCCCAAGGCCACCTACCAGGCCAACAAATCCAGCACGGCCAACCCGGCGGATTGGCTGAAGGCGGCGCAGACGGTGCAGGGCAGCTGGTGGCCGGACATGCTGGCCTGGCTCGGCGACCGCTGCGGCGCGGACAAGCCGGCCCCGGCCGAACTCGGCGGCGGTGGCCTGCGGCCGCTCGTCGACGCGCCCGGCACGTACGTCTTCGACACCTGAGGGGATCGCTCGATGTATCAGGACATCGGCCGCTCGCTTGGCACCGACTACTTCAGGATCGCCGACCAGCTGACCCGTGAGGAACTGGCCTACCTGCGGCGCACGCGGGACTTTGTCGACGACCAGGTGCTGCCGGTCATCAACGGATACTGGGAGCGCGCGGAGTTCCCATGGCCTCTGATCGAGAAGCTGGCCAAGCTGGAGATCGTCGGCGACGGCATCGAAGGGTACGGCTGCCCGCCGATGAGCCCGATCGCCACCGGGCTGGTGCACATGGAGCTCAACCGCGGCGACGGCAGCCTGGGCACCTTCCTCGGCGTGCAGGCCGGGCTGGCGATGCAGTCGATCGCCATGCTGGGCTCGGACGAGCAGAAGCAGCGCTGGCTGCCCGGCATGGCTCGGCTAGAGAAGCTGGGCGCGTTCGCGCTGACCGAGCCACTGCACGGCTCGGACTCCGTCGCGCTCGAGACCTCGGCCCGCCGCGACGGCGGCGAGTGGGTGGTGAACGGGGCCAAGAAATGGATAGGCAACGGCACGATCGCCGACGTGGTCGTGGTGTGGGCCCGCGACGTCGCGGATGGCCGGGTCAAAGGGTTCTTGGTCGAGAAGGGCACACCGGGCTACGACGCCAAGCGGATCGACGGCAAGGGGTCGCTGCGCGCGGTGTGGCAGGCCGAGATCGCGCTGTCCGACGTGCGGGTGCGCGAGGAGAGCCGGCTGCCCGGCGCGCACAGCTTCAAGGACGCCGGCCGGGTGCTCGCCGGGACCCGCAACGCGGTGGCGTGGGCCGCGCTTGGCCACGCGACCGCGGCGTACGAGGTCGCCGTGGCTTACTGCCGGCAGCGGCGGCAGTTCGGCAAGCCCCTGGCGAGCTTCCAGATCGTGCAGGACAAGCTGGTCAAAATGCTCGCCGACGTCTGCTCCATGCAGCTGTACTGCCTGCGGCTCGGCAGGCTCATCGAGGAGGGCAGCCTGACCGACACGATCGCGGCGATCGCGAAGATGAACAACACCCGCAAGGCCCGGCAGGTCATCTTCGAGGCACGGGACCTGCTCGGCGGCAACGGCATCCTGCTTGACTTCCACGTGATCCGGCACATGGCCGACATCGAGGCGATCCACACCTACGAAGGCACCGAGACCATCCAGACCCTCATCGTCGGCAGGGACATCACCGGTGCCAGCGCGTTCGCCTGACGGCCGCACGATTCGGTTCGTCGATATCGACGCCGACCGGCTGCGGATGCGCACCTCGGTGCGAGGATCAGGGCCGCCGCTGCTGCTGGTCACCGGGATCGGGGCAAACCTTGACCTCGCAGCGCCGTTCGAGCGGGAACTGGCCGGCCGGGGCTTGCAGGCGATCAGCTTCGACGCGCCCGGCATCGGGCAGTCAACCCCGTACGCCTGGCCGCGGCGGATGCCCGGCATCGCCATGACGGTGCAGCGGATGCTCGACGCGCTCGGCTACGACCGCGTCGACGTGCTCGGCGTCTCCCTCGGCGGCGTCATCGCCCAGCAACTCGCGCACCAGGCCCCGCACCGGGTGCGGCGCCTCGTGCTCGCGGCCACCGGCCCCGGTCTCGGCGGCGTGCCAGGGTCGCCGCGCGTGCTGCTGTCGCTCGCCACGCCACGCCGGTACTACCAGCCCGACTACTACCGGCGGATCGCCGGGCGCGTATACGGCGGCGCAGCGCGCCGCGACCCCGACGCGCTGCTGCACGGCTCGCTTGCCCGATTCATGCAGCGGCCCTCGCTGGGTGGGTATCTCGGCCAGATCTACGCGATCAGCGGCTGGACCAGCATGCCCTGGCTGCGGACGCTGCGGCAGCCGACACTGGTGCTGGCCGGCGACGACGACCCGATCGTGCCGCTGGTCAACGGCCGCATCCTCGCCCGGTGCATCCCGCGCGCACGGCTGCACATCGTGCGAGGCGGAGGCCACCTGTTCCTGCTCGAACACCCCGCAAAGGTCGCCGCCCTCGTGGCTGCCTTCCTCACCACAGACGATGCTGAACAGGCGCGGCCGGCCGGGAGGCGGCGCCGGTGATGCTCGGGGGCCCCAGGCAGCACTGTGAGGCGTTCGGCGTGATGGTCAGCCTGGCAGCGCAGCCGCGGCATACTGGCGTTTTCCTGAACCCGGGCCGCCAGCACGACTGCGTCGGCCAGCCCGGGCGGCAGGGCCAGCGCTAGCGCTGGCCCTGCCACCTGGTGGGCAGATCGTGCATCACGACGGGCCAGGCACCGCGCAGCCGCTCAGCCGTCCCGCGGCCCGTCGTCGGCATCCGGGCAGATGATCCGCGGGTAGGCGCTCCGTGCCGAGCCCGTGCCTCAGGTGCCCGCTCAGCCGCAGGTCAGGCTGGACTTGTCGAACGAGACCGAGATGGTGCCGCCCGGCAGCAAGGTGAAGTGGGCGACGTCGTGGGCGCTGATGGTGGTTCCGTCGGAGCCGGTGGCGTGGACCGAGAACGTGAACGTCTGGTTCGCGTTCTGCTCGTTCAGGTTGACGTTGGCCCAGACGGTGTCGTGCCCGGCGTAGGTGGCGCCGGTGCTTTCGTCCACGGCGCTGAAGTTGTCTTCCTCGGTGAACGTGGCCCACAGTTCGTCGCTGGCCGGGAAGAAGGTCGCGTGAGTGATCACGTTGCTGGACTCCGTGCCGTCCATCGCGCCGCCGGTGCAGGGGTTCACGCCGCTGAAGGCCTGACCGCCGTGGAACGTCTCGGTGAAGCTCTGGGTGTGGCCGCCTCCGGATGCGGAGGCCGCGACGGATGGCCCGATGATCAGCGCGGCAGCGCCCAGGCCGGCCAGTGTCCCGGCCGCCGGCCATCTCCGCAGCCGCCTTCGAATGTGGCGGCGCGCGGCTCCCTGGTGCCCGTGTGCTGACCGCCCCGCGGCGGCAGATCCGTCATGAGTGCGCATCTGGCATCCCTCCCTGGTGATGTGAGGCACTGCGTACCGCGGGCGTCTTCACGGTGCCCGCTGCTAGCGAGCGTGCCCGTCGCCGCCAGCGCACGCCAGGGTGGTGGCTGGCACAAGCCGGTGCGCCTACCACCACCGCTCCCGTGTGCCTTCCCGCTGAGGCGCGGGGGCAGTTCGGCTAGCAAGGCGTGGCGACTATTCCGATCGGCTCGCCTTCCAGCGCGCCATTCTGTCCCGGATGTATCTGTCGTGGTCGGCCGGGGTTTTCAGATCCGCAAGAGGCGGGGTCGTCATGCGCTCCGCAGGCGAGAGCGGAAGCGCGGACACAAGCTCCGCCTGGACCTGCTCGAGGTGAGATGGCACACTGGCGGCCGGGTTCGACCCGGTCGAGACCGGAACGGTGACGTCAGCGAGCGGATCGTCGTCCCGCGGTGTGGCCAGGGTAAGAGCGTCGGCTATGCCGCTGGCGGCGGCGTCCCTGGCCGTGAGGCTGGGTAGCCCCCAGCGCGTCTCTACCGTCTTGAGTATGGACGTGTGGTCCAGCGGCGTGAACCCCGTGGGGACACGGAAGACTGGCCGGGAGCGATAAGCGGCGAGACCAGCACGGTCGGGACCCAGACGCCGAAGCGCGCGAAGTCGAATCCGTATTCGCCGACCGACCGGTCGGGGGGAATGGCACCGGTTGGCGGCGGGACATGGTCATAGCAGCGTGCTCGTCATAGGTGACTATAAGCAGTGTTTGGTTCCATCCCGGGCCGTCTCTCAGAGCGCGGTAGACGTCGTGAATGAGTTGCTCCCCTTTGGCGACGTCGTAGGCAGGGTGCTGGCTGTTCCCCGTCGGCCCCCAGCCGGGCTCAAGGAACGCATACGCGGGTAGCTGTCCGCCCTGAGCGTCGGCCTGGAAGTCGCGGAACAACCCGAAGTTGGCGTCGGGCGCGCCGGTGGTGTCGGGGAAATCCAGCCGGGCCAGCGGGTCCTTGTCGTATCCGTAGATCTTCCAGCGGACGCCTTTCCCCGTGAGCAGCCCGAAGATGGTGGGCACGGTGAACGACTTGGTCAAGTCGTTCATGTGGCCCTGGCTGGTCGCCGCGCACGCGAACGCCCGATTCGGAATAGTCTCGGTGGGGACCGAGCAGTACCAGCGATCGCACACTGCATAGCCGCGGGCCAGGCCCGAAAGGACCGGAAGCATCTCCGGGGTGAATATCCCCATGATGTCGGCGGGTACTGTGCCAGGAACGATAGGCCGATGCCGGTCGCTGTTCAGTTTCAGGGTCGCGGCGAAGTTGGTGACGAACCCGCCGTTTGTGGAGGTCGGCGGGTTCGGTTCTGGGTCGGCGCCGAAAAGCTGCAAATTGGTGGCCGAGTATCCCTCGCCCGGATTGCAGCCCGGCATAAAGTAAGCGCTGGGCTTCGCTGGGTCGATCTTGAAAACGGTCACCTCATTGCCGCTTGCGTCCGCGTTCGACTCCCCGCCGGTCAGTCCCTCGAATGGCTCCCCGCTCGGCGTCGTCTTGCCCTCATACAGGAAACCCAGCATGTGGTCGAACGAGCGGTTCTCCAGCATCAGGACGACGATGTGAATGCCGCCACGCACCGAACCGTCAGATCCGTTCGGATGAATACCATCGCCAGCGGCAAGGCGCAAAGATCGGCGATCCGGCATCGGGCGATCCGGCATCGGTGCTCGCCAGCGGTCTTTCTCTTGCCCCAGGATCGGTGACATCGGCGCATGCTGCGTGCCCCTCGCCGCATGCGGCGACCCGCCGCCGGTCGGCCTGCTGGTGGGCGGCCTCGTACCGGCTCATGATCTGGGCACTGATCCGGCCGCGTTCGGGAGACCGCCAGATCCGCCTGGTGAGCGGCGCGACTGATGCGGGGAACTTGGTCCGATTCGATTCGGCGCCAATATCCGCAACAACCGGACATTATCTCCGGCCGGATGAGATTCTAGGGCCGCCTGCGACCGGTAGGCCCGCCTGCGACAGTACCGGGCGGTTGTGCGAGGAGAGGTCTCGATGAGCGCGTTGGCATGCCTCCTGCGGGCGGGGATCGTGGCTGGGGTTGCCAGCCTGGGCGCGCTGGTGCCAGCCGCCTTTCCGGCCGCCGCGGCAGTCGTCGGCCCCAGTCGTGTCGCGCCGTCATCGGGACAGCTGCAGCCGGCCGATCATCCCAACGTCCAGGCTGCCCACTCCCCCGAGGTGCTGCGCCAGCTCGCAGGCGCGGCTGGTGGCACCGGGTCCGCGGGTTCTGGAACGGCGGCGCCGTCTGCGGCCCCGGGGGTCATCGCGGGCGCGCTGCAGGGCGTGGACGTCGCCTCCTTTCAGGAGCAGAGCCCGATCGACTGGCCGGAGGTGGCGGGCGCCGGTATCCAGTTCGCGGCGATCAAGGCCACCGAGGGCGCCTACTACGCGAACAAGTACGCACTCACCGACCTGGTGAACGCGAAGGCGGCCGGGCTTTCCGTGCTGGCCTACGCCTACGCCATCCCGGACGGCGGCGGTGGCAGCGCCAGCAGCAGCCCGGTGGTCCAGGCGGATGACCTGATCAACTACCTGAGGACCGGCGCCGCCGGGGTGCCGGCGGTCATGCTGGACATCGAGTACAACCCCAACCCCGATGGCACCGGCCAGTGCTACGGGCTCAGCCAGTCCGCCATGGTGTCGTGGGTCGCCGCCTTCGGCGCGGAGGCGCAGAAGAGGACTGGTCAGCAGCCGGTCATCTACACCCCGCCGGGTTGGTGGAGGGACTGCGCGGGCGGCAGCGCGGCCTTCAGCCAGATCCCGCTGTGGACCCCGTACTACAGCGCGACCGCGTCTAGCCCGGCGACGACGGCCGGCTGGGGTAACTGGGCGTTCTGGCAGTACACAAGCGCCGGCACGGTGACCGGGATCAACGACGCCGGCCATACCGACCTCGACCAGCTCAATCCTGGTGTGCTCCCGCTGCTGGACCCTGGAGCCCGGCATTCTCTTGCCGGCAGCCCGGTAGACCTGCGGGTCAAGCCGGCCGACCCGGTAGGCGGGCAGGTTCTGTCCTTCTCTGCCACGGGGCTCCCAAGGGGAGTCGGCATTAGCAGCACCGGGCAGGTCACTGGCTGGCCCGTCGCGCCGGGCAGCTACGCCGCGACGGTAACGGCGTCTGACGGCCATGGCCTCACCGGCTCGGTCTCCTTTGCCTGGACCGTGAGCATGCCGCCGGACGCGGGCCCGGCCGGCCCGGTCCCGCTTGACCTCGGCGGGAAGTGCCTCGACGACGTGCGCAACCTGTCGGCGGCCGGTACCCCGGCAGAGATCTGGACCTGCAGCGGCAGCGCCGCCCAGTCCTGGACGTACGTGCAGGACGGCACGCTGCGGATGCACGGCATGTGCCTGACCGTCCCGGCCGGCGCGGCCAACGGGTGGAAGGTGCGGCTCGAGCGGTGCACCGACGGCGCTCGCGAGCAGTGGCGGCTGCTCTACCCGCGGGCGCTGGATCCCTCGCTGGGCGCGCGCCCGACCGCCCTGTTCAACCGCGGGTCAGGGAAGTGCCTCGACGATCCCGGCTGGAGCACGACGAACGGGACCCGGGTGGTGATCTGGTCCTGCAATGGAGATCGGAACCAGGCATGGACACTGCCCGCCGGCCCGGTAGCGTCGCAGATCCCGGGCATATGCCTTGATGACAGCGGGAACCTGACCGCGGACGGCACCAAGATCGATATCTGGGCGTGCAACGGCTCGTCCGGGCAGACCTGGACGGTGAAGCCCGACGGCAGCGTGAGGGTCAACGGCAAGTGCCTGGACGTCACCGGTTCTGGCACGGCCAGCGGCACGCTGGTTGACCTGCACTCCTGCAACGCCAGCCTCGGCCAGCAGTGGCACCTTGTACCCGAAGGCGCCGTCGGGGCCAGGCTGGCGAACCCGCACTCTGGCCTGTGCCTGACCGACCCGGCAGATGCCAGGGCCAGCGGCACGCAACTGCAGATCCTGGCCTGCTCCGCAACCGACCCCGGGCAGGCCTGGCGTGTCTCCTAGCCGGCTCGCACTACTACCCCGATCACGACGGATCAGCTATCTCCCCAGGTGCTGGCGTGCAGCGGGGTCGAGTCGGTGCATCCGGGCTTCGGCGTGGGGATCAGCGTCGTGCCCGCGGGGCACGGGTTCAGGATCAGCGGGGGCAGCGGGGTCTGGGTGAAGTTGAAGTCACGGACCAGGTTGCCCAGGACGGACGCCCTCTCGCGGACATCAGGGCGCGAGTCGCGGCGGCCGTCGGTGGCCGGGTTAAGCCGCGCGCCGTGCAGGAAGTCGTCCTCGATGAACTTGAGGTACGCGTCAAAGGACAGGCGCTGGTGGTCGATGTAGCCTCGCTTGGCGTAAGGGCTGATGACCAGGGCCGGCACGCGGATGCCGTAGCCGAGGGAATCTACGTGCGGCGGGACCACGTGGTCGTAGAGGCCGCCCCAGTCATCCCAGGCGAGGAAGATCGCGCTGGAGTTCCAGTTCGGGCTGCGCATGACCGCGTTGATGATCCTGGTGACGTACGCCTGCCCGGTGCTGACCAGGGCCGGCCCGTGCTCGCTGTCCCGGCGGTCCGGCGAGATCCACGACACCCGGGGCAAGGTGCCGGCCTTGGCCTGCGCCATGAAGATGCTGAGCGGGCGGATGCTGCCACGCTGGTGCAGCTCACGGGGTTGTGCGGGACGGCGCACTTCGCCGACCATCCGGAGACCTCGTACAGGTGGGCCGGCGTGCTCCATGAGTGCGGCGACTCAAACAGATGGTCGTTAAGCACATAGTTCTGGGCGTAGGCCCAGTAGTTGGGGAGATCGCTGCCGACATGGTGCCCCATCACGTCGGTACGGCATGGTTTGCCTGGCTTGCACAGGGTCTCCGATTCGGCGACGAAGCCGTTCATCTTCCCGCCGTTCACGTCGGCGTAGAAACCACCGGCCCCATGGGGCTGGTTGAAGTTGTGGTCGTGGTGGTCGGCGTACGGCTTCCGGCATCCCCCGCGGCGGGGGTCATGCAGGCAGACACCGTTCGGGATACCGTCCGCGCCCGGGTAGGTGCCGAAGTACGAGTCGAAGGACCGGTTCTCCTGCATGATCACAATAATGTGCCTGATCTTGTGAATGCCGATAAGCGCGGCTGGCTTACCATGAGTGGTCTGCTGCGCTTGCACGCTCGCGCTGACTGCCATGGTGACGGTCAGGCCTAGCGCGGCAGCCGCCGCAGGCACCCGGCGATCTCTCATCCAATTCCTCCGGATGGCAGGCTGGCACAGCAGCCGCCCAAGACCATGCGTGGCTGGTCCACCCGACGTTCGCGGAGAGGCCGTCTGGACGTTCGGTTTAACTTCCGGACAGTACTCGCCGGCCATCGCCATTATTTGGTTTCCCCGACGCTGGTGGCAGGGTCGAAGGTCCTGCTGGTCGTTCTGCTCCATCATGACTAAGAGCGAATCGACTGGCCGCTCCGTCGGTCAAGAAAGTGCAACCTCGTCGTGTCCAGCGCGTTCTCGGCCGTTCGAGCCGCCCGGGTCCAGCATGCGGGCCGCCGGGCCGTTTCGCAGGCCATCGGGAGGAAGCAGGATGGTGGTCACCCAGCCAGAGCGCTCCCGCGAGGTCAGGGCGGTCTTGCGGGTCATCGCCGGGCGCGGGCCGGAGGCTCTTCCCAGCCCGCGCTGAGCGACGCTGACGAGCCCGCGGCCGTCGTCTGGGTCCCCGTCGGCGCCGTGCGTGCCGGCGACACGTCGGCTGAGCCGGAACTTGTCCGGCTGGCGCCCCGACCACCTGGCCATCACGGTGCCCGCGACGGCCATGGCCGCCAGCGCGAGCATCTTGACCCCGTCGAGCAGGCAGATTGTGTCGTTGTGCGTCGCCGCGGCGCTGGCACGCGCCGCGTTGATTCCCCCGTAGACCATCGTGTCGCCGAAGAACGTCTCCCAGTCCCAGCGGATCCGCACGAAGCCGGGCGGGATGCGCCACTGGTCGGCGTGATCGTGCAGCCGCGCCATGACGCTTCCGAGTCGGCGATGCGCCGGCCGTGACGCGCCGGGCGATGCACGCGGAGCAGAAAATGATCACGACCATCGAGCGTGGTGGACCCGAAACGTCGTGTTCTCCCCATGAGCGACGAACAGCAGCTCCGGATCAGCCAGAGGGTAGGCACGGAGAGCCTGCACCGCCAGGCGCCGCATGCGGGCAACCTGCCGACGTTGTGAGCATGGCGCACCCTCCCACGCCGGCACGGTGCGTGGCAACGACGACAACGTTGCCGCGCGTGCCCCTCGGCGACGTGGCGCTGATCCGCCTGGTGGCACCGGCGCGGCGTGCAGTCGTGCCGGTCTTCGGGGACCGAGCGTCCGCCGGCCTCCGGTTGCACCTGACTCGCAGCGGATATCGCAAGCGAAGAGCAAGCTAGCCGGGTGCTCGGCGCCCGATCGCCGCGAGCCGTTCTTCTGCGTTACCGAGCTGCGCCGCTATGCGGTCCTTAACGTCTGCGTCCAGGGGAGTATCCGCGCGGAGGATTAGACCGCGGACGGCGGGCAGCAGCGGGCCGTACTTGCCGGCGAGCTTGCCGATCTTGGGGCCGGTGGTGTGGAATAGCCCGACCGCATTATCGGTCAGGTCCGACGCTTTTATCACTCGCGCCCACGCATTGCCTTCCAGGCCCGCAACGACATGCTCGCGGTACTGCTCGTTCTCGTCCCGGCCAGCGTCGTATTCGGGATTGGTGACCGCGGCGACGAGCCCGCTGACCCGGTCGCCGAACTCCTCGGCCAGCATGGCGAGCGCATCGTGCTGACCACCGCCGGGCGCAAGATCGTCAGCGTGGTCTTCGACCGCATCGTGCAGCAGAGCCGCGCAGGCTACGTCGGAATCGCGGACCCGGTAGTGGCTGATGATCCGAATGGTGACGCGCAGGAGGTGGTTGACATAGGGCTCGCGCTGCCGCCGGTCGGCGGCGTGCAGCCTGGCTGCGAGCGCGAGAGCCGCCTGGATGCGGGCGCGCTCGCCGGGCGGGAACACAGCGATCTCGACTGCGAGCCGCTCCCGCAGTCCCGCCTCGCCATGCACGGAGGTGATCGCGTGCAGCGGCATGCCCGGCAGCAAGCTGCGCTCCTGGGCGCCAAGGGTCACGGTGGTCACGTCCCTGTCCGGCCGACCTACGCAGCTGCCAGCAGTGCTGCAGGTACTCGGCAGCCTCAATGTCGGAACTGTAACGCTCCTCGACGATAGCCGCCATGCGTGCGACTCGAGCCGCCTGCCTTCATCGCCCTCCGCCGCCGGCGTGTCAGTTGGCCTGCTTCTGTCGGCGCGCTATGCGGGCGACGGCCGAGGTGAGCTGCGGCGCGGCAAGGGTGATCGAACAGCTGACCAGATGCTCGGGTCCGTAGCGCCCGAGGATCTCGGCAAGACGCGCGTCGACGGACAGGTGCTGGCCGTCGGGTCCGGTCGTCATGTCGCAGTAGGTGAGAGCGTCGGCGAGGTCGGCGGGGGGCGGCGCGAACTCGCTGGCGAGTTCGGCGGCGAGGCCGCGTGCGGCCGCTTCGTTCATGGCGCCGCTGTGGTAGGCGACCAGGCGGCACAACAACTCGTCGGCGCGGACGGCGTCGCGCAGGTGGCGTGCACCGTCGAGTGGATGGAACCCGGTGCTGGCGATGGCGGGGGAGTAGCCGATGTCGTGCAGCCACGCCGCGGCGAGGAGCAGGTCGGCGTGGTCGCCGAGGATTCCGTACAGGGTGCGGGCGGCGGTGGCGACGCCCTTGGTGTGCGCCCAGCGGCGAGGCAGGGGTTCTTCGAGCATGTTGCGGGCGGTCTTTTCGGCCCAGGCTGGGTCTGTCATGGGCCGACGGTACGTCGCTCGGCCGGGACGTTCACCGACGTGGCGGGTCATCTTGAGGACGTCCTGCCCGGCGAAGTCATCCCGTGAGGTCCAGGTTCTTCGTGACCACGATGACGGGGCGGTTCGCCGGGCGGCGGGAACGTTCCGCTAATCGCGGTCGCCGGACAGTTCACGATTGGCCGGCGCGAGTCCGGTGAAATGTGCACGAATGGCCATCTGTTGCACGCTATAATGCCACGACTGCCGACGATCTTGGCCTACCGCGGCCGTCCCTCCTGGAGGATCAATGGCGTTCGGCTCCTGCCATTTGAAGCTCGATCTATCGGCTTTGCCGTCGCAATCGGATGAGCTTGACGTCGTTTTCGGGAGAGGCGTCGGAAATAACGGAAAACCGCTGCTGCTCATTTTTCCGGTCAAGGATACGGTTGCGGACCCTGGGCACATCAGGTACGCGGTCTACATGCACCTGAGGCTCAGCGACGGCACGGAGGCCGGGGAGCTCGGCCAACTGGTCGTGTCAGGTCAGCGCCTGATCGGAATGATGACGCACGGCTCGGCCGACGGTGCCAGGCTGAACGAGTCCGCCGGCTCGGTGTACGCGTTCGCGCTGAACCTGGAGGACATCCAGTCCGCCAGGCCGTTGACCAGGTGGACCGGCAGGGTGGCCGGAGTGGTCATCCACTCCAGAGAGCACCTGCAGCAGCGCTTCGTGCTCGAGGTCAGGTCGGTGGTCGGCGCGCTGGCGGACAGTGGGCGGCTCAGCTACGGAATGTCGCTCGCCGACCTGGTCAGCTCGGTCACGCTCACCCGAGGCTGAGCAGCCTGCGGCCCCGGCGTCGTATCCGCGCGCGGCCGCCTGCCTGCGCCGCCGGACCGGCTGCCGTCGCGGGGTGCGGGTAAGTTGTCGGCCGGCAGCGGCCGACGCCAGGCGAGGTGGCCCGTACCACGGCGGCCGGCCGGCGTCCGGCTCGCGGCCGCGGTGCCGTCCCGGCGGGTAAGCCGCAGTCCGGCGCGCCCTGCGTCGCCGGCCTTCGGTGTCGGCCCGCGTATCGCCGGCGCCCGACCTGTTTGGCGCTGCCGAAGCTCAACATTGCATCCAACCCAGCCCATCCGCGACCGCCGCCGCCGCGGCGGCCCGTCGCCTGCCGGGACTGACGGTGAACATGGCGGTCAAATGAGTTCCGCCGGGCGCAGACACCACCACTCGGTAGTTGCCAGGCGGCAGCGGCCCGCGGAAGAACTCGCCGGCCTGGTTGATCACGTAGTTGAAGGCGCCGGCGTCGTCGGCGATGGGGTGGTCGGGCGACGTGCCCTCGCCCACCAGGCGGATCGTGATCGGCTGGCCGCGCGTAAATCCCGCGCCCATCACGACGAACGTGGTGTGACCGTCGCCGAACGGCTGGTTGACGACCATCGCCGGCTTGCCGGTCCTGGCGGCCAGCGCACGGACGCTGACCGGCGGCGGGCCGAGGCCAGGCGGCGGCACGCCGGTGCCGCCGGTCGAACCGCCGGCCGCGCTGGCCCGGCCGCTCGGCTGGCTGCGTGCCAGGTAGCCGCCGACGGGTTACGGGCCATCCTGCCCGGCTGGCCCTGGCCACCGGACCCCGGCCGCGCGCCGGGGCCGGGCGGCGCGCCGGGGCCGGGCGGCACGCCGACCGCCGGCGGCGAGCCGACGCCTGCCAGTGAGCCAAGCGTGTCGTCGGCGCCAGGCGCCGCGTCCGGCTGCGCGAGCGGCCTGAGGTCGCGGCGGTAGTCGGCGATCAGGGTTCGTGCCGGGCCGGAGAAGAGCGCGGGGCCGAGGTCGAGCGCCCCGTCCTCGTGGCCCATGTCGCCGGCCAGGCGGGCGAGCAGCGAAGCAGACGTGGGCCTGCTTGCCGGGTCAGGTTCCAGGCAGGCGGTCACGACATCGGCCAGGTCGGCCGGCACTCCGCTCAGGTCGGGCGGCCTGGTGGCCAGCTGCGCGAGCGCGTCCAGACGGTCGCGCCCTGGTAAGGGCCATGACCGGTGGAGGCCAGCAGCATCGTGGCGCCCAGCGAGTAGACGTCGCTGGCCGTGGTGGCCTGGCGGCCGTCCCTGGCCTGCTCGGGCGCCATGCAGGCGGGGGTGCCGAGCGCGCCGTTGGTCAGCGTGACCTGTACCCGCTCGGTGGCTCTGGCGATGCCGAAGTCGATGACGCGGGGGCCGTCCGGCGAGACCAGCACGTTCGACGGCTTCAGATCCCTGTGCACGAGGCCGGTTCCGTGGATCGACTCCAGAGCCTCGGCACAGCCGGCCGCCACCCAGCGGACCGCGGGCACAGACAGCGGGCCGCAGGCGCGCACCAGCGTGCTCAGGGAGGGCGCGGGGACGTACGCGGCGGCCAACCACGGCACGTCAGCCTCGGGATCCGCGGCGACGACCGCGGCGGTGAAGGCACCGCTGACCCGCCGGGCGGCGGCGACCTCCTGAGCGAACCGGGTGCGGAAGTCGGGCTCGTCGGCGAACTCGACCTTGATCGTCTTGACCGCGACCAGCCGTCCGGCCGCCGACCGGCCAAGGTAGACCTGGCCCATGGCCCCGGCCCCGATGCGGCCGATCAGGCTGTACCCGCCGATCTGCGCAGGGTCCGACCGGCGCAGTGGCTCGATGAGTGCGGAACGCGCCACGGCAAAGTCCCCTCCTCGTGCCGCGCGGTAGTCCGTCCGATGCGGGCACGTGGCACATGAGAACGGTTCCTGGATACTCTATGCGATCTCGGTGCCGGAAACGCCGGGCTTAGTATTCGCAGAAGCGTCGTGTGACGTAAGCACTTTCTAGGTATCGTGACGTTCAAATCGACTATGCATTATCTAATCAGATCTGTCAGATCTGCCGTTTGTGTCATGTCTGTCGACCGTCTCGAGACTCGCGCGTCTCGCGCGTCCGCCATGTCCGCCGGGCATATCGCGTGGCAGTCGGCATATTGGCCGAGTCAACCGGTTCGGTTCTCCCCGCCCCCGGCGCCTCCGGCCGGGCCCCCGGACGTCGCAGGGGTCGGGCGGAAGCTGGCGACGAGCTTGGCGACGAGGGTGGCGAGGAAGATCTGGCCGGTCATGGCCTCCAGCATCGCTATTGCCCGGCCCTCGCTGCTGGCCGCGGTGAAATCCCCGTAGCCGAGGGTAGTGAGCGTGGTGAAGCTGAAGTACTGGAAGTTCGACGTATTCCCCGGCTTGCCGTTGGTGAAGAAGGTCCGTCCGTTCAGGTAGTACATCGCGCCGTAGAACGCAGAGAACATCAGCCCCATGATCAGGTAGGCGCTGATCGCCCCGAAGATGCTCTGCAGCGTCACCTGGCGGACCGAGAGTATCTGCCGCACGATCGTCACGACGATCAGCAGGAGCAGCACGCCGGTCCAGGCCGAGCCCACGCCGCGGCCGACGTCGCCGCCCTGGTGGTTCGCGACGACGATCGTCAGCAGCGAGATAGCGAAACCGGCCCAGATGACGAGCCTGGCGGTGCGCCGGCGCAACGGCGCACTGCGAATCGCCAGCAGTCCGGCGACGGTGAACAGCGCGAGCTGGGCATCGTTGATCCATTTGCTGGTGAAAAATGCGGACAACAGGTACGAAATGATCAGCAGGACCAGGAGCAGGCCGTACCTGCGATGGATCGCCAGGCGGTCCCGCGCGGCCGGGCCGGCCGCCTCCGGCGCATCCTGCCGGCCACCGGGATCGCCGCTGGCCCGGTCGCTGGCCGTCGTGGCCTCCTCGTGACTGCGCCCGCAAGCCCCGCCGCGCGCTGGTAACACGGCGGGGCTCGGCCGGGCGGGACCTCGACGCCGGCCGCCGGGCGGTGCGCCCGCCGCGGCCGGCGACGGCTAGAACTCTCCTGCCAGCTGGCGCGGGGTCAGCAGCGCCCAGATGATGAACGCGTCGATCGCGATCATGACGATCGACCACACCGGCGTGTACGGGATGAGCATGAAGTGGGCGATCGCACTGAGCACCACGAGTGCGGCGCCCAGGTACCGCGCCCAGGCCATGCCGAGGAAGACGCTGACACCTACGGCGAAGACAACGATGCCGAGGATCAGTTCCACCCAGCCCCAGCCGTGGTTCGTCCAGTAGTAGGTGTAACCGGTCGCGGGCGCCGTGAAGCCGATATGGCTCTTCGACAGCGCGACGAGGCCGACGATCACGCCCCACAGGCCGCCGAGGACCATCAGGGTCCCCGCCAGGGCGGTGAAGGTGACGATGGCGCCCCGGTGCTCGGTGGCCCCGTGGCGTCCGGCCGCCGGGTACTCCCGTCCGGTGCCTTGCGCCGGCTGGTACTCGCTGCCGCGCGCCTGGCCCTGCTCATACCCCATCGTGGAGCCTGACGTGCCGGCTTGCCGTTCTTGCGGACTACTCATGTCAAGCCGCCCCCCTTTTCTCGCTAACCGTGGGCTGTGTGCTCACGGCCTTGGCCCCGCAGGCGCCGTCTTGCTTCCCCCTGGCGGCCAGCGAGTACTGCGATCGTTCCTGCGTCATACCCGGTCCTGACCGGTAAACGCACCTGTGCCTGACCTATGCCGACGCCAGGTGTCCCGGGTCCGGGGCCGAGGCGGCACTGCGGCGCAGGCTGAATGCCGTGATTGCCATCAGAACACCGTAAACGATCAGCCAGATCCCGATCACCCGCACCAGGACGATCACGGTGATCGACGGCCAGAACAGCACGATCAGCCCGGCGAACAGGCTCAGCGCGCCGGTCAGGACGGTGAGCCCGCGGCCGGGGAACGGGCCGGCGAACAGCCCCATGGCGATGTCGGCGATGCCGTGGATGACCCAGAACAGGCCGACGATGATCGCGAACCCGCCGATCACCAGTTTGTAGTGCCTGACGCAGTACAGGCCGACGACGACGGCCAGCAGGCCGATCAGCACGTACGCCACCCGCTTGCCGCCGCTCGCGTCGTGCGCGGTAAAGCCGTCGATCAGCCGCAGCAGCCCGGCGACGATCAGGCCGATCCCGATCAGCACGGCGACGATGGTCAGCGTCGCCTTCGGCCACGCGAGCAGCACCACGCCGACGATGAGGGCGCCCAGTCCCGCGGCCATGAACGCGGGCCAGGTCGCCCTGGCATAGTCAGGCCCGATTTCGGCGTGCTCGAGTTCGGGCCGTGGCGCGTAGGCACCGCCCGGCTCGGCTGAGTGGGGTGTGGTCATTCGGCCTCCTTCGACGTGACCGGCTTGCCGCGCGGCGCGGGACCGCGGCGGGCAAGCACCTGCCGAGCCCCGCCGACGCAAGCTCATGCTGCGGCACGCGCGCAAGCCGATCACCACCCGTGACGGGTGAATGTTGCGGCCAGGCCCTAGACTTGGCGGCCGTAGCCGTCAACGACATCGCCATCGACCGCGCGGCGGCAAGATGACCCCATCCGACCGGAATCGCGGTGCCTGGGACCTGGTGCCGGAGTAGCCGGTCCGCCGAACCAGCGCCGGGGAACTAGCAGCCGGGGAACTAGCAGCCGGAAGGCCAGAAACCGGACATCCAAGGAGTGACCACGTCGTGAAGACCGACGTCGAGGAGCTGAGCCCGACCCGAGTACGCCTCACGGTCGAGGTTCCGTTTGAAGAGCTCAAGCCGAGCCTGGACCAGGCCTACCGAGAGATCGGGCGGCAGGTCAGGATTCCCGGATTCCGGCCAGGACACGTGCCGCGCCAGGTACTCGACCAGCGGGTCGGCCGCGGTGCCGTGCTCGACCACGCGATCAACGAGGCCGTTCCCGACCTGCTCGCCAGGGCGGTCCTTGACGCGCAGGTGTCGGCTCTCGGCCAGCCGGAGGTGGAGATCACCAAGCTCGACGACGGCGCGGAGATCGCGTTCACCGCCGAGCTGGACGTCAGGCCGAGCTTCGAGATACCCGATCTCGGTTCCGTCCAGGTCGTCGTCGACGACGCGGATGTCGGCCCCGACCAGGTCGAGGAGTATCTGGGCGGGCTCCGCGAGCGGTTCGCCTCGCTCCGGGCGGCCGCACGCCCCGCGCAGCCGGGCGACTATGTCTCCATCGACCTGGCCGCTCAGGTCGACGGCAAGCCGGTCGAGGACGCGCAGGCCACCGGCATCTCCTATGAAGTGGGCAGCGGGACGATGCTCGACGGCCTCGACGAGGCGCTGGAGGGGATGTCGGCCGACGAGACGGCGACGTTCCAGACCGAGCTGGCCGGCGGCCAGCATGAGGGCAGCCAGGCCGACGTGACCGTGACCGTGCGCAGCGTCAAGGCGAAGAACCTGCCGGACCTGGACGATGACTTCGCTCAGTCCGCGAGCGAGTTCAACACCGTTGGTGAGCTGCGGGCGAACACCCGCAAGCAGATGGAGACGATGCGCAAGGCCGGCCAGGCCGGCCAGGCTCGGGACCGGGCGATCGAGGCGCTGCTGACCAGGATTGACATGCCGCTGCCTGACTCGCTCGTCGAGCACGAGATCGGCCACAGGCGCGAGTCCCTTGGCCAGGACCTGGACCAGGCCGGGCTCACGCTGGAGACCTACGCGGAGAGCCGCCAGGTCTCCGCGGCCGACATCGAGAAGGAGATCGCCGACGAGGTGCGGCGTTCGGTCAAGGCCAGGTTCATCCTCGACCAGCTCGCCGAGCAGGAGGACCTGGGCCTCGATCAGGAGGACATCGGCCAGTACATCGCCCAGCTCGCCTACCAGCAGGGCGTGCCGCCCGACCAGTTCGCCCGCCAGCTCACCAGCTCAAACCAGCTGAGCGCGGTGATCTCCGACGTGCTCAGGTCCAAGGCGGCCGACCTGCTGGCCGAGCGGGTGAAGGTCACCGACGAGTCCGGCCGCAAGGTCGTCGTCGCCGCCCAGGACGGCGAGGCTGCCGGCGAGCAGGGCAGCGGTGGTGACGAGACCGCCGACAGCGCCGAGCCGGCCGAGGCCGCCGAGGCCGCCGAGGCCGCCGCGGCTGGCGCGGCTGGCGCGGCTAAGCGAAGGGGCCGGGGCCGGCGTTCCCGTAAGGAGCAGGAAGCAGACACGGAGGCGGCGCCGGCGGAGTAGGCGGAGTAGGCAGCCCGGCGGAGTAGGCAGCCCGGCGGAGTAGGCAGCCCGGCGGAGTAGGCAGCCCGGCGCGCCGGGTCAGCGCGGTGCAGCGGGCAGGCCAACGGCTGGGCGCCGGGTAGCTCGCCGCACGCCGTGCCCGCAGCGCCGCAGTGCTTGCCGTGCCCGCCGCCCCGCCGCCCCGCGGGGGTCTGGCGGCTCGCTTGCCTGCGCCCAGAGCGAACAGGCCCGAGCGGTGGACGAGACGGCCTCGGCAGCGAGCTAGGGTCATTTTCATCAGAGCCACGAAGTCAATGACGCGGGACACGGCACGGTGCGGTCGGCGCACGTGCCTCACCAACACATCCAGGAGGCACCGTGAGCACGTCGCCTGAAGATCAGCTGTCGGCCCGGGTGCTCGCGCGGGTCACGGAAGCCCCGGTGCTGCCGATGGGCGACGCGCTGTTCCAGCGTCTGCTGCGGCACCGGATCATCTTCCTGGGCCAGCAGGTCGATGACGACCTGGCCAACCGCATCTGCGCGGAGCTGATCCTGCTCGCGGCCGAGGACAACAAACGCGACATCAGCATCTATATCAACTCGCCGGGCGGCTCGGTCAGCGCCGGCCTGGCTATCTACGACGTGATGCAGTACGTGCCGAACGACATCGCCACCTACGCGATGGGAATGGCTGCCTCGATGGGCCAGTTCCTGCTCTGCGCGGGCGCGGCGGGCAAGCGGTACGCGATGCCGCACGCGCAGATCATGCTGCACCAGCCGCATGGCGGCATCGGCGGCACGGCGTCGGACATCAGGATCCAGGCCGAGCAGATCATGTACGTGAAGCAGATCCTGGCCGAACGCACGGCGATGCACACCGGGCAGACGGTCGAGCAGATCGAGGCCGACTCGGACCGGGACCGGTGGTTCACGGCCGAGCAGGCGAAGCAGTACGGATTCATCGACCACGTGGTGCGCAGCGCCAACGAGGTCCCGTCGGAGGGCGCGGTCTCATGAACATCGAACCCCGAGCGGACAACCGCCACGCGACGACGGGCCTGACCCCCTCGGGCCAGACCGGCACCGGCAAGGCCGGCCCGGTGCGGCACGGCCTGGCCGAGTCTCGCTACGTGCTGCCCTCTTTCGTGGAGCGGACGCCGTACGGGATCAAGGAGATGAACCCGTACAACAAGCTCTTCGAGGAGCGGATCATCTTCCTCGGGGTGCAGATCGACGATGCCTCGGCGAACGACGTGATGGCGCAGCTGATCACGCTGGAGTCGATCGACCCCGACCGGGACATCCTGATCTACATCAACTCGCCCGGCGGGTCGATGACGTCGATGATGGCGATCTACGACACGATGCAGTACGTTAAGCCCGACATCCAGACGTTCTGCCTCGGTCAGGCGGCCTCCGCGGCCGCGGTCCTGCTGGCCGCCGGCACCCAGGGCAAGCGGATGGCGCTGCCCAACTCGCGGATCCTGATCCACCAGCCGGCCATCGAGAGCGGCTACGGCCAGTCCAGTGACCTGGAGATTCAGGCCAGGGAGATCCAGCGGATGCGGCAGGCCATGGAGGCCGTCCTGGCCAAGCACACCGGCCGCGACGAGGAGCAGATCCGCAAGGACATCGAGCGCGACAAGTTCCTGACGGCGCACGAAGCGAAAGAGTACGGGCTGGTTGATGACGTACTCACGATGCTGAAGCGCCAGCCCGATGTAGTGTCGTCTTAGCACGCAAGTGCGGCTCGCACGACGCGCGCAAAGACGGCCCGGAGGAAGCGACTACGGCCTGAGACGAGATACCGTCTAGTTCCGCGGCCGGTGGCAGACACTGCGCCGGAGCAAAGGCCGCAGCTGGTTCGAATCGCCCATATCGGCGACAGCGGGAGAGGGAGTAATGCGGTGGCACGCATTGGCGACGGCGCTGACCTGCTGAAGTGCTCGTTCTGCGGTAAGAGCCAGAAGCAGGTCAAAAAGCTCATCGCCGGGCCTGGCGTGTACATCTGCGACGAATGCATCGATCTGTGCAACGAGATCATCGAGGAAGAACTGGCCGAGCCGTCCGAGATCAAGTGGGACAGCCTGCCCAAGCCGCGCGAGATCTACGAGTTCCTCGACTCTTACGTGATCGGCCAGGAGAAGGCCAAGAAGGGCCTGTCGGTCGCCGTCTACAACCACTACAAGCGGATCCAGTCCGGCGGGGAGCGAGTCGCCGAGGATGGCGTCGAGCTCGCCAAGTCCAACATCCTGCTGCTCGGGCCTACCGGCTCCGGCAAGACGCTGCTCGCCCAGACGCTCGCGCGGCTGCTGAACGTGCCGTTCGCGATCGCCGACGCCACCGCGCTGACCGAGGCGGGCTACGTCGGCGAGGACGTGGAGAACATCCTGCTCAAGCTGATCCAGGCGGCCGACTATGACGTCAAGAAGGCCGAGACCGGGATCATCTACATCGACGAGATCGACAAGATCGCCCGCAAGAGCGAGAACCCGTCGATCACCAGGGACGTCTCGGGCGAGGGCGTCCAGCAGGCGTTGCTGAAGATACTCGAGGGGACGACCGCGTCGGTTCCCCCGCAGGGCGGTCGCAAGCACCCGCACCAGGAGTTCATCCAGATCGACACCACCAACGTGCTGTTCATCTGCGGCGGCGCCTTTGCCGGGCTCGAGAAGATCATCGAGCAGCGGGTCGGCCGCAGCGGCATGGGCTTCGGCGCGGTGCTCAGGGTGAAGACCGACCGCACGCCATCGGACCAGTTCGCCGACGTGATGCCGGAAGACCTGCTCAAGTTCGGCATGATCCCGGAGTTCGTCGGCCGGCTGCCCGTCATCACCAGCGTGCACAACCTGGACCGCGAGGCCCTGATCAGGATCCTGACCGAGCCGAAGAACGCGCTGGTTCGCCAGTACCGCAGGCTGTTCGAGCTGGACGGCGTCGACCTCGAGTTCACCGACGACGCGCTCGAGGCGGTGGCCGACCAGGCGATCCTGCGCGGCACCGGTGCCCGCGGGCTGCGCGCCATTCTCGAAGAGGTGCTGTTGTCGGTGATGTACGAGGTGCCGAGCCGCAAGGACGTCGAGCGGGTCGTGATCACCGCCGAGGCCGTGCTGGAGAACGTCAACCCGACGCTGGTGCCGCGCGACGTCGCGCGACGCACGCCGCGGGAGAAGTCGGCCTGAGCCCCGGCCCGCGGGAGTAGTCGGCCTGAGCCCCGCCGCTCGCGGGGAGCGGGCGCTGCGCCGCCCGGCTGGCTCGGGGCCGCCCGGCTGGCTCGGGGCCGCCCGGCTGGCTCAGGCCCGCTGCAGGTCGAAGCGCATCTTAATCATCATCGTCGCGAGTTCGGCGACGCTGGTATCCCTGACCGGCGACACCAGCGCGCCGATCGTATGGTCGGTTGCCCAGCCGCAGACCGACACCGACGTCTGGCCCAGCCAGGCCACCGTGCAGTTGGCGCTGCCGCCGCGGTGACCAGGGGTGACCCTCCACGGACCCACCACGGCGGCCGGGCCGAGCAGCCCGGTCATCAGCCGGGCGATCGTCGTCGACGGGCGGCCGAGCATGCCGCTCGCGTCGAGGCCGAGGTACATCACCCAGGACGGGCGGTACGTCGCGGGGTCGAGGTGCCCTGGCTCGCCGTAGAGCCCGGACGTCCAGGCCGCCGTGACCTGGCGGTCCGCCGCCCCGTTCCCGCTGGCAGTTGCGCCGGCCGCCGACCCCGCGCCGACTGGGTTCCTGGTTTCGGCTGCCCGCCTCGCGTCGGCCAGCAGGCCGGTGCCGACCGCCTCGAACCGCTGCCTGAACTGGCTCACGATCGCCAGCACCGCCGGGTCGGTGATCGCGCCGAAGCGCCTGGGGTATGCGCCCGCGATCCTGGGCGCCGGGATGACCAGCGGGCCGCCCACCTTCCTGGCCGCCGCCTGGCTTGTCGTCACGGCACGCTCCGCGATGTGGGCCGTGGCCAGTGCGATCAGCACCGCCGCGACGCTCATCAGGGCCAGGAGCGGTATCGCCCACCGGGCAGAAAGCCGCGCGGTAGCCGGCCGGCAGGTCCCTCCGGCCGACGGGTTGCCTGCGGTCCCGGCCGACGGGTTGCGTGCGGTCCCGGCCGACGGGCCTTTAGCGGTGACGGCTGGCGGGCGTTCGGCGTTTAGGGCTGGCCGGCGTTCGGCGGTGACGGCTGGCGGGCGTTCGGGGGTGACGGCAGGCGGCCAGTGCGTCGCGACGGATCCCAGCCTCACGTGAGCGACTGCCGACCGCGACCGGTGCCAGGTCTGCCGCACGAACGGAGCGGACCGCCGCAATGCCCCGAGCCGGCCGAGCGCCGCACGCAGGTCGGTGCCGCTGTCCCCGTTTCGCCGGTCGCGACTGACGGTCCACGGCCCGGCCAACGGATCATCACCTCATCTTCGCGAAATAGCCAGCTAGCGGTGCTGAGCCGAACACATCAGCAACATGGCCCCAAGTAAGCATATGTGCTGACTGCATGGTAGCGAGGGCATGTGCGGCAGCGAGGCAACGGCGCGCGACCCACGGTGCCGCTGCCACCGCCTGGCCCGGGCTTATCACGAGTTGAGGTCATTCCGCTGTCCCGGTATTTACCTTTTACGAGTTCTGCGCGCGACCCAACTGATGATAAGAGACCGAAGCCCGGCGGGAAGGCCGCGATGCGAGGGAACGCGGACCGGGTGATGTCCCTATTTCCGGTCTGTCCTTGTCGGCCCGCACCTGAGAACGCTGCGCGGGCCGGGGCTGCATCCCGCCGCCGCTACGCGGCCGGACCGCCGCCACCCGGCCCCTCATGATCCCGCGGGATCGTGAGGGGCCGGGTGAGACCGGCGCGCGGGTGCCGCCGGCGCCGCGCACAGCCGCGCGCACCGGTCCCCGCGCCCCTCTAGACTTTGCTGACGTGACGACCGCTGACCACACCGCGCCCGCCGAGCACGCCGCGCCCGCCGCGCATGCCGAGCATGCCGCACCCGCCGAGCACGCCGCGCCCGCCGCGCATGCCGAGCATGCCGCGCCCGTCGGGCACGGCGGACCGCCGGACGGGCGGCATCAGCTACCACCGCAGTACGTTCCGGGCGAGGTCGAGTCCCGCCGCTATTCGGGCTGGGTAGACGCCGGCTACTTCACGGCCGACGCCGCGTCTGACGGGCCTGCCTTCACGATCATGATCCCGCCGCCGAACGTCACCGGCTCGCTGCACATCGGCCATGCGCTCGACCACACGCTGATCGACGCCCTGATCAGGCGCCGCCGGATGCAGGGGTACAACGCCCTGTGGCTGCCAGGCACCGACCACGCCGGCATCGCCACCCAGAACGTGGTCGAGCGCGAACTCGCCAGTGAAGGCCTGAGCCGGCACGACCTCGGGCGGGACGCGTTCGTCGAGCGGGTCTGGCAGTGGAAGGCCACCTACGGCGGTAAGATCTTGTCCCAGATGCGCCGCCTCGGCGACAGTGTCGACTGGACCCGCGAGCGGTTCACGATGGACGACGGGCTGTCACGGGCGGTCCAGACCATCTTCAAGCGGCTGTTCGACGACGGCCTGATCTACCGGGCCGACCGGATCATCAACTGGTGCCCGCGGTGCATGACCGCGCTGTCCGACATCGAGGTCGACCACTCTGACGACGAGGGCGAGCTGGTCTGGATCAGGTACGGGGACGGCGACACGTCCGTGGTCGTGGCCACGACCAGGGTCGAGACCATGCTCGGCGACACCGCTGTGGCCGTGCACCCGGACGACGCGCGCTACGCTGCCATGGTCGGCAAGACCGTCGAGCTGCCGCTGACCGGCCGCCGGATCCCCGTCGTGGCCGATCCGCACGTCGACCCGGAGTTCGGCACCGGCGCGGTGAAGGTGACACCCGCGCACGACCCGGACGACTTCGAGATCGGCCGCCGCCACGACCTGCCCAGCCTGACGATCATGGACGAGCGCGGCGTGATCACCGCGGCCGGCCCGTTCGAGGGTCTTGACCGCTTCGAGGCCAGGCCGGCCGTCCTCGCGGCACTGCGCGAACAGGGCCGCGTTGAAAAAGAAACACGACCATACCTGCATGCCGTGGGTCACTGTGACAGGTGCGGCACCACCGTGGAGCCGAGGCTGTCGCTGCAGTGGTTCGTCAAGGTCGGCCCGTTGGCCAAGGCGGCCGGCGACGCGGTGCGGGACGGCCGGGTGCGGATCCACCCGGCTCAGCTCGCCGCGCGCTACTTCGACTGGGTCGACGACATGCACGACTGGTGCATCAGCCGCCAGCTGTGGTGGGGCCACCGGATCCCGGTCTGGTACTCGGCCGACGGGCAGGTGCGCTGCATCGGCCCGGACGAGGACCCGCCCGGCGAGGGCTGGACCAGAGACCCGGACGTGCTCGACACCTGGTTCTCCTCGGCACTGTGGCCGTTCTCCACGCTGGGCTGGCCGGACGACACGGCGGACCTGCGCACGTTCTACCCGACCAGCGTGCTGGTCACCGGGTACGACATCCTGTTCTTCTGGGTCGCGCGGATGATGCTGTTCGGCCTGTACGCGATGGCGGGCGCCGGGGCGGAGCGGGCCGTGCCGTTCCGCCAGGTCGCGCTGCACGGCCTGGTACGCGACGCCCAGGGCAAGAAGATGTCCAAGTCGCGCGGGAACACGGTCGACCCGCTGGACTGGATCGCCAGGTTCGGCGCCGACGCGACCCGGTTCACCCTGGCCAGGGGCGCCAGCCCGGGCGGCGACGTCGCGCTCAGCGAGGAGTGGGTGGCCGGCGCGCGCAACTTCTGCAACAAGCTGTGGAACGCCGCCAGGTTCGCGCTCATGAACGGCGCCGACGCCGGCGGCGAGCTCAGCGCCGCCGACCGGGCCGCGCTGAGCGTCCCCGACCGGTGGATCCTGTCCCGGCTGGCCGCCGTGATCGGCGAGACCGACGCGCTGTTCGAGGAGTTCGAGTTCGCCAAGGTCTGTGACGCGCTGTACCACTTCGCCTGGGACGAGTTCTGCGACTGGTACCTGGAGCTGGCCAAGCCAGTGCTGGCCAACACGGGGCTGAACGGCGCGGACGAGGTCGCGGCCGGCGTGACCCGCCGCGTGCTCGGGCACGTGCTCGACCAGCTGCTGCGGCTGATCCACCCGGTGATGCCGTTCGTCACCGAGGAGCTGTGGACCGCGCTGACCGGCGGCGACTCCGTGATGGTGGCGGCCTGGCCCGCGGCGGGGGCGGCCGACGCCGACCCGGCCGCCGAGGCGGTCATCGACTCGCTGATGCGCCTGGTCACCGGCGTCCGCAGGTTCCGCGCTGACCAGGGGCTGCGGCCCGCGCAGCCGGTGCCCGCCGCGTTCACCGGGATCGCGGACTCGCCGCTCGCACCGCACGAGGCCTCGATCCGGTTGCTGCTGCGGCTGACCGAGCCCGCCGCCGGCTTCAGCCCGAACGCCTCGGTGCAGGCCGAGGGCGTCACGGTGGAGCTGGACACGTCCTCGGCGATCGACGTCGCCGCCGAGCGGCGCAGGCTGGCCAAGGAGCTCGCCGCGGCACGGGCAGATGCAGAGGTTTCGCAACGCAAGCTCTCGAGCCAGTCGTTCATCGAGAAGGCGCCTGCCGCCGTGGTGACCAAGAGCAGGGAGCGGCTGGCCACCGCGCAGGCGGAGATCGTGCGGCTGGAAGAACGGCTCGCCGCGCTGGCCTCGCCGTGACCGTCGTGCCGGAGGCGCGCCAATGAGCGCTGACGTCCAGGCGCGGCTGCGCGAGGTCGAGCGGCAGATCCTGGCCCGCCGTCCCGAGCACTCGATCGACCCGTCGCTGGACCGGATCAGGGAGCTGACCGGCCTGCTCGGCGACCCGCAGCGCTCTTACCCGGTGATCCACGTGACCGGGACCAACGGCAAGACCTCGACGGCGCGGATGATGCAGACCCTGCTCCACGCGCGCGGCCTGCGCACGGGGTTGTTCACCAGCCCGCACCTGATCACGATGCGCGAGCGGATCTGCGTGGACTCCGAGCCGCTGAGCGCCGAGCGGTTCGTCGAGGTCTACACCGAGATCGAGCCCTACATGCGGCTGGTCGACGACAGCCAGCCGGTCCCGCTGTCGTTCTTCGAGGTGCTGGTCGCGATGGCGTTCGCCGCGTTCGCCGACGCGCCGGTGGACGTGGCCGTGGTCGAGGTCGGGATGGGCGGCACCTGGGACAACACCAACGTGGCCGACGGAGCCGTGGCCGTGATCACCCCGATCTCCATCGACCACGCCCAGTACCTCGGCGACACCGTGGCGGCGATCGCGGCGGACAAGGCCGGGATCATCAAGCCAGGCGCCGTCGCGGTGCTCGGGCAGCAGCCGGTCGAGGCGGCGACCGAGCTGTTGCGTCGGTCGGCCGAGGTCGGTGCCACGGTGGCCAGGGAGGGTATCGAGTTCGGCGTGATCAGCCGTGAGCTGGCGGTCGGCGGCCAGCGGCTGGCGATCAAGGGTTTGCTCGGCGAGTACCACGACCTGTTCCTGCCGCTGTTCGGTGCGCACCAGGCCGCCAACGCCGCCTGCGCGCTCGCCGCCGTCGAGGCGTTCTCTGGCGGGGCAGGGTCGCCGGACGGGGTTTCCGGTGAGCCGGACGGGGTTTCCGGTGAGCCGGAAGAAGCCGCGGCCGGAGGCGCCGGTGCCGGGCGGGCTGGCGGGACAGGTGCCGGGCGGGCTGGCGGGACAGGTGCCGGGGGCGTCGGCCGCGCCGGCGGGATGCTGCGCGGCACGATCGCGCTCGACGCCGACCTGGTCGCCGAGGCGTTCGCGATGATGACCTCGCCGGGCCGGCTGGAGATCGTCAGGCGCAGCCCGGTCGTGCTGGTCGATGCGGCGCATAACCCGGCCGGGATGGCGGCCACGGCCGGTGCGCTGGCCGAGTCGTTCGTGCCGGCCGAGGTGATCGCCGTCCTCGCGGTGAGCGCCGACAAGGACGTCGCGGGCATACTCGGCGAGCTCGAGCCCGCAGCGGCTGCCGTCGTGGCGACGGGCAACTCCTCGGCCCGGTCGATGGATCCGGAGGAGCTGGCCGAGATCGCCAGGCAGGTGTTCGGGCCGGACCGCGTGCACGTCGCCGGGCGGCTGGACGACGCGATCGAGGTCGCTGTCGGCCTGGCGGACGAGGCCGCGGCGGCGATCGGCGGCCCGCTGGCCGGCCTCATGGCGGGTCAAGACGACCTGGAGGCCGCGGCCGGGACGGTGGTGCTGATCACAGGTTCGGTGATCACCGCCGGGGATGCGCGGCTGCTGCTGACCGGCGACGGGACGCGCGGGCGGAGCGGCCCGATCAGCGGCCCGACGAGCGGGTCAGGATGAGCAGGCTCAGCGCCACGGTGCTCATACTCGAGGCGGTCGTGATCGCGCTGACCGGCGTGCCCGCGGTGAGGCTCGAGAACGTCGCGCCGCTCGCGGCCGGGCTCGCCGTCGGGCTGGCCGTCCTGGCGGCGGTGCTGCTCGCGGCGCTCGCGCGGCGCCGGCTGGCGGTGACCCTCGTCGGCGGGAGCCTGCTCCAGGCCCTTGTTATCGCCTCAGGCGCCGTGCTTCCTGCTATGTATATTCTCGGCGGAATTTTCGCCTTGCTGTGGCTGACCGGGATCTGGCTTGGTCATCGGGTGGAAAGCTCGCCGTAACGTTATTGCAACTCCTGGCCTCTCGTTATCTATTTACCTGGCCCGGTGCGGAACGGTGCGAGGTTGCCGGGTAGGCTTATTCCCTGCGGATCGCGGACGCCCGCGCTGACCGGATGCGGGCAATTTGCGGTTATACAGAGCAGGCATATGCAGAGTGTTCATATGCGGGCACGTTATGCGGAGTACGTAGCACGCGCACTCGCTGGACCATAGGGAAGCAGATGAGCAACGCGCTGGCCTTTCTCGGCCGTGACATGGCCGTCGACCTGGGGACCGCGAACACCCTGGTGTACGTCAGGGGGCGCGGGATAGTTCTGAACGAACCATCAGTAGTAGCGCTGAACACTAATACCGGCCAGATAGTCGCGGTCGGCCTGGAAGCGAAGCGCATGATAGGCCGCACTCCAGGCAATATCATCGCGGTCCGGCCTCTGAAAGACGGGGTGATCGCCGACTTCGACGTCACCGAGCGCATGCTGCGTTATTTCATCCAGAAAGTTCACCGGCGGGCCGGCCTGGCCAAGCCGCGAATCGTCATCGCCGTGCCGAGCGGAATCACCGGCGTCGAGCAGAGCGCCGTCAAGGAGGCTGGCCATCAGGCGGGCGCTCGCCGGGTCTACATCATCGAGGAGCCCATGGCCGCGGCGATCGGCGCCGGCCTGCCGGTGAACGAGCCGACCGGGAACATGGTCGTGGACATCGGCGGCGGCACCACCGAGGTCGCCGTGATCTCGCTCGGCGGCATCGTGACCGCGCAGTCGATCAGGGTCGGCGGGGACGAGCTTGACCAGGCGATCATCAACTTCGGCAAGAAGGAGTACTCGCTGACGCTCGGCGAGCGGACCGCCGAGGAGATCAAGATGGCGCTCGGCTCTGCCTACCCCTCCGATGACGAGCCGAGCGCCGAGATCCGCGGCAGGGACCTGGTGAGCGGCCTGCCGAAGACGGTGGTGATCTCCGCGGCCGAGGTGCGCAACGCGATCGCGGAGCCGCTCGCCGTGATCGTCGACGCCGTCCGCACCACGCTCGACAAGTGCCCGCCCGAGCTGGCGGGCGACGTGATGGACCGCGGGATCGCGCTGACCGGCGGCGGTGCCCTGCTGCGCGGTCTTGACCAGCGGCTGCGTGAGGACACCGGGATGCCTATCCACCTCGCCGACAACCCGCTCGACTCGGTGGCGCTCGGCACAGGCAAGTGCGTGGAGGACTTCGACACGCTGCGGCAGGTGCTCGTCCCAGAATCGCGTCGTTAAGAAGGGGCGTCGACGTGCGCGACACCCGACGCACCAGGCTGCTGCTCCGCGTCGCGATCGTGGCCGCGCTTGTCCTGATCGCCATCGACTACCAGGACAAGTCGTCGTCGGTGATCGCGACCGCGCGCAGCATCGCGGGCTCGGTGTTCGGCAGCGCCGAGCGGGCGGTCGCCGCGGTGACGAGGCCGGTCGGCGGGTTCTTCGGCGCTGGCGTGGCGGGCGCAGGCGACGCGGGCCGGGCCGCCGCGATGGAGCGGCAGCTGATCAGGATGCGCGCCGAGCTGAGCGCGGCAACGCTGAGCCAGACCGAGTACAGGCAGCTTGGCAGGCTGCTCCAGCTATCAGGCAGGGGCGGCTACCGCGTGCTCGCGGCGTCGGTGCTCGCGTTCGGCCAGGGTTACCAGCAGACGGTCACGCTCGACGCCGGCCGCTCGGACGGGGTCAGGCCGCAGCAGACCGTGCTCGACGGCGACGGCCTGGTCGGTCGGGTGGTCTCGGTGAGCGCCGGGACCTGCACCGTGCTGCTCGCGAGCGATCCGAGCTCGGTGGTGGGGGTTCGGCTGGCACCCGGCGGCCAGATCGGCTGGGTCACTGGTCAGGGCCGAGGCAGCGCGGGGGCCGGGCTGCTCAAGCTTCAGGTGCTCGACGCCGCGGCGCTACGGACCGGTGAACAGATCGTGACCGCCGCCTCGGTCCGCGACCGCCCGTTCGTGCCGGGCGTGCCGGTCGGCACGGTCGTCGCCGTGCGGGACAAGGCGGGCGGCCTGACCGGTCAGGCACTGGTCCGCCCGTTCGCCGCGTTCGGCGCGCTCGACGTGGTCGGGATCGTGGTCGCGGCGCCGAAGCGCGACCCGCGCTTTTCCGTGCTGCCGCCACCGCCGCCGAGCCCGGCGCCGTCACCGACCGCGGCGAGTTCGTCCGGCGCCTGGCCCAGCCCGTCGCCCAGCGCGTCTAGCCGGACTCGGCCGGGGCAGACCGCGGCCGGCCCGCCGCGGCCCGGGCGCAGGTAGGCGGCCGGCGGCGAAATGAAGCGCAAGATGCTCGCGGTCAGCGCGCTGGCAGCCGTGCCGCTGGTCCAGCTCACCGTCGTGAACGGGCTCGCCCTGCCCGGCGGCGGCACGCCCGACCTCGTGCTGCTCTGCGTCGTGGCGCTCGGGCTGACCGGCGGTCCCGCGCCCGGTCTGATCGCCGGTTTCTGCGCCGGGCTCGCCCTCGACCTCGCGCCGCCCGCCAGTCAGATTGTCGGGCAGTACGCGCTCGTGCTGTGCCTGGTCGGCTATGGCTCGGGGCGGCTGCGCTTCACGCTCCGGCACTCCGCCGCAGCCGCCATCGCCGCAGCGGCCGTGATGGCCGCGCTCGGCGAGGCGCTGGCGGCGGCCATCACGCTCACCATGGACACGCCCGAGGTGACCTGGGCGACGGTGGCGCAGGTGCTGCCTGCTTCGGTGCTGTACGACCTCGCGCTTGGTCCGTTCGTGCTGCTCTGCTGGGTCAGGGCCGCCGTCGCGCTCGGCGTGAGCTTCGATCCGCGCGACGACTCGCCTGCCCTGGAGACCGGGGGCAGCGCGGCGCAGGCGACGGTGGCCGGCGGAGCCGCCCGGCCTGGCCGTCCCAGGCCGCGGCAGGCTGGGCAGCGGCTGGCGCTCGGCGGCGACAGCCGCGCGGCGGCATGCGGGCGGTGGCTCGTCGGAGACGTCGCCGAGGCCGCACCGACGGTGGGAGCGATCGGCTGGCTTGCAGGGCCGGTCCGATCCCGTCGTGCCCGTCGCGAGCAGGCCAGGCTGACCGCCATGGCGACCGGTGCGAGCCAGCGCAGGGGAGCGTTCTGGGTAGGCAGGCGCCCGCCAGGGCTGGTGCCGGTCATGCCCCCGGCGCCGGCCAGGCCGGGCAGGCTCGTCCGGCTCCGGCCAGGTTCTGGCGTGCCAGGGACCGCCGCGACGCCGGCGAGGCCCGCCCCGCAGTTGCTGCGGCGCCCGGTCCGGCTCGGGCTGGCCGACGAGCAGCGCAGGCGGTCGCGGCCGGCCGGCCGGGCGGCTCGCGGGCACGGCCGCGCCCTGCCCGGCCGCGAGCAGCACGGGGTGGACGCGCACGGCGTGAACGGGCCGAGCCTGCCGAGCATCCGGTTCGCCACCGGGATCTTGCCGGGGACGGGCCGGACGGCCGGGCGGGACGTCCCCAGGATCGCGTTCGGGACCGGGAGCCTGCCGGGGGCCGGGCCGGCGGCGGGGCGCCGGGTGCCGAGGATCGCGTTCGGGACCGGGAGCCTGCCAGGGGGCGGCCTGGCTGCGGGGCACCGGGCAGCAGCGGCCGGTGCAACAGCGAGCCGCCGGGTGCCGAGGATCGCGTTCGGGGCGCTGAGCGCGGCACCGGCCGAACGGTCCCGTGCCAGCCGGGCCGGCGCCGCCCGGCCAGGTGCGCGCGGAGTCCGCCCGGCTACCCCGCGATTCGCGTCAGGTCCCAGGCTGGCCGGATCGGCGGGTGCCCGGGCCGGTCTCGGGTCACCGGCCGGCCAGGGCGGGCCGATGGCCTCATGCGGAACGCGCCGTGAGGGAGTCTCCGCGGGCCGGCACCCGGGCCGCAAGGTCAAGCAGCCCGGCTTCGCCCGCAGCGCCGGCGGACACCAGGTCGCCAGGACACGGCAGCCGAAGTCCGCCAGGATGAGCGCCGGACGCCGGTCGTTTCGCCGGCTGCCGTGGCTTCGGCGCTCGGGTGACCGGTCCACGGTCTGGCGGATCGGGAACAGGCGAACGGGGGGCTTTCGATGATCCCAGCTTCGCGTCCTCGGCTGGTCGTCTTGTCCGTCGTGGTGGCCGCGCTCCTGCTCGGCCTCGCCACCAGGGTCTGGTATCTGCAGGTCAAGACCGGCGGGGCGTATGTGGCGCAGGCTAGTTCCGAGCGGGTCAGGGAAGTCATCGAGCCGGCCGTGCGCGGCCCGATTACCGATGATCTCGGGGCGCCCATGGTCGACAGCCACTCGGCCCTCGTGATCTCCGTTAGCATGCCGACGCTGTGGAAGGAGCCCCATGGCGGCGCGGTGGTGCTGCGCAGGCTGGCGCGGCTGCTGCACATCGGGCGGCACAAGATCTTCCGCGAGGTAAGGCTGTGCACGGCCGGGGTGAAACAGCCCTGCTGGCCCGGCTCGCCCTATCAGCCCATCCCGGTTGCCGAGAACGTTCCGGCGCAGGTGGGGCTCGAGGTGCTCGAGAACCAGCGGCTGTACCGCGGGGTCACCGCCGCCGTTCAGCCGGTCACCCACTACCACCAGCCGATCGCCACGAACCTGGCCCAGACGCTCGGCTACCTCCAGCCGATCACGGCGAGCGAGCTGAAGAAGCAGGGCCTTCCCGTTACTGGGTTCTCCGGCGTCGACCTCGTCGGCCAGGCCGGGCTCGAGTTGCAGTACGACCGCGACCTCCGCGGCGCACCCGGCGACACCAAGCTGGCAGTGAACGCGTCCGGCCAGGTGACGGGAACGATCAGCTCGGTCAAGCCGCGACCCGGCGACTACCTGGTCACCAGCATCAACTCCGCCGTGCAGCAGGACACCGAGCGGGCTCTGGCCGACGCCGTCCAGCGCAGCCAGTTCGCCGGCAACCCGGTCAGCAAGGGCGGTGCCGCCGTCGTGATGACGACCACGGGCCGGGTACTCGCACTGGCCAGCTATCCGACCTACAACCCGAGCGTCTGGGCCGGCGGCATCTCCCAGGCCGAGTTCCGGCACCTGTTCGACCGGTCAGGCGGCGAGCCGATCCTGGAACGGGCGGCACAGGGCCAGTACGCGCCGGGATCGACGTGGAAGGTGACCTCGGTCGCCGCCGCCGTCGCGGCGGGATTCCCGCTGCACGGCACTTACCAGTGCCCGGCCGCGGTGAACATCGGCGGCCGGTCCTACGCCAACGACGGCAACCCGTCCCTGGGCGCGATGAGCCTCTACACCGCCCTCGTCGTCTCCTGCGACACCGTGTTCTACAACCTCGCGTACCAGATCTACCTGCGCGACCACCCCCGGGCCAATGATGTGACCTCGCCGCGCGCCCCGGTGCAGGAGATGCAGAAGATGGAGCTGGCCTGGGGCTTCGGTCGCGACACAGGGGTCGACCTGCCTGCGGAGAGCGCGGGCAGCGTGCCGACTCGCGAATGGCTGTACTACCTGTGGAAGGACAATGCTCACCAGGGCCAGAACTGGTGCAAGTACGGCAAGGCCAACGGCACCTACGTGCAGCAGATCGAGTGGGATGACTGCCGGTCAGGCAACGTCTGGACGCCCGGCCAGGCGGTCATCGCCTCGATCGGCCAGGGGTACGTGTCGGTGACGCCGCTTCAGCTCGCCCGGGCATACGCGGCGCTGGCCAACGGCGGCACTCTCTACAGCCCGCGCATCGGCGAGGCGGTGATCGGCCCGGACGGCAAGGTGGTACGGCGGATCACGCCGCCCGTGGAAGGGCATCTCCCGGCGGCCAAGTCGACCCTGGCCTACATCCGGCACGCGCTGTCCGGAGTGGTAACGAGCGGGACGGCGGCCGGCGCCTTCGGCGGGTTCCCGCTCGGGCGGGTCTGCGTGGCGGGCAAGACCGGTACAGCCGAGGTCAGCGGCAACCAGGCGACCTCGGTGTTCGCCTCGTTCGCGCCGTGCGACCACCCCAAGTACGTCGTGCTGATGATGATCCCGAACTCTGGCTTCGGCGCCGAGGTCTCCGGGCCCGCGGTCCGGCAGATCTGGGACGGGATCTACGGACTCGAAGGGAACAAGGCGGCACTGCCCGGCGGGGTGCTGCCCGGACTGCCGCACCTCGACCGGGCCGGCCAGATGGCGCCGCCGGCCGGGTTCGGGCCAGCGGCCCATGCTAGCCCGGCTCCCTCGGCGAAGGCTGGTCAGCCGGCCGGGATGGCCGGGCGGCGCGGGCGGCACCCGTGAGCTGGGTCAGCGGCCAGTCCCGCCGCCGCAGCAGCCCGGCGTGGGCGGCGGTCCGCCGGGCCGCGGCCAAGCTGACCGCCCGCGACTCCGCGCTGCGGCAGGCCGACCGGCTGCTGCTCGGCACGGTGCTGGCACTCATCCTGCTCGGGACGCTGCTGATCTGGTCGGCGACCCAGCCGATGCTGCTGCGGCAGGGCGCCAACCCGCATGGCTTCCTGCTGAAGCAGCTGCTCAACATCGCGCTCGGGCTGGCCCTGATGCTGTTCGTGAGCTCGCTGGACTCGCGTCAGCTCAGGCTGTACGCCCCGGTCCTGTACGGGTTGTCGTGCCTCGGGCTGGTCGCCGTCCTCACCCCGGTCGGCAGCATCGTGAACGGCGCCAGGTCCTGGATCTCGCTCGGCGCCGGGTTCCAGATCGAGCCGTCGGAGTTCGCCAAGCTGTCCGTCATCGTGACCAGCGCCATGCTCCTGTCGGACCTGGGCTCAGGCGCGCCCCGCCCCGGCGCCCGCGCGGTCGCGAAGACACTCGCCATCGCCGCGATCCCGATCCTGCTCGTTGCCGCCGAGCCCGACCTCGGCGTGATGATCGTGCTCGTCCTGCTGGTTGCCGGGCTGATCGCGGTGTCCGGCGTCAGGCTCAGGTGGCTGGCGGGACTGCTCGCGGGAGCGGCGCTGGCCGTGACGGCCGTCGGCCGGCTGCACCTGCTCAAGGCGTACCAGGTGAGCCGTCTCACGTCCTTCATCAACCCGTCGGCCGACTCGCGCGGCTCCGGCTACAGCGCCGCCCAGGCGAAGATCGCCATCGGCTCGGGCGGCATGCACGGCACCGGGCTCTTCCACAGCCCGATGATCGCCGGCAGCTTCGTGCCCGAGCAGCACACCGACTTCATCTTCGCCGTGGTCGGCAACGAGCTTGGCCTCGTCGGGTCGCTGCTCGTCATCGGGCTGCTCGGTCTGCTGCTGGTCTGCGCGCTGCGGACCGCGGCCAGCGCCGATGACCAGTTCGGAATGTTGGTCGCGGCCGGCGTCGCGATCTGGTTCGCCGCGCAGTCCTTCGTCAACATCGGGATGACAATGGGGATCATGCCAGTGACCGGCCTGCCGCTGCCGTTCGTGTCCTACGGCGGCTCGGCCATGTTCGCCGACATGATCGCGGTCGGCGTGCTGCAGTCGGTGCGCCGGCCGCGCAACATCTTCGCGAGCTAGCCGGTCACGGCGGGCCAGCCCCGCCTCCGCGATGCCCGAACCGGTGCGCCCAGCGCTCTGAACGCCGTCCGGCCGACCGCCCAGTGAACATCGATGTCGCACCGACGTTCGCCAGCCCGCCGATCTGTGAACATCGATGTGCCGCAGGTGTTCGCCGGCGGGCATCGATGGCGCATCGCTGTTAGGACGGCCGGGTGCGGGAGGACAGCGATGGCACATCGATGTGGGGAGCCCGGGGCGGCGCCGACTGACCCCCGGGCGCGGCGCGCGTGGGTCGGCAGCGGGAGGGCGGCTCGCGGGAGGGCGGCTCGCGGGACGGCGGCTCGCGGGCGGGTGATTGCGGTGGCGGACGGCTCGCTAGTCAGTGCCCGCGCGGGGCGGGCTCTGGTTCTGGGGCCGGGCGGCCGATCCGTTCACCGGCACAGTCACCGGCACAGTGACGGGATCGGGAACCGGGGCCTGGTCAGCGGGCTGGGCACCGCCGGCGTAAGAGCCGCGCCCGTCGCCGTTGACCGAACCGGGGCTTGCGCCTGCGGTACTCGTTACCTCGGCGGGAGCCGAACCGGCACCGGGAGCCGAACCGGCACCGGCAACCGGTGCGGCGGCCGCGCGGCCGCGCCAGGGCTTGGCGCGGACCAGCCAGAACGTCAGGACGCCCACCGCCACGGCCGCCAGGATGACCCCGAGCGCGGTGGTGGGAACGCCGACGTACTTCAGCCCGGACGCGAAGATCACGAATGTGATGACCGGCCTGATGTAGCGGTCGGGCGCGCGGGAGGACATGAACGACCCGATGAGCACGGCGGGAATGCTGCCGATCGCGACCGATGCGGTCACCGCGAACTCGACGTGGCCGAACGTCAGCGCGCCGAGCGCGGCCGCCGCGGTGAGCGGCACCGCCTGCGTCAGGTCGGTGCCGACCAGCTGGTTCGCGCCGATCAGCGGGTAGACGAACAGCAGCAGCACGATCATCAGCGAGCCCGAGCCGACCGAAGTCAGCCCGACGATCAAGCCGCCGACCGCGCCGATCGCGATCGTGGGCAGCGGCCGCACGGTTATCTCCTTGATCATGCCGAGCCGCTGCTGGCCGGAGCGCCGGTCGAGGACGTAGCGGAAAACCATCGCGGCCGCGCCGACGAGGAGCGCGGACCCGAGGGCAATCTCGACGTGGGTCTGGTCGGCCTCGCTGCCCGCGCCGAGCAGATGAAGCAGGTACGAGCCGAGGAACGCCATCGGCACGGACCCGAGCACCATGAGGCCGACCATGCGCACGTTGACCGTGCCCTTGCGCAGGTGCACGGCCGCCCCGAACGGCCGCATCAGCACGGCGGCGACGAGGTCGCTGGAGATCGCCGACGACGGGGTCACGCCGAAGAGCAGGATGAGCATCGGGGTCATCAGTGCCCCGCCGCCGGCGCCGGTGACGCCGACGAGCAGGCCTACCACGGCGCTGCCGAGAACCATGTAGGGGTTCAGGTGCATGGTCGTCCGTCCCTCGTCTGCTGGCCGGGCCCGATGTTACCTATCGTTCTGACCTAGAACATAGCCTGACCGGGCCGCCCCGCGGGCAGTACTTCTGGTCCGCGTGACCTGCGGCCGCTCCGTGTGACCTGCGCCGCGCACGCGGGCCGACCAGCGAGGGGCAGCCCGGCCGCACCGGTCGGTAAGCTGTGACGATGCCTGTCCAGTCCGTATACCCCCGGCTTGAGCCACTGCTCCCGCTGGTGCGCAAGCCGATCCAGTACGTCGGCGGCGAACTCAACGGCGTCGTCAAGGACTGGGACTCCGCCGAGGTTCGCTGGGCGCTGATGTACCCGGACGCTTACGAGATAGGCCTGCCCAACCAGGGGATCCAGATTCTTTACGAGGTGCTTAACGAACGCGTCGGGGTGCTCGCCGAGCGCAGCTACTGCGTCTGGCCGGATCTCGAGGCGCTGATGCGCGAGCATCGGGTGCCGCAGTTCACGGTCGACGCGCACCGGCCGGTGCGTGCGTTCGACGTGCTGGGTGTGAGCTTCGCGACCGAACTCGGCTACACCAACCTGCTGGCCGCGCTCGACCTGGCCGAGATCCCGCTGTCGGCGGCCGATCGCGGCGTGACCGACCCCGTGGTGCTGGCCGGCGGGCATGCCGCGTTCAACCCCGAGCCGATCGCCGAGTTCATCGACGGCGCCGTTCTCGGTGATGGCGAGCAGGCGGTCCTGACCATCACCGACCTGATCAGGGGCTGGAAGCGGGCCGGGCGGCCGGGCGGCAGGGACGGCCTGCTGCTGCGGCTCGCGACCGACGGCGGGGTTTACGTCCCGCGCTTTTACGACGTGAGTTACCTGCCCGACGGGACGATCGGCGGGATCGTTCCGAACCGGCCGGGAGTACCGCGGGCCGTCGCCAAGCACACCGTCTCGGACCTGGACGCGTGGCCATACCCGAACAAGCCGCTCGTTCCCGTGGCCGAGTCGGTGCACGAGCGGTTCAGCGTGGAGATCTTCCGCGGTTGCACCAGGGGCTGCAGGTTCTGCCAGGCCGGCATGATCACCAGGCCGGTCCGCGAGCGGTCGATCACCACGATCGGCGCGATGACCGAGGCGGGCCTGGCCGCGAGCGGGTTCAGCGAGGTCGGGCTGCTGTCGCTGTCCAGCGCCGACCACAGCGAGATCAACCAGATCGCCACCGACCTCGCCGACCGGTACGAGGGCACCAACACCGGGCTGTCGCTGCCGTCGACGCGGGTGGATGCGTTCAACGTGACGCTGGCCGACGAGCTCAGCAGGAACGGCCGCCGGTCGGGGCTCACGTTCGCGCCGGAGGGCGGCACCGACCGGATCCGCAGGGTGATCAACAAGATGGTCACCGAGGATGACCTGATCTCGACGGTGACGACCGCGTACGCCAGCGGCTGGCGGCAGGTCAAGCTCTACTTCATGTGCGGCCTGCCGACCGAGACCGACGAGGACGTGCTCGCGATCGCCAACCTCGCGCACCGGGTGATCGAGGCCGGGCGCAAGGTCACCGGACGGCGCGACATCAGGTGCACGGTGTCGATCGGCGGCTTCGTCCCGAAGCCGCATACCCCGTTCCAGTGGGCGGGGCAGTGCGACCACGAGACGGTCGACGCGCGCCTGCGGGCCCTCGGGGCGGCGATGCGCGCCGACCGCGGTTACGGCTCGTCGATCGGCTTCCGCTACCACGACGGCAAGCCGTCGGTGGTCGAGGGACTGCTGTCCCGCGGCGACCGGCGGGTGGCCAAGGTGATCAGGGCGGTCTGGGAGGACGGGGGCCGGTTCGACGGCTGGAGCGAGTACTTCTCCTACGACCGCTGGTCGGCGTGCGCGGCGTCGGCGCTCGCGGCGGACGGCGTCGACCTGGCCTGGTACACCACCCGGGAGCGCGGCTACGCCGAGATCCTGCCGTGGGACCACCTGGACGCCGGGCTGGACAGGGACTGGCTGTGGCAGGACTGGCTGGCGGCGATCGACCCGGCCGGGGCGGCCGAGGTCGAGGACTGCCGGTGGACTCCGTGCTTCGAGTGCGGCGTCTGCCCCGCGATGGACACCCAGATCGAGACCGGACCGACCGGCGCGCGGCTGCTCCCGCTGACCGTGCTCAATGGCGCGACGGGGGGCGGCTAGATGGCGCGGCCGGTGCCTGCCGGGCCGCCACCTGCGCCTACGGTTCAGCGGCTGGCGATCAGGTACGCTAAAAGAGGCAGGATGCGCTTCGCGAGTCACAGGGACGTGGCGCGCGCGATCGAGCGGGGAGTGCGCAAGGCCGGGATCCCGGTCGCTTACTCCGCGGGATTCACACCGCATCCGAGGATTTCGTACTCGGGCGGGGCTCCGACGGGATCAGCGAGCGAGGCGGAGTACCTCGAGCTCTCTGTTACCCGGCGTTGTGAGCCGGATGACGTCGGTCGGCGGCTCGACGCAGCCCTGCCGGACGGGATTGACGTGATCGAGGTTGTCGAGGCGGGCGGCAGGCCCGGCGGGCTGCAGCTCGAGGCCTCCGAGTGGGAAGTGACCTGGCCGGGGGTGGCCCCCGAGGCTGCCGCCGCCGCGGTGCGGGCGTTCCTGGCCGCGCCCAGCGCGCTGGTGCGCCGCCTGACCAGCAAGGGAACGAGGACGCTCGACGCCCGTGCCGCGGTGATCGGCTTGACCTGCAGCGTCGCGGGGGCTGACGGCCCGCGGCGTGCCGGAACGGACCAGGCTGCCGGGTGTGCGATACTTCGAATGATTGTTCGGCAGATGACGCCTGCCGTCCGACCAGAGGACATCCTGGCCGCCCTGCGCGATCTGTCGGCCCTCGAGCCCGAGTCGCCGCCGCTGGCGACCAGGCTGTGGCAGGGGCCGGTGAGCGCGCTGACCGCGGCTCAGACGGGAGCCCAGACGGGGATGATCGTGGCCCTCGAGGCCGCCGGGCCGGACGGCCCTGAGCCCGAAGCACGCCTGCCGGAAAGAAGGCCAGCCCTCTTGAGCCCGGTGAGCAGGCCAGCAGGACACATACCAGGACGCATGACAGACAAGGCAATGCGTCTGGAGGCGGAGAGCGCCGATACGGCGCCAGCCAGCCAGGCGCGTGCGAACGAACAGCTTCCGCGCGGCACGCTCGGTCAGCTCGCTGACCCGCGCGCCCGGGAGCCCTACGGAAGAGATTGCCCGGATGCTCGAAACCGAGCCACAGAACAGAGAGCCAGAATCCAGTGATTCGCAAGGAGCTGGCCAGGGTCAGACCGCCAGTCAGGAAGGCAGCCACCGGCGCGGCCTGCTGCGCAGGGGGCGCCGTGCCGTAAAGCCTGCCGCGCAGCCGGAGTTCAAGTCCGGCGCGGACCGCGGTCAGGGAACGTCCGAGGCGCCGCCCGGCGGGACCGGATCGGCCGCGGCGGGCGCCGCCATGCCTGCCGTCCCCGGCGTTCCCGGCCAGGAGGCTGCCGCGCGGGGGGCCGCCGGGCGCGGCGACCGGCCGGCTGGCGGATCACCGCCGGTGCCCGCGGCCGCTTTCCAGCCGCCGGTCCTGGTCTTCCAGCCGCCGGAGCTGACCGGCCGGACGCCCTCCGAGCCAGACGAGCCCCGCGCCGGGAGAACCGAGGATGACGGCGACGGCGCGGGGACCGGCTCGCGCCGGCGCCGGCGTGGCGGCCGCGGTCGTGGCAAGGGCGGTTCCGGCGAGGCCGGCGGCGACCAGGCCGCCGAGACCGCGCTGGGCGGGCAGGATGCCGGCCAGGGCGCAGGCCAGGCCGGCGCCGAGGGCGCCGCGCCGGCCGGCAAGCGCGGCGGCTCGCCCGAGCGGGCGGCCTCGGCCAAGCAGGAGGCGGCCGCGGGAGCGGCCAAGGACGGCGGCCGCGAGCCGGCCGGCGAGGACGGCGCGGAAGGCGCCGCGGGCGGTTCGTCGAGCCGGCGCCGGCGCCGGCGCAGGCAGCGCAACGGCGCGGTCGCACCCGGTGGCGAGGTGCCGGCGGGCGATGAGCCGGCGGACACGGTCGTCCATGTCCGCGAGCCGCGCCAGGCGGCCGAGCCCGACGACGTCCGCGCGGTCAAGGGCTCGACCCGGCTGGAGGCCAAGCGGCAGCGGCGCCGCGAAGGACGGGACACCGGCAGGCGCCGGCCGCCCATCATCAGCGAGTCGGAGTTCCTCGCCCGCCGTGAGGCGGTCGAGCGGGTCATGGTCGTGCGCCAGCAGGGCGAAAGGACCCAGATCGCCGTACTCGAGGACGGCGTGTTGGTCGAGCACTACGTGGACAAGGCCAGCCATCAGTCCTACGTAGGCAACGTCTACCTGGGCAAGGTGCAGAACGTGCTGCCCTCGATGGAGGCGGCCTTCGTCGACATCGGAAAGGGGCGCAACGCCGTCCTGTACGCCGGCGAGGTGAACTTCGACGCGAGCGGCCTGGAGGGGGTCGCCAAGCGGATCGAGTCGGCGCTCAAGTCGGGCCAGTCGATCATGGTGCAGGTCACCAAGGACCCGATCGGCCACAAGGGCGCCAGACTGACCAGCCAGGTCAGCCTGCCAGGGCGCTACCTCGTCTACGTCCCTGGCGCGTCGATGACGGGGATCAGCCGCAAGCTGCCCGACACCGAGCGGAACAGGCTCAAGCAGATACTGAAGAAGGTCGCGCCCGAGGAGGGCGGGATCATCGTCAGGACCGCCGCCGAGGGCGCGTCAGAAGAAGAGCTGCAGCACGACGTGACCAGGCTGGTCGCGCAGTGGCACGCGATCGAGCGCAAGGCCAGGACGGCCAGCGCGCCCGACCTGCTGTACGGCGAGCCCGACCTGACCATCCGGGTCGTCAGGGACATCTTCAACGAGGACTTCACCAGGCTCGTTATCGCCAGCGACAGCGAATGGGACCTGGTCGACGAGTACGTACGCTACGTGGCACCGAACCTGTCCGACCGGCTTGACCGGTGGACCGACGACAAGGACCTGTTCACGGCGTACCGGATCGACGAGCAACTGACCAAGGCGCTGGACAGGAAGGTCTGGCTGCCCAGCGGCGGCTCGCTGGTGATCGACACGACCGAGGCGATGACGGTCATCGACGTGAACACCGGCAAGTTCACCGGCCAGGGCGGCAACCTCGAGCAGACCGTGACCAGGAACAACCTGGAGGCGGCCGAGGAGATCGTCAGGCAGCTCAGGCTCCGTGACATCGGCGGCATCATCGTCATCGACTTCATCGACATGGTGCTGGAGAGCAACAGGGAGCTGGTGTTGCGGCGGCTGATCGAGTGCCTGGCCAGGGACAGGACCAAGCACCAGGTGGCCGAGGTGACCTCGCTCGGGCTGGTGCAGATGACCAGGAAGCGGGTCGGTTCCGGGCTGCTCGCGGCGTTCTCCGTGCCGTGCGAGCACTGCAACGGCCGCGGACTCATCGTCTCCACGGACCTCACCGAACTGCCACACGCACCCGGGCGCAACGGACAGCAGGCCGGAACGCCGAAGCCAGGGCCGGCCAGGTCCAGGTCGGCGAGGAGCAAGGCGATCGCGCAGGTCGCCGCCAAGACGATCGAGTCGGAAGCGGCTCGGCCAGACTCAGGCGCGGTCGCGGCGGACGACCAGCCGGCCGAGCCGGCCGCGGCGGCGGGGACAGCGAAGGCGGAAGCGCCCGCAGTGCCACCAGTGCCGTCGGCCGGGCCGCAGACCGGGGCCGGCGGATCGGCGCCCGCGCCGCGGCGCCGCCCCAGGCGGTCCGCGCATCGTGAGGCCGGACCGCCCGATTCCGCGCAGAGTGCCGGGGCCGGGCAGGCCGGCGAAGCGGGCGGGCCCGCGGCGGCCAGTGCCGCGCCGCGCCCGGCCGCCGGAACCGACGCCGGGACCGCGGCGGCCGAGGGCGGGACCGCGGCGGCCGAGGGCGGGACCGCCATCGGGACCGACGGATCCGCGGGCGACCGCGGCGCCGAGCCCGGTGGTACCGGCGTCAGCGTGGTGGCCGGCGACGGGCTAGGCGCGGCGGCACCGGCAGGGACGAGCGACGTCGGGCCGTCAGGCCAGGCGCGGGCCGCCGGGGGCGGATCGGAACCGGCCTCGGGCGACTAGCGGCGCGTAGTCTGATATTCTTTGTCGTCGGCGTGTCTGGCTGCCCAGGGCAGTGATCGCGGACGTCTGCCAGTCGCTGCGACCGGCATTCGGCCACGATCTGAAGCTCCGGCGGGCGAGCGGCGCGTAATGTCGGCAGGCCCGGTCGCCTCGATGTTCGGACGAGGCCGCGATTCCGCGGCGGGCCTGGCACCAGGGAGAGAGAGTTCTTTCGTGTACGCGATCGTTCGCTGCGGCGGCAGGCAGAGCAGGGCGTCCGTTGACGACGTCCTGACCGTGGACAAGCTCGCCGGCGATGTCGGTTCCACCGTCATGCTGCCGGCTGTGCTCATCGTGGATGGCCAGAAGGTGATCACCGACAGCGCCGAACTCGGCGGCTACGAGATCACCGCCGAGATCCTCGGGCCCGCCAGCGGCCCGAAGATCAACATGATCCACTACAAGAACAAGACGGGCTACCGGCGCCGTCAGGGTCACCGGCAGAAGTACACGCAGGTGAAGATCACCGGCATCGGTACGGGCAAGGCAAGTGCCAGCCAGAAGAAGAAGGTCTGACATGGCTCACAAGAAGGGCGCCTCGTCCAGCAGGAACGGGCGTGACTCCAATGCCCAGCGGCTCGGCGTGAAGCGGTACGGCGGCCAGGTCGTCAACGCGGGCGAGATCCTCGTTCGCCAGCGCGGCACGCACTTTCACCCAGGTATCGGCGTCGGCCGCGGCGGCGACGACACCCTCTTCGCGCTCGTGGCAGGCCGGGTGGAGTTCGGCTCCCGGCGCGGCCGGCGCGCGGTCAGCGTTATCCCGGTTGCGGCGCAGGCCGCTGCCGAGGCCAGCTAAGGCCGTCAGGCCGACCTGTCCCGGCCGGGCCGGGCAAGGACCCGGCTTCAGCTCCGTCAGTGGCGATGGGCCATCACTGCGGCATTCCTGTCAGTGATGGCCCATCGCCGTGGATGGCCGTTCGCCGGCCAGGCCGCAGCGCACACTCGTCAAGGGAGCTGGCATGGCGGAATTCGCTGATCAGGCAGAGCTCCGGATCCAGGCAGGCAACGGCGGCAACGGCTGCGCGTCGATCCACCGCGAGAAGTTCAGGCCGCTCGGCGGCCCCGACGGCGGCAACGGAGGCCGCGGCGGCGACGTGATTTTCCAGGTCGACCCGAGCACCGCGACGCTGCTCGACTTCCACCGCAGGCCGCTGCGCCTGGCCGGCAACGGCAGGGCGGGCGCGGGATCGCACCGCAGCGGCGCGGACGGCGCTGACCTGATCGTCAACGTGCCGGACGGGACGGTGGTCAAGACCCCGGGCGGCGAGGTGCTCGCCGACCTGGTCGGAGCAGGAACGCGGTTCGTCGCCGCGCAGGGCGGCCGCGGCGGGCTCGGCAACGCGGCGCTGGCGTCGACCAGGCGCAAGGCGCCCGGGTTCGCCCTGCGCGGCGAGCCGGGCGAGCGTAAGGAGCTTCTGCTGGAGCTGAAGACCATCGCCGACGCCGGCCTCGTGGGCTTCCCGAACGCCGGCAAGTCCTCGCTCATCGCAGCCATGTCGGCGGCCCGGCCGAAGATCGCGAACTACCCGTTCACCACGCTGATCCCGCACCTTGGCGTGGTCGAGGCCGGGGACACCCAGTTTGTGGTCGCTGACGTGCCCGGCCTGATCCCCGGGGCGAGCCAGGGCCGCGGCCTGGGCCTTGACTTCCTCCGGCACGTGGAGCGCTGCTCGGTCCTCGTGCACGTCATCGACTGCGCGACGCAAGATCCTGGCCGGGATCCGGTCAGCGACCTCGACGCCATCGAAGCCGAGCTCACCGCATACGACGAGCTGGCCGGTACCGACATGGCGAGCAGGCCCCGGATCGTGGTGCTCAACAAGGTCGACGTGCCCGAGGCGCGGGACCTGGCCGAGATCGTCCTGCCCGACCTGCGGGCCAGGGGCCTTCCCGTGCACCAGGTCTCCGCCGCTTCCGGCGAGGGCCTGCGCGAGCTGGCGTTCGCACTCGCGGCGATCGTGGCGCAGGCCAGGCAGGCCGCGCCGGAGGCGCTTCCGACCAGGCTGGTGATCAGGCCAGAGCCGGTGGCGGGCCCGGACTTCGAGCTGGTCAGGATCGGCGAGAACTCGTTCAGGATCCGCGGTGCCAAGCCGCGCAAGTGGATACTGCAGACCGACTTCGGCAACGACGAGGCCGTCGGCTACCTGGCCGACCGGCTCGAGAAGCTCGGCATCGAGGAGGCCCTCGCCCAAGCGGGCGCCGAGCCGGGAGCCGAGGTGCTGATCGGCGAGCAGGACAACGAGGTCGTGTTCGACTGGGACCCGAAACTGCCGACCGGAGCGGGGTTCGGCCCGCGCGGCACCGACCCCCGGCTCGAGCGCGGCCGGTCGCCCGAGTAGGCCGGCACCGGAGCCCGGCCCTGGATATTCCAAGCATACGCTTGACATGCCGCCCAGAACCGTGCCTATATTCCAAGCATGTCCTTGGAATCTTCGGAACAGACGCCGGACCGGTCGGGTGCTGGCTCACCCGCGACACCGCGGGCAACCGGCGATCCCGGCACGATCCGGCCATCCGGCCAGCGGTGGCGGCTGCTCGACGATCCGCGCAGCATGCGGGCGCTGGCCCACCCGCTCCGACTGGAACTCCAGCAGATAGTGGGGCGATCGGGCCGGATCACGACCGCGGATGCGGCACGTGAGCTGGGGATCAGTCACGGGCTTGCCTCCCATCACCTGCATCAGCTCGCCAAGTACGGATTCGTGGAGCAGGTCGGCGGCGCCGACAACAGGGAGCGGCCGTGGCGGCTTGTCGCCACGTCGATCAGCCACGAGGGGCTGGACACCAAGCCGGGCGGTGCCGCCGCCGTCGCGGTCTACGAGCAGGTCGCCGCCGAACGCGCGCTGGAGGGCTTCCTGGACTGGCAGGACCGCCGCGCCCGCTGGTCCGCTGGCTGGCGCGAGCATTCGGGCCTGGGACGCAGCACCATCTACCTGACCGAGGCCGAGCTGGCCGGGCTGGTCGTGGCCTTCGACAAGCTGATCACGGACTACACGGATCAGCGCCCGCTCGACGACCTGGCCTCGCGCCCCCGTGGATCGGTTCCCGTGGAGCTCAGCCTGTTCGTCGTGCCGTGCGAGCCGACCGGGACCTGCGGCTGACGTGGGCGTGATCCGCACGGCACTCGGGCAACGTGGCCTTCGGCTGCTGATCGCGGCGGCCCTGGTCTCCCTCTCCGGCGACTGGGTGCTGCGAGTCGGCCTGGCGTACTACATCTACGCGCTGACCGGATCGACCCTGGCCTCGGCCCTGATGCTGCTGGCGTCGTTCGTCCCGCAGGTCGCGCTGAGCTCGCTGGCCGGCGTCCTCGTCGACCGGTGGGACAGCAGGCGCACGATGGTGATCGCGAACCTGCTGCTCGCCGGCGGCCTGCTGCCGCTGCTCGCGGTGCGCCAGGCCGCGGAGGTGTGGATCGTCTACGCCGTCACCGCCGTGCAGAGCTGCGTCCAGCAGTTCTTCGTGCCCGCTCAGCAGTCCCTGCTTCCGGCCGTCACCGACGACGCCAGCCTGGTCACGGCCAACGCGCTCAACGGCCAGGCCAGCGACGTCTCCAGGCTGGCCGGATCGGCGGCCGGCGGCGTCCTGGCCGCGGCCGGGGGGATCGCCGCCCTGGCCTGCACCGACATCGCGAGCTTCCTGCTGGCCGCGGTGCTGATCGGCAGGATCACCGTCGCTGCGCGTGCGCGCGGCGGGACCGCGGTCCGCAGGACGCTGCGGGCCAGGCTGGCGGAGCTGCGCTCCGAGTGGGCGGACGGCATCCGCCTGTCGACCAGGCAGCGGGTCCTGCGGGTCGTCCTGGTCTTCCTGGCCGTCACGAGCGTCGGCGAGGGCATCATGGGCACGCTGTTCGCGCCGTTCGTCCGGTCCGTTCTGCACGGCAGCGGCCAGGACTACGGCATCATCGTCGCCGCTCAGGCGATCGGCGGCATCGCGGGCGGCCTGGCCGCGGCATCGATCGGCAACCGGATTCGCGCGTCCTGGCTGTTTGGGTGGGGCGCGGTCGCGTTCGGCGCGGTCGACCTCGTGATGTTCCTGTATCCGCTGGCATGGGTCGCCGCGTGGCCCGCGGCGGTCTGCATGGTCGTGGTCGGCCTGCCGGGCGCGCTGATGCTCGCCGGGGCGCTCACGCTGGTGCAGCGCGAGGCCGACGACGGCCGCCGGGGCCGGGTCTTCGGTGCCTTCGGCGCCATCGAGGGCATCGCCGTGGTGGTCGGCACGGTGACCGCCGGGCTCTGTGGCCAGGCCGTCGGCATCATCGGGGTGCTCGCCGCCCAGGGTGCGGGCTACCTGATCGCCGGCCTTACCGTCCTGGTGGCCCTGCGGCACGGGACCGCCGGCGACCAGCCGGCGGCGAGCCCGCTGACGGCCTAGCCAGAGCCCGTAGCGCGCAGAGCCGGCCCGGGGCGGCGAGCGACTAAACTGTGCGGGCACTTTTTCACCGGACGAAGGGACACGCGCTTGGCAGGCGACGACCGCACCGACGTCGAACGGGATCGCGAGCAGGCGTACATGACGGGACTCTACGACCGGCTCGACCAGCTGAGGGAGCGGGCGTCTGCCCGGCTCGCCGGGGTGCTCAGGCAGGCAGGCGGCACGCCGGCCGCGCAGACCGAGCGCGAGGCGCTTACCGTCATGTACCGGCAGCAGCTCGCGCAGCTCGACGCCGCGGAGAACGGGCTGTGCTTCGGCAGGCTGGAATTCAACGACGGCGTCAGGACCTACATCGGCCGCCTCGGCATGCACGCCGACAACGAGAGCTACGACCAGATCCTGATGGACTGGCGAGCCGACGCGGCCAGGCCCTTCTACCTGGCTACGGCCGCGTCGCCCGGTGAGGTCAGGGTCCGCCGTCACATCAAGACCCGGGCCAGGACCGTGCAGCGGCTCGACGACGAGGTGCTCGATCTCGCGGTCGCCGACCCGAGCAGGCACGAGGGCCTGGCCGGGGAATCCGCGCTGCTGGCGGCGCTGAACGCGAGCCGGACCGGGCGGATGCGCGACATCGTCGAGACGATCCAGGCCGAGCAGGACCACATCATCAGGGCGGGCCTGCCCGGGGTACTCGTGGTCCAGGGCGGCCCGGGAACCGGCAAGACCGCGGTCGCGCTGCACCGGGCCGCCTACCTGCTCTACACCTACCGGCGGCAGCTCGAGAAGCGCGGCGTGCTCGTGGTCGGCCCGAACGCCACCTTCCTGCGCTACATCGGGCAGGTGCTGCCGTCGCTGGGGGAGACGAGCGTGCTGCTGGCCACGGTCGGCGACCTGATGCCGGCGATCACCGCGACCGGCGCCGAGCCGGCCGAGGTCGCGCGGATCAAGGGCCGGCCAGGCATGGCCCAGATCGTGGCCAGCGCCGTGCGGGACCGGCAACGCGTGCCGCATGAGGGCCTGGAGATTAGTTTCGAGAAAAGCCGATACCGGCTCGGCAGGCAGTCGCTGTCGCGCGCGAGAGAGCGGGCGCGCCGGTCCCGGCGACCGCACAACCTGGCTAGGCAGATCTTCGTGCGCGAGGTGTTCGACGAGCTGGCCAGGGTGGTGGCCGGGCGGCTGGGCGCGGACCCGCTTGGCGGCGCGAACCTGTTGGGGCGCGCGGACATCGCTGACCTGCGGGATGAGCTGCGGGACGATCCGCAGGTCCGCGCCGCGATCGGACGGCTGTGGCCGGTGCTGACGCCGCAGCAGCTGATCGGCGACCTGTTCGCCTCGCGGCGGCTGCTCGCCGCGGCGGCGCCGTCGCTCCCGGCGTCCGAGCGCGAGCTGCTGCGGCGGCCTGCCGGGTCGCCGTGGACGCCGGCCGACATCCCGCTTCTCGACGAGGCGGCCGAGCTGCTCGGCGAGGATGACCGGGCGGCCAAGGCGGCCGCGCGGCAGCGGCGCGAGCAGGAGGAGGCGTACGCGGAGGGCGTGCTGGAGATCATCGGCCGGGACGAGGAAGACGACCCCGAGATCCTGATGGGCGCCGACATGCTCGACGCGGCCGGGCTGGCCGCGCGGTTCGACAACGACGTTTACCTGACGCCCGCCGAGCGGGCCGCGGCCGACCGGACGTGGGCGTTCGGGCACATGATCGTCGACGAGGCGCAGGAACTCTCGCCGATGGCGTGGCGGGCACTGATGCGCCGCTGCCCGTCGAAGTCGATGACGATCGTCGGGGACGTCGCGCAGACCGGCGACGTCTCCGGATCCGCCTCGTGGTCCGAGGCGCTCGGGCCGTTTGTCGGGGACCGGTGGCGGCTGGCCCCGCTGACCGTGAACTACCGCACGCCGGCCGAAATCATGACGGTGGCCGCCGATGTGCTGGCCCGGATCGATCCCGGGGCCGCGCCGCCCCGCTCGGTCAGGGACTCGGGGACCGTGCCGTGGCGGCTCGGCGTCGAGGACCACGCGGAGTTCGCCGCGGTTGCCGGTGAAGCGGCGGTGGCCCTGGCCGCGCTGACCGGCGACGGGACCCTCGCGGTGATCGGCCCGGAGGGCCGGCTGGCCGAGCTGACCGCGTCGGTATCGGCCGCGCTGGCCGAGACCGGAGCCGTGCTGCCCGAGACGGGAGCCGTGGGGTCCGCGGCGGGCGGCTCTGCGGCAGGGACGGGCGGATCTGCGGCAGTGACGGGCGGATCTGCGGCAGGGACGGGCGGATCTGCGGCAGTGACGGGCGGCTCTGCGGCAGGGACGGGCGGCGGTGCGGCAGGGACGGGCGGCGGTGCGGACGGGCCTGACCTGGAACGGCCGGTCGTGGTGCTGACCGTGCGGCAGGCCAAGGGGCTGGAGTTCGACTCGGTGCTCGTCGCCGACCCGGCCATGATCCTGGCCGAGTCGCCGCGCGGGCTCGGGGACCTGTATGTCGCCCTGACCAGGGCAACCCAGCGAGCCGGAGTCGTGTACACCGGCGAGTTGCCGCCCGTCCTGCGCCGGCTCGCCAAGATCGGCGGCGTCGCGGAGGTCAGCGCGGACGCCGCGGAAATCACGGTGGCCGACGCCGAGGTGGCCTAGCGCGCCGGGAGCGGGGCCGGGGCCCGTATTCGTGTGGCTGGATTCAGCGCGGTTCTGGTCAGCCAACCACGGGGTCAACGAGCGCGGGGCCGGCCGTCCCGAGCACGGCGTCGCGCTGCGGCTGGTTTCGCGGCGCGGCTGGTTTCGCGCGGCGACTGGTTTCGCGCTGCCGATGATCTCGCCGGGCTCCTGCCCGCCGCCCGACGGACAAATTGGTCGAATCCTCGCGCGTCTCCGCGGTTTCGGGGGCCGCCGGGAGGCGCTCACCGCGAGGTTGATTGATATCACGAGTTGTGGCTCCGTAAAACGGGAAAAGCGGACAGCGAAATGACCCCGAGTAGTGATAAGTGCTCCGGGCCGCGGGCCGCCGGGTGCTGGCCCGGGCGCATTGCGGTATGAAGGGTATGAATCGGGCGCACGTCGACCTTGCTCGCAGGTGCGGTCGGCTGGCATGGCTGGCCAGAACCAGCCGGAACGAAATTCGGTGGTCAGCCGCGGCGTGATGACTTATGTTGTCCCGGGCGGCCGGACCGAGCCGCCGACGAACCGAAACGAGGGAGCGGCCATGGGCATGGTCATGTTCTTCCGTGCCAGGGCGGTCCGGAGCGCGGCCGCTGCCGTCATCGCGGCCGCCGAACCCGGCCGGCGCGCACTTCCTGACTGACCGCCGGCTGATTGCCCAGCTTGTCCGTGCCAGCGGCGCAGGCCCGGGCGACCTGGTATTCGATCTCGGCGCCGGGTACGGAGCCCTCACGGGGCCGCTCGCCCGGACCGGGGCCAGGGTCATCGCGGTCGAACTCGATCCTTGGCTGGCCGAGCGGCTGCGGCGGAGGTTCGGCGCGGAGTCGCTCGTCGGCGTGGTCGAGGCCGACCTGCGCCGGGTTCCGCTGCCGAGACGGCCGTTTCATGTCGTCGCCAGCCCGCCGTTCGCGCTGACGACTCTCCTGTGCCGGAGGCTGCTCGGCGATCGGACGGTCAGGCTGGCCGGCGCCGAGCTGATCCTGGAGTGGGGTGCGGCCAAGTGGCTGTCGAACCGGGAACCGCGCGACCGGGAGACGGCCCGGTGGGCGGGCCGTTACGAGATGCGGCTGGTGCGCCGGGTCCCGGCGGCCAGCTTCTCGCCACCGCCGCGCTCCGACGCCGCCTACGTGCGGATCAGGCCCCGGGGCCACTCGGTCTAGAGGCCGACTGAGGCGAGCGCCGCACGGAACGTGCTCTGCCAGGCAGCCTGCGAGCGGGTCGCCCCGGCGGGTGGTGGCTTGACATCGTCAAGGGCGGCCAGGGCGTTCCGTACGATGTCGGCGGCCCGCCCGGACGATACGGCGGCGTCGCCGAGCTCGAGTTCGTGCTGGAGGTTGTCGCGCCCGTGGCCCTGGACCACGTCGAGCAGCAACAGCGGCCGCCCGACCGTGCGCGCTTCGGTGCAGGTGTCGCCGGAGCTGGTGACGACCAGGTCGCTGGCCGCCATGAGCTCGGGAACGCCGTCCGTGTACCCGAACGGGCGTACCCGGGGCTGTCGCCGGGCCGCGGTCCTTAGCCGGCGCTCCAGCCCGGCATTGCGCCCGGCCACGGCCAGGACGTGCACGCCGGCGTTGCCCAGCGCCTCGGCCGCCTGGGCGACCGGCCCGATGCCCCAGGCGCCGCTCATCAGCAGCACGCATCGTTCATGTCCCGGTATGCCGAGCCGGCGGCGCGCCTCGGGCGGGGACGGCGGGTCGTAGAACGCGGTCCGCAGCGGCGCAGCCACGACGAGTACCCGCGCCTCGGGCTCGAACCTGCGCACCGCCCGCTCCGCGACCGCGGACGTGACCAGGTACAGGTCCACGTTCGGGTGGACCCACAGCCGGTGCGGCGTGACATCGGTGCAGAACACGATGTGCCTCGTGCCCGGATACCGCGCGGCCAGCCGGCTGAACGCGGAGACGCCGGTGGCGAAGACCGAGACGACGAGTTCGGGGCGGCAGGTGTCGACCACGGAGCGCAGCCTGGGCACGACCTGGCGGCGCGCCGCCGCGTCCGCCAGGTCGGCCAGGCGGTTGCCTGGCCTGAGCGCGGCGAAGTGGAACGCGTCGTACAGCCCGGGTATCGCCAGCATCGACCTGAACACCGCGGCGCCGGCAGAGTCGGCGCCGCGGCCGAGCAGCCGCATCAGGTCCAGGGTGCGGGCGGACCAGCCGTCGGCCTCGAGCGTGCGCGCGCAGGCCTCGGCGAGCGTGTCGTGGCCCATGCCGATCGACCCGGAAAGCAGCAGGGCCCGCGGCGCCGTTACCGGCCGCCGCGCCGTCACGGGCCGCGGAGCCGTGACGGGCCGCCGTGCCGTTACCGGCCGCCGCGCCGTCACCGGCGGACGCCGGGATTGTCGAGCCAGGTCAGGTACCTGCGGATACCCTCGGCGAGCGGCGTGGTCGGTGACCAGTTCAGCAGCTCCTTCGCCAGGCGGTTGGAGATGCTTACGCCCTCGTAGTCAGCGGGCCGCCCGTTCACGTACTTGACGGGCACCTGACGGACCAGGTGCTGGACCGTCTCCGCGATCTCGGTCACCGAGACGGGCGTGTCGCCCTCCAGCGCCAGCGTCTGGTTGGCGGCAGCCCCCGTCAGCGTCATGACGTGGGCCTCGGCGAGGTCCTCGACGTACACGAAGTTGCGCTGCTGCTCGCCGGTGCCGGCGATCATGATCGGCTCGCCGTTCTTGGCTGCCCGGACGAACCTGGCGACGACCAGGGCATCGCGCATTCTCGGGCCGTACGGAATGCCGTACCGCAGGATCGTGAACTCCTGGCCGTACATCTCCCGGTGGCTGTGCATCAGCATCTCGGCGGCCAGCTTGGTTGTCACGTACAGGTGCCCTGACCTGCGCAGGTCGACCGGCGCCTCCTCGGTCCGCTCGCCGTGGCCGGCGGTCGCGCCGTATACCCAGACGGTGCTGGCCAGGACGACGCGACCGCAGTTCCTGCGGCGTGCGGCTTCGAGTACCCGGGCGGCGCCCTCGACGTTCAGCCGGACGGCGTCCACCGGGCCGGCGGTGACCTCGTTGACGTCGGCCACGCCGGCCAGGTGAAAGACCGCGTCGCGGCCGTCGAGCGCTGCGTCGATCGCCCGGTCGTCGAAGACGTCGCCGATCAGGTACTCGGCGGCCGGATTCGCCCAGAGCTCGTGCTTGTCGATGACCAGGACATCGTGGCCGGCGGTGACGAGGCGGTCGACGACGTGCGAGCCGATGAAGCCGCAGCCGCCGGTTACCGCGATGCGCATGCGCGCTCTCCCTGGCCGGCCGGCGGGTGCGCGGCCACCTTGGCCACGGCCTCGAGCACCTGGTCGGCCTCGTCGTCGGTCATGTCCGAGTGCACCGGCAGGCAGACGTGCCGCCGGCAGATGTCTTCGGCGACCGGAAGGCTCTGGCCTGACGCGTACATCGCGAGAACCGGCTGCCGGTGCAGCGGCAGGTCGTAGACCTCGCCGGACAGCCGGACATCGTGCTCCGCCGCCAGTTGCCGCCTGAACCAGGCCCGGTCGGCGCCGGGCGGCAGCAGCGCGACGTACTTGTAGAAGTTGCTCAGGCAGCCGGGCGGCTCAGCCAGCGGCCGCAGGAAGCCGAGTTCGGCGAGCCCGGCGTCGTAGCGCGCGGCGACGCTGCGGCGCCGTTCGATGAACTGCTCCATCCTGCGCAGATGCACCACGCCGGCGGCCGCGCTGAACTCGCTCATCCGCCAGGCGTACCCGTGCCTGACGTGATGATTCGCCCCGAACGAGCCTTTGCCCTGGTCACGGTAGATGCGGGCCTCACCGGCCAGGTCGGCGGACGGGGTCAGGATCATGCCGCCCTCGCCGCTGGTCACGACCTTGGTCGGGTAGAACGAGAACGCCGCGGCCGTTCCGAACGAGCCGGCGAACCTTCCGTCGAACGTCGAGCCGTGCGCGTGCGCCGCGTCCTCGATCAACGCGACGCCCCGGTCCTGGCAGAGCCGCCGCAGCTCGCCCGCGTGCGGGGTGATCAGCCCGGCGATGTGCACCAGGACGACCGCCGCCGTGTCGGGCGTGAGGGCCGGTTCGAGCGTGCGCGGGCTCAGCGCGAACGTCGCCGGGTCCACGTCAGCGAAGACCGGCCTGCCGCCGGCGCCGATGGCCGCCGCCGCCGTGGCGTAGAACGTGTTCGCCGGAACGATCACCGCACGGCCGGCGACACCCGTGCTCCTGAGCAGGATCTCCAGCGCCGCGGTTCCGCTCGACGTGGCGACCGCGTGCGGCGGGCCGGCCGCGGATCCCGGTGCGCTGTCGTGGGCGGCAGCGAACGCGTGCTCGAACTGCCTGGTGTGCGGGCCGAGCGTGAGCGTGCCGGTGGCGAGAATGCTGGCTATGGCCGCAGCGATCTCCCCCCGATCAGGCTCGGGAAAGACAATGCGCGCTGCTTGGACTCCCACTGATACCCCCGTGTATCGGACCGGCTGGTCTCGTGCTCTCAGCCGTGATGGCCGCGCTCCCCGCTCGGCAGATGACATGATTGCAGGAGTGGCTGAAGCGGTGCTTGCCGACTTCCGTGCGCGCCCCGGAATGGCGCGAAGGAACCGTCTTGGGCGACGTTGCCATACGTGTCCGTGTTAGGGCTGGAAAGAACGTGACTGATTACGAGCACCGGGTGCTGACGATGGCGGCGGGCCTGGCCGTCGCGCACGCGGGGCCTGGAATCACCGCGCTGCGGACGGTGCGGACGACGTTCTTTCCGCTGCTGTCCGGGCAGGGCGCCGCCGACCATGTCGCGCTGACCTTCGACGACGGCCCCGACCCGGCGGCGACCCCGCAGTTCCTCGACGCGTTGCGCGAGCGTGGCGTCCGCGCCACGTTCTTCCTGCTCGGCTCCCAGGTAGCGCGGGCGTCCCGGCTGGCCGCCGACATCGCCGACGCCGGCCACGAGATCGGCGTGCACGGCTGGCGGCATCGGTATCTGCCGCTGCGCGGCCCGGTAGCGACGCACGCCGATCTGGCCAGGTCCAAGGAGATCATCGCGGCCGCCGCAGGTGTCGAATCGTGGCTGTTCCGGCCGCCGTACGGAGTCCTGAGCACGGCCGGGCTCATCGCCGCCGGCCGACTCGGGCTGACGCCCGTGCTGTGGAACTGCTGGGGACGGGAGTGGGCGCGCGGGGCGACCGCCGAGTCGGTGTACCAGACCCTGCTCGGCGACCTGGAGGGCGGCGTCACGGTGTTGCTGCACGACTCGGGCTGCACCGCGCCGCCCGGCTCGTGGCAGGCCGCCCTCGGGGCGCTCGAACTGCTGCTCGACGAGTGCGACCGGCGCGGGATGCGGGTTGGCCCGCTCGGCGAGCACGGCCCGCACTGGCAGGCGCCTCGCCGCGTCCAGCGGTGATCGTGGATGATTTTCGGCGATATCGCCGAAAATCATCCACGATCATGGAACCGGGCGGGTGGGGTGAGGCAGGGGAGTCAGCGGGGCTGGAGGGGCCGGGGAGTCAGCGGGCGGGGCTAGTCTTGGCGGTCGCGCGGGCCACGATCGCGGCGAGGCGGCGACTGTGCGCTCCGCGCCAGTAGACCCGCCCGCAGCCGGCGCACCGGGCGAACTCGTCGTAGCTGCGCCGGGTTCCTGGCAGCAGCTGTTGCTCGATGTCGCGTTTGGCCACGGGGGCGAGTTGCCCGTTGCAGGCGAGGCACCTGGTCCACGGCGCCAGCGGCGGAGCGAACCGGTCGAGCACGTCGCCGAGCTGCTCGTCGGCGCGGGCTCCCCGCACGTAGGCCCCAAGCCGCAGCTTCCTGCGCCGCAGCAGCCCGCGGTCCTTGGTCAGCAGCACGCGCTGCCCGGAGTTGGCCCGGTCGATCAGGACGTCGTCGTCCAGGTCGTTGGAGTAGCCGGTGTCGAGGCCGACCAGGCGCATCCGGCGGGCGAGCGCGCCGAGGTGGACATCGAGCAGGAACCGCGCGGCTGGGACCTGCTGCGGCCGGCGCATGGCCTGGACCAGCACTCGCTCACCGCCCCTCGGCCGGTATGAGGGTTGCCCGAGCTGGTCGTTGACGATAAGACGGCCGATCTCGGGGAGCGGGACTCCGAGCGACTCGACGACATGCCCGAGCGACGACGTTCCGTCGGGTGCGGCCAGAACCGTTCCCGCGCGCTGCCGCGGGGCGAGGAAGAAGCGGAGTTCGGCGGCGAAGTCCAGCTCCAGCGGCGGCCCGTCCATGGTCTCAGCATGCCCGCGCGGGCACGGGACCGAAGGCCCCGCGCCGGTCAGGCCGGCGCCGACCGAGCGTTCGTCGTTCGCGCTCGCCGTTGTCTCGATGGCCTTCGGCATCCCGCTGGGCGGGGCCGCTGAGCGGAGCCCGGCCTAGTCGTTCGGGTCCGAGTCGTCCCTGCGGTTACCGAACCTGTTCATCAGGCGCTCGCCGGCGCCGACGGCCGATCCGGCCACGCCGCGGACCGCGCCTATCAGCGGGTCGGCCGAGCGGTTCCAGGAGTCCTGGTACGACTTGGCGGCGGCCTTGAACTCGTCGCCCACCGAGGTGTCGGGGTCCGAGTCGCGGCGCGGGTAGTTGCCGGCCAGGATGTCGCGGTACTCGCCCTCGAAGGCCCAGCGGTCCAGCTCGGCGAACCGCACGACCGCGAACGGGTGCGTGGTGCCAACCAGCTGGAGCAGCTTGATCAGGCCCTCGCGCACGTCGGGTACGGCGTCGTACTCGCGCGCCTGCTCGAGGAACGCGTCGTGGCTGAGCTCGGCGAGCTGCGGGCCGCCGGCCAGCTTCATCAGCGCGCGGCGCGCGGCGGGGACGTCCTGGCCGGCCAGCAGGCCTGCCCGGTCGCTGGACAGCTCGGACTTGCGGTGCCACTCCTCGAGGCTCCAGATGACCGCCTTGAGCCCGATCCACGCGAATGGCACGAGCGCGAGCCGCGCGGCCAGGGCGACCAGGTAGTAGAGCATCGTCCGGTAGACCGAGTGCCCGGAGAGCACATGGCCGAGCTCGTGCCCGATGACCCACCGGATCTCCTCCGCGTCCATCAGGTCCACCATGCCGGTCGTGATCACGATGAATGGCTTGTCCGTGCCCAGCGCCATCGCGTTGACCCTGGGGTCCTGGGTGATGAACAGCTCGGGGACCCTGGGCAGGTCGAGCACGTAGGCGCCGTCCAGCATCGTCTGGTACAGATGCGGGAACTGCTGCTCCGAGGCCCGGACCGAGCTGGCCAGGAACATCAGCCGAAGGCTCCGGTCGCTGAACAGCCCGGCGAGGTTGCGCAGGATGACGTCGAAGCCGGTCAGCTTGCGCAGCGCGACGAGCGCGGTGCGGTCGGCCGGGTGCTCGTAGGCGCGGGAGCTGATGTCGGGCAGACGAACGCGGGAGCGATCGGGCACAGTGTTCATGCGGTCATGCTATGCGTGATAAGGAAGGCCGACAGCCATGCTGGCAATGCGATTTGGTAAGGATTCGCTTCCGCCGATGTTCGAGCCCGACGCGGAGTCGATGCCCGCCGATCAGCGGGCGGTGCTCCAGGCGGGGCGGCTGCGCGCCCTGATCGACCGGCTGCTCGCCGCGGGCGGGCTCCAGGCCGGCCGGCTGGCCGCGGCGGGAGTGACCAGCGGGGCCGATGTGCCGCTCGAGGGCCTGTCATCGCTGCCGACGACGGCCAAGCGGGATCTGTGGGAGGCCTACCCGTTCGGGCTGCTCGCGGTCCCGCGCGACCAGGTCGTGGCCGTGCACGGGTCAAGCGGCACGGGCGGCCGGCCGACGCTGGTCTCGTACTCGCGTGCCGATATCGCGCTGTGGTCGAAGATGTGCGCGCGGGCGCTCGCGGCGGCCGGCGCCGGGCCGGGCACGATCGTGCACAACGCCTACGGATACGGGCTGTTCACCGGCGGGCTCGGGATCCACCAGGGGGCGATCGAGCTCGGCGCGCTGGTGGTCCCGGTCTCCGGCGGGATGACGGCCCGGCAGGTGACGCTGATCGCCGACCTGCGGCCGGAGATCCTGACCTGCACGCCGTCGTACGCCATCCGGCTCGGCGAGGCGCTGGCCGAGGCCGGACTGACCCGCGGGCTGTCGCTGCGGGCCGGCGTGCTCGGCGCCGAGCCGTGGACACAGGAGATGCGGGCCAGGATCAACGAGCTGCTCGGGATCACGGCGCTGGACATCTACGGGCTGTCCGAGGTGATCGGCCCGGGCGTGGCGTCGGAGTGCATCGCCGCCGCCGACGGCCTGCACGTGAACGAGGACCATTTCCTGGTCGAGACGCTGGACCCGCTGACCGGCGAGCCGGTGCCGGACGGCACGCCTGGCGAGCTGACATTCAGCACGCTGACCAAGGAGGCGATGCCGCTGCTGCGGTACAGGACCGGCGACATCGCGGCACTGCGCCGCGGCACCTGCGCGTGCGGCCGGACGCTGGTGAAGATGTCCAAGGTGACCGGGCGGATCGACGACATGCTCGTCATCAGGGGCGTGAACGTGTATCCCAGCGAGGTCGAGCGGGTACTGCTGGCCGAGCTCGCCGTGGCGCCTGACTACCTGCTGGTCGTCGACGAGAGGGACGGCGGGCGCGACCTGATCGCCGTTTGCGAACGGGTAACGGAGCGCGCGGCCGGCTCTGGGTCGGAAGGCGAACTCCGCGTGGTGCTGGAACGCAGCCTCCGCGAGACTCTGGGCCTGCGGGTCACCGTGGCGATCGTGCCGCCTGGCGCGGTGCCGCGGACAGAGGCCGGCAAGGCGGTCAGGGTCCGGCGCTGGGCGGGCGGCGAGCCGCCGGTCCCCGGCCTCGGTGAGCGGGCCGGTGAGGGCACGCCCTAGAGTCGCGATCATGAGCGACGGAACGCGGATCGGCGTGTTCGGCGGCACCTTCGACCCGATTCACAACGGTCACCTGGTGGCGGCGAGCGAGGTCGCGGATGCGCTGGCGCTGGCCGAGGTCGTCTTCGTGCCGACCGGCCAGCCGTGGCAGAAGGAAGACAGGGAACTGGCGCCGGCCGAGGACCGCTACCTGATGACGGTGGTCGCCACCGCGGCCGACTCGCTGTTCTCGGTCAGCCGGGTCGACGTCGACCGGCCAGGCGAGACGTACACCATCGACACGCTGCGGGACCTGCGGGTCGAGCGCGGGCCGGACGCCGAGTTCTTCTTCATCATGGGCGCCGACGCGCTGAGCAGCATCAGGACCTGGCGCAACACGGAGAACCTGTTCAGCATGGCCCATTTCGTCGGTTGCTCCAGGCCGGGGCACCCGATCAACGGGGACGGGCTCGCCGAGCAGGGCTTCACGCTGATCGAGATCCCGGCCCTCGAGATCTCCTCGACCGCGTGCCGGGAGCGAGTCAGGGCCGGGCGGCCGATGAGGTATCTCGTCCCCGACGGGGTCATCCAGTACATTGCCAAGCGG
>WNGM01000160.1_pt1 | contig 74859 bp, 77 predicted proteins | sample 5400571 | NCBI WGS metagenome assembly WNGM01 (sample SAMN13153378, study PRJNA577476) | soil metagenome | isolation source: 100 cm soil or saprolite under Garry oak tree replicate 2 | place: USA:California | collected 2016-06-15
CCTCGCTCATCGACCAGAGCCTGTTGCAACAGACAGAGCAGGAGGGGGAGGAGCCACGCTTCGTCATGCTGGAAACGATCCGCGCCTATGCCCTTGAATGCCTGGTCGCGAACGGGGAAGAGGAGGCAGCCACGCAGGCCCACGCGGCCTGCTATCTGACGCTGGCTGAGGAATCGGAGCGGGAACTGGGGGGGCCGCGGCAGGCGATATGGTTGAAGCGCTTGGAGCGCGAGCACGGTAACTTGCGAGCGGCAATGGATTGGTCGCTGAGGCAGGGTAAGGATAAGGATGAGACAGAGCGTCACATGGAGATAGCCTTGCGTCTGGGAGGAGCTCTACGGCGTTTCTGGCAGATGCATGGTCATCTGAAGGAAGGGCAAACCTTCCTAGAACGAGCGCTATCAGCAAGCGAGGGCATCGTAGTATCTGTGCGCGCGAAGGCGAAGGCCCACCTTGCCGCCGGGACGCTCGCCTCCATCCAGAATGATTATGATCGAGTCGAAGCCTACTGCCAGCAGAGCCTGGTCTTGTTCCGGGAACTGGGAGACCAGCCAGGCATCGCCCTCTCGCTCTACCTATTGAGTGTCGTCCCCTGGATGAAGGGCGATACTGTGGCGGCACGCTCCCTGACGGAGAACGCCCTGGCGGTCTTCAGGGAGCTGGGTGACAGGGAACGCATTGCTTGGTCGCTTTCTACTCTGGGATTGATGGACGCGCAGGAAGGCAAGTATGCCGACGCGCGCGCTCTTTACGAAGAGAGCCTGGCACTCCATAGAGAACTGGGGGACAAACGTGCCATTGCCACCACCCTCTTACGCCTGGCAAACATGTTTTTCGTCTCCCGGGGCGACCAGGCAACGTTGCGATCGCTGCTCGAGGAAGGCCTGGCGCTCTTCAGGGAACTGGGCGAGAAAGAAGGAATAGCCAACTCGTACGTCCTCGAGGGGAGGTTAGCTCTCGATCAAGGTGATGCTGCAACCGCCCACACGCGGCTCGAGGAGAGCATCATGCTCTACAGGGAGATAGGGCATCGTAAGGCCCTTGCTGAGTCGCTTGCCATTCTGGCGCGGGTCGTTATGGTCCAGGGCGATGGGGCAGCCGCGCGCACCCTTTACGAAGAGAGCCTGACGCTTGCCAGGGAGTTGAACCACCTGTGGCTGATCGCTTCCTGCCTGGAAGGATGGGCGACCCTGGTTGCAGAGCAAGGTCAATTTGCGTGGGCGGCCCAGCTCTGGGGAGCCGCCGAATCTCTTCGCACAACCATCGGGGTACCCCTTCCGGCTGTCGAGCGAGCTGACTATGAGCGCGCAGTCGCTGCAGCACGCGCCGCACTTCAAGAAGGGATCTTTGCTGCCAGGTGGGCCGAAGGGCGAAGCATGTCGCCAGAGCAAGCAATTGCTGCGCAGGGGAAGATCGTCTCACCACCGGCTACCGCGAGTACTGCCCCGGCAACCTACCCTGCAGGACTCACTCCGCGAGAGGTGGAGGTGCTGAGCCTGGTAGTCCTGGGCATGACCAACACGCAGATCGCCCATAAACTGATCGTCAGCGAGAAAACCGTCGCCACGCACCTCACCCACATCTTCAACAAGACGAACAGTGAGAACCGGGCGGCAGCCACAGCCTTTGCCATTCGCCACGGCCTGTTCTAGCCTCTCCTACTCTCCTCACCCACTCTCGCCTTCTCAGTAATTCTTCGTATACCCCGGATTTCAGCTACACGAAAAGCCATCACAAATTACAACATTCTTCCGATGACTGCAAAGAGCATGAGAGGTTACACTTCTACCATGCATAAAAAGCTCAGTGTGGTATAAGTATCCCTCAATTCGGCTCACAAATGGATGGAGAAGTGCAAGAATTTCAGCGTCTGTATCAAGAGAATCTTGGCCCGGTTTACCGCTATATCTGTAGCAAGGTGAGGAACCGGGAAGAAGCCGAGGACCTGACAGCGCAGGTCTTTCTCAAAGCCGTCCGTAGCCTCGATCTCACGCGTGACACGGTCAGTATGCGCACCTGGCTGTTTCAGGTTGCACGTACTACCATTGCCGACTACTGGCGCATCCGCTATCGTGGGGCAGCAAGCTCACTAGAAGACCTGTTGGAAACTGGCTGGGAAGGTCCCGTTGATGAAGAAGCCCCCTTTGCACATAGCAGCAGAGCGGCAGAACGAGTGCGGGACATCCTCCAGGCCCTGCCTGAGCGGGACCGGGAGGTCCTAACCTGCCGTTTTCTGCTCAATCTTTCCTTACGCGAGACTGCTGACAGGATGGGCCTGACAGAGAGCAATATCAAAGTCATGCAGTTCCGCGCGCTCAAACGAGCGGCTAAACTTACACCCATTGCTACAGACACACTGCTTAGCACATCCACGTGATCATATGAGGCCAACATGAAGCAGTTGAACCAGATCGGTGTGAGGTGGGTGAGTCGCGTCTCGGAGGCGATGACCGAGGCCAAAACGCTCATCCAGGAAAAGAGCGAGAATTCCACCGTAACTCCGAAATGAAAGGAGCACGAAGTGACCAAAAAGCCTTTGGAAAACTCCGAAATATTCCACGCTACTCCGAAAAAAGTGAGCGATTCCAGCGTAAGTCCGAAAAAAGTAAATGCTTGTTTTATACCTTCATACGGCTATTTCATGGGTGCTTATTTGATTGCATCGTGACAGAACCAACAAAAAAGGTCCTTTTGAGAATGGATGACCGAAGTAGCTAGTACAGCCCATCAGGAAAGGTATAGAAGAGCAGGCCCAGGGCAGGCCATTGCAGGTCATCTCTTATCGCTCTGTTCCTCATCCCTGCAATAGAACAGCCTGCAGAAGCTTCGGCGCGAGCGGAGCGAAGCATCGTCTGCTGCATGCGCGGGTTGGGCGATTCTTTCACTCCTCGTTAAGATACATTCAGTAATTCGTCAGCCTCAGCCAACAGATGTGCATAGCAGAGCTGTTGATCATGACCCACTGCTGTTACCGTGCACATCGGCAAGCCAGCGGACGCCTGGATCGGGCTGTGCGCCTGGTGGCAAAATTTGCGGCGTTTCCATCCCAATCGAGCAGACCACTTCTCGCAAGCGGGACGGATCGCGGACTGCTCGCAGGCTGGCGGGTGAGTTTCCCAGCAACTCAACGTCTCTGCTCATCTCAGCTACAAGATCAGGGAGGTTCTCAAACCCCCCGGAGTAGGCCAGGGAACTGGCCCTCTGCGATCGTACAGCTTGAGCTAAACGCGTATGCCAGCTGCCAGGATCGCCCGGAAAAAGACCACCTAAGTCATACGCAAGTGATAGGCATCGAGCTCTCGAAGGGAGGTCTAGAAGACCAAAAGCGTCAAACGCTACAACATCAAAGCCTGCCGCCACTGCACTCCGGGCTAATGGACGGACATTCATCCCTACCAGAACGAGTGATTTGTTCATATTTCCCGCCCTTCAGCCAAATTACCAGATCCTGGCAGGCCAGTACGATGCCTGGCAGAGATGAGCAGGGCTGAGACAAAGCCCATCACCGCGCAGAGTGCTGCGAACAGCCAGGTCGTTCTAAATGCATCGATCACCGGTGCATGCGCGAGCGCACCAGCAGTGCGATAGGCCTGTTCCAGGTTGGTGTGGAGTTGCCCGCTGAGGACACTGACCAGGATTGCTACCCCCAGCACGCTCCCTATCAGTCGGAAGGTGTTGAACACCCCGCTGCCGACTCCCAGTTTGGCGTGAGGCACCTGAGAAAGTGAGAGCATGGGCAGACTTTGGAACGCCAAACCGATCCCACCTCCCATCAACAGGGCGCGCCAGGCAATGTCCAGAAAGGATGCTTCAGTACCCAGGAGGCCCAACAGGCCAAGGCCCATCGCTACCAGTGCCATACCTGCCAGGCACATCATATAGGGAGTGATCTTGCTACTCAACTTTCCGGCAAGCAACGAAACGACAAAACTAGCCAGTGCGATAGGGATCAATGCATACGCCGCCTGGAGTTGACTATAGCCCAGCGCATTCGTGAAGTAGAGCACAGCGATCAGCGTTGCTCCCTGGAGCGCGATGCCAAACAGGAGAACGGTGATGTTCGTACCGGTAAAGCTCCATGCCTTGAACAAGCTGAGGTCCACGAGTGGCTCGCGCTGCCAGACCTCAACCAGAACAAAGAGGATCACACTCCCCACCGCCGCACCAAAGAGCGACAGAATGGGCACAGAGGACCAGCCCCACTCGTTTCCTTCGATGATCGCCAACACGAGACACAAGATCGCCATTGTGAGCGTGAGCAGGCCAGGCACGTCGATACGTCTGCTCACAGAAGGGTCGCGTGTTTCCGGCACAAAGAGCAACGCCAGCACTATCCCCACTGCACAGATTGGCAGGTTGACAAGGAAGATCCAGCGCCAGTCAAAGGTTTGGACCAGAAAGCCACCGATGATAGGGCCAAACGCAGTTCCCATGCCCCCCACCGCTCCCCAGACGCCGAGAGCGGCCCCGCGCTTGTGGCGAGGGAAGACGGCCATCATAATCGCCAGGCTCACCGGCGTCAGTCCGGCTGCGCCAACTCCTTGCAGGGCGCGGAAACCGATCAGCCAGCTCATCGCGGGCGTACCACTGATACGCCCGCATGCCTGCGCGAGTGCACAGCCGAGGGAACCCAGGCTAAACAGGATCATGGCGATCAGCAATAGACGCTTGCGCCCATACTGGTCGGCAAAGCGTCCAACGGTGATCAGGAGTACCGCATACATCAGGTTATAGGCATTGAGGACCCAACTGATCGAGAGCAGGTCTGCCGAGAGATCGGTTTGTATGCTTGGTATGGCAATATTCACGATGGTCATGTCGAGCAGGGCCATGAAAAAGCCAAAGAGGACTGCCGTCAGGACGAGCCAGGGTTTCACCAGTTTCGCCCGTACCATCAATACTGGAGACGGTGCGTGCGTAGCGCCGCTCCGAAAGGGTGTTGATTGTTTCATTTGGTGCATTGCCATTACCATGCTTTCTACTCTTTTCGTAGATGAGCCTTGAAATCTCGATAGGCTGCTAAGTCTTATATTGTGGAAGACCTTTCTTCTGAAGCCATTTCACCGCTACGGCTCTCCTCTTCAATCGGCTCAACCCATTTTGCCCTCCAAGCCGGGGACTCGAAAGGATCGGCATAGTAGCGCGTTTCCCGCATAATTTTCCCCTCACGGAACTCGATAATATTGGCGACATGGTAGATGCGCCCATTATAGTCGGAGCGTCCCTCGACTACCCAGACATCTCCACTGCCCACCACACGACGCATGGTGATCGTTGGCGGCCCAGGATAGGCATCCTGCATCGCCTTCATGGTGTCACGGCCACGGATGCGCTCGCCTGACTGGGGCATGTCGATCACGACGTCCTCGTGGCGGAGTGCATACTCCTGCTCAGCATCGAGGAGCCCGGCGAGATAGCGCTCGAGCAGGAGGCGGTTGTCTTGTCCATCCATATTGTAGTTCTCCTCGTCGATATGGCTGCGAAGCCGAGTGCTCATATACTATTGGTTTTCCCCACATCCGTCTTGCGAACTAACCCGCTGTGCCCCTTGCAGTTGCCAAGGAGAAGGCGAAGATGCCTCTCCTTGCAGCGCTGAGCAAACAAGGCCATCACAGACATGTCTTGTTCGGATTCGAAAAGTTATTCCAGAGGAATGCTCCTGCTACGTAAATCCATCTCACTTTGGAAAAGGGAGCGTGAGAGTTATCTTCCTCTGCACCTGTCTGGTTCACTTCGATGCTGCTATCTGAGCCGCATGCTCCTGGAAGTGGCTCGGCAGGTACTGGCACAGGTCCAGGACCGTTTTGTAGCCTGCTCCGAAGCAATGGGCACCTCGCCCCCATTCGTCGTCCCCTATCCCTTCAACCGTCGCCAGCATCGCCATGTGGGCTGTGTCGTACCAGGCGAGGATCGATGCACGAGTCTGGCCGCGGGCGCTCTGTTGGGCCAGCCTGCGATTGATCAGGGGACCGAGCCAGTTCAGGAATGACGGCGGATTTACGTAATTCTTCCCCTGGCGAACATGCTCAAGCGCCTCCGGGGTATGAGCGAGGGTATACGTAAGATGGGTCAGCACCTCACCTATAGTCCATGCCGTCGCGCTTGTTTTCCGGTGCCAGTCAGCATCGGTCAGCGACTCCACCACGGCATGAAAGGCGGAACGTGTTTCCTCCAATTGGCGACATAAAACCGTACGATCAGGAATGGCTGTACCCGTGGTTGATGATCTCGCTACATAGGTACTCATAATTGAATCTCCCTTCTCAAAACGTCTTTTCTCTTCCGTTGCTCCTCAGGGGCCTGGATCTGCTGATTCTGGCGATTGCCTCCACCAGTTGGAGGTGCTACAATCTCTGTACATCTCAACTTGAGCGTAACACATCAGCGGGAAATCATCGTGAGAGAGACGTGAAATGGGCCACCTGATTCTCAGATTGCTCGGGACGCCGGGAGTGAGCCACGCGGAGCAACCGCTCACCTTTCAAACCCGCAAGGTTCTGGCGCTGCTGGCCTACCTTGCCGTGGAGCAGGGGGTCCACTCTCGCGACAAGATTGCAGCCCTCTTCTGGCCAGAAAGCGATGAAGAGCGAAGCAAGGCTTCGTTACGCCGAGCCCTGGCCTATTTGCGGGAGAGCCTTGATGAGCCCTCTCACGAGCGCTCTGGTCATGTGCCCCTGCAACCCGCACATGTGCGGGTTGAACACCATACGCTCAGTTTCAACCTTGCTTCTGACTTCGAGGTAGATACTCAGACCCTGCAAACGGCGTTTACGCTTGCTCGCCGTCGCTCGTCAGGTAATTTAGGCACCCATCTTGCCCACCTGCAAATGGCAGCTTCCTGCTATCGCGGAAACTTCCTGGACGGCCTCTCTTTGCCTGATGCTCCAGACTTCGAGGACTGGCTGCTGTTGCAACGCGAAAGCTGGCGTCGCCAGGCGAATAGCGTATTCGATCGCCTTTCCCAGTGGCAGACCGAAACAGGAGAACTAGAGAACGCGCTTGAGACTACCACCCGTTGGGTCGAGCACGATCTGCTCAACGAGATGGCCCACGCTCACCTGATGCAGCTGCACTCTGCGCTCGGGGATCGCGCGGCCGCCCTACAGGCCTTTGAACGCTGCCGGGCCATCCTGGAGCGCGAGCTGAGCGCTGAACCTTCATCAGAGATCATGAGGCTGGCGAAGCGCATCCGTTCCCAGGCTTCTCCTGTTCTCGAATCGGCGCTGCACGAAGCGCCTTCGCCACGGGAGGCGTGGGAATTGCCACTCACCGGGCGCACCACCGAGCATCATGCGCTGGTCGCGACGTTCCAAACGATGCTGCGAGGACGCACGCAGGTGGCGACCATCGAGGGGGAGCCTGGCATCGGCAAGACACGGCTGGCGAGGGAATTCCTGAGGTGGGCAAGGGCACAGGGAGCCGATGTGCTTGAAGCGCGCGCCTTTGAGACGGGGAGCCGCCTGCCCTATCAACCACTCGTGGAGGCGATGCGCTCTCGCCTGGAGGGCGAGCAGGATCTCCAGACACTGCTCAGCGATATCTGGCTGGCTGAACTGGCCCGGTTGTTGCCTGAACTCCGTGAACGAGTCCCCAATCTGTCCCCTCCACTGTCTCTGGGTGAAGCAGAGGCTCGCACCCGCTTGTTCGAGGCAATCGCACGTCTTGGGCAGGCTTTGGCGAGACGTGCGCCCCTCGTCCTCTTCATCGATGATGCGCAGTGGGCGGATGCGGCATCCCTCGATGTGTTGCAGTATGCCAGCCGGCGCTGGGCAGCAGCACACCTTCCGGTGTTCTTGCTCTGCACGTTCCGTTCGGAAGACCTGGCAAGCAGCGTCGCGCTTGCCGATTGGCTGAGCAGCCTGGAACGGAACCTGCCGGTTAGGCGTCAAACCCTCAATTCGCTCACCTTTGAGGATACGCTGCGGTTGGTAGAGTCTCTCTTCGGTGCCGCTAGTGGGACAACGGAGAATGGGGGCGAGGGACAAGCGCAAAAGGCTGGAAGGATCGAAGCATGGAGCCGATGGCTATTTGTTCAAACGAGGGGATACCCCTTTTTTCTTATCGAACACCTCAAATTGTTCGCTGAACAGAAGGGTCTGCTCCGCGATGCAGCGGGAACGGTGATGATCAACCCTGATCTATCCATGCATCAAGAAACAGCACCGTCCGCCCTCCCGTCGAGAGTGCAGGACCTCATTCATGAGCGCTTAACGCGGCTGAGCCATCATGCCCTTATGCTGTGTATGGCAGCGGCTGTTCTGGGTGATGGCTTCACCTTTGATCAGCTCTGCCGTGTGGCTGATATCCAGGAGAATCAAGCCCTGTCTGCTCTTGATGAGTTATTGACGCGAGGGCTGCTGCGAGAAACTGGGGGAAGATGCTTCTTCGCCCACGATAGCATACGTGCAGGAGCCTACACCGAAGCAAGCGAGATCAGGAGACGGGTCTTTCATCGCCGGGCGCTTGAGACGCTCCAGGTGGCATTGGCCTCTCCTGCTGAGCTGGCTCATCATGCGAGGGCCTCAGGACTTCCTGACGCCGCTGCTCATTTGAGTATCGCAGCCGGTGATGCAGCGATGCGTGTGTTTGCTGCGCGTGATGCCATTGCGCAGTATGAACAAGCACGGCAGCTGGTGAGGCGGTCGAATGAGCATCTGCGATCTTCGGGGAAGGAGAACGCGGTCGTTTCGCGTGCTGACCTGTCCCAGCTCTATCTCCAGCTTGGGTGGGCATACGAGCTGAGCAGTCAGTTCGCTCAAGCGAAGAGCGTCTACGAGGAGTTGCTGACCCTGGCGCGAGCGTTGCACGAGCCGGTGATGGAATGTGCTGCACTGAACCGCCTGGCGACCCAGGCCGCTGAAATCAGCCAGGACCTGGCAAGAGCGGAGGAACTGCTCCAACAGGCTCTTGTCATAGCTGAGAGCAGCCAGCATAAGGCTGGCGTGGCAGAAACGGCATGGAATCTCGCGCAGATAGGGTTCTATGCTGCGAAGATGTCCGTATCGCTCCCCCATGCCGAGCGGGCGCTGGCACTGGCGCGAGAATTGAACCAGCAGGAACTCATTGGGCGAAGCCTGCATGCGCTCGCCACCCTGGAGATCGCCTTAGGGAAACTTGAGGAGAGCCTGTCCCATGCTAAAGAGGCGCACATGCTCTATGCGGCGTTGGGCAACCGGGTCAGGGAGGTAGGTTGCCTGTGCGTGATAGCCAGGGCCAGGATCTCTGGGGGACAGCTTCAAGAAGGGATCGATGCTGCGAGGGCAGCGCTGGCGATGAGCGAAGCCATGGAAGACAGCTGGGGGCACATCAATGCCGCCGCTCAGCTGGTGCCAGGCTTGCTCGATTGGGGAGCCTACGGCGAAGCGTTCGCCGTCGGCCAACGGGCCGTCGCCTTAGCGCGCGCGCTTGAGATCACGCCCTTGCTGGTCGTGATCCTGGTGGAGTGGGCCAATGTCTGCCGAGCGATGCTCGCGCCAGAAGCGGCTCTTGCAGCCCATAGCGAAGCGCTCGCCCGCTGTGAAGGCTTCATGCCGCCCCACTACGTCGGATGGATCGCTGGTGAACTCTGCGCGGATTGCGTCGTGGCCGGACAGTGGCAGCAAGCGCATACGTATGCTCTCAAAGCCGCAGCGGCCAGAGACCCGACCATCCTATTTTGGGGAACTGCCCGCTGGTATGAGATCGCAGCCTTGCTGTGGGGAGGGAGTGTAGATCAGGCCAGAGAGGAGGTGCGTCGCTTTGGAGAGGGCATGAACAACAACGGGCGCTCTGCTATGCGCTATCTGCGCTCGCTCGCCCTACTCGCACAGTCTCGCGGCGAGATCGATGCTGCAATTGCACACCTCGAGGAGGCAGCGCGCGTTGCAGAAGAGATGGGGGTACCGGGTGAACTGTGGTCAATGTGTGTGGAACTCGGGGAGTTGTACCAGAAACAGGGTGCTGAGAGCCAGGCAGACCGTACATTCGCACGCACTGCCGAGATCATACAAGCGCTCGCGGGCACAATGGAGGACCACCAACAGCGCACCGCCTTCCTCTCTGCACCAGTGGTAAAGCGCGTATTGGAACACGCGCGGTTTTTGTCGTGAAGCTGGATGAATGTGGAGTGACGTCGGAATGTTCTAAAGCTTCACGTTCACTTTTTTCGGAGATCATTCTCTTGGTGGTAAATAACCTGAATGGGTAGCAGCTTTAGCCCTCATACATGAGCACTTGCCCCCAATCATAAGCAGGCGCTCGGGAAGTACCTGAGCAGACCGCTCCACATCTGGTATACTTTCTCTGAGTGTTGTAAATTGAGTTCTTTGTCTCGGAATGACTGACTGTTGGAACGCGGAAGACGACCGCTCTTGCAGGAAGGATGCTGATAGTCGCATGGTCGCACCGGCTGTAGAAGGCATGGATCTGTTTAAAATTGCAGACTATGCGGCAATTTTTGCCACTCGCGCTGGAGCAGGGCACTCTTTACGAGGTCTCCTTCTCGCATGAGCAAAGTAGGTGAAGCCCAAGAGAAGGGAGCCAAGCCTGTTGAGCGCAACCGTGGAGGGTATTGAACGGGCCATCTTCGGCGAGGTGACGGCTGATGACGTCACTGAATGGCTCGACCAGCACGTGCACCGTCGACTGTCGCTAGGTGTGCAGACCGTGCTGTTTCGGGCCGGTCGGTTGGCTGCGGTGTACGGTCTCCAGTTGACCAACGGGCTCGAGATCGTGACGAAGGTGTATCGCGCAGCCGATGTTGAGCGGCTCACGGCAGCAGTGTCGTGTCAACGGTTCTTGGCCGACGCCCGCTATCCGTGCCCATCACCGCTGGACGCTCCGGTAGAGGTTGATGGTCACGTTGTGCTTCTCGAAGCTCTGCTGGATCGAGGTGAGCGAGGTGATGCTCATCATGCTGTGACGAGGCGTGCGATGGCCCAAGCACTGAGCGAACAGATACGCATCTTGCGATCCGTCCCGGGGCTGCAATCTAGCCTCGTCAAGCCGCCAGCCTGGGCAGCTTACGACCATGGCCCGTGGCCGATACCGCATGATCCGATCTTCGACTTCACCGCCACTCCAGTCGGCTTCGAGTGGTTAGACCACATCGCAATGCTCGCAGCAGAAGCACTTGGTCCTCGGAGGCAACCGGATGCGATCGGGCACAGCGACTTGGTGTGCCAGAACCTGCGTTTCAACGAGGACGGCGTCTGCGCTGCATACGACTGGGACAGTTTGCTGGCAGAGTCCGAACCGGTGCTCGTGGGTGTAGTCGCTGGGGCCTACACTGAAGGCAGTATCGCCGGTGCCGGCGCTCCCACCCCGCAAGAGGTCGTCGCCTTCCTGTCTGATTACGAGGCCAACCGACACGCCCCGTTCAGCAAGAGTGACCAAGCTGCCGCGACCGCTGCGGCCACGTGGGTGCTTGCCTACAACGCGCGTTGTGGCCTGAGTGCAGAAACATTTGGCTACCCAGCCGGAGAAGGATCGCCTCTGAAAACGCTGTCACGCTACGGTGCCTCCTACCTCACGCTGCGATGGTGACCGTCTCCGCACGGCAACTGCTTCGTTTTTTGTCAAAGAGCCATTGATTTCGACCTGAAAGTCGAGGACGCTCTGAGCAAATGAGAGGGACAGGAGTTGATTGATGAGCCAGAAACCATCATCCCTTGCATCTGAGAACGTAGGACCCTTTCAAGACGAGCAGGGAGGTCCACCTGGCCAGATCGTGATTTTGAACGGAACTCCGCGATCCGGGAAGTCCAGCATTGCCACGGTGATCCAGAACACGTTTGAGGGGGTATGGATGAATCTGGGAGTAGACCGGTTCAAGCAGATGACCCCAGAGCGGTACCAGCCAGGGATCGGGCTACGGCCCGGAGGTGAACGCCCTGACCTGGAGCCGCTCATTGTGATCCTGTATCGCGCCATGTATGCATCCATTGCTCTGCACAGCCGCTTGGGGCTCAACGTCGTAGTGGATGTCGGGCACCATGACGTCTATGCTGTTCCACGGGGAATGCTCCCCACCTGTGCGAGGCTACTGGAGGGCCTGCCGGTTCTGGTGGTGGGTGTGCGTTGCCCATTGGAGGTGATCATGCAACGACGACGCGTGACCTGGCCTGTCGGCACCCCCGATGATGGCTCGGTGCCACAGCCGGTGGGCTTGTGGCAGCAGGCGGTCCATGTGCCAGGAATCTATGATCTGGAGGTCGATACGTCGGTCCTCAGCCCACAGGAGTGTGCCGACGTGATCCGCCAGCGCCTCGAAGCTGGTCCCTCTTCATCGGCGATCCTTCGCCTTGCGGCCATATCCACAGGAGAGGAGCACGAGCCGAAGTGATGCTCAAACCCATGGTGCATCCGTAACGGAACCTCACCGGATGGGAAAAACGAAAAGGATGATTCAATCAACAGCGGAGAGTGCGATAGGAGGGGACATGGAGACGATATTTCCCTGCTGTGCTGGCGGCAGGCCTCAGCCAGGGGTGATACCAACTCCGGTTAATCAGTGATCAAACCAGAACTGGTTTCAGCTGTGATATGTAGATAGTTGTTCCCTTTGGGATATGACGACTGTGACAGTACTGATCGCGCTGGTCTGTTGTACTCTCAGGCTACCTATGCTATTATACGCGTGCGATGAGCACACAGGTTGAGTATTTTGAACGGCTCGTTGCCGCCTTTATTCGTGGCAATCTGCTGTTAGATCAGCAGCATGAGGCGCTGTTTAACAAGGCACTTGACGAGTTATCGACCAGAGAGATACAGGCCCTCATCCAGCTTGCTCAGGACCGAGGGCTGCGCTTACATCGCTTCAAGCGTACGATAGAACTGCCGCGCGTACGAAAAGTGCTGGGTATCTTAAAGGGAATCCAACCGCGCAATTTGCTTGACATCGGCAGCGGGCGTGGTACCTTCTTATGGCCTCTGCGGTGAGCGGAAAGATGCGCTCCACAGGTTGGAGTTCTGGCGAGTATGGTGGCAAAAACACAAGATGAATGCCATCGGGAACGGCGAGGGTCTGGCCGGTATGCCACCCCTGTGCTGGCTACTTGTGGCATCCGTCGGCTCGGGGAGGCCTTTGAGAACACCACCTTCCACCGTTAGCTGCTTGCTGATTCCTCTGAGGAAGAGTACAATGGCAAGCATTCACTTGCTTATCTTCACCATGGGAGAACGTCTACTGTGCCTGGGATTCTCACCTTTTTCAAACGGTTGGCAGGTTATGGCTTTCAGTCGCTGCACCACCGCTTCGTCGCCTGGACCAAACCCGACACCACCTCGCTGCTGCTTGCGACGCTGACTGACCTTGCCAGAAGCAAGTCCGAGCTGGTGGCAGAAAACGCCCTGCTGCGCCAACAATTGATCATCCTGCGACGACAGGTGAAACGGCCTGCCTATACCAAAACAGACCGCATGCTCCTGGTCCTGCTGGCAAGCATGGTACGGACCTGGAAGCAAGCGCTGTTTATTGTCCAGCCAGAGACGCTGCTGCGCTGGCATCGTCAAGGCTTCAAACTCTTTTGGAAGTACAAGTCCAGGGCAGCTTCTCTCAAGCCAAGGATATCCCAGGAGACCGTGGCCTTGATCAAGGAGATGGCCAAGGACAATCGCCTGTGGGGAGCAGAACGCATCCGGGGCGAATTGCTCAAGGTGGGCATCCGCGTCTGCAAACGCACCATTCAAAAGTACATGAGGCAGGTCCGTCCCACCAGGCCACGGGGACAGACGTGGAGCACGTTCTTACAGACGCATTCCCAGCAGATCTGGGCGTGCGATTTCTTGCAGGTGACCGATCTCTTCTTCCGTTCGCTGTTTGCCTTCTTCATCATCGATCTACATTCACGCACAGTGATCCACGTCGGCGTGACTCGCTCTCCTACTGATGCTTGGACCGCACAACAACTGCGAGAGGCAACCCCCTATGGACAAGGGCCGAAGTATCTCATTCGCGATCGTGATAACAAATTTGGACCCAGTTTCGCGCGCGTGGCCGCAACCAGCGGCATCAAGATCCTGAAAACCCCCTACCACGCCCCACGGGCCAATGCCATCTGTGAACGGTTTCTGGGTAGCGTACGTCGAGAGTGTCTCGATCACCTGCTCATCCTGCAGGAGAAGCAGCTCCAGCGCGTGCTCAACGCATATGTGATGTACTTCAACCGAGCCAGGCCGCATCAAGGGATCAAGCAGCAGATCCCGGAACCACCAACTCAGCCACTGCCACCAGATCCCACAGGTCGGAAGATCCTCTCCTACCCGGTCCTGGGCGGGCTCCATCATGACTATCGAAGAAGCGCATAAGTTCTTCCAAAGAAGAGAGAACTGCAAGAGACCTACGCTGAGTGCCTCCCCGTGTTCATCACCATGCACATTTTTGTCATTTTCGGCGCTCCATGGAACACGCAAGGTGGATGGATGCTTTCTGCTACAGGAGGTTCTGGCTGCAAGAACAAGGATATTCTCCCTCTCTTGACTTCCTGTGACTTTTAATGGTCACATGACCAAGTCATTGAAGAGGTAACTAGCATTTTTCTCGCTGGATATCAGTAGTAGCCAGAACAACCACCTTCACAGTCAAGGTATGTATCCAAGTGCAAGGCAGGTCACTAAACAACTGAGTGATCCCCATGCTATACGAACAAAGGAAGGGCACGAAGCTTGGTGTCAGGCCCTGGAAGAATTGGGATATCCGGTGGGTCACTTGAAAAAATATACATAACACAAATAACCCCCTTCCTTTTGTATAATTTATATAGCTCCTAATGAAAATCACGCAATAGTATAATGCATCCTTTCTGTATAGGAATGGGAAGCATAGTTTTGGAGGGGGAAAAAGGAAGCATAGGTTTTGGAAATCTCCAAAACCTATGGGTTAAAAGACACGGCACAACTACATGTGCCGTCCGCGATAACTTTAGAAAAACCAAAAATCCGCACTAATTTTAGAAAAAACACATTCGGCTATGCCTTCTGGACTCCCTTTACAAGCTGTAGAAATGGTATTACAGACCAATATCGATTTTCTAAAGATAGGCTGGATTGAAGTCCCTTTTCTAAAGATAGCGCGAATTTTTCTAAAACAGAATGTGCCCAGGCGTGACTTGGTGAGAAAATACCTGTGAAAGAACAAAAATGCCCTTCAACCAAAATTTAGAAAAATCCGCTCTAAAATTAGAAAAGAGGCGGGAATCCGCACTAATTTTAGAAAAAGGGCTGTTCAAGAAAATGTATCTGAATGCTGCTAATACACGAAATACAAGTTGTGCAAATCTTTGGCTGAGAGGAATATATCCTTTAAAAATCAACAGCCTTCGAAGAAACTGGTTCATATAAGGCAGAGTTTCTTCTTGTTTTCTCATCCTATTAGACCGGGTCAGCATCGGACAGCAAATCTTTCGGATAAACATGCCTCAAGGTGGGAACAGGAAATATACCTCACTAGAGTATTTGAATCCGCATATCTTGTGTTGTATTTCGAACAGATATTCCAAGTAGCCAGCACAACCGTGTCCAGATGCTTCAACACGTCCGGTAGATTGGTTGGTTGAAAATGCTAGCACACGAGAAAGCGCCGGGCCTCCTCGCGCGCTAGCTGAATGCCGAGATCGCGCCTACTCCTTTGCGCTGCTCTGCCTCGCCAGCCAGTCGCGAATATACTGCTCGTGCTCGTCGTAGTGCCCGTTTGGTTCGCTCAGCCATGTGATGATCGTGTACCCTCCTAACCATTCGTATGGCGTCTTCAACTCCTCCTCGCTCAGCTTTTCAAGATACTCCATGACCTGCTGATGCGTTGCCTGAAATTCGGACAGCACGTCTGCGAGCGAACGGTCCTTGTTTTGCAGGTAAACCTGCTGGTTGGTCTTGTCTCTCACTTCTTCGGTACTCTCAAGTCCTGGATCAGTCCAACTCGTACCCTGCTCGATCGCTTTCAATATCTCCAGCAGGTTCACGCGCTCCCAGAACGTCAGATGGGCGATGTGATCCTTGACCGACCAGTCGCCATTCGCCCCCGGCATGTGTATCTGCTGCTCACTCAGACCTGCGATTAGCGCATCGAAATGCGTATAGAGCGCACGTCTCATTTCTAAAAGTTCTGCTTTGCTTTTCTGTTCTGTCATCGTTTTAGCTCCTTCTACCATCTTTCAACTTCTTCCTTGAGTATAGCAGCGAATACGGTTATACCGCGTCCTCATTGAGACGAACTTTTAGATACAAGGCCAATCCTTGGTCGAGAAACTGACGCATACATTTGCCAGTTTTGACTTCGGACGCATAAACGCCCCTTTCGGCGACAAATCGAGTCAAATTACAAGGCGTGTCGGAACAAGGAAGAGCGGATTCACTTGTCATTTGACCGAATTCTTGGCGGCTTTGCCAAGGTGATCGTCCCTACAGGACATTATATGGTAAAGAGATAGTTTGGACATGATAGAGGTAAAATGTGATATTTGGGTTCATATTCAGGTTTACCGACGCAGGAGCAGAGATGCTGACCTGTTTCAGTTAACTGCTTAGGTTTATGAAGATTACACTTCATTCATTTGATTGGCTCCGCCAACTCTAAAATAATTCCCTCTGGCCCACGAACGTAGCATAACTTATAACTTTCTTCATAGTATTGTATCTCACTAAAGATTTCCTGACCTTTCTTTTTCAATTTCGCAACAATAGCTTCAATATCTTCAACAACAAATGCAATATGCCGGATACCCAGGGTATTTGCAAAAGGTTGCTGAATATCTTTTTCGTCTGACGGCGTATAAAATTTGATTAGCTCCAGATTTGCCTGACCATCTGGCATCCGCAAAAATACATATGCTGTTTTAACGTCATTAAGCCCAACTACCTGATCCAACCACTCTCCTTCCAATTCTCCTTCCCCTTGCACTTCAAGTCCAAAATCAAGAAAAAACGCTTTAGCGGCGGAAAGATCGTTCACGATTATACCGACATGATCTATTTTAGAAATCTTCATATCTCTATTCCTTTCCGAACAATGAAGGCGTTCACCGCGGAGATGAGCCTACCATCTTCTCCCTCGCTTCAAGGAACTAGTGTTCTGACCAGGCAGAATTGAAAGGAGGAAAAGGAAGAGGTATCCTTGAGATGAAACAAAAACCTCAAGCAGGAGACCTCTTTGAAAAAGCATATCATCCATTTGCAAACGGAACAACGTCAGATGTTAGAAGCGCTCACCAACTGTGGTCAAGCATCGGCCGTAGCATCAAGCATGCACAGATCCTGCTCAAAAGCGAGCAAGGCTGGAGCGATAAGCAGATCATGCAGGCTTACGGCGTAGGAGAAACGACGATCTGGCGAGTGCGCACAAGATTTCTTGAGCACGGACTTGACGATGCCCTCAAGCGCCGCCCCCAAGCAGAGCGACCCGAGAAGCGCCGCTTGACCGGAGAAGACGAGGCCCATCTGATTGCCCTGGCTTGTACGCAGGCTCCAAAGGGATACGAGCGCTGGAGCATCCGCTTGCTGACTAAGACCGCGCTGGAACTAGAGATCGTTTCGCAAGTAGGCAGAGAAACAGTAAGACAGGTACTAAAAAAAATGAGCTCAAACCGTGGCTAAAGAAGCAGTGGTGTATTCCGCCTAAGCACAATGCTGCCTTTGTCTATCATATGGAGGATGTGCTCTGCGTGTATCAACGTCCTTACGATCCAAAGAGGCCACAAATCTGCCTGGATGAGGGGAGCAAGCAGTTGCTGGCGGACACGCGTTCCCGCCTTCCGATGAAGCCAAAGGCGGCAGAGCGGTATGACTACGAATATGAGCGTCATGGCACGGCGAATCTGTTTCTGGCGACCGAACCGCTCACCGGCAAACGCACGGTGACCGTCACAGAGCGGCGGACCAAGAAGGATTGGGCGCACTTCGTGCGCGATCTCATCCAGGTCCAGTATCCTCAAGCAGAGAGAATCGTGCTCGTTATGGATCAGCTCAATACTCATACTCCTGCTTCCTTCTATGAAGCCTTTCCAGCAGAAGAAGCTAGACAACTCTCGGAGAAGTTAGAAATCCATTATACGCCAAAACATGGGAGATGGCTGAATATGGCCGAGATTGAGCTTTCCGTCTTGGCACGTCAATGCCTGGGTGAGCGCATTGCTTCCAGAGAAGAACTCCAGCAGCGGGTTCTGGCCTGGCACAACCAACGTAACCAGGCAGTATCTAAGATTAACTGGCGCTTCTCGACGGCTGATGCTCGCATCAAGTTGAAGCGCCTCTATCCAACTTTCGATTGAAGATGGTCAGAACACTAGAAGACCAGAAGTGCTCTGGCAGCCCAACGGCCCACTATGAAGCATTCTCGCTTCGTAGTGGGCCTCTTCTTTATCAATGTGTATATTATCAAAAATAGGGACCTTGACATTTCATAGCCGTGCGCGTTATTATTCTAACATAGAAACATTTGTATGCATGCACGCAATTATTAGGAGGGCCAGGCAATTATCACTCATGATGATAATGATAATGAACTGCTCACCTGGAGTATCAGACAATTTCGGAGGACCATTCTGAGCGATTTCATCTACGGGATGGTTCAAGCCTTTGAGGATTTTGACTATTCCCTGCCTCAAATGGCAACCTTGCTATTCCTGGATGAGCAGGGTGAGCTGACAATCAAACAGGTCGCCGAGGCACTGGGGCGCTCAGTGTCGGCCACCAGCCGTCTACTCGATCAATTAGTCACGCGTGGCATGATTCATCGGCGTGAAGATGAGCGGGACCGGCGGGCCAAACTGGTAGCGATTACCGAACAAGGGCGAGCCCTGATTGCCACACTTGAACAACGGCGCGCTGAGGCGCAAATTTCCGTGATGGATTATCTCTCGGCTGAAGAGCGGGTAACTGTGACCCGTGGGATGGTGTTGCTCGCTGAAGCCGCACAGAGAAGAAGAGAACAACATGAGTCTCCCACAACAAGAACAAAAATATCAAAAACACTATAGCTCTACCGATTTCGTCCTGCCTTTTAGCGCGCTGAATCGTGAAATGCTGGCGCTGGTAGGTGGCAAAGCCGCCAATCTTGGGGAGCTTACCGGCGCACAATTACCGGTGCCGCCTGGGTTCTGCGTCACTACCATCGCCTATGCTCAGGTTGCAGAGGAAGCTGACCTGCAAAGTGTTCTGGATACATACTCTGCTGGGGAAGGTGGAGGGGCTGAGAAGCTGGGGCGGCTGGCAAATATGGCGCAGGCTGCACGTGCCCGCCTGCTCGCCGCGACCATGCCCAAAGAGATTGCTGCTGCCATCACCGAAGCGTATGGCGTTTTGGGCGCTGGAGAACCTATCCCTGTAGCAGTGCGCTCCTCTGCCACCGCCGAAGACCTGCCCTTTGCCAGTTTCGCGGGCCAGCAGGATACCTACCTCAATATCGTCGGCGCCGATGCGGTGCTGGATGCCGTGCTGCGCTGTTGGGCTTCTCTATGGACCGACCGCGCGGTAAGCTATCGTGAGAGCCTTGGTCTCGATCAGAGCAGCGTCAGGCTGGCCGTAGTCGTGCAGCGCATGATCCAATCCGAGGTCGCAGGCGTACTTTTCACTGCCAATCCTGTCACTGGCAAGCGTCGTCAGGCCGTCATCGACGCCAATCCGGGGCTGGGAGAAGCCGTCGTCTCTGGCGCAACCAATCCCGATCATTTTGTCGTCAACACCGCTACAGGTGAGATCGTCGAGCGCAGGCTGGGCGATAAGCGAGTTGTTATCAGCGGAACTGCTGGCGGTGGCACGCTGCGTAGTGAGTCCCATGATGGCAGCAAGGAAGCCTGCCTCACTGATGAGCAGATCCGTGCCCTGGCCGAGCTGGGTGCGCACGTCGAAGCATACTATGGATCGCCGCAGGATACCGAGTGGGCCATTGATCCCTCGGGAGCGCTCTGGCTCACCCAATCGCGCCCGATCACCACACTCTATCCCCTGCCTGCCAACGCCCCAACCAGCGAAGACGTGCTGCGCGTCTACTTTTCGTTCAATGTCTTCCAGGGTGTCTATCGTCCCTTCACTCCAGCAGGAGGCTCGCTGTTCCATTTGATCGGATCAGGGATTGCCACCGGAGTTGGCTATCCGCAGCCCGATCCTCTAGCTGGTCCTCCCGTAGTGCTCGATCCTGGTCAGCGCCTCTACCTCGACGTGACGCCGCTATTACGCAACAAGCTAGGACGCCGCCTGCTCATAGGCGCGGCGAGCTTTGGCGAGGCTCGTTCAGCGCCGCTTTTCAAGCAAGCAACCAGCGACCCACGCCTCTCGCTCATTCCAACGAAGCGCTGGCTCCTGATACGCGCCTTTGGCTCCTTGTTTGAGAAAACTCGGGCGCCGCTCTACGTCCTCCAGGCATTGTTCTGGCCGAAGGCTGCGGTACAACGGGTACAGAAGACTGCCGAGCGTGTAGGCGCTATGAATTTCATAACCCCCGGCCTCACGAGCGAAGAACGCCTGAGAGGAGCGGAGCGTTTTGTAGGGAATTTCTTGCAGATTGTCGGCGGGGTAGCGCCAGTGCTGCCTGTTGGGCTGGGGAGCCAGGCTATTGCTGGCAAGCTGTTGGGCGATCTTGCGAAGCCAGAGGAGAGGCAGGTAGTGCTGCGCGGTCTCCCTCATAATCCAACAACCGAGATGGATCTGGAACTCTGGCATCTGTCACAACAGCTGGCTGGCTATCCAGACATCGTTGAGCATATGCATGAGGCCACCCCTGAGCAACTGGCGCAGGAGTATCGGGCAGGTACCTTGCCACCTCAGCTCCAGCAAGGATTGGCCGCATTTCTCGCGCTCTATGGGCATCGTGGAGTGGCTGAGATCGACCTTGGCTTGCCGCGCTGGTCAGAAGACCCGACCCACATCCTCGGCGCACTTTCCAACTACCTGCAATTGAAAGACGCCAATCTGGCTCCCGATGTGCAGTTCCAGCGGGGAGCGCAAGAGGCCGAAAGCATGCTCACTGAACTGGTCCAGAGAGCAAGGCGCAAGAGCTGGCTGCGCAGTCGGCTCGTTCACTTCTTCCTGAGAAGGACTCGCGATCTGGTTGGTTTGCGTGAGATGCCCAAGTTCACTATCATCTTGATGATGACACGTATTCGTGAACTGCTCTGGTCGATTGGCGAAGAATTGGAGCAGGCTGGACGATTGGAAGCAGCAGAAGATGTCTTCTTCCTCACGTGGCGCGAAATTCATACAGCTCTGGCTGGTCAGGATATGCATGATACCGTGCGCGATCACCGCACTGACTACGACTTCGAGATGCGTCGTCGCCGCATCCCGCGCGTGCTACTCTCAGATGGCACCGAACCCAGCGCACCCTCCACCGATGAGGCTGACGAGGCTCAAGGCGTGTTGCGAGGAACACCAGCATCGCCGGGGAGAGTGACGGCGAAGGCGCGGGTCATTCTCGACCCAACCGGCGCGCATCTGGCCCCTGGTGAGATTCTGGTAGCGCCCTCCACCGATCCGGGCTGGACCCCCCTCTTCCTGACGGCGGGTGGGTTGGTCATGGAAATGGGCGGAGCCATCTCCCATGGCGCCGTTGTGGCCCGTGAGTACGGCATCCCGGCAGTCGTCGGAGTCGCAGGAGCCATCGAGCGCATCACCACCGGTCAGCAAATCACCGTCGATGGTGCAGCTGGCAAGATCATCATCGAAGCGCCTGCCGAAGCATCAGCAGCCGATTGAAACGGCTGAGAAGCGTTGCCTTCGCTCTGCAAAGAGTGCTGCGTGGCTTACTGATCTCTGCATAGAATAAAGGAAAGGTGCTCTGTCGTAGGCACACGCTTTAGCGGCGCAGGCCGGCTTGAGCCGGAGATTGTGGTCATCTCCCCGAAGCCAGACAAGTTCCCAACCCTCTCACGTGAAGGTGGTCAGTCCACTAATTGGAGTACTTTCATGTGAGGGGGGATGAGAGAGCATTTCTGGCTTCGGGGAGAGTGTCGTCCTCTCCGGCTCAAGCCGGTTTGCGCCGCTAAAGCGTGCGCCTACAGGGATTGGAAGATCCCTCACATCAAGGCGGTCAAACCACTTAGTGATTTAAGCTGAGGCTCGTCTGCAACGAGCCTCAGCTAGATTCTGGGTTCCAACCGCTTGATGTCTTGAGCAAGCAGAGGCAACCCTTCTGTGAAAGAATGTTCCTTCCCCTCGAGCACTCGAACTGTTGCCTGTTGATAGCGTCTAAGAGAAGAAAACGGGACTTCTTCATCAGAACGACTGTGATACAGGAAGAGTTGTTGGATCGGGGGGAGGCGTGAAGCAAAATCATCTGGCACAGCGTACTCAAGCTCCCAATCCTGCTTGCTGAAGTCAGGCACAGCCACCAGAAACAGCCCGGCAATCGGTTTCTGGTAGGTTCCTTCTGCCAGGTATTTGAGCAACATTGAACCCCCTAAAGAGTGTCCAATGAGCAAGGCATCGGCATCCAGCTTGCCTAGCTCTTGCTCAATCTGGTCCCTCCAGGCAAGGTATCTCGGATGGTCAGAATCAGGCATATCTGGAGCCAGGACGTGGTAATCGCTGCCAAGCTGTTGCCGCAGGGATGCAACCAATTTCCCGCTGCCTAAAGGTTTGTGCTGATTGCCTGCACCCTGAATGAGAAGTATTTGTTTTCTCACTCGTTTCCTCCTTTTCACATGATTGCTTTCGTCTTCATGTACTGCTTCTCGACGAGGGTGCATCTTCCACGCATGACTGCTCTCGCAAAACGGGCCGCTTCGACACGGGCGAGATGCTTGCAAAATGCAAGAAGACACAGTTGCTTCTTCCAAAACAAGCAGGTAAAATCGGAAACACGAGAAGAATCGGATGACCAAATCTTTTATTCCTTGCGAAAGGTTCCACCTTCCGTAGCCCTTCCCCAATCAGGCCAGTCCATAAGCGAATTTGCCGAAACTATCGCCATTTTATGTAGCACGAGGCTCTTTGCAACCTTTCTGATATGGAGTAGACGCGACACGAGGTTCTGCGCCAGATTATCAAGCACAAATTCGCCATTTTTAAAAAGGCAAATGACATCACTCAGGTTCCTCATCGGAGCTTTCAGGCTGAAAGCCCCGTCGGGAAGCCACGACTGAGAGAAGTTCAGCGGCCAGCGCCAGGGCCTCGCCTTCGGTCAGAGAAACTGCCGTTTTGAACGATGGGGCAAGGATGTCTTGCTGCGTTGGCACTTCGCGCCGCAACTGAAGAAGAATGCGGGCCGCGTCACTGTAAACGAACACTTTGTCGCCTGTCTCCAAATGAAAGGACACATGGCGCATGCCTGTCGGGGTTCCCATCGATCACTCCTTTCCCGTCTCTCCTCCAACAACTTGCCAAGTCATTCCGCGCCTAGCCCACCGCAAAGCGGTGAGTTGTGCCTTCGTTTTGCGTTTGATCCTTTCATGCTGTTTGAAGGAGAGGACGCCGCGATGCGGCTCAAGCGTCCGGTTTGCCCCACAGTCAGGACATTCCACCACGCAGGTACCACTGTCCGCAAACGCCTGGAGGTCGATGGGAATCTTCATCCTGGAGAACGGACATTGGGCCGGATTAGCAGATTGCGCGCCCTCTCCTGCCCCAACGCTCGTTTCCATCGGGTGAGGCGAGACATCTGTTCGCGCAGTTTCTTGTTCTCGTTGCGCCTCGCTCCCATCTCCCCGCTTTCCTGGCTTCGGTGCAGGCGTTTCAACGATGGGTCCAGTCCCATCGATGATCTGAAGCGTATCACGGCACAATACGAGGAGGGAAGCGGCTTGCTCTAACCGATCGGCTCGCACATCCGGGTCTCCATCCCAGGGCGGTGGTACAGCGATTCACGGTGGTCGATAAATCGGACTTTTGTCCCTCTGGCTTGACAGTCCCTTCCGACTCTCCATATGATCAGGAAGCTCTCCATGGTTCTTATTTCAAGCGGCGAGGCTCGTTATGGCTTTCTACGTTTTCCTGTTTCTGCTCGTGTGCTTCCTTCTCCTCTCTCTCTCGCTGCTTTGTCGCCTTTCTTGGCCGCATCTTCAGCTTTCCCATGCACCAATAGGGAGCAGACGGGCTCTGGTCCACCGTCTGCTCAAGCCTCGCACCCCGCTTGATTGCCCCCCTTTGCCGTCTCGCCTCGCCAGGCGTGCAACCTGCCTCTGCGCCAATACGCCCCTGGAGTGAGGTGAAAAGCCGGCGGGGAGCACCCAAGCGAGTGAACACCGAGGGCTTCGCTTGTCCCAACCAGCAGTGTGCGTACTTCGGGATCACCGATGCTCAGATCCACGCCCTCGTCGGAGATGGCAAGCATGGCCATGCCGAGCAGATCCAGACGTTCCGTTGTCAGGCTTGCCGCACCACGTTCAGTGCTCGACGTGACACCCCCTTGTACCGTCTGAAAACCCCTTCCCATCAGGTCGCCATGGTCCTGTCTGCGCTGGCCGAGGGGCTGGATGCTTCCGAAGCCTGTCGGATCTTCGGCTACCGTCAGCCCACCATCACCACATGGCTCACTCGCGCAGGCGGGCATGCTGAGATCCTCCATGAGCGCTCCTTCTGTCATCTCTGGCTCCCTCACCTCCAGTTGGACGAACTGCGCACCAGGCTGCGCAACGCCACACAGGTGCTGTGGCTCTGGCTGGCCATTGATCCCTGCACCAAGATTCTTCCTGTGCTCCTTTTGGGTCCGCGCACGCAACACATGGCGCACATGGTTCTTCACTCCCTGCGACAGACCCTGGCTCCTGGTTGCATCCCGCTCTTTACCAGTGACGGGCTCAATCACTACTTCTATGCCCTCACGGCCCACTTTGGTCAGTGGCTCGCGTTGGGTCGTCGAGGGCAGATCGTGCAAAAGACGGCAGGTGGAGCCAAGCCTGATCTACGGCCAGGTGAAGAAAAGCTATCGGCGGCGCAAGCTCGTGCGCGTCTCGCAGGTGATGCGCCTTGGCACAGAAACCGCTCTCAAAGCGGCCTTACAGGGATTAGGCCTCTCTGGACGACTCAACACGGCATTCATTGAGCGGGTGAATCTGACCGTGCGCCATGGCGTGGCAGCCCTTGCACGACGCACCTGGGCCACGTCCCAACAGGCTTCACAGCTGCTGGCCCATCTGGAGTGGTGGCGAGCCTATTACCACTTTGTGCGTCCTCACGAATCACTGCGCGTGGCGCTCGTGCAGCCACGAGAGCGAGGTGGCAAACGGGCAGCGCAACGCTACCGGCAACGTACGCCGGCGATGGCAGCCGGCAGAACCAGCCGACGATGGACGGCAGGCGAGGTGCTTTCGTGCCCCTTGCCGCCGTTTTCTGCTTGAGAGGCATCCAAGCTAGATGGGGGTGCAGAATCATGTCGCAGGGAGATGGGCGAAAGTGCCAGCAGGAGAAGTCAGATGGGGTTTCACGTCAGGGTGAGATGGCCTATCCGGACGGTCCGATGACGAAAAAACCAGCCCGAAGGGGGCTTGGAAAGGGCTGATCGATTTATCCACCATCTCCCATGGGAGCACCCCCTGCTAAGCTCTTGACAAACACCATATATTCAAGTATTCTATTGAATAGTGGAATATATGAGATACATGAGGTCTCGCTTTCCGATGGAGGTTCTGCATGCATGCACAGCAGGAGGTCACGATGGCTCTTTCCAGCATGACGCATCTCACTTCGGCAGAGGTCGCCGCACTTGATCCCTATGCGTTTCTCGCCGTGCTTGGCAAGCGGGTGATCCACCCCGGCGGGCGCCGCTCCTCCGAGGAGTCATTCCGCCGGGCGGACTTTCGGCCGGACCAGCAGGTCTTAGATGTCGGCTGTGGCGTCGGTACGTCTGCCATGGCCATCGCCCGCCGCTTCGGGGCGACGGTAAGCGCGGTCGACATCTCGCCCATCATGCTCACCCGTGCCCGCTCCCATGTCCGGCGCACCGGGCTTGCCGGACTGGTCACCGTCACCTACGGCGATATTCTCGCGCTGGGCTTTCCCGACCACACCTTCGATCGCGTGGTCGCCGAGGCCGTGACCATGTTCGTCGACCGCCCGCGTGCCGTGCGGGAACTGATACGGGTCTGCAAGCCCGGTGGGCGCCTCCTCGCCACTGAATTCTTCTGGCGAGAGCCGCCTACTCCCGAGGCGCGCGAAATCTTCCTGGGCCAGGTCTGCCCAGGCATGCAAGTCGACACGCTGGAGGAGTGGGTGCGCCTCTACAAGGGAGCAGGACTGAGCAATTCTCAGGTCGTCTCTGGTCCCTTTGAAATGATGACGCCCGCTGGCTTCCTCTCCGATGAGGGGATCGCCAACTGCCTGGCGATCATGGGCCGCGCTATGACCCGCCTGTCCTACCTCCGCAAGATGACCTGGCTCATGCCGCGCTTGCAGCGCGCGGTGCCCTACCTGGGCTATCTCCTCGTCGTGGGTGAGAAGCCAGCCACCGCCTGGGGAGGAGTGGTGGCGCAAGCCGAGGAGGTGGCAGGAGGCGTCGCTCCTGAAAGGATGTCGTGAAACACATGGAGAAGCAAAAGAAGCGAGCGTTTAAGAATCAACTGTATGAGCAGTTTGCGCGCATTGGCAAAGCCTTGTCGAGCTCGCACCGCCTCGAACTCCTCGAGGTGCTGGCCCAGGGTGAGCGCAGCGTGGAGGCGTTAGCACAGGAGACGGGTATGCCGGTGGCCAATGCCTCGCAGCATTTACAGGTGCTGCGAGCCGCTCAACTCGTCGAGGTGCGCCGCGAGGGGGTCTACATCTACTACCGCCTGGCGGACGAGCGCGTGTTCCGCCTGTGGCAGGCCATGCGCGAGTTCGGGGAGGCCCACATTGCGGAGATTGATCGCATTGTCCAGACCTACTTGCACGAGCGGACCCTGTTGCAGCCGATCAACGCTATGGAGTTGCGCCAACGCCTGGTCGAGGGGGATGTCATCCTGCTGGATGTACGTCCCGTAGAGGAGTACGAGGCTGCGCATCTGCCCGATGCCATCTCTATTCCGGTGACCGAACTGGAGGCTCGTCTCCCAGAGCTTCCTCAAGACAAGGAGATCGTGGCCTACTGTCGCGGTCCCTATTGTGTGTTCGCCGATGAGGCGGTTGCCCTGCTGCAGTCCAATGGGTACACCGCACGCCGACTCGAACAAGGGCTTCCAGATTGGCGAGCTCTGGGGCTCCCAGTCGAAAGCGGAACAGGAGTACAAGCATGACGACCATTGCTGTCGAGACCTTGAGGGTATGGTTGGAAGAAAGACGCCCTGTCACGATCCTGGATGTGCGTCCCACGGCAGAATGGGCGGAATGGGCCATTCCTGGCAGTATCCATGTCGATGCGTATGATGCCCTGCGAGCGCACGATCCAGCAGCACTTACCGGAGTGGACGCTCCCAGCGATGGACCGGTTGTGACCGTGTGTGCTGCTGGCAAAACCAGTCAGATTGCCGCCGAGCAGCTGGCCGCACGAGGGATCGAGGCGCTGTCCCTGGAGGGCGGGATGAAGGCGTGGAGTCTGGCCTGGAATGTTGCTGAAGTCCCTGTACCTGCGCACGACGTCCGTGTCATCCAGGTGCGGCGCACCGGAAAAGGGTGCCTTTCGTACCTCATTGGTGCAAAGGATGAAGCGATGGTGATTGACGCTTCGCTTGACCCACAGGTGTATCTCGACCTGGCATCACAGTACGGTTGGCAGATTACCAGTGTCCTTGACACACACATTCATGCCGATCATCTCTCGCGTTCACGCCAGCTCGCCGAACGCAGCGGAGCAAGGCTGATCCTTCCCGAGCAGCAGCGGGTCACATTCCCGTTTACTGCCAGCCATGACGGGGAGCGACTTCCCACGGAGACGATGCAACTCATTGCTCTCCGAACGCCAGGACACACGCCAGAAAGTACCTGTTATCTGCTGGAAGGACAGGTGCTCTTCACGGGCGACACGCTCTTTCCGACGGGGGTGGGGCGTCCCGACCTGGATGCCAGTCCCCAAGAGGCACAGGCACGCGCTCGTGCCCTCTACCACAGCCTGCACACACTGCTGGCGCTCCCCGCAGAGGCGCTGGTGCTTGCCGGACACACCAGTATGCCGACTCCTTTTGATGGTGTGCCCATCATGGCCACCCTGAGGGAGATTGATGAGCACGTCGACATCCTGCATGCCACACGCGCCGATTTTGTCCGCATCCTGCTCTCCCGGCTTCCAGCAGCGCCGCCCAACTACACGCAGATCGTGAGGCTCAATGAGCAGGGACTGCTGCCAGAACAACCAGTGACCGAGCTCGAAGCAGGAGCCAATCGCTGCGCCATCTCCTGATGGCACCTCACTTCCTGCTCACTATCGACAATGAAGAGCAAGGCGCTCATAAAGTAAGGAGGTCATAATGAGTGACCGTCTACGGACAGAACCGAGTCTTGACCTGGGTCGCTTGCGGCAAGCGATCCAAGAGGAATACGCGGCTGTGGCACGAGAGCCTGGTCGAGGCTATCACTTCCACACGGGCCATCCACTCGCCAGCATGCTTGGCTACCACGATGACTGGTTGGAAGGTATTCCTGAAGGCTCGATAGCGTCTTTCGCTGGCACAGGCAACCCGTTTCGCATCGGCCAACTCCACAGCCCGGCGAGCGTGTCGTCGATATCGGCAGTGGCGCTGGCCTCGATAGTCTGATCGCAGCGAAGATGGTCGGGCCATCCGGACAGGTCATCAGAGTCGATATGACCCCGGCGATGCTCGAAATGGCGAGGAAGAGTGCTCTCGAAGCCAGGCCGGGAAATGTGGAGTTCCGAGGAGGATTGGCCGAGTCATTACCCGTCCCTGATAGCTGGGCCGATGTGGTCATCTCCAACGGTGTGCTCAACTTGCTGCCAGACAAACTCGCGGCCTTGCAGGAGATGGCTCGCGTACTCAAACCCAGCGGTCGCCTCCAGATCGGGGATATCCTGGTGCAGCAGGCGGTGCCAGAGGACGCGAAACAGCAGATCGATCTCTGGACGGGCTGAATTGCCGGTGCTCTGCTGGAAGCAGAACTGAAGGCCACGGTCGTGGCTGCCGGATTCGTTGACTTCGAGATCACCTGGCAAGCGGACGTCTTCAGTGGCGCGCCTCAAGCGAGTAGCGCCGCAGCATTCGGGACACAGGGTATCAACTTCCGCGCACGCAAGGCAGCAGATGAGGAGGAGTGGCATGCGGCGAGGACCTCTCTCGCATGTGAAGTCCCCATCAAGCCCACTGCAGTGTTGAGCGCCGATGCCTTCTAAGATGCAGGGAACAAAGGCGAAAGCGAGCCTGAGATACCTTTGGGAGTCTACGATGGGAAGTAAACAGGACACAGGAGCAAACCGCAGTGCCATCTCCTGACGCGAAAATACTGCCCCCGCAAGGGACACAATCAGTCGTTCAACTTGGTCTGCGCGCCAACTGGCAGCAGTTTACCTTGTTGGTGATCGTCAATGCCTTCGTCGGTGCGATGGTGGGGCTCGAACGCAGCATCGTGCCGCTGCTCGGCCATCAGGTGTTCGGCCTGGCTTCGACCACGGCGGTGCTCTCCTTCATCATGAGCTTCGGGGTCGTGAAAGCGCTGGCGAATCTTTTTGCGGGCCGGCTCGGCGATCGGATCGGGCGCAAGAGAGTGCTCGTGGCCGGCTGGCTGGTCGGGCTGCCGGTGCCTTTGTTGATTATCTTCGCCCCTTCCTGGGGCTGGGTGGTCTTCGCCAATATCTTACTCGGCATCAATCAGGGTCTCTGCTGGTCCACCACGGTGATCATGAAGATCGACCTGGTGGGCCCGTCCCGCCGTGGGCTGGCGATGGGACTCAACGAAGCGGCCGGCTACGGCGCGGTCTCACTCTCGGCCATCGCGGCAGGCTACTTGGCTGCCACCTATGCGCTGCGGCCCCAGCCGTTCTTGCTCGGCGTCGGGTTTGCCCTGGCGGGTCTCGTGCTCTCACTCGTCTTCGTGCGCGAGTCGCATGGTCATGCGCGTCACGAGGCAGCAGTGCTGGCACAGCAGGCAGTGCAAACAGCAGACTCGGTGCAGCCAACCCCCGCTGTCTCCGCTGCTCCCCCTCAAGCGCTCTCATTCAAAGACATCTTCCTGCTCACCTCCTGGAAGAACCGCACGCTCTTCGGCGTGAGCCAGGCGGGGCTGGTGAACAACCTGAATGACGGCCTGGCCTGGGGAGTGTTTCCGCTCTTCTTCGCTGCCGGGGGACTGAGCATCGAGCAGATTGGCCTCCTGGCCGGCATCTATCCGGGGGTCTGGAGCGTCGCGCAGTTGCTGACCGGGGCGCTCTCCGACCGCATTGGGCGCAAAGGCATGATTGTGGGTGGGATGCTGCTGCAAGGCGTTGCCCTCGGGCTGGTGCCGCTGCTGCACGGGTTTGGGTGGTGGGCACTCTCGATGGTGCTGCTCGGGCTGGGGACGGCTTTAGTCTATCCCACACTTCTCGCAACGATCGCAGATGTCACCCACCCGGACTGGCGTGCATCAGCGGTGGGCGTCTATCGGCTCTGGCGCGACAGCGGATACGCCATCGGGGCGCTGCTTGCTGGGATCCTGGCGGACCTGTTTGGCGTGTTCTGGGCGATCGGCGTCATCGGTGGCGTGACGTTCCTCTCCGGGGTTGTCGTCTTCGGGGTGATGCGAGAAACGTTGCCCGCGCGCCGGGAACACCCTCGTTCCACGCTCCATCCCGTCTCATGAGGGGAACGCTACGTGACTCTCTGCTCACCGGAAACAACTGTAACCTGTTGCGAAGGAAGAGAGTGGAACGGTTCATCACCAGAACGCGCGGAGAGCCGTGTACGCTGAAAGAAAGAAGGAACAGGCGCGCATGCCTGAGAAGCAAGCACAGATAGAGTCGATCTATACGCATATGTGGGCCAGCCACGAGGGAGGTCCCTTCGCGCCGCTGGATGAAAGCCTGCATCCACGCCCACACAGCATGCTCTACGAGGTTGCCGCCGCCTATGGAGTCAGCGCCTCCTCGCTGGTCCTCGATATCGGCAGCGGCAGAGGCAATCATAGCTGCGCTGTCGTCGGCTTGGACCTGGCCCAGATCCACATCGAGCAGGGACAGGCCAGAGCCGTGCAAGAGGGCGTGAGCGACCGGGTGTCCTTTGTCCAGGGAAACATCGAAGCCCTTCCGTTCGAGGACGAGCGGTTTGACTTCCTGTGGTCCCGCGATATGCTGATGCATGTTCCTGCCCTGCCAGCGGCGCTGGCGGAGTGCGCGCGCGTGCTCAAACCGGCGGGAGACATGCTGGTGTATACGACTGTCGCGACGGGACGGATGGAGCCGAAAGAGTCCGCCTGGCTGTATGCGTCGTTCGGCCTGGTGCCAGAGAGCATGGACGAGCAGGCCGTCGAAGCAGCATTCCAGACGGCAGGATTCTATCTGTGCTCCAAAGAGCCGCTTGGCAGTGAGTTAATGGAATGGGTGGAAGAGCACGAGGGGCGGGCCTCGCGCGAACTCATGCGCCTGGCCCGCATGCTGCGCAAGCCAGAGTACTACCAGGAGCTGCTGGGCGCCAGCAGATACGAAGTGGCACTGGCGAACTACCACTGGGTGCTCTACATCCTGCTGGGAAAACTCAGCCCGGCACTCTACGTCCTGCGCAAAAACGCGTCGTCGTGAGACGCTCGCAGGGAGAGACCTGCTTTTGCTCTCTCGATCGTGTCTGCTAAAATGACGAGGGAGTGCGTAAGCTCCGAGCTGCCGCAAAGCAAGCAATGAGGAGTCCGTAACGAGCGTATTGGGGAGATACCCATAAACGATTGGTATCGAAAGGTGATGCGAAAGAAAAGGCTGGAGGAGCCGGATGAAAGAGCAAGCACGAGCAAAGGCTCGACACCTCGCCCAGGAGTTTATCCAACGGGGAGACGCCACGGGCTGGTTTGAGGAACTCTACACGCAAGCTCAGGGAAATGAGCAGGCCATCCACTGGGCTGACATGCAAGTCAATCCCAACCTCGTCGCGTGGCTGGATCGCCGGAACATTCAAGGTACAGGCAAGCTCGCCCTCGTGGTTGGCTGTGGGCTGGGCGATGATGCCGAGGAACTGGCGCACCGAGGCTTCGAGGTGGTTGCCTGGTGCCAGCAGCGGTTTCCTCATTCGCCCGTCGAGTATGTGGTGGCGGATGTGTTTGACCCTCCCTCAGTCTGGCAAGGACGCTTTGACTTTGTCCTGGAAGCGTACACGTTACAGGTCTTGCCTGCTGCTGTGCGCAGCAAGGCCATCGCATCTATCGCGGGTTTGCTCGCGATAGATGCCACGCTGCTCGTGATCTGTCGTGGGCGTTCTGCCCAAGAACCTCCTGGGAGCTTGCCCTGGCCGTTGACCACAGAAGAGCTGGAGATGTTCAAAGACGCCGGGCTCTGGCAAGTCCACGTTGAAGACTATTTCGACCAGGAAGTGCCGAAGGTTCGGAGATTCCGGGTGGAGTACCGGCGAGCTTCATCCGCTGAACGCTGAAATGGGGGTTTTGTGGCTGGTGACAGCTGGCGTGAGAGATACCAAGCCATAAGAGGCGCAAAGAAGCACGCGCTTCTGCGTGTGTAGTAATACTATCGATTACTAGGTGTATTGAACCACAGGAGTACAGATTCGATGACTGTTTCGTCGTCTGCGCACAAGCCGAAAGGGGCAGCAGCCACCTCCGCGGGGGAGGGAGATATAGCTCCTCCGATCACGTTGAGCGAACGTAGCAGCACTGGACTGGCGCTGTTGCGCATCTTTGTGGGCTATCTCTGGTTCCAGCAGTTGTTCTGGAAACTGCCGCCCACCTTCGCCGGTCTGTATGGATACGTCGTGCGTGAGTCACAACACGCTATCATCCCCGGCTACGGCGTGCTGCTGCAGCACACTTTTCTGGCGGGCTGCCCCGATCTCTCATCGCCCGTGGGCTGCACAGCATTTGTGCCCCTGGCGGCCTGCGTCTGGACAGCTGAGCTGCTGGTGTCCATCAGCCTGCTGTTCGGCCTCTTCACCCGTTTCGGGGCCATCCTGGCGACCATCCTCGCCTTGCAACTGTACGTGGGACTGGCCTATACCGAGTGGATCTGGACGTACGGCATGCTGGTGTTGCTCGCGCTTGTCTTTGTCGCCGTTCCAGCCGGGCGCCGGCCCGGAGCCGATCTCTGGCTGACCCCGCGCTTGCAGGCAGCAAGGCAGCACCACCGCTTCACGCGCATCGCGAGCTGGTTCGTGTAGTGAAAGAGAGGGAGAGCAAGACGATGTCTACCTTACGCAGGGGATTCTTGGCAGGGGTTTTGGCCAGCCTGGTGCTGGCCCTGTTCGACTTCGTGACCGATGGCGCGCCCGGAAATGGGTTCCCAGGGGTCTTACACTGGTTTGGCCTCACGATAACCGATCCGACGATCAGCCACTGGGTTGGCCTGCTGCTCCTCCTCGTGTTGGGAGGAGTCTTTGGTCTCATTTTTGGGGCGCTCCAGCGAGGCCAGCCCATCACCACCGGTCGCGCGCTCCTCAGCGGGCTGGCGCTGGGCGTGCTCTGGTGGCTGCTCTTTGAAGTGGTGCTGGCGAACCTCACGAACCACGCCTCATCGCTGCTGAGCCTTAGCTTCGGGCAATTCCTTTCCTCGTTCCCTGTAGCTGTGCTCTTTGGCGTCTTGCTCGGGACAATTTTCATGCAATGGCAGGGCCGACATGAATCACATCAACCATCTTGACACGGCGCCGCTGTTCGCGCCCAGAGACTATGAGACACCCTCGCTGTTCACCCCGCAGAACCTGTTACGGGAGGCGCGGCGGCAAAAAGGGCTTCCCGAAGGCCGCGTCCCGGAGATCTGTGTGTTCGATCCCGACGGGGACCTGGTCGATTTCCTCCAAGCCTCCGGTCGCGCGCGCCGCCATCCCACCTGGGCGTGCTACCACACGGTGCTCAATACCTTTGTGCAGGACGAGATCGAGTATGGCATCATCGGGCGCGTGGTCGGCGCTCCATTCGCGGTGCTGGTGGCCGAGGAACTCTTTGCCTCTGGCTGCCAGCTCCTCATCAGCGTCACCTCTGCGGGCCAAATCCTCCGGGTGGGCCAGCCCCCCTATGTGATCCTCATCGAGCAGGCCTTGCGCGACGAGGGGACGAGCTACCACTATCTGCCGCCCACACCGTACAGCTCTCTGCCTCCTACCCTGCGCGAAATAGTCAGCGCACACTGGGACCACAGCTCGATCCCTCTGCATATCGGAGCAAGCTGGACGACCGATGCGCCGTTTCGGGAGACAGAGGCGATGATCGCACAACGCCGCGCTGAGGGTATCCTGGCGGTGGAAATGGAGGCAGCCGCCCTCTATGCACTGGCCCAGGCCAGGCAATACCAGATCATCTGCTTTGCTCATGTGACAAACCAGATGGGACAGACCGAGGGAGATTTTGAAAAGGGGGAAGCCTCGGGAAGCGAGACCGCCCTCTCCGTTGTCAGCCAAACGGCTCACGCCTGGAGACAAAGGAAGACTGAGCCAACACAGCCAATCTGACCAGTGTCGATTTTGGGCATTCCTGTTTGTCGTAAGGAATAGGAGATGGCCGACCTGGTCGTTCTCGATGGGCGGTTATCCCAATTTGTCGTGAGTAAGCAAGCATTTGGAGGAAGAAGCTATGAAGTATGTTCTTCTGTTTTGCGGGACGCGCGAACAGCAGCAGGCCTGGGAGGAGATGAGCGAGGAAGCACGCAGCGCGCAATACGCCCAGGTGGGCCGCTGGTTCGCGGAACATGCCGCCAAACTCGGCCCCGGCAATCAACTCCAGTCCCCTCATACCGCGACCACGGTGCGCTTCCAGGGTGATGGGGAACCCATCGTGCGCGACGGCCCGTTCATCGAGGGCAACGAGGTCATCGGCGGCTACACCGAGATTACGGTTGCCGATCTCGACGAGGCGCTGCGTCTGGCCGGATCCTGGCCAGGCCGAGGCATCGTCGAAATCCGACCGGTGATGGGAGTGGACCAATAGCTACGGCTGATATCCATGCCATCCTTGCAACGGTCTTCCGGGAGGAGGCGGGGAGGCTCACCGCCGCCCTGGTACGCATCCTGGGCGACTTCGATGTGGCGGAGGAAATTGTCCAGGATGCCTTGCTGGTAGCGCTGGAGCGCTGGCCAGTCGATGGCATTCCCGAGCGGCCCGGTGCCTGGTTGCTGACCGTGGCCCGACGTCGTGCCCTCAACCAGCTGACCCGCGACGCGCGCTACCGTGAAAAGTTAGCGCAACTCGAGCAGCCGGTTCCACGCGAGTCGGACGACCGGCTGCGGCTGATGTTCACCTGCTGCCACCCCGCGCTCTCCCGCGCGTCGCAGGTGGCGCTGACGCTGCGGGCGGTGTGCGGCTTCACCACCGCCGAGATCGCGCACGCCTTCCTGGCTGAGGTTCCAGCGGTGGCCCAGCGCATCGTGCGGGCGCGACGCAAGATCGTCGCCGCGCGCATCCCCTACCGCATCCCTAGTGACGACGAGATGGGCGAGCGCCTCTCGGAAGTGCTGGCGGTGCTCTACCTGATGTTCAACGAGGGCTACCTGGCGAGCGGCGGTGAGGTCCCGATCCGGCGTGACCTCGCCGAAGACGCCGCCTGGCTGACCACCTTGGTCGCGCGGGGCCTTTCCGGAGAGCCAGAGCCGCTGGGCCTGCTCGCGCTGATACGCCTGCACCTGGCACAGGCCGAGGCGCGCTTCACCAGCGCCGGAGAGTTGGTCCTGCTCCAGAACCAGGATCGGACGCTGTGGAACCGGTCGATAATCGCGGAGGGATTAGCCCTGATCGAGCAGGCAGCAGCGCTCGGGCGGCCCGGGCCGTACCAGGTGGAGGCCGCTATCGTCGCCTGCCATGCTGAGGCGCAGTCCTGGGCCGCGACCGACTGGCGACAGATTGTGCTCCTCTACGACTTGCTGCTGCTCATGACACCCTCGCCGGTGGTGCGGCTCAACCGGGCGGTGGCAGTGCGGCAGGTCGACGGGCTGGAGACAGCGCTGGCGGAGGTCAATGCTCTGGCGCGCGACCTGGCGCACTACCACCTCTTCCACGCCATCCGGGGTGAGTTGCTGCTGGAACTGAGCGAGCGGGAGCAGGCACGGGCGTCTGCGCTGCGAGCGTTGGAACTCACCCAGAACCGCGCAGAGCAATCCCTGCTCGCACGTCGACTGCTGGAATGGTGAGGAGTGGTTGCCAATACAAACGTGGCGCAGGCATGATCGAAAGCTGCGGTCAGCCGGTGCTCCTTGAGGCAATGCACCATCTCGCTTCTGTTGGGAGAGCATGTGCTATACTTTCCTAGATGATCGCACGAATGGAGGGACTATGAGTAGCGTCGACGAGGGTTTGGAAGCGCAAATCCGCAACATCGAACAGCAGTATGGCAAACCACTAGGCGAGTGGATCGCTCTTGTCAAAGAGAGCGGCCTCACCAAACACACCGAGATCGTCGCCATGTTGAAGAGCCAGTACGGCATGTCGCACGGCTCCGCGCACCGCGTGGCTCTCAAGGCGCGCGAGGCGGATGCGGCAAGTATTGTCAAAGCTGCGGAGGCTTCCGGTCGCGATCCGGTCTCCGAGCTGTACAGCGGCAAGAAGGCCGGTCTGAAGCCGCTCCACGATGCGTTGATGACGGTGATCAACGCGTTTGGCAACGATATTGAACTGGCGCCGAAGAAGGGCTACCTGAGCTTGCGGCGCAAGAAACAGTTTGCCATGATCCAGCCGACGACGGCGACGCGCATCGACCTTGGACTCATCCTCAAGGAAGTGCCGGCGACGGAGCGGCTCAAATCCGCGGTCGGCTTCAATGCGCTCTTCACCCACCGCGTGCGCGTGAACACCATCAACGATGTTAATGCACAAGTGATCAGCTGGCTGAAACAGGCCTACGATCTTGCGGGATAACGGGACAGGCGCTTGCCTCTCATGGAAAGTGCCGCCTCTATCGATTTCGAGCACAAGAGTGATCACATAGACAGCCTATTCAGCTGGCTCTCCCGTATTCCCAAGGTGGAATGAGTCGTTCCTCCACGGGCTCAGTTTGGCCTTGCTGCTCGCGCCAGGTCACCAGCCAAACCTGAATGACGATGCTCACGTAGATGAGCAAGAGCCAGAATAATGGGAAAGTCGCAGCGTGTTTGACAGACGAGCAAGCATGAAGTCGAGAGAACTGATGAAAGACACTGACAGGCGGGTAGCAGCCCTGCGTCTCGCGCGCATGGCAGGAGCTTGAGCTACCGGTAGCCGCGCCTGAGCAGAAATTTTGCACCGGCCTCGAAGGCTTTGGGTCCCGGCACGAAGAACCCGAACGCATCGGCCAGCCGATCAGTCGTGTTAAACGCAAAGCTTACCGCGAGCGCGTCCTCGATCTGCTCGCGCGAGACACCGGAAGCCAGCACCGCGCGCATGTCGTCCGCAGTGACGGCGTGCTCGCGTGTCAGCTTGCCCAGCAGGCGCAACGTTGCCCGCAGTGGCTCCCCAATGGGCGCGTTCTCGAGATTGGAAAGCACGGCGGAGACTTTCGCTTCATCCTGATACGCCCTCGCCGCGGTCGCAGTGTGCGCTCCAATGCAAAATTCGCACTCATTCATCTTCGAGACAAATGCCGCCATCAACTCGCGGTCGCCAACCGACCACGTGGAAGGTCCGCGCATCGCCTCCTGGGTGAACTCCTTCATCGGCGCGCCGTAGAAATCGGGGCGGTAAAAGACGAGCTTGGCGGCGTCAGGGACCGGCTGACGCGAGACCGCATGAATGAAGGCAAACAGTACTTTCGTGCCGAAACCGTAGCCGCTAGTGAGGATCTTCAGACGCATGCCCACTTCCTTTCTCGTCAGTCATGGCCTCAGCCAGGGCGTCGAGCGCCGTCTCATACTGCCGCGTGGCCTGACCGATGGCGGCGCAGACCACGAGTTCGAAGAGCTGATCCTCGCTCGCGCCCGACGCCAGAACGGCGGCGACGTCCTCGTCGGTGATCCGTGTCGGCTGTCTGGCGACCTTGTCGATCAGCGTGCGCAGTGGCTCGACGAGGCCCGCGTTCTCGAATGCAGCGCGCCGCTGCGCGCGGGACGCCCCGCCGTCTCCTTCGAGGATCCGGGTGACCAGCGTCCTGTGCGCTGTGCGCTTCTTGTCTTCTGGTAGCATGGTATCTCGCTCTCTTCTTGCCAGGTCTGTGATGGCTCGACTGTAAGTATATGCCAAAAGAGGAAGCGACGTATTGTAAAAAAGGGAATTAGTGCCCGGCGGAGAAGGCTCTGCCAAACTCATTGACGATGCCAGCGTAGTGCTGGGGCGTAAATCCGGTAAAGCGCTTAAACTCTTTAATGAAGTGAGACTGATCATAATAGTACGCCGGCCACTGGGTGCGAAAGAAGGTTGGTGACTGGTGCTGCATCCATCCCTGGTACACTTCCTGAAACCGCAGGATGCTCGCGAGCGACTTTGGAGACAGCCCGACGTGTTCCTGAAAGAGCCTGTCCAAATAGCGCCTGGTGTAGCCAGTGTGGGCGGCGAGCTCCTGGACCGGCATCATGCCGTGGGCCTGGGCGAGCAGATCAAGGGTGTGATCAAGGAGCGCATACTCCTTGTCGTTCTGTTGAAGCAGGTGCGTCAGGGCAGTTTGCAGAAGCGCAATCTTCTGCTGCGGGTCTTCTGCATCACCGACCATCGTTTGGAGCCTCGCTCCTGGCGGGCCGAATACCTCTTCAAAGCTCACCATCCGATTGGTGATTTCATGCATGCTCAGCTTGAACAAGTGGTACAGTCCCTTTGGGGTCAATTCGACGCCAATGGTGCCGGTATCGGTTGCCGTCGAGGCAATGGTCGTTGGGTTGCTCTGGATGCCCACCAAGAAGATGTGGTGTTCTTGCGCGTTGAGGAGTCGATGGCTTACAGCGGCACATAACGAGTTTCGGTAGGGAACAATGATTTTGGCTCTGCCATCGGGCACGATGATCCTGCTGTCGGCGAGTGGCACCCCAGAACGACTCTCAAAGACCCAGATGAGAGCCACATAGGGGGAGAGCTGTTGTTCTGGCTGGGTGAAGGAGACTTTCATGGCTTTCATCTTCCCACAGAGAGGATGACTTTACGAGTGATTTCGTCTTGAGAACAGGAGATGAGCACCACAAGGGAAGAGGTAGGGGGCTGCCGGTGTGCCCTGGTTCGCATCGTATCGTTAACCAGAGAGCCTTGATCTGCTCCAAACCCAGGCGCCTCGACACCTCCATGCCTTGCTTCTTACCGAGGCCTTTCTCTGCTCCCTACTCCCAAAACGAAATCTATCCACTAGCCGTAACACTCCTACACACTCTCATGTTAGAGGCTTTTCCGCAAAAACCGCGCTCAGCCATACTGCTGATTCCCGAAGAAGCGCTTGGAGAGCAGCAGTGAGAGATCGCTGATCTTGTTGAGGCCTGCGCGGGCTACTGGGAACTGCGTGGCATTGCACGCGAGCACCTCACTGAGATGCAGCTCGAACTGGAGCAGCACTTACAGCAAGCCGTCTCCGACGGCAAATCCCTGGAGGCGGTGCTTGGTCCCCATCCGGCGGCTTTTGCGGAGGCCTGGGCGCGAGAAATGCGCCCCCACGTCTTGCGAGGCGGCGCCAGGGTCCTGCGCGGGCTGGTCTACGCGCTGAGCGTGGTGAGTACGACCGCGCTGCTTTCGCAATTGCTTGCGCATGCCCCAACGTTTACGTTCACCCTGTTCGCGGCATACCTGCTCGCCGGCAGTGGCCTGCTTGCGCTGCTGCTCCCGCTGGGCGGCTTCCTCGCTCCCCGCATCAGTACCCGAGCGGGGCGAGAGGCGCTGGTACTCGCCGGGGTCGTGCTGGCGGTGCTGGTCCTGCGCCTGGCCGGGTTGACGGTGAACTGGAGCATGGCACTCCTGTCCTGGAGTTGGCCCGTGACCGTCGTCTTGCTTGCCCTGACCGTGGGACTGTTCTCCCTAGACTGCTGGCGAACCCTCTCCAAAGAACGGGCCTTCGGGGATTCCACTGCCTTTCCAGCGCTGCGCCCGGTGACGATCTTCGTGGTCAGTGTCGGGGTGTTCGACCTGCTGCTGTTCGCCGGCGGCGTGGCAGTGGTCGATTTCTGCCGACTGGCGCTGCGGCTGATGTGAGCGGAGAGAGAGCGAATGCATGAAAGATTCCTGGAGGTAAGATGTTGTTTGGATTCCGTTTCTGGAGCCTCGCCGCGCTGTATGCGGCAGGCTCGGCACTGCTGCTTGGCATTCCCACGAGGCTGATCCCCACACCCCTGTTCAGTCGCGTGGTGCCAACCAGCCCGCAGGACTACGCGATCTGGATCGTTTCAGTGCTGCTGCTCGGGCCATTACTCTCGCTCATGACGCTTTACCCCATGCCATCTCAAAAAGCAGCGCCGAGAACACGCTCTCTGGCGGGGACCGGGCGAGCGTTCGGGGGAGCGTTGCTCTCGTTCTTTTCGGTGGGTTGTCCCGTCTGCAATAAAGTCGTCGTCCTGCTGCTGGGCCTGGGAGGGGCCATGACCATCTTCAACCCCCTGCTGCGCCCCTTCTTGGGATTGGCCTCGATCGTCCTGCTCGGCATCACCCTCTTCTTGCGTGTGCGTGTGGTGCGGTACGGGTGTCGTCTCCCCGCGCACAAGACGGGTGCCAACGAGTAGGGATGAAGAAGGCGATGATCATTGGCCGCGCTCATCCAGCGTTCCTGGAATGGGTATCCAGTGAAAATCCTGCGTGACGAGCCTGGGACGCCATCTGTCACGCGAGAGGCTGGGGTTGTGTCCCCCAGGCCAAGTAGAAGAACCCCATCCAGAATGGATGCCGCTCGACCTCGACCAGGGACTGCTGCATCGTGCTCCAGACAGTCTGCCAGGGACGTCGTCTGATCACCTCCCTGCTGATGCCATAGCGAGAGAGGCGCAAAAAGAACAGGAAAGGGTAAAGCCACATGGGCAACGCACGAGGCCAGGCCATGTCTAACACGACCCACCGTCGTCCTGGTGCTAACGCCCGGCAGCCGTTCTGGATCACGCGCGCTCTATGCGGGACAAAGGTGAGAGCAAACGTCGAGAGAATGCCATCCACCTGAGTGGGGAACTCATAGGAAGCGGCGTCGGCTTGCACGAGTTCCACGTTTTTCCAGCCCTGTGCGGTGACGCACAGCCTGGCCTGCTTGAGCATGGCATCGGTCAGATCCACCCCGATGATCCTGCCCGTCTCGCCGATCGCTTCCTGCAACAGTGCGAAATTCAGTCCGGTCCCGCAGCCAATGTCCACCACCAGGTCGCCACGCTTCAAGTCGAGCCGCCCGATCGCTTCTTTCCTCAAGACGTCTAGCCCATGGATACCGCTCTGGTCATATTGTTTGGCCTGTTTTTGGTAGAGAGCAATGAGTCTGGTATTCTCTTCAGGCACGCTCTTCCTGATCCTCTCTCGATCACTCGACGCAACACGAGCAGGCGCGTTTCATCTGGCATGCTGGTGCGCCTCGAGGGCCTTGCTCCCCTCTCCAGGTCGCCCGGTCCTCTCACGAACGGTTTCATTCCTTGCAGGCTTGCGCCTCCTCCTGCGTTTGGGGGCGGTTCGCTTGCACGTGCAGCATGGGCTGGAGTCCCCCGCTGAGCTGACGGGCCTGTATGACTTGGAATCCGGTTTGCAGAACCACGCGCAAGGTATCGCGGTTCCAATGGTCATTGCCCATACAGCAGGTCGTCACGGGGACCAACACATCCTGGAGCCAGGCGACCATCTTTGCTTGTGCGCGCACATGTTCGAGCATCAGGAGCGTCCCTCCCGGCTTGAGCACCCGCCAGATCTCGCGCAGGCCCCGTTCTGGATCCTGTACCGAACAGAAGACGAGGGTGACCACTACCGTATCGAACTGTGCATCGGGAAACGGGAGGGCCTCGACCGGGGCGCGGGTAAGCGTGATGGGAACGGGAGCAGTCTCCAGGCGACGCCTGGCCGCGGCCAGCATGGCCTCATCCGGCTCGACTGCCTCCACGCGCACGACGCGGGCTGGATCGTAGAAAGGGAAGTTCTGGCCTCCACCGGCACCCACTTCCAGCACGACTCCTTGTGCCTGGCCGAGGATTTCGTGCCGCAGGGGATCGAACATCCGCCTGACCAGGGGCCGGCCCATCAACCAGTTGTAAAACGCCGCAAAACGTGGGGAGGAGATCTCCTGCACCCCGGCAGTATCGCTCGCTTTGTTCTCCATCGCCTCGCTCCTCTCGCTTGTCTCAAAGGGACGGTGATTGGCTGACGCATTGCAGACTCCTGCAAAGGGAGGGGCAACTCCTTCACCGTTCCAGGGAGTCGATGGACGTGAAGACGGCGCAGGCCAGCTGGTCGTGACGGCGCAGGAGCCAGTTGGAGAGCGCCAGGAACTCGCATCCAGCGGAGCCTCGGAGTGCAGCGAGCAGCAGGGAAGCGCCAACAAAGATGAGCGTGGCGTCGCTGCTGAACCACAGGGGCGGCACCAACCATCCCGTGAGATAGAAGGCCAGGGGCAGCACAAGGCTGAGCACGAAGCTCAGCGGGTTGGTGTCGGAGAAGGGTGCCGGGTGGCGGCGGATCCGCCAGACGTGCCAGGCCAGCACGAGGGCGGGGAAGCCGAGGAGGCCGAGCACCCAGGTGACGGGCGTAAGGTGCCCCGACGATGCCAGTTGGCCGTACACGATGAGGCCGACGAGCAGCAATCCCACCAGCAGGCGCACCGCCGTGCCGAGGGGTCCGATCTCGCGGTGATGGTTGGTCGTCTGGTCGGTGGTGGGGTGGTCTCTCGCCTTCGGGCTGGATTTGCTCAGGCGGTTGGCAAAAGCGGTCACCAGAAATGGCTGGTTTTCGATCATCGGTTCCTCCTTAGTGATGGTTCACCAAACTCTGCGGCTAAAGGCGACATTAATACTGACCACTGCCGCCGTGAACAGGCTGAAGACGAAAAGGAAGGGGAAAACCTCCCAGGCGGGAGCGCTCCTCGCAGTCGCCAGGATGGTCAGCAGCGTGGTCATACCCATCAGCATGCCCAGCGAAACCAGGGCAAGCACGAAACGCTGGCCGACGTTGGGAGCCTGGCCAGGGGCGTCTTGGGAGAGCTTTTGCCCAGTGCTGCTGCTACAAAGAGATTCCTCACCGCCCACGTAACCTGGAGCGCCGTCCTCCCTTTCGTCATGCATGGCTTCGTATGGAAACATACCGTTTCTCCTTCTCAGGTGTGTGCGTGCCGCCATGCGGACCGGATGCTCGCGACGCATTCACCTGGATGCTTGCATCTCTTCAAGCCAGGTAGCAAGCCACTTATATTCGTCGTGAATGCGCCGAGTATGAAAGGCCAGCACCCGCTGCGCAGGGGACATCGAGAGGCCCGAAGCGTCACCACACTCCTCGCCCTCTGCCAAGTGTTGCATGCTCTGCAGGTACGAGAAGCATCCCTCCAGAAAAGCCAGGCGAGTGGTCAAGATCACCTCGCGTTCCGGCACCTCCAGCAAGTCGAAGAAGGCGACCCGCGTAAAAAACTCGGCGTCATTGCTGGCGAGCCCTGCCGGAAAATCTCGCAGGGAGGCGTGCAGCAACTCGATCCCGCGCTCGGTCAGCTCGTAGAGATGGCGATTGGGCTTGCCTTCCTGGGGGATGACCTGCCGGGTGACAGCGCCTTGCTCTTCAAAGTGTTTGAGGGCGAGGTAGAGCGTTTTGTTGTTCAAGGTGACCATACCGCCCAGCGCCCGGTCGATATCCTTTTTGATCTCGTAGCCGTGCCGTGGACCTTGCCGCAGCATGGCAAGAATTAAGATCTCACTATACATATGATACTACCCTATATGATACTGTTACCTATCTAGAGCAAAGAATACCAGAGAAGGGCGAGAATGTCAAGGGTATCTGCTGAAAAGACGTGAAGGCGAGAAGAGCGTCAGTGGCGAGTCCGTCTCTTGCGGCCCTGGAATATTCCATGAACTGGTTCTCGAGGGAGGGCCTCGTCTCTACTTCTTGGCACAGGGAAACGGAGTTTGTCGAACTGTGCTGCAAAGGCCATTTATCTCGACTTGTAGTTCATTTCTCGCTCATCACACATTGTGAACATATCATTGACGAAGCCATCCCTCGTTCGGGTATGCCCATTGTGTCTGCTCTTCAACGTACATCATCTCTGTGCTTGTACCTGCTCGAAGCGTCTGCGAGCAAGAAACGCAATGTCCGAACTCACTGCCCACCGATTTTGGAGGCGTGCCCAACGCCGCTCCATGCCACGTACCCATGCCTGATCGCGTGGAATCTCTCGCAGCACCTGGCTGAAATGGAGCGTTCCGATAAAGGCAACACCGAACCGAATCGCGTCGAGTAACACGTCCAGTTCAGCAGGGGTGGGCATACGCTGCTGAGCGTACCCATCCACGACAGCGAGAATACGCTTGGCATCTGGCTGGATATGCCAAGCCAGGGGAACATCAGGAGGAAGATCGCTCTCAAGGTGGCATTCGAGCAAGAGTGGTCCCAAGTCAAGGATGGCGAGTCCCAATCCGCCACTGTCCCAATCGATGAGCACCACCTGGTTGGCTTTCGTCTGGACGGCATTGGCTGCCCATCCATCGGCATGAATAATCGTCGTCGGCAACTCCGGGCACGCTCCAATCTGTTGGAAGGTCTGACGAAAAGCAGCATAGAACTGGACCCATTCCCCTAAGAGCAGATGCTCAATGGATGCCAGATGAGCCAACCCAGTGGAAAGAGCATACTCTGGGTACCAGGTGGACTTGCCAATCGAAGGAAAGCCGGGGGCCACACGGTTTGGGCTCACAGTATGCAGGTGGCCGAGCGCAGTACCCAGGAGGCGTAATTGTTCGAGGGTCGGCTGGAGCACGGTTCCTTCGATAAAGGTGGTGATGAGGCTACACCATCCGTCCATCATCGCCAGCAAATTGCCGGTCTGGGTCCGAATCACCTGAGGAGCTGGATAGCCTTGCTGTTCGAGATAGACGAGCGTGGCTGCTCGCGTGAAGAGCCAATCTGAAGCATCATGCGTACTCCAGGGATAGAAATAGCGAAACCAATCGGGCACAGGACGATTACGACGGTACACTCGAGCTGTCCAGGATAGCCCATTGGGATGCTGTATCCGATACACCAGGTATCCTTCCACGAAGGAGGATTCAGAGAGGCGTTCAAGGGTCACTGCATCCACCTGGTAGTGTTCATGCAGCAGTGCCAGGAAAAACGTTGGTTCGTTCATGAGGCTGATTCCCTTTCCTGTTCTGCGGAGAAGCATACCCAAAAACGCAGAAAAACACATCGGTCGTGTGGACGATGTGCGAGGCTTGTCACCTATGATATGCTAGAGGTAGAGAGGAAATGCCCATTAGATTCGCTCGTACGCTCGACTCAGAGCCACCTTGAGTTGCTGCTTGAGCTTTCGATTTTCCTCTTCTACCGCTTTGATGCGGCGATCCTTGGCAAGGATCACCAGGTCGCGACTGGCGTCCGTTTTGCCCGTTGAGCGAGTCACCCGCTCGCGTACCATCTGTTCCACCCCCTGTTGCCGGAGAGCTTCGATACGCTCTCGAAGGTCCGGCTGGCTGTACAGATAGGCTTTGCTCACAGCAGCCGCCTTCGCCACCGTGTTGAAGTTGACGGGCTTCTGTTCTCGTAGGAGGGCCGCGATGGCATTTTCCACGCTCTTGCGCTTCTGCTCTTTGCGGCTCTGCGCATGAGCCGTGATACCAGCCGTGTTGCGCTTCCAGGTCTTCTCACTCATGAGTCTGCTCCTGTTGGCTGTGTTGGCGCTGCTCCCATTCTTCGTCGGTGTATTCGCGCTCGTACTTCTCACTTTTCGCGACGATGGTTCCTTGCTTGAGGAGGGATATGGCCGACCGGACACGTTCGTCGAGGTTTTTCTGATTGACTTCGATCCAATGGGCGTTCCCCGCTTGTTTACCGATCTCGATGCGTTCTTGAATTTGTTGTTCGTAGGCTTCCAGTGCGGGAAGATCCTCTGGGGTGAGTACGTAGGCCGGGCAATGAAAACACGGCAGTTCCACAAACTTACAAACGATTTTCGCGGTTTTCAAACACGAACCCAATGCCATCTTCACATTTTGCCGGTGCTCACGGACCCGCTCTGGATCAAACGCATTCGAGCCTGTCATTGGCAGCAGCTTCCTAGCGGGTACATATGCTGGTTTCCCGTCATTGAACTGGACAAGGCCCTGCTGCACGGTCTTTTCCCATTGCGTGCGCATCGTCTCGTCTAAGATCTTTGCGTAGATGAGGGTCATCTCAGGGGAGGCGTGTGCCATCCATTGTTGAACCATCACCAAACTCATCCCATTGTTGATGAGTTCAACACCTTTGGTATGTCTGAAAGCATGGAGCCCGAAACGAAAGAGCTCTCCTTGCTCGTCTCGAATCTGATATTTTTCCGTCAGGCGATCGAGAGCAGTACGGACTCCTCTGACTCCCAGAGGATTTCTCCTCACAAAGCGTTGACTGTTGCGCTGGCTTTTCGATGCAGGGAAGAGCCATCTCTTGGGATTTTCTTCAACGGTGTAGTGCTGTTTGACCCAGGCAATCTGGGCCAGAACCACGGCTGCGGCCTCTGCGGTAATGGGGATGGTATGTCCAAGTGTGCGAGTCTTCTGAATGTCTCCTACCAGGCAAAACTTGTCATTGTTCTGCTCCAAACAGGTGTCCAGTTTCAGATACAGGATATCTGAAATGCGCCAGCCGCTGGCCCGCAGCAGAATAACAATGGGAATGTAGATTGACGGGAGGTGCTGGAGATAGGTGCCAAGCTGGGAAAGCACACCCTGGGGAATATATTTCACCCCTGCAGACTTGGGACGATCACACTTAGGGTAATGATGCGGCCAAATAATACGAGCCGTGGGTTCATGAGGTCGTATCGGATTCTGACTGCGCTCAAGATAGCAGAGAAAATCTTCCAGATAGAGGATGTGGTGTTGCAGGTATTGCGGCGTATCCTTCAACCTCTGGGCCTCGGCCTCTACCTTGAGGACGGCGATGAACGCATCAACATCTTGTGCTGAAAGTTCATGGAGGGTAGTGATATGAGCAGAGTGCTCGACAAAGAACGTCAGAAACTTTCCGACACAGTACACAGCTCGTTGAAGGGTCTGGGCTACTCTGCCTTCCGCAAATTTGAAGCGCGCGTAGTTCTTCACGACAGCACGAAATGCTTGGGGGACATGACGAAAATTCACCTAGTAATGCGTGCTATGTGGGGCATATCGCAGACCGGGAATGTTTCGTGCATCCCACCGGTCTTTGGCAAATTCAGCTTCTACCTGTGCGGCTGGCGAGAGCACAGTGGTTCCATCAACCAGCCAAAGAGGAGGTGTTTGCATACTTACCTCTGTTGATGTGGTGTTGCGGTGAGACTGACTGCTTCTTGCGTTTTTTCCCACGCCGTTCGCAGGGCTTCTCGTGAAGGATGGACATAGGTTTGGTAGGTCTGCTGAAAAGAGGCATGTCCAGCACGTTCCTGGAGCAGTTCTGGTGCCCACCCTTGCTCTGCCAGGGCTGTCAGCATACTGTGGCGTAGGATATGGGGAGTCACTTCTAAGTCCGTCTTTGTTCGGAGCCGCCGAAAAAGTGAGTCGACATCTGTATAGGTCAGCGCTTGGCCTGCTCGTGCTCCCTGTTGTTTGAGGAACAGATGATTGGTCCCCACCTCAGCCGTATGTGCGATCCCAACGTAAGCCACGATTTCGTCAATGAGAGCGGCTGAAACATCGACAGCGCGGGGAGAGTGGATCGTCTTGATCTCAGCTCCATTCTCCAACACCCCACGATCACAAATATGCAGCTTGTTTTCTGCCACATCGACATCTTGCACCCAGAGCGAGAGCGCCTCCCCAACACGGATCGCCGATTCGTAGAGGAGTCGGACCAGGAGGCGATCACGCTGGTTGAGACAAGCATCCAGGAGCTGCTGGATCTGCTCTTTTGTAAGCGTTTTGGGGCCTTGTCGTTTCGCTTCGTGTTGTTTCAGGATATTTTTCTCGAGCGCTGACCCTTTGGTCACGTGATGCAAGAATGATTTATACCGTCGGGCGCGGGCAGGCAGAAGAGTCGTTGTCTTGTCTTTGACATTCGTCGCGGTTTCTTCCATGCGCCAGTGGTAGTCGTAAAAGCTCCTCACCACCGTGAGGGTATGATTGATGGTTCGGTTAGAACGCGCCTGCTTGACTGGATGGACCGGGAGAACCTTGAGTGATCCAGAGGGCAGCTTGAGCCAGAGTACAAAGCGTGAGAGATCATCGAGGGTCACTTGCTGCCAGTCGAGGCGTTGCTGGATGAGGTACTCCCAGTACAGTTGGAGAGCAAAAGCATAGGAGCGCAGCGTATGACGAGCTGAGCCGCTTCGATCAAGATACTTCAGATAGCGAACAATCGGTTCAACAAGCGTTCCTGCGTCATCAATGACGACATAGCGTCTCTGGTGGTCCTGTGTTTCAACCTCTACCACTCGCACCTTCTCCGCCTCCACTTCAACCACTCACTTTTGAGTCATCTCCTCTTACTTCTCATTATACTTGCCTTACTAAATCGTAGCCTTCGGTATAATTGTTCCATGACGTAGAAAAGAGGCTCGCAAAGTATACTTCGTCTACTGTGTTGCCCCTGGTAAAACAGCATCGAGATAAGCAGGATTATCGGCACAGTTTTCCTACCCACGTGGTATATTATCGGCAGAGCTGGCCGAATTATCTGGCCAAAAACTGCGCCGATAATGGAACTGTGCCGATAACAGGGAGACGTCATGTGGAATGAGATTGCTGCCTGGCAGGAGACGCTGACCCATCGTCCTGATCTGTCTGCCAAAACGGTTGCTTTGTATACCCAGGATGCTCGTCGCTTTGCCACCTGGCTCCAGAGTGAACATCCTGGTCTGGGAGTAACCGAGATCACACCCATTGATGCCAAAACGTATCGTGATCACCTGCTCGCCAAACGCTTCGCTCCCACGACCATCAATCGTGCGCTCATCAGCCTGATGCTCTTCTTTGATACAATTGATGGCACGAATCCCTTTCGCCACCTGACGATGGTTGATGTGATTGAACCTGCGCCCGTCGCCCTCTCAAAGACCGAATGGAACGCGGTCAGGCAGTGTGCAGAGCAACTCGTTCGTCGCGATCACGGACTGGCATTAGCTCTCGCTACTCTCTTCCGCTATGCAGGTCCCCGCGTCTCCGAAGTGGCTGCGCTCCAGATTCCCGATGTCCAGGTCTCAGCACGGCGCGGTTTGCTCATCATTCGACGTGGCAAGGGACTCAAACATCGCGAGGTCCCGCTCGTCCAGGAAGCCCGCGAACCGCTCGATGCCTATTTCGACCACCGCGAATATCTGGCTGAACGCTGGCGAGAACGAGCAGCGATCCGGGGAGAAGCAGTTGCGGCCTGGAGTTGCTGGCCCGATGGGCATCTTTTTCTCGGTCAGCGTGGCCCCTTAGCTGAACGCGGCATTCGTGAGATTATTGCCAAGCTTGGTCAGGCCGCCAAACTCTCTTCCCCTCTCGGCCCTCACGATCTGCGCCATACGTTTGCCAAAGCACTACTTGACCCTGCCGCTTATGGCCTGGATCGCCCTCCGATGCCACTTCCAGCGATTCAGCAATTGCTCGGCCATGCTGACATTGCGACGACTACCATCTACACACGGGTCTCTGCTGATGATCTTGTCCGAATGATGGGCACATCCGAAGCATACTGAGACAAAACTGTGCCGCACTTATCTACTTTGCGGCTACGAGGCCCCTTCCTTAACACAGGGCCATCCAACAGGATCATGGAGAGCATCCTCATGATGGTTTCCTCCAACTACCACGCGGAGCGAGTTGGATGGGTTGTCCTACCGATGGTTGTCCTCTCTGTTGTTCACTCTGTTCTGTTGGACCACAGCAGCCTTCGTTCCCACACCCACAAGATGCTTTTGGCGATTGAGCTTCCGCGCTCATCACCGGAGACGCACCTGCTCGATTAGGAAGCTTCTGGCGCAGCAAACGCGAGGAATTGGCAAGAATACCCAGATCGGGCAACGATTGGGCTGCCGCTGCCAGAATTGGTGGCAAGATGCCAAAGGCCGCAAGAGACAATCCGACGAGATTGTAGAGAATGGTGAAGGAGAGATTCATCTTCACCACTCGTATGGTTCGCTTGGCAATGGTAAAGAGATCAGGCACCAAGTTCCAATCCTCTCGCATGAGAGCGGCATGTGCCGCTTCCAGGGCAATATCGGTTCCCATGACGCCCATAGCAATGCCGACATCCGCCTGGGCCAGTGCTGGTGCGTCATTGACGCCATCTCCGACCATGACCACAGTTCGTCCCTGGGACTGGTACTCTTTGACCACACGAATTTTGTCTTCTGGCAAGAGGTTGGCTTGGCTGGTGATGCCAAGGGCTTCGGCTTGTGCAGCGGCTGATCTTGCCGTATCGCCGGTCAGCAACTCAATGTGCTTGATACCCAACGCACGAAGCCGCGCAAGTGCGGCAGGCACCTCTGGGCGAATGGTATCAGAGGCTGCCAGCACCCCAATGAGCTTGCCATCTCGTTGCACATACAGCAGCGTTTTGCCTTGCTGCTCAAGCGCCTGTTGTACTGGGGCAGGAGCCTGTTCCTGCATGAGGCCCGCATTGCCGATGGTCATCGTCTTCCCAAGAATGCGTGCTCGTACTCCTCTGCCTGGGATCGCTTCAAAGTGTTGTGGAGCGATCAGAGCCAATCCCCGCTCTCGCGCCAGGTGTCGCACCGCTTCTGCCAGAGGATGTTCCGAGTCCCGTTCGGCGCTTGCTGCAAGCCGCAGCACCTCCTCTTCCGAAGCCCCCTCAAGTGGCACGACATCGGTAATCTGGGGGCGTCCTACCGTGATCGTCCCAGTCTTGTCAATAAGCAGCACATCAGCCCGCGAGAGGACCTCCAGGTATTTGCCTCCCTTCACCAGCAGGCCACGTGAGGCTGCCGCTCCGATGGAGGCCAGCATTGCAATGGGGGTTGCCAGGGCAAAGGAACAGGAGCAGGCGACCACGAGCACGGCTGCGGCGGCGAGCGCGTTGCGACTGATGAGGAACGTGAGCACTGCAATGGTTGCGACAACCGGCAAGAAGTACGCCGAAAAGCGGTCTGCAATGCGTTGCACGGGCGCACGATGGGCCTCGGCTTCTTCGACCATCGCGATCACCCTCCCAAAGGTGCTCTCGGCTCCGACATGTATTGTTCGCACACGAAGACTCCCAAGTTGGGCAATGGTGGCCGCAAACACCCGACTGCCAACGGTCACTTCCGCAGGCATGGACTCTCCGGTAATGGTCGCCTGATTGATCGTGGCCTGTCCACTGATCACCTCGCCATCAACGGGGATGGTCTCTCCTGGTCGAACCAGCACGGTATCTCCTGCTTGCACGGACTGGATCGGAAGGACCGTTTCCACCCCATCTCGTTCCACTCGTGCCGTCTGCGGAGCAAGCGCACTCAGGCGTTTGACGGCTTGCCTGGAGCGTTCGGTGGTGAAATGCTCCGCATAGTCCCCCACGCGCATAAAGAAGACGATGACGACTGCGGTCGGCCATTGTCCCACTGCGAGCGCTGCCACGACGCCAAGACTCATGAGGGTATGGGAAATGACCTGTCGGCGCAGTGTGGCTTTGATAACATTCCAGAAAATGGGATAGCCTGCGAGCACAACGAGTCCCCACCCCAGATACCAGGGGATCAGATCCGTCACCCGTTCAAAGAGGCCGAGCCACTCACCCGCGATGACCACCAGGAGCACCGCCCCAAAGACCAGCCCAAAGAGTGTGAGCACGGGACGGGTAAAACTGCCCAGAGATCGAGAAGATGTTGCCTCTTGCCCCCCATCCTGCGTCTGGACAACACGGTAGCCTGCTGCTTCAACCGCTTGATGAAGCTGTGCAACAGTGACCAGGGCAGGATCTATCTGCATGATGGCTTTTTCCGAGGAGAGCAACACCCGTATCTCATGAACGCCAAGAAGCGTGGAAAGGGCGCGTTGCACATGCTGTGTGCATTCGGCGCAATCCATGCCCGAAATCTGCAATTCCAGCGCCTGGTACGCCAGCCGGTATCCAGCTCCTTCAATCGCCTTGCGGAACGTGGAGAAGGAAGCCGCTGCCGGATCATAGCGGACAACCGCCTTCTCCGAGGAGAGATACACCTGGGCCTCAGCCACACCCGGAAGCGAGGCAAGCGCGTGTTGGACATGGGTGGTGCATTCGGCGCAATCCATGCCTTGTACCGGCAGTTCGAGCGTTTGCAGTTCATCAGGCATCGCAGCACTCATCATCGGCTCCTTTCGCTTCAAATCCTGGATGCTGCTCGGTGTAATTGGTACATTCATACATACCGCGTGCAATATCGCGAACGATCTCCTCGGTGATACGAAACAGGTCTGCAATTTTGGGGTGACTCAACTGGTAAAAGGTATAGCGACCAGCAGACTCGGAAATCACCAGATTGCAGTCAGATAAACAGCGAAGATGGTTTGAGACATTCGTGCGCGACAAGCCTGTCTTTTCCACAATGACATTCACGGGAAGTGGCCCTTCTCGCAGCGTCTCCAGAATGGAAAGACGAGACGGATCAGCAAAGCCACGATAGAGCTTGGCTTTCAGCGCAATTGCCTGCGCTTGTAATGTGAGCATAGGTGTTCTTCCTAACGCGTTAATAAGTCATTACTTAGTGACATATTAACGCATAAGGAGAAAGAGTGTCAAGCTGCCCCTGTGCTGGCTACTTGGGACATCCGTTCAGAAAATAGCCACAATAAGAACGAGAGAGCATGTCTCCATTACTTGCAGATGTAGGTGAGACAGGGTACAATCGAAAGGTGATACCAAGTGCCCACACGACGACTTAACACATCTACCCATCTTCGCGAAGGAGAAGCTCTTTCTGTGAACTCTGTTCTTTCTTCTCTCAAGCGGCTGATTCGTCTCTGCTTGGACAGACTCCGCATGTGCTTTGTTCGTTGGACGAGACCGCTCACTCCCTCATTACTGCTGGGAACCATTGCCGATCTTGGGAGAAGCAAGTCCCAGCTCATGGCAGAAAACGCACTCTTACGCCACCAGCTCATTATGCTCAAGCGGCAAGTGAAACGACCAGCATGCACGAAGGCAGATCGGCTGCTCCTCGTCCTCTTGGCACGAATGGTCCGGATATGGAAACAAGCGCTCTTCATTATCCAACCAGAAACACTGCTGCGTTGGCACCGTCAGGGCTTTCGCCTCTTCTGGAAGCAGAAGTCAAAGACAACGTCAACACAAGCGAAGGTGTCAGCAGAGACCATTGCGCTGATCAAGGAGATGGCAAAGCACAATCGGCTTTGGGGAGCGGAGCACATCCGTGGTGAATTGCTCAAGCTGGGTATTCGCGTGTGCAAACGTACGATCCAAAGGTACATGCGGCGTGTGCGCCCGCCTCGATCAAGGGGACAGAACTGGAGAACCTTTCTCCGCAATCATGCAGGAGAAATTTGGGCGTGCGATTTCCTCCAGGTGACTGACCTCTTGTTCCGCTCGCTCTTTGCGTTCTTCATCATCGAGCTGAAATCACGCAAAGTGATCCATGTTGGAGTGACGCGCTCTCCAACCGACGCGTGGACTGCACAACAACTACGGGAGGCGACTCCGTATGGACACACGCCGAAGTATCTCATCCGTGATCATGATAGCAAGTTTGGGCCCGGTTTCGCTCGTGTTGCGGGAACAAGCGGCATCAAGATCCTCAAAACACCCTATCATGCACCTCGCGCCAATGCGATCTGTGAACGCTTTCTCTTGAGTGTGCGGCGAGAGTGCCTGGACCACATATTAATCCTCCATGAGAAGCAGTTGCATCGTGCCCTGCAGGCCTATGTCACGTATTTCAATGAGGCACGACCACATCAAGGCATCCAGCAGCAGGTTCCGCAAGGGAAAGAACTTTCCCTTCCACCAGATCAGTGTGGTGATCGGATCATCTCGGTTCCAGTTCTGGGTGGGTTACACCACGAGTACCGAAAAGTGGCCTGAGCGCTTCAAGAGACAAGCTGTAATACCTGAAGAGATTGAGTCCCGCATACCATTGTGTTTTTGAAGTGCCTGAAAGAACCTTCCGCCCTCTCGTCTCTCACTGAAGGAGAGGATGAACAGCGCATTCTTCTGCATGATGGATGGAAACACACGCAATGCGCTTGCATCCCTTCATCGGTGCATGCCACAGCTCCGAGAAAAATGAGTAAATCAAAGCAAAATTATCGATTTTGAGAACGGATGTCCCAAGTAGCCAGCACAGGTCACAGAAAATATATCCACTAGAGCAATTGAATCCGCATCTCTTGTGCTTTTTTGAACGGATATTCCAAGTAGCCATTACAGGAATCAACGCTATTAAGAATCAGCGCATCCAAACCTGAAAACCGCATGCTCAGGTGATCTTGAGCGAGTTGTCAGCCGCCTGTGAACCACGACCCGGAGATTCAGCGGATGCGCCTGCCTCCTGTCCCAGGCTGTGCCACCAGAACCTGCGGGAGGGCCAGTTTGCTCAAGAGCTTCCGGCCTCCTGGCTTATCCGCCGCGAGCGACAGGCTTCACACAGAACCGTTCGCATCACCTTGAATGGAGCGATCCACGATGCGATATCCGAGACTGGGGAGCGTTTCGATCACTTGAGGTTCTCCGAGCTTGCGTCGCAACCGGCCAATGGTGACCTGCACAGTCTTGGTGAACGGGTCTGCGTTCTCGTCCCACACTTGTTCCAGCAAGTCCTCTGCACTGAGGGTAGCCGGTGCCGCTCGCATGAGCGCCTCCAGGACGGCGAACTCTTTGGCTGACAGATCAATCTGCTGCCCCTCACGCGTTACGCTATGTCGCAGGGGGTCAAGCTCGACGCCTGCCGCTCGCAGGATACGCGGGTGCGCCCTCGGCTTGCGTCGGGCGAGGGCACGGACCCGGAGAATGAGTTCGGGGAAGTGAAATGGTTTAGCCAGATAGTCATCGGCTCCGAGGCTGAGACCAGTGACACGATCCCCTGGAGTGCCGGCCGCGGTCAGCATCAGGACCATCACCGGCTTGTCACTCTCGGTAATCATACGGCACACGATGTCGCCATGGAGCCCAGGGAGGTCCCGATCGAGAATGACGACATCATAGGAGGAAACATCGAGTTTGGCGGTCGCCTCCAGGCCGTCGTAGGCGACATCGACGGCCATACCCTGGTCGCGGAGTCCCTCAGCGATATCGTCGGCCAGGCGCCGAACATCTTCCACGACGAGCACTCTCATGTCAGATCTCCTGGTTCGCGCCTGCGCCTGGCATGAGGCAGCGTAATGACGACCTGCAGACCACCCTCAGGCCGTGCATGCAGGCCGAGCGATCCACCATGAGCGGCGGCGATCGCCGTAACGATCGAAAGACCGAGACCAATACCACCGTCCGAAGCCGTCCGGTCGGCACCGAGGCGTCGGAAAGGCTGACCAAGCTCCTGGACCTTGCGTTCGTCAAGGAGCGGCCCGTCATTCTCCACCACCAGATAGGCGGCTGCGCCATCGCCCGTAATTGCCACCCCCATGAAGCCACCAGGCACGTTGTAGCGGATGGCGTTGTCGATGAGGTTCTCTACCAGGCGGGCCAGCAGGGTCCTGCTCCCGATCAACTCAGCGTCGCCCATGGTCTGCCGTACCTGGAGGCCCCTGGCGGCTATGGCACTGCGGCGCGTGGTGAGCGTGGCGGAAACGAGCTGGGGCAGTGACACCCTCGTAAGGCCGGTCAGGGTGCCCTGCTGCGCGCGGGCGAGGGCGAGGAAACTCTCGACGAGCCGATCGGCCTGGTCGAGCCCCTCGCGGAGTTTGCCTGCCAGGATGGTCACCTCTGGAGGCACGGGACCAGGCTTGCCGACCGCTACGTCGATGGATGTGCGCATCATCGTGAGCGGGGTTCGCAGCTCGTGCGCGGCGTTGGCAACAAAGCGCCGTTGCGCGTCAAAGGCGGCTTCCAGGCGTGCGAGAAGCCCGTCAATGGTATCCCCGAGATCCTTGAGCTCGTCGGGTGGTCCTGGCAGGGCGAGGCGTTCGTGCAAGTTCTTCTCAGAGATCTGCCGGGTGGTGGTCGTCATGGTCTGGAGTGGTCGGAGCACGCGACCGGCGACCACCCAGCCGAGCACGATGGCAATCACCGCCATGATGGAAAGGGCGATCCCAGACTGGACCAGAAGCTGGTGCAGGTCGGCTGCTGCCTGAGCACGGAGCAGTTGAGCAATAGGGTCGGTGCCGCTTACTTTGCTCGGAGTGCCTAAGCGAGGAGCGGTCGGTTGTGGAAGCAGTTCGGTTGGAACAGAGACTAGACCAGTGATTCGCTGCGCTACCAACACGTAGTTTATGGCGAGCAGGCCGGCGCCCGATGCAAGGAAGAGACTGCTATAGAGGAGGGTAAGGCGCAGGCGTACCGTGCGCCGGGGCAGGGGGAGCTTGAAACGTCCCTTCCACGGGCGGATCGGACCTCTTCTCGACCTCTTCAGGTCCGCTTTCCCCACATGCCAGCCAGTTCGAGATCTGGCACCCAGTTGTTGAGTGGAGTTCTTGAGTTTCATACCTCACCTATTCTAGCAAGCTTCCCCTGGTTTGTCCATCAAGAACACGACAGGGCAGAAGGTCTCTGCTCCGAGAGGGCAAGCAAACCGCGATCAAGCGGTTGGCCCGCGCGGAGCAGAAAGGCGGCAGCCCAAAGCCCTGGTTCGGAGGGAGCTGAAAAACTTCTTTCCCACGCCTCTCGCAATGCGAGATTATGAGCGCAACAGGTTTATCGCCTTCTCAATCTCAGGATCGTGTCCAGCCAACAAAGCCGCTGCTGTCAGCGGGACATTGTCATCGGGCGCTACCCCGATCCCATCAATGGTTTCTCCATGCGCTCCCACCTCGCTGAACGAGGGAATAAGGAGAGAACTTCCATCATCGAGCAGGTACACCCCTGCCGGGCCTGATACCCTTCCTCCAGTTCTCGTCCCAACAATCTTTCCTAGTCCCAGGTCTCGTACCGCTCCGGTAAAGGCATCACACGCTGAGACACATCGGCGGTCGGTCAGCACCACCAGCGGCTGATGCAGCAAGGGCACGGTGTAACTGGTGGAATTAGCCGTGTGCTTGCCATCCTGGTCAATGTCATAACTCCAGATTTTGTTATGGACGAACGCTCCCAGCAACTCCGCGACCCCCTCTGGGGCGCCTCCGCCGTTGGAGCGTAGATCGAGAATGATCCCACGCAGGTTTTTCCCCAGGTGCAATCCCTGGATGGCCTGTTCCACCAGCGTCGCGGCATTTGGCAAGAAACCGGCCATGTGGACATAGGCAATCGAATTGGCAAGCACACGCGCCGTGACAATCGGTGGAGGAGCATACAGCGCCGGTTGGAGGCTGACCGTCCAATGCTGTCCCGTCGAGGGGCGCGTGAGCGTCACCTGGACACGCGGCGCAGGTGTCTGGAAATCCTGTGGAAATGCCGGGTCGAGCCAGGACATGAGACCGGAATTGAACTGATCGTCCGCAAACGGAGCGATCCCATTCACCGCGGTAATGATATCGCCGGATCGTAATCCTTTGAGAGCAGCAGGCGAATCTGGGTCAACGGAGACCAGGAAAAGTGGAGGCTGCGCTTCAGGCAAAGCTGTCCCATCAACGGAATCTGCCGAGGTTGTGAAGCCTAAGCTGTAGGCTGCTCCGTGAGGAAACTGTTTTCTGAGGCTCTCAGGAAACGGAGCTTGCCTGATCCAGCGGGTATGATCGTTGTTCAGGCTCTGCACCATCCCCTGCATGATCGCTGCTGCGAGAGCCTGCTGGAGGCTGGCATCCTGAGGCAGAGCAGCACTCACCTGCTGGTACATCGCGCTGAACGCGTGCCAATCGCTCTGCCGGTTGCCGGTGAGCGCCGGGAGCATCGCCGAGGACTGATCTCTGCCTCTCCGGAGCAGTTCCTGGATGAGTCCGCTCAATGCGCCGTTGAGTAGGGTGCGATCATCGAGGGTTTTGCCGGTTACATAATGGTCAAACAAGCACCAGTAGGCTTGCTCGATGGTGGTCAGTGTCGTCGGCTTGAGGGGAGGAGGCGGCTCTCCGTTGGCTGGTGCGCTACATGCCGCCGGCTCCTGGCTAGACGTCGGCCCTTGCCCTCCCGTGCCTGTCTTTGCGGTTCCCCCAGAGGTGCAAGCGCTGAGCACGCAGAGAAACAGGGCGACTCCCAGCAGCACACGCATCCTTCCGCAAGGAAAATGGCTGTGATGGGACCTCATAGTGTGCTCTCCTTCTTTGGTATGCAAGAAAAACGAGATGGTCGTCAAACGGGACATGAGAGACGAATGAAATGGGCGGTTCCAGTAGGTGCCCATCGGCGCCGTATGCGTCTGCTACCACAATGCGAAGAATATCTGCGTCGGAGGCGACTCCAGCAAAAAAGCGGCGAGCTCGGCGCTCGTTCGGAGCAGGATGGCGTCACCACTTGGCGCCTCCCGCCTCGTCATCGGCCTCACGCTCCTGGTCCCACCGCGAGCTTGCCATCGCTCATGACTCCCACGCGCTGGGCGCGGCCCGCAAGGGAGGGGTCGTGGGTCACCAGCACCAGGGTGAAACGATGCTCATGCCAGAGTCGTTCCAGCAGCGCGAGAATCTCGTCGCGCGTGTCACCGTCAAGATTGCCCGTAGGCTCGTCGGCGAGCAGTACCTTCGGCTCCTTGACCAGGGCGCGGGCGATGCCAACCCGCTGTTGCTGCCCTCCGGACAGCTCCGAGGGCAAATGTCGCGCCCAATCGCCGAGACCCACAGCTTCCAGGGCCTGGGTGGCACGGGCGCGCCGTTCAGCAGAGCTGACCCGTCGCGGGACAAGGGCCGCCTCGACATTCTCAATTGCCGACAGGGTGGGCAAGAGGTTGAACGTCTGGAAGACGAACCCGACGAAGGCGGCACGAAACTCGGTGAGCCGGGTCTCGGGCAGCGTGGCCAAATCCCGGTCATCGAAGTTGACGGTGCCCATACTGGGGCGGTCCAGACCGCCAAGAATTTGCAGCAACGTGGTCTTCCCGCTACCGGTGCGTCCCTGCACAGCCAGCCACTCGCCATCCTCGATGACCAGATCTACACCTTGCAGCGCGCGGACCGTGCGGCTGCCGTTCTGATAGGTCCTGGTGACGCTCGTGAGCGTATACATTGGTTCCTCCTTGGTTTCTCTTTACTCGATCAATGACATCCTCGCGTGAAAGTCGCGCCTGGGGCAAGGCCGATCATGCTACCTGGGAGAGTGCCTCTGCCGGGCGCAGTCGGGCCGCCCGCCAGCTCCCAAACGCGCCGGCAGTGAGCGCACCGGCGATCGCCAGTGCCACCGCCAGCACCAGCGCATTGGCAGTGACCGGGGCGACCAGGTGCACGATAACCGTGCTGGTGCTGCCCGGTGCCGGCTGGTGCTGTATGCCGCTGCCGTTGAACAGGGTGTTCTGTGCCGGGGCGGAGCCGGGGTTCTGAGCGACGGTGGCCGAGAGGGGAGGAGCCACCACGTCCACCAGGGCGGCCCCGCCGAATCCCAAGGCGATGCCCAGTACGGCCCCGACGACCCCCACGATGAATGACTCGGCCATGACCTGGGCGATGATGCGCCTGCTGCGCCAGCCCAGGGCCTTGAGCGCGCCGAACTCACGGACTCGCCGAGCTACCGCCGCCATCGTCAGCAGACTCGCCACCGCGAACGCTGCGATGAGGACTGCGATCGCCAGCCAGCGGCCGAAGTCGCTGATCAGACTGGCAGCGGTGGCCAGTGAGCCACTCACCGCGCTCGCCAGGCTGCCGGAGGTGGTCACGGTCGCCGAGGGCAGCAGCTTCGCGATCTCAGCCTGTACGATGGGGACAGCAGAAGCGCTGGCGGCTGCCACATAGATCGTGTTCACCTGGTTCCTCAGATTGCTTACTCCCGGACCCATCCCTAAGGCCTGGGCACGCGCGAGGGGGATATAGACATCCGCGGAGCCGCCGCCCTGAGGTTGCCGGACGATCCCGATGACTGTGAAGCGCGTCTGGGCAATCGTGATCGTCGAGCCAACGGTTACTTTGTTCGCCGTCGCGTAGTTAGAGTCCACTACGGCCACGTTCGAGCTCTCATCGGAGGCTGCGAAGGTCCGTCCCGCGCTGATCTCGCCAGAGCCGAACGGGCCAAGCCCCAGATGAGCCAGATCCACCCCGTCGACAGTAAAGCTGGTCGGCGCGGGCAAATTCGTCGGCGGCTGCCCGCCCGGACCGAGACTCCCCTCTGACGGGATGGTCAGTTTCATATCCGTGAGGGTGAGCCCACCAGCGGCGGCGGCCACAGAGCGCAGCCGGGATATCGCCTCTACCGATGAGATGTTCAACGGGCTAAGCTGCCCGTTGAGCAGTTCGTCTACTTGCTGAGTCGTCGATCCAGGGCTGAAGGCACCTCCCGTATGGGACCCAGGGTGCGGTGCCTGGGTCACCGTGATGTCGGTGCCGATCCCGTAGAGTCCGTGCAGCACAGAGCTCTGGGCGTTCTCAACCCCGGCGGATGCAGCAGTCACCGTGACGACCAGGCCGATCCCTACGGCAAGTCCTAAGGCGATAAGGATCGCCTGGCGCATCCGCAGTCGCAACTCGTGTCGCAGGTACGTCAGAAAGAACATGGAAACCTCCTCTTGAAGAGCGTGAATAGAGTTAGCATAGAAGTGTTTGCCATCAAGCAGGCCGCGGCCATCACGGAGCACCGCCTGAAGACATCGGCCCCGCTGATACCTACGAGGGCGGCGCAAGGGACTTGCAGGCTTGCAGCCCATGCTGGAACTGTGGCGAGGTCGGATCAATCCCGCTGCCCGGCCCGAACACCGGCCCGTTGCCGGTCGGATTAGGGAAGTTCGGCACGCCATGGGACCGCATGCACTTGGCGAAAGCGACGGTGATACCAGAGGTAGATCTAGTTCCTGATGACGGGCTGCTGCCCGGGGTCGAAGGCCGGCTGCCTTTCGCCGCTCCCGATCCCGGCAAGCTGCTAGAACAGGCCACAGCGAAAAGAGCAAAGCCGACGACGAGCACAGTGAGCAGGTTCCTTGCCCGCTGCAGCCGGCTTCTCGGTCTGTCGCAAGAGCCGTCGACGTGGTTGGGTGTCTCGTTCATGTCGTCTCCTTTCCAGTTCGACAAGAGCGTCAGGGTGTCGTGCCACTCCCTTTCCGACGGATCGAAAAGAAGATCCCCACTCTTGCAGCATCGCGTTTGAGATGCGCAAGATCACCGCTGGAGCGAAACCCTGATCGTGTGTCTGAGGAGAGTGTAGGAGATCGCCGGTAACAGGGTGATAACAGATCTTGTTACGGTCCTGTTACCCCTTGTTGGTGACACAGGGCATATCTTGGCCGCACAAGAGATGATTTGACGAGCATGATATGAAACGACATGCAGCTAAAAAACGCTAGAAGCAACTGCTCAACAGCCGTTGGTACGGCGGGGTCTAGCATTGAGTCAGGCGCGTTTCCTTTGGCACCAAGGGTGAACAGTGGTGAGAGATACCCGGAGATATGTTTGAGCCACTTGAATGGACGCCAACAGTATATGCCAGTGGTAACGTCAAGCTGGGCATTCCTACGGATCGGTCAGCCAGGCTGAAATATCTGGGTTGGAAGACGAAAGAGGCATGTGAGCGGGTTCGGCGTCTTCAGGGCTTGCCCGATGACTTTGCCTTGCCCAATTTCACGGGGCAGGGGCGATTAAGGCCGCTGGCAACGGCCTTCCCTTGCTGTTGAGGGGAGCCATAGCTAAAGCGGTTTGGGAGGCCGTGTTGTCGGAGGTGGTGTCATGAGTGAGCACATCGGCATGAGCAGATTTGCGCTCTCGGTAGGCAGGGCGGATGGCGCGTTGGAAGCCACCAGTTTCCAGGACTTTGGCGCGCAGCACTTCAAAGCTAAAGCCTCTTGCGTTCCGTTGTACCGTTTTGATCAGTCCGTTCAGGGCCTCGGTGTAGGCATTGGAGATGGGATGATCGAAATAGGCAAAGATCGGTTCATACCAGTTGCTTACAGCAGTCAGCAGTGGTTGAAAAGTAGCTTCCAAGTGAGGCGGGATGCAGGCTTTCCAGTCTTGATAGGCGGCTTCTGCCTGTTCACGGTTGCTTTCCTACCAGATATTGAAAAAGCGCTCTTTGAGCCAGTAGGCGGCTTTCAGATCAGGAAAGTTCTCCGTCCAGCTTTCCAGGATTAGCCGTTTGCTTCCATCCAGATCGCGGTAGCGATGCAAGAGAATGTAGCGGTCATGCATCAGCCCGCGCCGAGCGGCCTCGGAAAGTTCTGCTCGCAGGCGCTTGCGTACCGTCTCAAGGCATTCGTTGGCCATTTTCACCACATGAAAGTGATCGATAATCACTTGCGCGTGAGGCAAGACGAGTTGCGCAGCGTCGTAATAGGGACGCCACATGTCGCAGCAGACCAGGGACACCTGTTCGCGCCCGCTCATGCGGGACAAAAAATGGATCACGGTGGCTTTGTTCCGGTCACGCAAGAGGTCAATGATACAGCGGTTGCCGATATCGCTAATGACGCAACGGGGCTGGTGGAGCAGATGCACTTCGTCAATGCCAATAGTGGTGCTGATGGCTTTGGGCGGCAGTGTCGTGTGTTTTGTGTACTCCTGGAAGACACGGCGGACGGTTCGCTCATCGATTCCCACATCATGAGCAATGCTGGTAAAGGGGCGTCGGAGCGACTCTTGAGCCAGGTAGAGCACCAGGCGCTTCGTCATGGCGTGGATTTCATTCATGTCGGGAAGCTGTTCAAAGAAGGTTCGCTTGCAAGCACAGCACAGGTAGCGGAGCCGTTGCACCACAATGCCCGTAGGCTTGCCTCGGATGGGGATATCCATGAACAACTGTGCTTTGACTTCATGCCGGTGCAGGTGAGAGCTACCGCAATGCGGACAGCACAAAACCACCGCCGTGGGTTCGGCGGTGATCTGGTACCGATGCGCGCTCTCTTCTACACTCAGAATACGCCAGTGTTCCCACCCCAGGATGTTCACGGACTCTCCCCAATGGCCCAGGTCGTTGAGAAGGCATTCTTCCCTGCGGTGATAAATCCGGTAAAAGAAGGAAGAGAAGGAGGACGATCATCATGGTTTCCCACGCGATACGCCGATTTTGGGACGATGTTTACTGTAGAGCTATCCCACGCGATATGCCGAATAGCCTGATTTTCATCCTGCGGCGATTGGCTATGGATGGCGAACCAGTTTTGTGCGAGAAGGGCACAAGTTGTGCTCCCCAATATGTCACATACCAGAGAGGACTATGTAGAAGCGCTGAGAGGCAATGGGTTCAACATTGTTGAGGTGATAGACATCCTTGTAGGCGAGGTGCCGGACGGGTATTTGCCAGAAGGGTTCGCGCAGAGGCATAGGGAAAAGTTGTTTGGCTTGCTTATTCTGGCCCAGAGAGTCTAAATCAGGCTGCCTTTGCATCATCTTCTGTGGGAATCACCGCGTGAACATCACTCTGGTTTGACACCATGAAATGGGCCGAACAGGCTTTCTCTGATGAGTTGGGGTAGCAGAGAGGGAGGCTCTTGGATGCCGCTCGCTTGGATATCCATTGAATAGGGTGAGTGTGGCCTATGCAAAAAAGGAACAGACAATCGAACCAACAGAACTCTCAAGAGATGCGAACCTTGCTCAATGAAAAGCAGTGGAGGCAGTATCTTGCTATCGAAGCGCAAAAGAGAGGAAGTGTGACAGAGGTGGCCAAGAGTGCGGGAGTTTCCAGAAATACGGTGAAACGAGGATTGCAGGAACTGGAAGCCGGAGACCTCTATCGACCAGGAGAGCGCCTTCGGAAGACGGGCGGCGGAAGAAAGAAAGAGAGAGCGCGCGATGCAATGCTGCAAGCCGACCTGGAAAGCTTGCTTGATCCTAAAGGCGATCCGATGAGTCTGCTGCGATGGACGGCCAAGTCTTTAGAGCAATTGGTCCAGGCTCTCACAGCCAAAGGACATCAGATCAAGAAATCGGCCCTGGCCGATCTGCTTCATGAGATGGGTTTCTCGTTGCGTGCCAATAAAAAGAACATCGAGGGGACCTCCCATCCCGATAGAGATGCTCAATTTCGCCACATCAAAGAGCAATGCCAGCAGTTTGAGCGGCAGGCCAACCCCTGTGCTGGCTACGTAGCATATCCGTTCCAAAAACAAGAAGGAAACCGTCAAGCAGGAAACTTTCATGCCACCTATCTCATACGTTAATGATACTGGTGGCGAAGTCAAAGAGTCCATCTCAGGCCGCCTGCTTCATGGCCCGTTTGAAAGGAGAGGTGCGGGTCTGTTCCGGCGCTTCTCCTCGCAGCCAACTCATCAATTGAATGACTTTGACGGCGGCAGCAACGGCCACATGGCCCAGATGGGTTTTGGGCAGACCGATATAGCGCGAGCGGCGTAAGCCCATCGCGCGCACTCCTTGCGAATGGGTCCCCTCAATGCCTGCTCGATGGCGATACGTGTCCTTGAACTCATCCATCTCCTCGCGCTTGCGTGCTGCAAGCAGCGCCAGCATCTGCTCTCGGGGGTGCAAGGTGAGCGTGCGCCGAGTCGTTCCGGTACAGCAGGCTTGAGCAGGGCAGACCTTACAGTCACTTTGAGAAAACTTTACCTTGATGAGCGATTTGCCTGCATCTTGGACCGGGGTCCAGCTCGAACTCGTTCGGCCCTGTGGGCAGGTAACGGTCTCCGCTTCCCAATCGATGCCGAAGTGCGTGAGGTCATATCCAGTTTCCGCTTGATACCAATGCGTTTTGAGCGTGGGGCCAACCAGGTCCACGCTATAGCCTGATTGACTCCGGACAAGATTGGCGCTCGTGACATATCCGGCATCGACGAGATGGTGCCTTGGGAGGAGCTTCTTTTCGGCCAGACCGGTGTGGATCACGGAGAGCACCCCCTCATCGACTTCTAGGAGCTTGGGTCGTCTCGACATGGGTGATCAGTTGCGGAGCCAGATCACTCGCAGGTTTGGGTGAAATGCACCTTATAGCCGACCCACAAGGTAGTGCGTTTCTTGCCATATCGTGCGTCCTTGTCATAGGGGGAGTTGATGAGCTGGGCCGCAGGGAGAGCTGGCTCTTGCCGCCACTGCCCACCTTGGTCGAGCGGTTCAAACTGTTGCTCGAAGACTCGTGCGCAGCGTCTCGATGGCAGGCAGCGTTTTCATCCAGTCGGCAGTGCTGGCAGCATCCAGCGCATGCAGGAGAGTCCAGCCGTCGGGTTCCCACTTGATTGGCATAGTGCTTCCGCTCTTCCTCCTCGCTTTCAGCAAGCGTTCATGTTCAAGTCGTTCACCATAGCGCTCAACCCACTCAGCCGGTACGTAGGCACGCACCCACTCGGGGGCGACTTCGGAGAGCGCATTCAACACGTAGACCATGGTCTGAGCGACGCATAGCACCCGGTTGAGTGCGCGAATCTTCGCCAGGATATGGGTTGAGTCGGTACGCTGCCGTCCGCGGGCTTTGAGCCACCCACCTTCTCGGCAGCGCTCCAAGAGCAGATCTAATAAACGCTGCTCGGCATTGCCCGCGACTAGGCGAGAGCGGAACTCGGAGAGCACGGTATGGTCAAATCCGGGATCGCAGAGGTCCAGGCTGAGGGCGTATTTCCACGCGAGCCGGTCACGCACGGCATCAGCAGCCTGGCGATCGGTCAAGCCTTCCAGAAATTGGAAGAGCGTCACCAGTGCCAGGCGCCACGCAGCTAAAGCGGGTTGGCCATGGGGAGGAAACAGGTCAGCAAAGGCCTCATCGGTGTAGATCGTTCCCAGCGTATCACGCAACTGCATCAAAACATTTCCCCGTGGAAACACGGCGCGAGCCACATGAGCGGTTTCTTCTGGAACTGGTGGAATTGGGAGAGCTTTGAGCAACATGGATCACCTCCTGGAGGAGCAAGCAACAAACTGTTCATCGCCTCCATAGTAATGGATGAGGTCTAGTCACTCCTTTTTGACTTCGCCACCAGTATCGTTAATGGCAAAGAACCAATACAGCTCTCATGAGTGCTCGAATTTGGTACGGATATGCTACGTAGCCAGCACAGGTAGGCGATCCGATATACTGGAATCCCTGAGCATGGAAAGCACTCTCCGTACCCTACAAGCATCATAGCATAGCGTCCCTATCGTCATCCCAGCTCCCCGCGAAGCGATTCCCAGGGACATATTCTCATCGCTTTCCGCTCACTACGGGCAGCAAAAGAACCACTGGGTATGGAGCAGTGATACCGCTTCTGATGAAACGGATTTCTTGGCGTTTGCACTGGCCTGTCTGTGACTAGTCACAGATCTCATGGATGTCAGCCTGCAGCAGGCAAAACCCTGTTCGAGAGGATGTCATCAGAAGCGCCAGCACCTATGCCAGATAGCTGACCCCTTGCTAGCCACCAAGAATGCAGCGACGAAGACCGAATGTAGAACTGCCGCATTCGGGACAGAGGAGTGCGCCGATGTTTGAAGGATTGAATGCCATTCCCTGGGCTGAGCTTCAGCATGCCTACGGCTCAGCCGAGGAAGTACCCGTATGGCTGCGCCAGCTCGCGTCGGACGATGAACAGGTCCGCCAGCGAGCGATGGGCAGGCTGGGAGGATCTCTCGAACACCAGGGAGGGATTTACCCAGCGACGGCCTACGCCGTGCCGTATCTCATCGCCTTGCTCGAGGAGCCAGCGAACCGGGGGAAATATGAGATTCTTGGTTGGCTTGCTGCCTTCTACCGGGCCTCTCCGCTTGATGAGAAGATGTGGTATGGCGAGGAGGGGACCGAGAGCTATGGTGCGTGGGGGGGAATGCCTCGACACATTCCATACAAGGATACCCACGCGACAATCGAAGCGGGCATGCCACTCTACCTCAGGTTGCTGGATGCCCCCGCTTTGATCGACCGTCTAGAGGCAGCGCACCTGCTGATCCACTTCTTTGCGCGAGCGCAAGACCTCTGGCCAACGCTACAAGCGGCTCTCGAGCGTGAGCCGACGGAGGCGGGCCAGGCTGATCTGGTGCTAGAGCTGGGTCGCCTGGCTAAACAGCTTCCGGAAAAGCAGTCATTTTTCCTAGAACGCTTCCAGACCGCTCAGAGTGAACTGGTCCGCTTTGCAGCGGCGCTCGTGGTGGCGCGGCTCGCCAAAGCAGCCACACCAGAGGAGGTTATGCACCTCCTGGTGCGGGTGATGTTGGAGGCGCCATCCTCGCTTGATCTCTATCTCCGATTCCCCTGTGGGGGAACCTATCCCTGGAGTGCGGCCTTGTGGGCGTTGTCCAATCTGGGACCAGCGCGGCTCGCGGATCTTGCGCCAGTGCTGGAGGAGCGTCTCGCCAAGAACCGGGATGCCTATGTGCTGGAACAAATGTTGATCGTGCGCTTGTTGCTCTTCATCGTCTTTGCAGAGCCAGCGCACCACGGCCATCCCGCCAGGTCAGCAGAAGCGCTCACCGCCCAGCAACGTCAGAGCCTGCTGGTGCTGCTGGAGCAAGAGCAGTTGTGGCATGATGGCAATTTCCTCGGCTTGCTCAGAGCCTATGGCGTCCCAGCCACCCGGAAGGGTCAGTCAGCGTATCTAGGGCGAGAGGCATCAGCAGAGCTTACCACAGCAGAGACGCCCAACCCGTGGACACGTCGTACCGAGCACTCGAGCAAAGTGCGTGCAGATCGGTATCACGAGGTACTCAAAGCGGCCTTTCCGGACGTGTTTATCTATAAATACGGAGGGCCAGGGCTACAACGCGAGGACAGCCAGGAAGATGATGTGATGGAAATCAATGATGGGCTGCTGTTTCGGTTTCCCCGGCACGCCGAGGCGATGGAGGCCATGGAGCGAGAAATCGCACTGTTGCGGATCCTGCTAGATCATTTGCCGCTACCGATTCCGAACCCTAAGCATTCAAGCCAGGGCACCCGTGAGGTAGGACGCGCCTTTATGGGCTTTGTCAGCTTGCCTGGCAAGGCCTTCTCGAAGGGCTTGCTCGAGTGTGTTGACGGTGAAGAAACCGTCCAGCACCTCGCCGAGCAACTTGCCTCATTCCTCTGGGCGCTCCATCAGTTTCCCCTTGCTCAAGTGGCTCACCTTGCGCTGCCACCGGCCCCGAACCGTAAAGCGATAGAAGCGCTGTATCTGAGGGCGCGCGAAGACCTCTTTCCGCAGATGCCGCAAGATCGGCAAACACAGATCACTGACCAGTTTGAAGCCTTTTTGGGGACGCCTGAGCTGTTTGTCGTGACGCCGGTGCTGGTGCATGGGAATTTCGGCCCAGAGACCGTCCTCTACGCGGCGAAGGAGCGCCGCATCAGCGGCGTGATCGATTTCAGCCACGCGTGTCTGGGTGATCCAGCGCTTGATTTTGCCCGGCTCGTTGGGCCAGCGGGCTATAGCGAGGATTTCCTGCAGCGCTGGGTACCCATCTATCCTGAGCTTCCGGCGCTGCTTCCACGGGCAAAGTTCTACGCAGTCGTCGTGAATGTTGAAGAGGAGGTACGCCAGCGTGGGGAGCAAGAGCAACGAGCGGCAACCCCTTCTCCCTTCCCAGAAATTGATCGGATTTTCAGAGAAAGTCCCAAGTTGCGGGCAGGTGAGGATGAAACACCGATCGGTGGCTATTTCTAGTAAAGCATAGCTCACCAGTCTACTGGTATGGGAGCTTGCCGCTTACCCAACTACCGATGCTTTGCTCCCTTCCTGAGGATGGATAACAGGGGTGAGGCATCGTCTGCCTCACCCCTTTGATGAGGATAGGCTTTTCTGCTGTTCAGTACAACGCGCTGGAAGCTCTGTCCAGCATGATTGTTCCTGTTGGTCTGGTCGCAAGGCATGTGATTTTACCCAAGATGTTGCGATAGCCAGATGGTATGTATTGCAGGGAAAATAGGAAGCATAGTATCGCAACATCCACGAAACCCTGGGTAAAATCACACAGGCTTCCCACCACTAGTTTCTCGTGTCCGGGTTACGAACCCAATCTGCCTTGACATGCATCGAATACTGTTGGGATTTACCTGAATGCTCGAATGCATTTCCAGACTTGCCAAATTTTGAGTGGAATGTTCGACAGGCATCCGATCTGGAAAAGCCATCCAAACATTCGGGCCAATTATGCTCAGGATTGAGCGCACTTGCACCCTGCCGAAATTACCAATTGACAAGAAGCAGAAGCCGCCCCACAAGCGATTTCTCGATAGACGAGTGGGGCTCTACCGGCGTTTTGTGGGAAAAGCCTCTGCCCCATAATATGGCGTTGCCCTTTTACCTCATGTGTTTCTCTCTCCTTCCCATGCAGGTAACGGGCAATTTTGTCATCAAAACATGGCACAGATTCTTTGAAGTCCGCTCCAGAAGCGGCAGGACTGCTTGCCGGCATAACATGGCGTGGATGCGGGACATGGGTGTAATGGTAAATGCCCCGAAAAGTGAGCAGATTTTGCCCTCAAAGGTGAGCACTTGCCTCGAAGAGTGAGCAGCTCAACCATCGCCTAACAGTGAACCCTCTCCCGAGGCGGTTTGCTCATCTTGAGAGTTGTAAATTCAGACAGTCAACGTGGAGGACATCTCGTACAAAACCCGCATCATCCCGCATGGGAAACGGGGAAATCGTGGGAAGAACATGTCAGCAGCCCATTAACAACTTTCCCCGGGATGATTGCTTGTTCCTGCTCTTTGCGTAATGTTGGGCAATCTAAGCGGAGGCGAGCAGATTCGCCAGGGCCTCGCGCGCCCCTTCATGCCCCTTGAGGGTCTCAATCAGAGCGGCCCTGAGCGCCGCCGCCAGGAGGATCCCCAGCATAGGAGTGGCCTTGTTCCCCGCTCTTGCCGCTAGCTCACCCAGCAAGCGCGCGATAGCGTCCCCCACATCGCGCGGGTCTGGCTCAGTGAGAAGCTTGCCAGCCTCAATGCGTAACGCGCCATCATAAGCGGCGAGCAGGGCCGCTTGCACCGCCCGCTTTGGCTCAACGCTCTCCGCGGCTGCCTCCATGCGGTCTATGATGCGGCGGGTCATGTCATCGCGTAGGAGGCCATAAAACGCCATCTTCGATTTGAAGTGATGATAGAGGGGGCCAGTAGTAACGCCCGCTTCAGCGGCGAGGCGATCAACATCGATCGCCTCATAGCCATGCTGACTGAAGAGCCGGATGCCAGCGCGAATAAGCTTTTCCCTGGTGGTGCCTGGAATCGGGATATCATTTCGCATAGAAAATATGTGCCAAATCTCTTGACAAGAAGGATATATTATCGTTATAGTAATTATAACGTTGTTATGGAAACGGTGTCAAGCAAAGCAGAAAAGCGGAAGGAGTACACATGCTATGGATGGTCATACGAGCTTTATCATTATGCCAGTCCACGACCTGAAGAGCGCCTTGGCCTTTTACCGTGATCGGCTTGGATTGCTTGAGGCATGGAGGGAAGGGGAAGGCACAGTCGCGTTTCAGCTCCCCAACACGGACGTTCAACTGCTGGTCTCTCTCGTCGAAGAGGATTCTCCGTTGACTGCCGGGCCCGGGTTTACGATCTCTTCAACCGACGAGTTCTATGCCGCGCATCAGGGGAAGCTTGACTTTCTCAGTGCGCCCGTGGATATTCCCCCTGGTCGCCTGGTCATCGCGAAGGACCCGGCGGGCAACACGCTTCAATTCCTGAGCGTCAGGCCCTCGGAGTAGGCAGATGAAACAAGGGAAGATAGTGATAAAACGCGCTCCTTAAGAGGACGTTTCTATGAATTCTTATATGTCACTCAATGACAGCAATGAGGAGGATTATGTTCATATGGTTTCTCGTGAGAAACGTCTCCGTTTCCGTGATCCAGCGCTCAACTTCTTCGTCCGAGATGTCGTGAGAGCAGTGCATTTCTACACCGACCTCTTGGGTTTCACCGAGACATTCCGCACACCAAAGGATGGTATTCCTGTCCATGTTGAGATGCGCCTTGGTCAATTTCTGTTGGCCGTTACGTCGGTTGATGCAGCATTGGCCGATCACGGGCTGGTCTTGAACCCTGGCCCACAGAGTGCAGAACTGATTGTCTGGACTGACGACACAGATGAAGCCTATGTGGCACTGGTGGAGAAGGGAGTCGTCAGCCTGAGCGCACCTCACGATTTTCGTCAGTCGCATCGCGTTGCCTGGGTTGCTGACCCAGAAGGAAACCCTATCCATATTGAGGGCCCATTACGCAGAAAGGAGTGAGTAAAGCGGACCGGCAGAGCTACATTATCTGGTGAACGAGCGTGAAGCAAAGGCTCGATTTGAGATCAAAACCAGATACCTCAACCACGTAATGTAGCTCTCCCGATTTGAGGACCTCCCTGTTTCTTCGGCGCTGCTGTTACGCCCTGGCTTTGTGCCTGCGGCGCAGGATGAGTAAGAAAGCCAGCAATCCGTAGAGGGGGAGACCGCCAATCAGCCAGCCGAGCCAGAGGGGAATGGCCGGTGGAGCGGTGGCCAGGATGGGCACCGCTGTCTGGAAGGCACCAGCGGGGCCGCTGACGGTGATCTGCAACATCCATTCGCCCTGAACGGTGATCTCCGCGTCACCCTGCACACTGTTGCGCACTGCAGGGTCGGAGCTGAAGGTTGCACGCACCGGAGTGGCGGGCACGTCCGAGGGATCGGGCACCGACGAGATCTGATAGGTGAGCGTCCCCTCCACGGCCTGAGTGGGTGCCACTGCGAAAGGCAGCGCGTAGCTGGCGTGAGCCGGATAGGTATAAAGGCTGACTTTCAGCCGGTAGGGTCCGGCCTGGGTCTGGACCACGCGGGCCGGAGTGCTGCCGTGGGTGGTCGCCAGGATCGAGTAAGTGATCTCGCCGCCTACGGCCAGCAAGGCCAGCACGCCAAAGGCCAGCAGGAGCATCTGGAAAGATCTGGGCATGGCTTATTTCTCCAATCCGCTGAGCGACTCACTGACGGTGCGGCCAAAAGTGATCCCCAGCCAGGCTCCCGCGGCTCCCAGCAGGGCCGTCGGCAGATAGCCAGCCAGGCCGACCTGCAGAGCCAGAACGACCGGCAGGTAAGGAGAGATGCTGATAATGGGGAAGAGGCCGGACACCAGCGCGCAGACGATCAGCCAGAGGGTCTGCTTGCGGCGGGACCACTGGCGGCTCCGGGAGCGGCGCTCAATCAGGTTGATCAGGAAAGCCACCAGCACAGGGGTGAGGAACCACTCCAGCGCAACCACGGCGGTAAAAGGTGGCTGCTCGCGGTAGTGTAACTGCTCTACACTCTGCAGCCAGTCTGTGGCAGGCTGCACGAAACCAGCCATAATGCCGGCCAGCAGCAGATAGAAGCCTGCGACCGCTGGAGCTGCCAGGCGCCAGGGAATGACAGAAGAAGCGGTGACAAAGGTAAAGGCGATGAGCGTGCAGCACAGCAGAGGAAAAACGTTGATCGCGCCGACCCCGAAATTGATCAGATTCCCCTCTTTAAAAGCGTCAAACAGAAGCAGCGTAAAGAGGCTTAAGAGCGTCGCCAGAGCCAGCGTCGCCCCGACGTAGGCTGCCCGGCGCAGACCCGGCGCACCAGCTTGCTCCGCCAGATGAGCGGCGGAGAGCAGGAGGTAGGTCACTCCCAGGCTGACCAGGCCCATACTGGTCACAAACATAATATGGAACGGGGCCCAGATGGCCACGTCAATGCCATAGAGCGCGTGCCAGTAGGCGTCCAGGGGGAAAGCCACAGCAGCCAGCAAGGCAGCGTAGCCCACGATATACGCGCCCAGGGGCGCCCGGAAAATGGCGGCGAAGCCGTAACCCTGCAGCGCCACAGTCTGATTACGGCGAGACCAGAGCGTCTCAATCAACACCAGCACCAGGCCCGCCACGCCACTGATCGTCACACCGGTCAGCATCAGAATATGTGGGGGAATGAGCGTGCGATCGCGTCCAATATACGTATGCCATTGAATATCCCAGCAGGTGCCCTCCAGAAAAATGATCGTCCCCAGTGAGGCCACCAGTCCAAACGCCAGGCGCAGCGCCGAAACCTGCCGCAGCGAAACAGAGGAACCTGGCAGATCAGCCGAAGTGAAACGTGTATCAAGAGCCTTAGCCATGCAAGAACAGTCCTTTCATCGTATCGAGATGAATCATCGATTGATGGTAACACAGAAAAATGGAAGACTTTTCAGTAACAGCATCACTTATCACTTTAGCCAGAGTATCAGGGATTCACGCCACTTTGCACGGTTGACCATTTGATACTCTGACGCCCTGTTCCTGCGATGGTGAAGCAGAGTCGTCGTCCGTCAGGCAAGTGAGGTTGAGCTGGCGATCATTAAACGGGCGCAGCTCAACCCAGACCGTTTGCTTCCCTTCAGTCACGCGGCCTGGGAGGCGGAAGAAAGGGACGAGCCGGTGCCACGTCGCGTGGGCATACGTCACGGGAAACCAGCGCTTCCGTACCCACATCCCCAGATTCGCAGGGTTGGAAGCAGGTTCGATCCCGCTGCGGCGGCCAACAGGAGGAGACCACCAGCCCCATCCTCCCACGCACCTGGCTGATTTTTCCCCCCGGCGGGTCGCTCTTGTGAGCGCCGCCCGGACCCGATTGAGATGGGTCACTCTCACCCGCACCCCCACCGCTCCTCCAGCAGGGCTTGGACCGCTTTTCCTGACGCGTGCGGATGGTGCTGGTAATACCTTTCCAGCCAGGTACGGACCGCACCGCACACGTTGACGGCATGTCCCTGGCGTCTGTCGTGCCAGGCCGCTTCTCCGCCCGTCGGCATCCGAGGCCTCCGCCGATACGCGGTCGCCCGACTCATCTGGACCCCTGCTGCCTGCACCGCTTCGCGCCACGAGTCCCGCCTCGTGCATGGCGCGTCCCACCTGCATGTTTGCCGCGTCTTGATCAGCTGCTTGCATGGAGGTCTCCTTCCAGCAGACGGGGCATGCATCATGCAGCGCTTGGCATGCAACACCCCAGCTGGAACAAAGCGCGCGGTAGCAGATGCTGGCGAGTGCCACCAGCCGCCCAGAGGCCGCACAGCGGCGAGCGGAGCGCCGGGGTCCTCGCCGACCTCACGTCGGCTTTGAGCACCACCGGCCTCTGGCGTCTGCTCGCGCTGGCTCAGCGGGGCTATCAGACGGCGCAGCGACGCTCGCTGCACCGAAAGCCATCGAAAGCCTCGCGACACAGCACAGGGAACAGGCGGGGGGTTCATGCCGCCGCGCCGCATCGCGCGCATGAGGGTGGGGTGTGGCGCCCCCACGAACGCTCCCTTCCAGCCTGAAACGTATCCGGGAGAGACCCATCAATTCAGCCGCCGCACCAGCCAGACCGCCGCGAAGAGCGCCAGCACCGAGAAACCCACATAGATGCCCGTCTCGATCCACTGGAACGTCCAGAAGCGGTCCCCAGGCTGATAGGTAAGATAGTTGGCCTGCACGCCGTTGGCTTGAAGACATTGCGTGAGGGTCTCATCCCTGGTGCAGCCTTCCCTTAAGTCGGTACTCCTGTTCCCCTGGGCATCGATATAGCCTGAGGCCACCTGCCAATCCTGGTTGCTCAGGGCGGGCGGATTCTGCTGGTCAATCGAATAGGTCACGGTAAGAGGCGTCTCAAAGTTGGGGCGCCACAACCACTCGACCGGCGCGCGAATCGCCAGAAACAGCACCATCGTCAGAAAGATCGCCGCGACCGTCCGGCGCGTCAGCGCCCCCGCGAAAATGCCCAGCGCCAGCGCCAGCAAAGCGGTGGCCACCCAGACCGGCCCCGACGTGTCGTAGACGCTGGCGCCAAACGAGTCGCCGAAAATCTGCACCGAGGGGCTGTGCCACCAGATCAGCAACGGCAGCAGCGCCCCCGATGCCAGCAGCCCCGCGCCCAGCACCAGCGCCAGCTTCACCGTCAGCCAGCGCATGCGCGTAATGCTCTGCGTCCAGATGAGCAGATGCGTGCGCTGCTCCACTTCCCGCGTCACCAGTGGCGCG